>JGI26088J50261_1000058_pt1 | contig 69300 bp, 72 predicted proteins | sample SaaInl1SG_22_DNA_FD_50261 | JGI IMG/M metagenome (IMG submission 50261)
GCGACCTAGTTAGAAAAAGCGTCGTCGCACTCAACACCGCCACTTTTGGAACTGAGCTGGTCAAGCTCGATGAAATCGAGTCACACTTCCAGTCGCGAGTCAGGGCTGTTGTCAGGGTTCCNTACGACCCGCAACTAGCTGCGGGAGCCGTAGTTGATTTTGATCAACTGCACCCAGCTACNAGGCAGGCAGCAAGAGACCTAGCGGCACTTGTTGCCGATGGTTTGGTTAGTTGAGCGTTCGCGAAATTCGCCTCTTTGGCGATCCGATTCTGACATCTCCAACAGTTGAAGTTGCCGACTTTGGTTCGGTTGCGTCATTGGTTCAGGACCTGCTTGATACCACATCGCTTTCTGGCAGAGCAGGGGTGGCAGCGACTCAAATTGGCGTTGGGCTGAGCGCCTTCGCATACAACGTTGAGGGGGAGTTGGGCTACCTGATAAACCCCAAACTCACAGCATTAGCCGGGAGCGTCGAGCTGATGGAAGAGGGGTGTCTTTCAGTTCCAGGGCTCTGGCATAAGACTCCTAGGCACACTGAAGCCACCGCTGTTGGTTACCAGCTAGATGGTTCAATGATCGAAATCACCGGCTCCGGGCTTATGGCACAGGCGCTGCAACACGAAATCGACCACCTGGCCGGACTTCTTTACCTGGATCGACTGGCAAAAGACGAGCGCAAGCTAGCCTTCAAAGCTCTTCGTGAGCAGCCCTGGTTTACGCGTTGACGTAAATCCGGTCTACCTGCAACTGGAAGTCAGTCATCACCTTGGCGCGCTTGATCTTCAACGAAGGAGTCAAGTGACCCGAGGCCTCAGTTAGTTCAACGTCAAGAATCTCAAAGGCTCGAATCTGTTCTGCCTGCGAGAACTTCTTATTGACCTCATCGACAGCCGACTGAATCTCGGCGACGATGGCCGGGTGCTTGGTTGCCTCAGCAAGCGTCAGCTTCTCCTCGATGCCGTTATTAGCGGCCCAAACTGGAACCATTTCTGGGTCGAGTGAGATCAGCGCTGAAATAAATGGCTTGGCGTCTCCAATGACCACAACCTGCCCCACCAGTGGGTGCGCGCGCAGTGGATCTTCAATTGGAGCTGGGGCGACATTCTTTCCACCCGCGGTTACAAGAATCTCCTTCTTGCGGCCAGTGATAGTCAGGAAGCCGTCCTCATCCAGCTCGCCAATGTCGCCGGTTCTAAACCAGTCCTCGACGAAAGCTTCTCTGGTTGCTGCCTCATTGCGCCAATAGCCGCGCATGCAGTTGATTCCGCGCAACCAAATTTCGCCATCATCGGCAATCTTGATTCCGGTTCCAGGAAGCGCCCTGCCAACCTTGCCAATCTTCTGCCAGGCAACCCGTCCAATCACAGCCGCAGCAGCGGTCTCGGTTAGGCCGTAGCCCTCAAGCACGATCAGTCCAATGCCGCGGAAGAAGTGACCTAGGCGCTCACCCAGTGGCGCACCGCCGGAAATTGCATACTTCACGTTGCCACCCATGGCTGCGCGAAGCTTGCCGTAGACCAGGCGATCAAAGAGCTTGTGTTTGATTTTCAGCGACATCGATGGGCCTGACTTGGAGTCCAGAGCCCTGGAGTACTCAATTGCCGTTTCTGCTGCAGCTCGGAAAATCTTGCCCTTGCCGCCGGTCTCAGCTTTGAGCTCAGCTCCGTTGTAGACCTTCTCGAATACTCGAGGAACGGCCAGCAGGAAGGTCGGCTTGTAGGTTGGCAAAACCGCGCCAACCTGCTTTGAGTCAGCCAAGTGGCCGACTCGAATACCTGCGTGCACGCAAAGCACCGATACGTAGCGAGCAAGAATGTGTGCCAGTGGCAAGAAGATCAGCGATGACTGCTTGTCGTTAGCAACCTCAGGGAGTTCTAGCGCCGCGTTTTTACAGTGGTCAACAAAGCTCTTGTGGGTAAGTTCACAGCCTTTAGGGTTTCCGGTTGTTCCCGATGTGTAAACGATGGTCGCAAGGTCTGTCAGCTCGGCATTTGAGCGAGCCTTCTCGAGCTGGTCATCGCCAACCTTCTCGGCTGCCTTGTGCAGGTCAGAGAAGTCTGTTGATTCAATTCGCCAAACCTGCTTTACCTTGGGGACGTTTGCCTTGATCTGGTTGAAACGCTCCATGTGCTCGTCGTCTTCGATGAAGAATGCCACGGCGTCAGAGTCGGAAAGTATCCATTCCATCTGGCTTGGGGCGCTGCTTTCGTAGATGGGCACGCTAATGGCTCCGGCAAACCAAATTGCGAAGTCAATCATGGTCCACTCGTAGCGGGTCCTAGACATAATGGCAATCGCATCGCCAGGCTTGATGCCGGCGTTTAGTAGACCCTTGGCTAGGCTCTTGACTTCCTCTAGGAACTCGGCTGATGTTACGTTTCGCCATGACTTGTCAGGATTTTCTCTACTGAAAAGGGCGTGACCTGGAGCGAGAGCAACTCTCTCCAGCAGCAGGTCGGTCGCATTTAGGCTTGGATCTGAGGTCACCTTGATGGGCACATCGTAGAACGTCATTGTTTCTCCCTGTGTCGAGTTATCCATTACTTTAACCTGAAAAAACGCTGGAGATAGTCAAAAAATAAACTCGCTAATAATTACCGACTTCTTTACAGCCAAGAATGCCTCTAAAATTTAGGCTTCAGCATCTGCGAAAGAAGTTTCTTGCTAAGCATCGGCATTGACATAGGTGGCACCAAGGTCCTCGGGGCCCTAGTTGACACATCCGGCACAGTTACCCTCGAGAAGAGAATCCCCAGTCCCGCGCAAGACCCGGATCAGATGGTCGAGGTTGTCGCTTCGCTAATAACCGAGCTGGCTGACGCCGCTGGCCATGAATTGGAAGCGGTTGGCGTTGCGGCGGCAGGGTTCATTGACGCAACTGGGTCAACCGTTCTTTATGCACCGAACCTGAAGTGGCGAAACGAGCCGCTCAGAGAAAGACTTGAACAGCGAACCAAGCTTGATGTTGTTATCGAGAACGATGCCAATGCGGCTGGCTGGGCCGAGTTCCGATTCGGAGCCGGTAAGGGCACCAAGCACATGGCCATGCTCACCCTTGGCACCGGAGTTGGTGGAGCAATCATCTCTGACGGGCAGCTTCGACGCGGTGGATTTGGTATTGCCGGAGAACTTGGCCACATTCGTGTGGTTCGCGATGGAAGACCCTGTGGCTGTGGTCGAAAGGGCTGCGTTGAGCAGTATGCCTCTGGCACGGCACTGTTGAATGCTGCCAAAGCGCTAGTGGCCAGCAACGATCCCGCAGCAGCAATGCTTGCCGAGCTATCGCCATCAGCAGAGCAAGTAACCGGGCAGCACATCGCCCAAGCACTGTTGGCTGGAGACAGCGGAGCTCGTGCCCTCATTCAAGATTTGGGACAGTATCTGGGCGAGGCCATGGGCAGCATCACCGCAGCGCTTGACCCGGAGGTTTATGTAATTGGGGGCGGCCTGTCTGAGGCCGGTGAGTTGGTGCTTGAGCCGATTAGAAGAAGTTTTGAAGCTGAGGTTCCTGCCAACGGCTTTAGGCCGGTTGCAAAAGTTGTTGGGGCAACCTTCTCTAACCAGGCCGGAGTAATTGGGGCCGCTGATCTGGCCAGGCAATCGCTTCGGTAAGCTTTAGGGGTTGACTGGAGAGACATGACCTATTTCTTTTTAAAGAACTTTGTGCTTGGGCCGATTCTGTCGATTTTGTTCCGGCCTTGGGTTCGGGGTGCAGAAAACATCCCAAAGCAGGGCGGGGCAATTATCGCTTCCAACCACCTCTCCTTCGTTGACTCAATCTTTCTGCCTCTCAAAATCAGACGGCCAGTAACTTTTTTGGCAAAGAGCGACTACTTCACGGGCAAGGGTGTCAAAGGCGCCCTGATTCGTTGGTTCTTCAAATCAACCGGACAGCTGCCGATCGACCGCTCCGGCGGCAAGGCGTCTGAAGATTCCCTAAACACCGGTTTGGGAGTTCTCGAGCGAGGTCTGCTGCTCGGAATTTATCCGGAGGGCACCAGATCTCCGACCGCCAAGCTCTACCGAGGAAGAACCGGAATTGCCCGAATGGCACTCGAGGCGCAAGTTCCAGTGATTCCAGTTGCAATGATTGACACGGAAAAAGTGCAGCCGATTGGCTCGAAGTACCCAAAAATCCATCGCGTCGGCGTTGTCATTGGTGAGCCGTTAGACTTTTCTAGGTTCGCCGGCATGGAAGGCGAACGAGCAGTTTTGCGGGCCGTGGCAGATCAGATCATCTACAGCATCCATNGATTGAGNAATCAGGACTACGAGGATGTNTATGCCTCGACCGTAAGAAACAGACTTGCAAGGTCAGAATAGGGAAGCGTGAAAGAGTTCGGATTAGACAACTACCTCAACCTTGAGGCGAAGCAGCAACCAACTTGGGACAGCGAGATTTTGCTTGAGCAGGTCAAGCAGGAGCTTGCTGCGCAGCCACCGTTGGTGTTTGCCGGCGAAGTTGACACTCTGAAAAAGCGCATTGCTGACGCTGCAAAGGGCGAGGGCTTTATTTTGCAGGGCGGCGACTGTGCCGAGACTTTCGCAGACGCCACCGCAGACCGCATCCGCAACCGCATCAAGACCGTGCTGCAAATGGCAGTAGTGCTTATGTACGGATCGTCTCTGCCAGTTGTAAAGATGGGCCGCATGGCCGGGCAGTTCGCGAAGCCACGATCTTCAGACACTGAAACCAGGGGAGACCTAACGCTTCCTGCCTACCGCGGCGACGCGGTCAATGGCTACGAATTCACCCCAGAGTCGCGCGTGAACGACCCTTACCGTTTGATGCAGGCTTACAACACTTCCGCCAGCACCCTGAACTTAATTCGCGCCTTCACCACCGGCGGCTTCGCAGACCTTCGTGAGGTTCACTCGTGGAACAAAGGCTTTACTGATAACCCAGCGAACAAGCGCTACGAAAATATTGCCCAGGACATTGACCGGGCGATGCGCTTTATGGAGGCCTGCGGCATTGATGCCAACGAGCTGAAATCAACTGAGTTTTTCGTTTCGCACGAGGGTCTGCTTTTTGACTACGAAGTTCCACTGACAAGGCTTGATTCCAGATCTGGCGCCCCGTATGTCACCAGCGGTCACTTTATTTGGATCGGTGAGCGCACCAGGCAGCTAGATGGCGCACACGTCGATTACTTCTCACGAGTGAAAAACCCGCTTGGCGTGAAGCTTGGGCCAACCTCAACTAAAGAAGATGTGCTGCAGCTGATTGACAAGCTGGACCCAAACCGCGAGCCGGGACGACTGACTTTCATCAGCCGCATGGGTGCTGGAAAGATTAGAGACGAGCTACCTCGCCTTATTGAAGCAGCTCAGGAGTCGGGTGCAAACCCGCTCTGGATTACTGACCCGATGCACGGCAATGGCATGACCACCAAGAATGGCTACAAGTCAAGAAGGTTCGACGACGTCATGGATGAGGTCATGGGCTTTTTCGAGGTTCACCGCGAACTTGGCACCCACCCAGGTGGCTTGCATGTTGAGCTGACTGGCGATGATGTCGCTGAGTGCCTTGGCGGCTCTGAGCTGATTGACGAGAAGACGCTGGAAGAGCGCTACGAGTCGGTTTGTGACCCAAGACTGAACCACAAGCAGTCATTGGAGCTAGCTTTTTTGGTAGCGGAGCAACTTGTGGAAACTGCAAGGAACTAGGAATTGATAACTGACAAAGTTGATGCGTGGCTAACCATTGATGAGGTTGCCGACCTTCTAGGTATTTCTTCTGGGAAAGTTCGCCGATTGATCGACGAGCACATTCTTTTTTCTTACAAGGCTGAAAAAGAACCAATGGTGCCGGCGAATCTGATTGTTGATGGTGAGCCACTTAGCAGCATCAGGGGAACCATGATTCTGCTGTTGGATTTGGGTCTAAGTCTTCAAGAGGCAATCACCTGGCTGTACGAAGTCAACGATGAACTCGGCACTGAGCCGATTTCGGCGCTACTGGCAGGTCACAAAGCGCCAGTTCGCAGGGCCGCCCAGGGGCTTGGCTAACTACTTCGCTCGATTAATGACTTGGTCAGCAAGTTTTGCCAGGGCGTTTCTTCCCTGATCTGAAATTTCAAGTGCGGCAAGAGCCTCAATCGACCGGTAGGAATGCTCGGAGATCAATCGCTCAGTCTTTTCAAGAGCCTTTGAGTCTTCGATCGTCTGGCGCATGAAATCTAGCTGCTCGGCATCGATGTCGCCGGAGATCAACAGCTCCTCGAAGATCTTGGCTACGGATTTCGGCAGTGTCTCAAGTGTCAGCGCAATCAAAACGGTTCTTTTCCCCTCACGCAGGTCATCACCTGCAGGCTTTCCGGTAATTTCCGGGTCGCCAAAGACCCCAAGAACGTCATCTCTGAGTTGGAATGCCAGACCAAGGGGGATGCCAAAATCACTTAGCTGCTGGAGTGAATCTTCTTTTGCTCCGGCAAGTGCTGCACCAATCAGCAGTGGTGCCTCGAGGCTGTACTTGGCTGTCTTGTAAAGCATGATGCGGTTTGCCCTTGCAACTGCAGCTCCGTCGGTTCGGGTTGGCGCAGCGTTTTCTTCTAGAACATCCAGGTACTGACCTGCCATCACTTCGAAGCGCATTTTGCCGAATTCATTCCGGCAGCTTGCCTCGGCAGACTCCTTGACTCCATGAAGTAGTGCTTCGCCGAAAATCTCGGAACTCCAGGCAAGCATCAAATCTCCGACAAGGACAGAACCTGCGACTCCGAATCGTTCGCTTGAGCCCACGTATTGATTTTGCTTGTGGAGAGTCTCGAAGCGCTTGTGAATAGCGGGGGAGCCTCTTCTAGTGTCGCTTTGGTCCAACAGGTCATCATGAACAAGCGCTGCAGCATGGAACATCTCCAGGGCAGCGGCAACCCCAACAATCGGGCTGTCTATTGAAAGTTGGTCCTCTGTCACTGGGCTAGANTGTTGGGCGGCGAATGACCAGTAGCAGAATAGCGCCCGGAATCGCTTGCCCCCAGACAGCAGGGCTTGCGTGTAATCGATGAGGGGAATTAGGTCCTCAGAAATGCTCGTCAGCTCTTCGCGTTTTTGATCGCAGAAGGCATCGAGCTTGGATTGAACAAGTTCTAACAAAAAATCTTGAGCCACGCGGGATAGCCTAGCGGCTCACAGTTGTTTACAATTGATAAGGAACGGAGATTACCAATGGCCCTATCAGAGCGTGAGCGCAAACTTCTCGAGGAGATGGAGCGCAACCTCATCGAAGAGGACGCCAGCTTCGCCAATCGCGTTCGAGAGGTTGGCTCGTCCAACAAGAACGGCCGCAAGCTGGTGCTGGGAGTGGTGGTAACGCTAATCGGTCTTGGCCTTCTAGTGTTCGCTGTAATCCTGCAGGTCGCGTTTTTTGGGGTGGCGGCATTCATGGTGATGGTGATCGGTTTGGTTACAGCTAGCAGTAATTTCCGACTCCCATCGGCACCGCGCTCTGCCAAAGAGCCAGGCGGACCCTCGTATTTCGAAGATCGCTGGAACCAGCGCTTCAATAACGACTAGATAAGTCTTCAAGACCCCCGCTTCGGCGGGGGTTTTTTATTTCCCAAATTATTCAAAAATCTTGCACTAAATGCTTGCAAAACAATCTAATGTGGAGGAAAGTGGAGTAAAGTGGAGAATAACTAGAGCGAAAGGGGGCTGCATGTTATTAGGCACGCACACCCCAAAGCTCGATGACAAAGGCAGAATCATCCTTCCGGCCAAGTTCCGCGATGAGCTTGCAGACGGTGTTGTCATCACCCGCGGCCAAGAGCGCTGCCTCTATGTCTTTTCCGCCAAGGAGTTCCAGGACGTTCACGACAAGGTCCGCCAGGCACCTGTCACCTCCGAAGAGGCTCGTCGCTACTTGAGNGTTTTTCTATCCGGAGCATCTGATGAAACCCCTGATAAGCAGGGCCGNGTCCTAGTACCAGCACTGCTTCGCGAATACGCAGACCTCACCAAAGAATTGGTAATCATCGGCGTCGGGTCCAGAGCTGAAATTTGGGATGCCGCCGCGTGGCAGANATATCTATCCAGTAACGAAGAAACATTCGCCTCGCAAGCTCAGGAGGTGATTCCTGGGTTGTTCTAATCCTGCACTTTGATCCTTGGCCGTCCCGGCTTACTTCCCCTAAGTCGGACCTATGAAAACCAAGCTCATAGACGGACAAGGTTCAAGGTGCAGGGCAAGGCCCAAAAGCTTATGACTCAATCAACTGCAGATCTTCACCTTCCAGTAATGCTGGAACGCTGCCTAGAGCTTTTGCGTCCAGGCCTCGAAGGCGAGTCACCCGTGGTAATTGACTGCACCTTGGGCATGGGCGGACATACTGAGGCGCTGCTGGCTCAGCACTCTCAGTTGCGAGTTATTGGAATCGACAGAGACCCACAGGCACTGGAGCTGGCTTCCGAGCGCCTTGCCAAATTTGGCGATCGTTTCATTCCGGTAGCCGGAACCTATGACCAAATTACTGAGATTTTGGAAGAGCTCCAGATTGACCAGGTTGATGGCGTGTTGATGGATCTTGGGGTCAGTTCGCTGCAGTTGGATGATGCTGGCCGGGGCTTTTCTTATGCTCAGGATGCCGCTCTGGACATGCGAATGAATCAATCCGAGGGCCTGACCGCCGCCGAGTTGTTGGCGCGCGAGTCAGAAGCTGAACTAACAAGAATTTTCCGCGAATACGGAGAAGAGCGCTATGCGGCTGCAGTGGCCAAGCGCATAGTGCAACTTCGTCGCGATCAGCCGATTGCAACTAGCGCCGATTTGAATCAGATCGTCACCTCAGTAATTCCGGCAGCACCGGGCAAGACTTCTGGACACCCAGCAAAGCGGATTTATCAGGCACTAAGAATCGCAGTGAACGATGAGCTCGGGGGCCTTGAATCAGCGGTTCCACAGGCTATCGAGTCCTTGCGAGTTGGTGGTCGGCTAGTTGTCATGTCCTACCACTCACTCGAAGACGGCATCGTCAAGCGCGCAATGCAAGCAGCCGCAGTTTCTTCAACTCCCGTAGAGATGCCAATTCAGCTTCCTGGCACATCACCTGCGCTATCGGTGATCACTCGCGGAGTGGAGCGTGCAACCGAAACTGAACTTTCACAAAATCCAAGAGCGGCTTCGGCCAGGCTGCGTGCAGCGGAAAAACTAGAGGTAATCTAATGAGCATTTTCATGCTCTCGGCCAATGAAGCAAAGAAGCTTCGTCCCAGCCTCATGGCAGCCGCGGTGTTGATCATCGGCCTGGTAGCAGTGCTGGTCGGACAAATCGGCCTGAACATGGTGCTCACCCATGATGCTTACGAGCTTCGCTCACTCAAGCTTGAAAAGCGAGACCTGGCTACCGAAGTTCAAATCATTCAGGAGGAAGTCTCATCACTTTCCTCGCCACAGAACCTGGCAGATGCTGCAAACCGACTTGGCATGGTTGCCAACCCAGCCTCGGTTTTGCTGGATATCGAAAGCAACAAGATTTACGGAAAGCCAAGCCCAGCAAAGGCAGAAGGGCAGCAGGTTGCTAGCGCCAACCTGGTTGCTAACTCAGCCCTCGGAGCAATCTCCGAGTTCTCACTGGCCACGGTGTCTTCCGGCGAGGTTCAAGTGAGTGTTGAAACCTCGAATAACAGCGACACTGGTCTAGTTTTGCAATCAGGTTTTATCCCCGCATCACCAACTAGATAGGCACCTGATGGGAACACACGCGAAGCTGAATCGCCGTCTCGGCGCCTTCGCGGTGGTGCTGTTCCTAATTGTGGCCGCCCTAGGTGTGCGACTGGTTGATTTCCAGGTGGTAAAGGCAGCTGAAATCCAAGAGAAGTCGCTGGCATCAAGGTCTATGACTCAAACCCTGCAGGCGCTACGCGGCGATATCCTCGACTCTTCCGGGCAGGTTTTAGCCAAAACCGTCTTTAGGTATGACGTGAATGCGGCGCCGAAGAATGTGGGTCCGGTCTTTCAGACAATAGACGGCGTCCGCACCGAGCGATCCGTTGATGAAATCGCGCTGGAGTTGTCGCAGTTGTTGGGCGTTGACTATGGCGAAATCATGATTCGACTCGAGGGCGACTCGGAGTATTCAAACCTTGCCAAGACTGTCAATGCTGAAACCTTCAACGCGATTCGCGACCTAGAAATCCCGTGGATCTTCTTTGACCAGTTTGAGGACCGGCTCTACCCAATGGGTGCGGTTGCCGGGAATGTACTTGGGTTCGTCGGTAGCGACGGCACCCCGCTGGCTGGCCTTGAGCGTCAATACAACACCTGCCTGGCTGGTGTTGACGGACAAGAGACCTTCGAACGATCTGCTGAGGGCGTGCGAATCCCAACCTCTAACCAAACCACCCAGCCAACCGAAGACGGCGGACAGCTGAACCTTTCGATCGATGCCAACCTGCAGTTCTTCGCGCAGCAGGTGCTGGCGGACACTGTCAACGAGCTCTCTGCCACCTGGGCGTCGGCGATAGTTGTTGAAGTCGAAACCGGCAGGATTCTGGCTGCAGCGGAGGCTCCTACCGTGGATCCAAACGATCCGGGGGCGGTTCCTGCCGCAGACCGTGGTTCAAGAATCTTCCAGGCAGCTTTTGAGCCAGGCAGCATCATGAAGGCTATTAGTTCCTCAATGGTCCTGGATACCGGCACGGCCGATGAGTACGACACTGTTCCGGCTCCAGACCGCATGAACCTAGATTTTGACAACGAATATATCAAGGACAGCTTTTCGCACGAGGATTTCACTTTGAGCCTGGCCGGCGTATTGCGGTACTCCTCAAATACCGGAATGACGAATTTTGCAAGTCAAATACCGAGGGAAACCCGTTACGAGTACCTGAAGAAATTTGGCTTCGGGTCGGTAAGTCCACTGCGCTTTGAGGGTGAAAGCTCTGGAATTTTGCACCCTGCAAGCCAGTGGGACGAGATGACAAATTTGGTTACCACATTTGGCCAGGGCATCTCGGTAACCAGCTTGCAGATGGCCTATGCCTATCAAGCAATCGCAAATGGCGGAGTTCGGCTTGACCCCATCCTGGTTGACAATTGCCTAGCTGCCGATGGCTCTGTTGCCTATGCGCCAAACCAGGGTTCCACCAGAGTCCTGTCAACCGCCTCGGCAAATTTGAATCTTGAGCTGATGGAAAAAGTTGTTGAATTCGGTGGTGTCGGAAAAACCGCAGCCATTCCTGGTTATCGGGTCGGCGGTAAGACTGGTACTGCCGAGATCAAGTCAGGTAGCGGCTATGGCGATGAGTACGCAATTTCTTTCTACGGAATCGCCCCAGCCGAGAACCCCAAGTTCGTGGTGGGTGTGACTATTTATCGCCCTGAGGGAGTTTCCAACTCGTCCAAGGCGACACCTCCTTTCAAGGCCATCATGCAGCAGGCTCTCAAGCACTACCGNATTCCGCCCTCCACCACCGAATCCAGAAGCATTCCATCTGACAAGTACGGCCAAATCGATGAAAACGACTAGCGAGCTTGCCAGCAAATTCAACCTCGAGCTGACCGGTAGTCCGGAAGTTGAAATTGTCTCGGTTGCAATGGATTCCAGTCAGGTCACTGCCGGTTGCCTGTTCATAGCGGTCCAGGGAGCAAAAAGCCACGGGCTGGATTATCTAGATCAGGCAGTTGCCAATGGTGCGGTGGCAGTTTTATCTGACCGAGAGGTTGCAGCCGACCTGCCAAGTCTTCTCCACAGTGACCCCAGGGCTATCGCTGGTCAGGTAGCTGCCGAAGTCTTCGGTACCGCAGATTTGGGGCTTCGGGTGTTTGGGGTAACCGGCACCAATGGAAAGACTTCAACCTCGTTTTACCTGCAGCAGCTGCTTCAGGGCATGGGAGTTCGCACTGGGCTATCAACCTCGGCAAGCACCAATTTTGAAGACCACCAATTTGAGTCACACCTAACGACTCCGGAAGCTCCAAGGCTTCACTGGCTTGCCGCAGAAACGGCCAAGCTTGGCGCCCAGGCACTGGTAATAGAGGTTTCCGCACAGGCATTAGCAAGGCATCGCGTGGATGGAATGCACTTTGAAGTGGCTGGTTTTACCAACTTGAGTCGCGACCATCTTGATGATTTCGGCAGCATGGATGACTACCTGAGCACCAAACGCGAGCTGTTTACGAATAAGTTCAGTGACAGCGCTGTTATCAGTGTTGAAGATGACTTCGCCAAGCAATTGCTAGAAGGCCTGGAGATAGCCGGCGTCGGCATTGGTGACGGCCTGCAATACCAACTTAAAAAAACAGACCATGGGTTGAAGATCACAGGCAAGCAGAACCTAGAGCTGAACCTTGAAATTGGCCCCCTGATGGCCAAAAACCTAGCGCTGGCAGTCATTATGTTGCTTGAGGCCGGTTTCGATGCACGGGAGCTAACAAGCGCTGCCGAAGCTATGGAAATACAGGTTCCGGGCCGGCTCGAGCTGGTGGGGCCAGGGTTGCCACACGTGTATGTTGACTACGCCCACACCCCGGCTGCCATTGATGCGGCTGGCAGAGAGCTCAAGAGCAAATACCCGGAACTCACCATAGTTTTTGGAGCTTCCGGAGATCGGGACCCCGGCAAGCGATCTGAAATGGCGGTTGCAGCTGCGAAGTACGGCGACATTTTGGTGGTAACTGACCAGCATCCAAGGAGTGAGGATCCGGCACTAATTCGCAAAACTCTGCTGGATGCAGCGCTGCAACAAACCAACTCGGATCGAATATTTGAGGTTGCAGACCCAGCTGAGGCGATAGCTAAAGCTGTGAATATCACCGCGAGCGGTGGGGCAATTCTGTGGTGTGGTCCAGGTCACCTAACCTATCGCGAGGTAATGGGGCAGAAGCTGCCCTTTGATGCGATTGCGGTTGCAAGAAAGGCGCTAGAGAGTTGATTGAACTTAGCCTGGCCGAGATTGCTGAAGCAGTTGGGGGAACAATTTTTAGGGGAGCCGAAGCCGACCTGGTTTCTGGAGTCTCCACCACCGATTCCAGGTCTGTAGAGCAGGGCGGGATCTTTTTTGCGAAGGTCGGCGCGAACGATGATGGCCACCGTCATCTTGCTGCAGCGGTTCAGGCCGGTGCCGCATTGGCCATTCTCCAGCAGCCAGACGAAACCGCAGAGATTAATCAGATAGTTGTGGCGGACTCAGTCGCAGCTCTGTCGGATCTGGCCAAGCTGGTCTTGTCGAGGGTTCGGTCAACGGGCAATTTGACGGTAATCGGCATAACCGGATCGAACGGCAAGACCTCGACCAAGAACATGCTTCGAGACATCCTTTCTCCGCTGGCACCAACGGTTGCCCCAGTTGGGTCCTATAACAACCTGGTGGGTCTGCCCACAACCGTGCTGCGGATAGACCACGAAACCCGCTACTTGATCCTTGAGTACGGGGCTGCCGGGCTCGGATCTATTGCCAAACTGGCAGCCTGGACCCTGCCCGATATTGCAGTGGTGCTGAAGGTCGGGCTCGCCCACGCCGGCGCCTTTGGAGGCATTGAGGTGACCGCCAAAATCAAGGCCGAGCTAATCGAATTTGCCACCAAGCAGGTTGTCTTGAACTTTGATGACCCAGTGGTTAGAGCAATGGAAACCCGGGTCAGTGTCGCTGTCTCCGGATTTGGCTATGACGAAAACGCCAGCACCAGAATCAGCGCAACCGACTTGAGCCTAGATGGCACAAAAGTCAGCCTGCGAATCGGCGAGACCAACAGTGAGCTCAGTATGCGAATTTTGGGCGAACATCAGGCCATGAACGCTGCTGCGGCGTTAGAAGTTTCACGGCTTCTAGGTATTGAGACAGACCACTGNCTAAANGTNCTCTCCGAGATGGAAATGGCAGAGCGCTGGCGGATGCAGCTTCTGAGATCAGACNAGGGTTTTCACGTCATAAATGACGCCTACAACGCCTCTCCAGATTCCATGAAAGCAGCGCTGCAGAGCCTTGCTGTAATCGGTCGGTCGGGCCACAGAACCGTTGCGGTTTTGGGCGCCATGGCCGAACTCGGGGAAATTTCAGATCAAGAGCATCACGCCATTGGACTACTGGTTGTCAGGTACAACATTGACAAATTATTCGTGGTGGGACAGGACGCCAAGGTGTTGCACTTGGCAGCAACCGCAGAGGGCAGCTGGGACGGTGAATCTGAGTTTTTCGGGTCTGTCTCAGAGGCATTTGAGCCAATCCGTGCCAGTCTTGAGCCAAACGATGTGGTCTTGGTTAAATCCAGCAATGCGGCCGGATTGAGATTTCTAGGAGACCAGTTGGCGGGTGTGAAATGAGAGCGCTGTTAGCGGCCGGTGGTATCTCGCTATTTATTTCCCTGTTTGCAACACCGGGCTTTATCGCAATCTTTAGATCACTAAATTGGGGTCAGTTCATTAGGGACGATGGCCCCGAAGCTCACCACACCAAACGTGGCACCCCTACCATGGGTGGCATCGTAATTTTGGCTGCTGCGGTGATTGGCTATTTTGCTGCGAAGCTCATCAACGGTGAGAGCCCTTCAGCCTCAGCGCTTTTGGTGCTATTTATGATGGTCGGGCTTGGGCTGATCGGCTTTATTGATGACCTGCTCAAGGTTCGCAATCAGAGAAGTTTGGGCTTAGGTGGTTGGGCAAAGATCGCGGGGCAGGGAATTGTGGCCGTGGTCTTCGCGGTGCTGGCGCTGCAGTTCCCAGATGAGCGGGGCCTAACTCCCGCCTCCACTGCGATTTCGCTATTCCGGGACACTCCCGTTGACCTGTTTTTCTGGGGAACCTTTATCGGCATGACCCTGTTTATTGGCTGGGTGTATTTGCTTGTGGCNTCAGCCTCGAATGGAGTCAACATTGCCGATGGCCTTGATGGNCTGGCCTCTGGNTCTCTAGTTATTGCCATCGGCGCATACGTTGTCATCGGNTTTTGGCAATTCAACCAGAGCTGCGCGAATGTCACTGAGAACTTGACNTCCTGCTATGAGGTGCGTGATCCACTTGATCTTGCCGTGGTGGCAACCGCGATAGTAGGCGCCTGCCTCGGATTCCTGTGGTGGAACACGTCCCCAGCGCAGATCTTCATGGGCGACACCGGTTCACTGGGTCTTGGAGGAGCACTCGCCGCACTGGCGATTGTCTCCAGAACCGAATTGCTGTTGATTTTGATCGGCGGAATCTTCGTGATTGTGACCGGCTCCGTAGTGATTCAAAGGGTCTTTTTCAAAATCACCAAGCGCAGGACCGGTGTTGGCAAACGTGTCTTTCTCATGTCTCCGCTGCATCACCACTTTGAACTAAAGGGCTGGGCTGAAATCACCATTGTGGTCAGGTTCTGGATCATCGCCGCTTTGTGTGCGGTAGCTGGCGTCGGCTTGTTCTACGTCGAATGGATCTATGGAATATGACCCTTCCAGTAAGTTGGCATGGATCCTGGTCCGGCAAGAAGGCCCTCGTACTTGGACTTGGCAAGTCTGGTTTTTCGGCCTGTGACACCCTGGTCGAGCTCGGGCTCGAGGTTGCCGCCGTGGGTGGAAGTGCAGCAAAGGAACTAATCGATCTAGTAGGTGTAATCGGCGCCAAGTTCTTTGCATCGGAAGAGGCATCGGTCCTGGACCAGATCGGATTCGAGCCAGATATGGTCATCGTTTCCCCTGGCTTTAGTCCAGAGCATCCATTGGTGCAAGAGGTTCAAAAAAGAGGCTGGGAGCTCCTGACAGACATTGATCTGGCCTGGCGGCTTCGGGATAAGACACAAAAAACTGCAAAGTGGATTTCGATTACCGGCACCAACGGAAAAACCACCACCTGCGAGATGGTTCAGGCCATGATCAATCGCTCCGGTCAAACCGCCATCAGTTGCGGCAACATTGGAACTCCGATCTTGGATGCGATTAGAGATCCAAATGGCTTTGATTACTTCGTTATCGAGCTCTCAAGTTTCCAGCTCCACTACCTGGGGGTAATCGAGCCGGTCGTGAGTGCATTTTTGAACATCGCCGAGGACCACCTGGATTGGCATGGGGATTTCGACCAGTACCTTGACGCGAAATCAAAGGTCTATCAAAACACCACCGAAGTGATTGTTTTTAATGAGCAAGACCCGAACACTCTCGTCGCTGCCGAGCAGGCCGACGTTGCCGAAGGCGCCAGAGCAGTGAGCTTCAGTCTCGGGTCTCCGGCAGTGTCAATGGTCGGCTATGTCGACGATTTCTTGGTTGACCGCGCCTTTTTGGACGACCGTAAAAACACGGCGCTGGAAATTGCGAGCTTTGATGACATTTCAAACATCTCAAGAATTTCAAAGCAGCTGTTGGCCAACTGTGCTGCAGCTACCACGATTGCCAGGGCTGTTGGGATTGAACCGGCTGTGATTCGTGAGGCAATTCGCGAGTTTGTGATTGCGCCGCACCGAATCCAGTACTGTGGCGAATTTGGCGGCGTTGAATTTATAAACGATTCAAAGGCCACCAACGCACACGCTGCCGACAGCTCGCTTTCATCCTTTGATTCGATCGTCTGGATTCTTGGGGGCCTACTCAAGGGAGTTGATCCAGAACCGGTGATCCTCAAGCACGCCTCAAAAATCAGGGCCGCGGTTTTGATTGGCAAGGACAGCACTGTGCTTGAGGAGCTCTTCGCAAAGCATCTGCCGGATCTGGAGCTGGCCATAGCTGACCAAGACCGGGCAATGGCATCGGCTGTCGAGCTTGCCGCTGGATTTGCCAACCCCGGGGACACTGTCTTGCTGGCCCCGCTTGCCGCCTCCATGGATCAGTTTGTTGATTATGCCGACCGGGGCAATCAATTTGTCGAGGCGGTTCGAGGGTTGGGTGCAAAGTGACCGAACTCAAGGGCGTCTTAAAGCCCACCTTCCGCGCACAGTCAAAGCAGTTCTACCTGCTGCTTGCTCTGACCACATTGACAGTCCTGATCGGGTTGGCAATGGTTGCAAGCGCCTCCACCGTCGATAGCTTCAAGCAAAGCGCTAACGCCGGTGCAACCTTTTTGCGGCAGGGCGGCTTCGCCATAATCGGCGTTGCCGCACTCGCGATTACTTCGAACTTGCCGCTGGGTTTCTTGCGTCGGATTGGCGCTATCGCTCTCTACATAACACTCGGGCTGCAGTTAGCAACCGTGATATTTGGTGTTGAGATCAATGGAAACAGAAACTGGCTGGATCTCGGTTTTACTTCCATCCAGCCATCTGAGTTTTTGAAGCTGGGACTAATCCTGGCCTTTTCCCACCAATTAGCTCAGCTTTCCGACGACGCAATTCGAAACCGTCAAATCTGGCTCAGGATTTTCGGGGCATCGGTCGCCGCTTTGTTTTTGGTGGTAGCGCTTGGTAAGGACATGGGTACCGGCGTTGTAATGGTGGTCATGTTGATGGGGCTGTTTATCATCGCTGGCATGCCGTGGTCCTACACCATGGGCATCAGCCTGCTGGGTGTTGGGGCAGCAGCATTATTGGTGATTGGTTCCCCATCCCGACTAACTAGATTCGACGCTTGGCTCAACCCGGAGGCTGCAGACCCTATGGGTGTTCGGTGGCAATACGAGCACGGCACCTGGGCGCTAGCTTCCGGAGGCATCTGGGGGACTGGGCTTGGCAGATCAAAGCTCAAGTGGAGTTGGATCCCGGAGGTTGAAAACGACTTCATTTTCGCCGTGATAGGCGAAGAGCTTGGGCTGATTGGGGCAATGGTTGTGATTTTGCTGTTCTTGGCACTGGGGCTGACCATGTTCTCGATTGCCAAGAATCAGACCAATTCATTCAGCCGCAATCTAGTTGTTGGGGTAATGCTCTGGGTGGTTTTCCAGGGTCTAATTAACATTTCCGTAGTGCTCGGTCTACTGCCGGTACTCGGGGTGCCACTGCCGCTTATTTCTGCTGGTGGTTCATCGCTGATTTCGACGCTGGCTGCAATCGGGGTGGTCTTAGCTGTTGAGCGAGACCGAGTAAAGAGCCTGGGTAGAGTGACCAGATGAGTAGATTTTTGCTTGCCGGTGGCGGCACCGGTGGCCATGTAAACCCGCTGCTAGCACTCGGGCAGTTCCTAAGAGACTCTGGCCACGAGGCGATTGCCTTGGGCACAAAAGAGGGGCTTGAATCAAGGCTGGTTCCAAACCGGGGGTTTGAGCTTCTGACCATCCCAAGGTTGCCGCTTCCTAGAAAGCTCTCTTTTGCCCTTGTTGGCTTCCCGTTTAGGTTGCTGGCGGCATCGCTAAAGGTTGCCAGAATCATCAGGACCCGTGAGATCGATTGCGTGGTTGGGTTCGGAGGCTACGCTTCAGCGCCTGCTTACATTGCCGCCAAGCTAACCCGGACACCGCTTGTTGTGCATGAGGCCAATGCCCTGGCCGGTTTTGCCAATAAGTTGGGGGCTAGGCTGACCAGCTTTGTCGGGGTTTCGTTCTCAAATAGCGACTTGAAGCAGGCCACCCTTACCGGTATGCCAATTCGGGCCGAGATTGTGAAGTCTGCTTCCGGCTACGATCAGCAACAGGCCCGGGTCGAGCTTGGCCTGGATCCAATGTTGCCAACACTGTTGGTGACCGGCGGCTCACTCGGAGCCAAGAGCATCAACGACACCGTGATTCAGAGTCTGGAGCAACTGAATGCCGCGGGCATTCAAGTGCTGCACATTGTTGGTGACAAGGCGGACTTGGACGAGATTACCCGGCCTGGTTATCGACGCATGGGTTACTGCCAGGTCATGGATGTAGCTATCGCAGCCAGTAACTTTGCCGTCTCGAGAGCTGGTTCGTCGACGGTCTCGGAATTCACCGCCACCGGACTACCCGCACTCTACGTTCCTTACCCCGTTGGTAATGGCGAGCAGCGACTAAACGCCCTAACAGTGGTTGAGGCAGGCGGCGGGCTGCTGGTGGCGGACAGAGACTTCACTCCAGAGTTCGTGCAGTCTTCGCTGATTCCAGTGATTTCGCATGCTAAGGGGCTCAAGACCATGTCCAAAAATGCAAAATCACTTGGAATTGTCGATGCTACCGAGCGCCTTGGCGCATTAGTTTTGACAGCACTGGATACTAATACTCGTGATTAAGCCAGATTATTCTCAACCGATCCCTAAGGACTTGGGCAAAGTTCACTTTATTGGCATTGGTGGATCTGGGATGTCAGGCATAGCCCGAATGCTGCTCCAGATGGGGTATCAGGTAACGGGCTCTGATGTCAGAGACAGCCCGAATATCAAAGCCCTTGAGGCTCTTGGCGCGAAAATTACCATTGGTCATGATGCTAGGAACCTGGGCGACGCAGACACCGTGGTTGTTACCTCAGCACTCTGGGAAACAAACCCGGAGCTATTGCTTGCAATCGAGAACGGGCTTCCGGTGCTGCACCGCTCTGCTCTGCTGGCACACCTTGGCTCGCAGGGCAAACTAATTGCGGTTGCCGGAGCCCATGGAAAAACCACCTCGACGGGCATGGTCGTAACAGGACTATCCAAGCTCGGTGCCGATCCTTCGTTTGTCAACGGTGGGGTCATTCAGGAATATGGGGCCTCCAGTGGGTTTGGCAAGGGCGAGCATTTTGTGATTGAAGCCGATGAGTCAGACAGCAGCTTCCTGCACTACGACACAGCGGTAGCTCTAATAACAAACGTTGACCCTGACCACTTGGATCACTTCGGTTCGCTCGAGGCATTTCAGGGTGAATTTGCAAAATTTGCCGATGCCGCCAGTGACTTGGTTGTGATCTCCAGTGACGACCCGGGCGCAATAGCTGTTAGGCAGCGGCTAAGTCACGACCGAGTAATCACCTTTGGCAAAGACGCCACTGCAACCGTCAGGCTCTCGAGCATTGATTCAACCGGCCCTCAGGTAAGCGCCAAAATCGAATACCAGGGTCAGAGCGAGCTGTTGAGTCTGTCGATTCCGGGGGAGCACAACGCGATGAATGCCGCCGGTGCAATTGCAGTTTTGGTTGGACTCGGTTTTGACTTTTCTAAGAGCGTGGAGGCGGTGGCAGGATTTAGCGGAACCGACCGACGCTTTCAGCTGCATGGAAGCCATCGGGGAGTTTTTGTCTATGACGACTTCGCTCACCACCCCACCGAAGTAGCGGCGGCACTCAAGGCGGCGCGGGCTGCCTGTGGTTCAGGTCGACTAATCACTGTGTTTCAGCCGCACCTTTTCAGCCGCACGAGAATTTTCTACAGGGAATTTGCTGAAGCACTGGCGCTTAGCGACATCAGCATCGTGACTTCAATCTACGCGGCTCGCGAGGATCCCGAGCCCGGGGTTACCGCTGACCTAATCACGGATGCCTATGGCGACCAAGGTGTTGTGAAACTGGTGCCGGAATGGGACGATGTCCCAGCTGTTGCCGCCGGATTGGCCAAGCCTGGTGATTTCATAATCACCATGGGCTGCGGCGACATCTACAAGATGGTTCCAGCCCTGCTAAGCGCGCTGGAGGAGTAGTTGAAAAAGGCAGAACGCCAATTACTTGTGCAAGAGCGCAGGCGAATCCGAGGCACGAAGGTCCGCTCAGAGCGCTCCAGGGCAAAACTTGGACCNTTNGCACTGTGGGGGCGCATCCTNGGGATATCTGGGCCACTGATTCTGATTTTGGTTGTGTTGGCAAGTTTTTTCACTCCGATGTTGGCAGTTCAGAGCATCACGATCACCGGTAANGACCGAATTGCTTCCTCNGAAATCGAAACAGCTTTGTCCAGCCTTTACGACCGNCCAATGACCACNATCAGCGAGAACGAGGTTGCAGAGCTGCTGGGGGAATTCAGTTTGATCGAAACCTTCACCTTTCAGGCCGAGCCCCCAAATACCCTGCGTCTGACGATTCGAGAGCGGCAACCACTGCTGGTGCTGGTTCGCTCTGGCATGAACTACCTTTACGACGCCGCGGGTGTTCAAATTGCACAAACCGACGAAATCGGCCTCTATCCGTTTTTCGCTTTTACCGGCAATCCGGTCGGCAATCCCACCTACGAAACCGCGGTTGAGCTGCTGCTGTCATTGCCCCTTAGTACCTATCAGCAGATTTTCTCGGTAGAAGTCAGCCAAGCGCTGACCATAAAACTGGTGTTGCGGGACAGCAACCTCGGGGTCTTTTGGGGATCAACCGACCAGGCATTGCTGAAGGCAAAAGTGCTGGATTCNTTGATTGCAACGGGTCTCNATCGAGCGTTGACGGTTGATGTGAGTTCGCCAAACTCTCCCGTGGTGCAGTACCCCGATTCCTAGGCCCAAAGGCGTTTCCGACACGCCCGAGCGCTTGGCTCTATTTGCTTGAAACAAGGCCTAATTTCTACGCGCAAATTGAAAACTCGATGAAAAGCTAAGCCTCAGCCTTAGCTTTAGGGTTTTCGCTAGGAGGCAAAAGTGTCACACAGCCCTAATTACCAGGCCGTCATCAAAGTTGTTGGAGTCGGCGGCGGCGGAGTNAACGCTCTGAACCGAATGGTTCAGTCAGGTCTNCGCGGAGTCGAGTTTGTCGCGGTCAACACAGACGCACAGGCGCTATTGATGAGCGATGCCGACGTGAAGCTGGACATTGGGCGTGACATTACCCGTGGTCTCGGAGCCGGGGCAGACCCAGAGGTTGGTCGCAGAGCTGCTGAGGAGCACGAGAGCGAGATCGAGTCGGCGCTCAAGGGTGCAGACATGGTCTTTGTGACAGCTGGCGAGGGTGGCGGAACCGGAACCGGNGGTGCACCGGTGGTTGCTCGCATTGCTAAGCGTCTTGGGGCACTGACCGTGGGTGTCGTGACCAGGCCATTTAATTTTGAGGGAAAGCGTCGAGCAGTTCAGGCCGATGAGGGTATTCAGGCCCTTCGTGAAGAAGTGGACACCCTAATCGTGGTTCCGAACCAGCGACTGCTTGAAATGTCCAACAAGAAGGTTTCCGCTCTTGAGGCCTTCATGACAGCTGACGATGTCCTAAGAGCCGGTGTTCAGGGAATTAGCGACTTGATCGTGGTTCCAGGACTGATCAACCTTGACTTCAACGACGTCAAGTCGGTGATGCAGGGAGCTGGCAGTGCGCTGATGGGTATCGGTACCGCCAAGGGTGAGGACCGTGCGGTGCGTGCCGCAGAGATCGCTGTGTCTTCTCCGCTGTTGGAGGCCACCATTGAGGGTGCTCACGGAGTATTGCTTTTGGTTCAGGGCGCGTCCGATCTTGGGCTGCATGAAATTGATGACGCTGCCAGGTTGGTTCAGGAAGCCGTCCACCCGGAGGCGAACATTATCTTCGGTGCAACCATTGAGGACACACTGGGTGACGAAGTTCGAATCACCGTTATTGCCGCCGGCTTTGATGGCGGCGAGCCAACTCACCGTAAGTTCGAGGCTTCTGCTCTAGGCGTGGCGGCTCTTGCTGCGGCCTCCGAGACAGCCAACGAAGCGCAGGTTCTAGATGCCGATGCGGTTGATGCTCCGGAGCCAGAGGTAATTGCTGCTCCAAGTTTTGAATTCGAAGAGGATGCCCAGGAGACCACTGAGGTAAAAGAGAAGGTCTCAACCCCGGGCTACTTTGGCGACGACCTGGACTTGCCTGAATTCTTCCGTTGATTGAACTTTCGCTTCGTTACGATCAGGTTCAAGCTCGCATTGCCGATGCGGCAAGTAAATCTGGTCGCACTCGCGCTGAAATCGAACTAATCGTTGTCACTAAGACTCATCCAGCAAGTCTCGTAGCTGAACTAGTAGACCTAGGCCAGCTGGCGTTTGGTGAAAACAAGGACCAAGAGGCAAAGCCAAAGGCTGAGCTCTTGAGTCAATTGCGGCCAGATGCTGCGGCCAGCTGGCACTTTGTGGGCCAACTGCAGTCCAACAAGGTCAAGAGCGTCCTGAGTTATGCAGATGTTATTCACTCTTTGGACCGGAGCTCCTTGCTCAAAGAGCTGGCAAAGCAGCTTGCCAATTCCGGGAAACAGGTTTCTGCATTCATTGAGCTAAACCTCACCGACGACCCCAACCGAGGAGGGCTCGCACCTGATTCAATCAAGCAGTTCGCGGAACGGGCTGCTGAGGTTGAGAATCTTGAGGTTCTGGGGCTAATGGCGGTTGCTGGTTTGGGAGTCGATCCCAGGGTTGATTTTGAGCGAGTTCAGAAGCACAGCCAAACGCTGCAGGAAGTAATCGCTTCGGCCAACAAGCTGTCGCTTGGCATGAGTGCCGATTTTGAGCAGGCCATCGAATTTGGTGCGACACACTTGAGAGTTGGCAGTGAAATTACCGGCCCACGAGGAAACAACACATAGTCTTGACCCAACACAAGGAGTATTAAATGGGCATTTTTAGTTCTGCAATGAATTATTTCGGTTTTGGAAGTTCAGAGACGACCAAGCCTGACGCCAGCAAGCCCCGCGCTAGTGCGCCTAGAACGAGCGCTCCTAGACCGAGAAAAGCTTCGGACATGTCAGAGATCATCACTCTTGAGCCTCAGACCTATGCTGACGCCAAAGAGGTTGCGGCTCACTACCGAACCGGCGTTCCTGTGATTGTGAACATCGGCGGCATGAGCGAGGCCGACGCCAAGCAAATGCGCGATTTCATGCTTGGCTTGAAAGAGGGTCTCGAAGGCCACTTGCGCCGTGTGACACCAAAGGTTTTCCTGCTTAGCCCAAGTCACGTTTCAGTTTCAGACGCTGACCCTGAGGTTGAGCCAGTCGATTCCGAAGACTTCCTAGCGTAGGCATGTCAATAATTGGCCTAACTCTTTACTGGGTTCTTCAGCTTTTTTTCTACGCAATGATCGTCAGGTTCATTGCCGAATTGGTGATGAGCGTAAACAGAGGCTGGCGCCCGAAAGGGCTGCTGTTGCCCGTCTTTGACTTGTGCTACACCGTAACCGACCCGCCGTTGAAGTTTTTCAGAAGGCTTATCCCACCGTTTCGACTGGGGCCGATAGCTCTAGATTTGGCCTGGACGGTGCTATTAATAATCGTTCTTATTTTGCAGAGCTTTGCAAGAGGCCTGTAACTGCCAATAACATAGTGACCAGCTCACTGAGCAAAACTTAGAAGAGGTAGAAGATGGCGATGTCGCCCGAGGACATTCTCAGCAAGAGATTTCTGACCACCAAGTTCCGCGAAGGTTACGACCAAGACGAGGTCGATGACTTCCTGGACGAGGTTGTTGTTGAGTTCCGCCGAGTCCTTTCCGAAAACCAGGACCTAAAGGCCAGCTCCGGCACGTCTTCGGACGTATTTGCCGCTCCAGCAGCGGCAGAAGCGTTCCCGCAGGCCTCTGCAGTTGTTGACGACGGCTCACTAGAGGGCACAGATTCTTCCAAGAGCATTATTGAGTTGGCCCAAAAACTTCACGAAGATCACGTCCGCGATGGTCAGGTAAAGCGCGATCAGTTGGTTCGAGATGGCCAAGAGCAGGCAGCGCGTCTAATTCGCGATGCTGAGGCTGAATCTCGCGAAGTTCTCGGAAGACTTGAGCTAGAGCGCAAGAAGGTGCTCGAGAGCATCGAAGAGCTGAAGCTATTCGAGGCCGACTACCGCGAGCAGCTTCGCAGGTACATCGAAGACCAGCTGGAAAACCTTATTCAAGAGGAAGCTTCCGTCGTGGTAGCTCCAGCTGAGCCTGAGGTTGCCGAAGTGGCCACTGAGCCTGAAGAAGACGACCTGTCCGGTGAAGGTAATTAACGCCGCCGCTAAGCGAATAACGCTATTCCTTGGCACCGCAGCACTGGTAACTGCCGTCGACCAAGCCACCAAGTTTTGGGCCGAGGCGAACTTAACCGGTGTTTCGGTCCCGGTAGTTGGTGAGCTTCTAAAATTCCGCCTTGCCTATAACGACGCCGCCGCGTTTTCGCTTGGGGTTGGAGCAACTTGGGTTTTGGCACTTATTTCAACAATCGCGGTGATCGCGATGTTGATCTACGGACCGCGCGTCAAAACCGGGTACTGGGCGCTGATTGCTGGTTTTGTTTTGGGCGGTGCAGCCGGCAACTGGATTGACCGCGTCTTCAAGGCTCCAGAGTTCTTCAACGGTCATGTCGTGGACTTCATTCAGATCCCATTCAACTTTCCAATTTTCAACCTCGCCGACAGTTTCCTGGTGGTCGGGGTGATTCTGGTTGTTATTCAGACCATGCGCGGGGATGAGATCGGTGGCGGGCGTGCAGCCTAGATTGCTGCCAGTTCCGCCAGATTTCGATGGTCAGCGTGCCGACGCAGGCCTTGCAAAAATGCTTGGCATGTCCAGGTCTCAAGCGGCCGAGCTATTGCTAGCGGGGGCGGTTACTCAGGATGGAAAACCGATTGGAAAATCTGACCGCCTCGTGGCCGATTCACTGCTAGAGGTGACCCTTCCGGAAGTTAGGTCCACAGTCGAAGTGCAGGCGGAGGACGTGCCAGAGCTTGAGATTGTGTTCCAGGACGAGCACATAATCGTGATCAACAAACCTGCGGGGGTTGTTTCTCACCCTTCCCAGGGCTTTGTAGGGCCAAGCGTGCCTGGCGTGTTGTTGGCACGAGGTATTCAGCTGACAACTTCTGGCGCTCAAGAACGCCAAGGGATCGTGCAGCGGCTTGATGTTGGCACCAGCGGTTTGATGGTCTTGGCTAAGTCTGAAGCTGCCTATTCGGTGTTGAAGCAGGCCTTTAGGGATCGAGTTGTCAGTAAGACCTACCATGCGCTGGTGCAGGGACACCCTGATCCGACCACAGGAACCATTGACACGCCAATTGCCCGCAGCACCAAGCATGACTACAAGTTCACCATTTCGGCCGCTGGTAAGCCTGCTGTGACCCATTACGAGACTATTGAGCTCCTCCCCGGGGCCGCCCTGATGAAAATTGGCCTAGAAACGGGCCGAACCCACCAAATCAGAGTGCACTTTGCTCATTTTCGACACCCTTTGGTAGGTGATCCGGTTTACGGCTCAGACCCAAAGCTTGCAGGTGCACTTGATCTCAGCAGGCAGTGGCTGCATGCAAAAAAGCTGGGCTTCGCACATCCAATCTCGGGCGAACAGGTCGAATTCGAGACCGAATATCCAGCTGATTTGAAAATCGCCCTCGATCGCCTGCGTGATGTTGAATTTCGGTTCTAACATAGGGTCTCTAGGAAAGGTGGAAGATGTCTGATAAGTCATTTGTCCACCTCCACAATCACTCGGAATATTCGATGCTGGACGGTGCGGCACGAATAAAGCAACTTGTAGCCAAGGCTGCTGAGCTAGAGATGCCGGCAATAGCCATCACCGACCATGGAAACAGCCACGGCGCATATGAATTTTGGAAACAGGCAAATGCTCACGGCGTGAAGCCAGTCATTGGCATCGAGGCCTATCTGGCCCCCGGGAGCAGAACCGACAAGACCAGAGTCCGCTGGGGCGATGGCGGAGGCGACGATGTCTCTGGCGGCGGTGCTTACAGCCATCTGACAATGTGGTCGACCGATAACGCCTCGATGCAGAACCTGTTCAGGCTCTCATCAGAGGCGTATTTGTCCGGTTACTACTTCAAGCCCAGAATGGATCGCGAACTGCTTTCCAAATACGGAAAAGGGCTGATTGCCACAACCGGTTGCCCTGGTGGCGAGGTCCAAACCAGATTGCGCTTGGGTCAATATCAGGAAGCACTAGACACCGCTTCAGAATTCAGGGACATTTTCGGTGCCGGCAACTACTTTGTCGAGGTGATGGATCACGGGCTGGAAATCGAGAAGCGAGTGCGTGATGATCTACTTCGCTTGGCCAAAGATCTGCAGCTGCCCTTGGTCGGGACAAACGACCTCCACTACACAGAAAAGCAGGATTCTGTTGCCCATGATGCTCTGTTGTGTGTGCAGGTCGGGTCAACATTGGATGACCCAAACCGGTTCAAGTTTGAGTCCCAGGAGTACTACCTAAAATCCGCAAAGCAGATGCGAGATTTGTTCTCTGAGCTTCCAGAGGCAGCCGATAATACGCTGCTGATAGCCGAGCGCAGCGAAGTTGATTTTGCTAAGCGCGACCTGATGCCTAGGTTCCCTGTTCCTGAGGGGGAAACCGAGTCGGGCTTACTTGAAAAACAAGTTTGGGCCGGAATGGCCACTCGTTTTCCGGACGGGTTCTCAGAAGAACACAGGCGCCAAGCCGCCTACGAGATTGACGTCATCAAATCGATGGGCTTCCCCGGCTACTTCTTGGTGGTTTCAGACTTTATTCGCTGGGCTAGAGAGCAGGGGATCCGAGTGGGGCCGGGTAGAGGTTCTGCGGCCGGTTCGCTTGCTTCCTACGCGCTTGGCATCACCGAGCTGGATCCACTGAAGCACGATTTGATTTTTGAGCGCTTTTTGAACCCAGAGCGCCTGTCGATGCCGGATATTGATGTCGACTTCGATGATCGCCGTCGATCTGAGGTAATTCGCTACGTCACTCAAAAGTATGGCGATGACCGGGTTGCGCAAATTGTNACCTTTGGAACAATCAAGGCGAAACAGGCCCTCAAGGATGCCTCAAGAGTGATGGCCCTGCCGTATGCGGTGGGGGAGAAGTTGACCAAAGCAATGCCGCCGATGGTGCTCGGTCGAGACATATCACTCGGCGACTTGGTAGACGAGAATTCAGAGCGATACTCGGAAGCCGCTGAATTCCGGGAACTTATTGAAACAGACCCGCAGAGCGACGACGTCTTCAAGCTGGCTCGCGGACTGGAATCTCTGAAGCGACAGTGGGGAGTGCACGCAGCCGGTGTAATTATGTCGGCTGAACCATTGATGGACGTAATTCCAATCATGAAGCGCGAAGAAGACGGCGCGATCATCACGCAGTTCGACCAGCCGCCCTGTGAGGATCTAGGTCTTCTGAAAATGGACTTCTTGGGCCTTCGGAACCTGACTGTCCTAGATGATGCGCTCCAAAATATCCGCGAGAACCGAGATCAAAAAGTGGTTCTCGAAGAGCTGGAACTTGACGAAGATAAAAACACCTTCGAGCTACTTTCTAGGGGTGACACACTCGGGGTGTTCCAGCTTGATAGCGACAACATGCGCTCACTGCTAAGGCTTCTGAAGCCAACCGAGTTTGAGCACATCTCTGCTGTTATCGCTTTGTATCGCCCGGGTCCTATGGGAATGAACTCCCACACCAACTACGCGCAGCGTAAAAATGGACTTCAGGACATTGATGGGGTTCACCCTGAGTTAGCCGAACCGCTCAAGGAAATTCTTGGACCCACCTATGGCCTAATTGTTTATCAGGAGCAGGTAATGGCTGCGGCACAGAAGGTCGCCGGATACACCCTGGGTCAAGCCGACCTGTTGCGCCGAGCGATGGGAAAGAAAAAACCCGAGGAGCTAGACAAGCAGTTCGAAATCTTCAGCGAGGGAATGAAGGCCAACGGGTATTCTCCGGCGGCGGTCAAGGCCCTCTGGGACACATTGCTGCCGTTTGCCGATTACGCCTTCAATAAGGCGCACTCAGCTGGCTATGGAGTTCTCTCCTATTGGACCGGCTACCTGAAGGCAAATTTCCCCGCGGAATACATGGCTGCCCTACTAACTTCGGTTGGGGACTCCAAGGACAAGCTGGCCATTTATCTAAATGAGTGCCGCCGCATGGGCATCAAAGTGTTGCCACCAGACGTGAATGAATCAATTGGGGTCTTTGCCGCTGTTGGCGATGACATTCGATTCGGCCTCGAAGCCGTTAGAAACGTTGGTCACAATGTGGTCGAGGCGATCATNGCTGCAAGAAAGGCCGAACCGTTCACGTCATTCGACGACTTCTTGACCCGAGTGGGGCAACAGGCCAGCACGAAGCGAGTGGTNGAGTCTTTGATTAAGGCTGGAGCNTTTGATGGATTGGGTAACACACGNCGATCGCTAGTGGCNGTGTTTGAGGAGGCAATTGAGTCCGCTGCGGTCAAGCGTAAGCAAAGTGCCAATGGTCAGGTGGACCTGTTCGGGGGAATCCTCGATGAAGACCCCTCTGTGATCAAGATTCCGGATCTCCCGGAGTGGACCAAGCGCGATCTCTTGGCGCATGAGCGAGAGATGCTCGGACTCTACGTTTCAGACCACCCGCTTGCAGGTCAAGAAGCCATGCTCATGCAGCACAGCGACATGGGGACCATAGCTCTGAAGCAAAGCGATATTCAAGACGGTGAGACCGTCAGTTTGGCTGGCTTGATCACTCAGGTTCAGCACAAGGTGGCCAGGACCAGCGGAAACCAATATGCACAGGTCACCCTGGAGGATTTCTCCGGGGAAATTAGCATCATGTTTATGGGGAAGACCTACCTGCAAAACCGGGAGTTCTTAGTAGCCGATCAAACCGTTGCTGTCCGTGGTCGAGTCTCAAGAAGAGATGAAGAAATGACCATGCAGGCCTACTCAATCGATGTGCTGGAAGCGGGCCGCGAACAGGGCGGGGTGCTGAAGCTCAAAATTCAAGAGAACCTTGCCACGAAGGAGCGTCTCGTGAAACTGGGGGCAATCCTGGATGCTCATCCCGGCCCCTGCGAGGTTCAGGTTCGCTTGGTGGGTTCGGCCGATCGTCACTTCATTCTGCCTCAGCGGGTATCGGTTGGGCATGACTTATTCGGTGAACTCAAGGCCCTGCTCGGTACAGATTCCGTTAGTTAGAAGTTGTCCTGCAGTCTGGCTCCGATGGTGTGGTAGCCGCGCTGGAAGTAAACCAGCGGAGTCTCGCAGAATCTATTCAAGTGAGCATTTTCAGCTGACAACACGACGACCGCATTTGATGCAACTTCGAATTTATTGATAACCCGTGCCAGCAAAACTGAGGACGCATCGGTGAAAATCGGTGTCCCCTCAGGGCCTTGACTGAAATTATTGTCAGTGAATCGCTGCTCTTTCGGCCCAGCCAATCGAATTGCAAGCTCGAGGCTCTCAGCATCCAGAGTGTGAATGGCCATCAGTTTGCCCGGTACTACCTCGGGATAGGTAGAGGAGCCCTGAGCGATGTTTAGGGACACCAGCGGCGGGTTGGACCCCAGCGAAGTGACAGAAGAGGCTGTGAAACCGATTGGATTGCCAGCCTGGTCAGCAGCTGTCACCAGCGAGATACCGGTTGCGTGGTTTCGGAATACGGTTTTGAGTGCGTCTGGACCCGAAAGGTCGAAGTAGTCTGATTCAATAGTCATGTCCCGATAAGGTTAGGGCATTCGGATTTATATAGCGGGGTAGCGCGTGCGGAAGATTGAAATTACTTCTCCAGTAAACCCTGCCATGGTCACAGAATTACTTCCTCGAGCAGTGGTAACTATTGATTCGGTTCAAGAGGTGGTTTCGCAGATCATCGCCGAAGTCAAGGATCAGTCAATTGCTGCCCTGAAAAGTCACGCCGAGAAGTTTGACGGCCTTGTCGACATCGACTTCCGGGTCCCAAAAACTGAGTTGGTTGCGGCTCTTCAGGAGATGGATCCGGAGCTGAGAGCTGCCATTGAGGTTGCGATTTCCAGGGTGCGGAAGGTCTCCGAAGCAACTGTGCCCTCAGAGCTCACCGTTGAACTCGATTCCGGGGCTCAAGTGACTCAAAAGTTTGTTCCGGTTGATTCGGTAGGTCTTTACGTGCCTGGCGGCAAAGCCGTATACCCCTCAAGTGTTGTCATGAACGTGGTTCCGGCCCAGGTTGCCAAAGTGCCAAGAATTGCGGTTACTTCACCGGCTCAGAAAGACGGACTCCCAAGTCGCAGCGTGCTCGCGACCTGCGAACTACTTGGCATCGATGAGGTTTATGCAATGGGAGGCGCAAGTGCGGTTGCCGCCTTTGCCTATGGCATACCCGAGATCGACTTGGAACCGGTAGCGATGGTGACTGGGCCCGGGAACATCTTTGTGGCGGCCGCCAAGCGGCAATTGCGAGGGGTAATCGGAATCGATTCTGAGGCGGGCCCAACTGAAATTTTGATCATCGCAGATGAAACGGCGAACCCGGAGTTCGTGGCTGCAGACTTGATCTCGCAGGCTGAGCACGATCCAAATGCCGCCGCCGTGCTGGTGACAAATAGCCCCGCGTTGATTGCGGCTGTGGAGCAGGCACTGGACAAGCAAATACCGCTGGCTGCCAATCACTCAAGGATCAGTCAGGCCCTGGCCGGGATTCAGTCGGCTCTGGTTCTGGTGGACAGCATTGATTACGCGATTCAAGTTGCAAACGCCTACGCCACCGAGCACCTAGAGATCCACTGTGCAGATAGCCAGGCGGTTGCATCTCAAATCACCAATGCCGGTGCCGTGTTTATTGGTGAGTATTCACCGGTGAGCCTGGGGGACTACTTGGCCGGCTCAAATCACGTCCTGCCAACCGGGGAGCAGGCAAAATTCTCTTCTGGATTGGGTGTGGCAACTTTTCTTAGGTCCCAGCAGCACATCAACTACTCGAAGCAGGGTTTGAAGAGCGTTGTTGACAGTCTGGTGAAATTCTCTGAAGCTGAATCTCTATCAGCCCACGGCAGGGCCGGGGCGATCCGATTTGAGGAGCAATAATGCACTGTCCATTTTGTAGGAACTCTGATTCCAGAGTGGTTGATTCTCGAACCAGCGATGATGGGTCTGCGATCAGAAGGCGCCGACAGTGCCCGGAGTGCCAAAAGCGCTTCACCACCATTGAAACAGCCAGCGTCATGGTAACTAAGCGCAGCGGTGTAACAGAAGCATTCTCGAGAGACAAGATCGTCTCTGGAGTTAGAAAGGCCTGCCAGGGCAGGCCAGTTACTGATGCGGACCTAGCATTGCTTGCCCAGCAAGTGGAGGAAGCTCTAAGGGCAACCGGTGCTGCCTCAATTGAGGCGCAGGACATTGGTCTTGCGATCCTTGAGCCATTGCGTAATTTGGATCACGTTGCTTTTATGCGATTTGCCAGCGTCTACCAAGCTTGGGACTCACTTGACGACTTTGAAGCTGCAATCGAGAGTCTGAGGGGCTAAAAAGTTGTTCTATCGGTTCATTTTTCGAGCCTTCTTTCAGAAGCTCGATCCAGAGTTTGCNCACGAATTGGTGGTGGCCGGCCTAAAGGCAGCCCGAATCCTGGGTCTGCTTCGAGCACCAAAATCTAAAAACAGCTACCCGGTAATGGGCTTGAATTTCGAAAACCTTCTGGGGATGGCTGCCGGCTTTGACAAAAATGGGCAGTTGATCAGGGAGCTGCACGCTCTTGGGTTTGGCCATGTTGAAATCGGGACCGTTACTCCAAGGGCCCAGCCCGGAAACCCAAAACCCAGATTGTTTCGCCTGCCAAAAAATAGAGCATTGATAAACCGAATGGGTTTCAATAACGAAGGCGCTGATGTTGTGGCCGAGCGAATTAGAGCCCTTCGCAACTCGGGTGTTCCACGGCCTGTTATTGGCATAAATATTGGCAAGAACAAGGACACCAGCGCTCAAGATGCTGCCTCAGACTATGAGCTGGCCGCAACCAAGCTGGCTCCACTTGCCGACTACCTGGTGATCAATGTTTCTTCACCCAACACTGCAGGACTTCGGGACTTGCAGCAGGTAGACGCATTGCGACCAATTTTGACCGCCGTCTTGAAGGTTTCTGGTTCCACTCCGGTGTTACTGAAGATTGCCCCGGATCTTGCCACGTCAGACATCGAAGCCGTCACTGCGCTTGTAAATGAGCTGAATTTGGCCGGAATGGTGGCCACTAACACCACTATTTCGAGGGCGAATTTGATTGCTGAATCCAACACGGGGGAGTTAGGCGGGCTTAGCGGGCCAATGCTTCAGGAGCGCGCACTGGAAGTGCTTGATTTGATTAGAGCAGGGTTGGCTAAAGATAAGACTGTCATCTCTGTCGGTGGAGTGTTCACCCGGTCAGACCTTCAGCAGCGAATCGATCGAGGCGCAGACCTAGTCCAGGGCTACACCGGTTTTGTCTATGGCGGTCCAGCCTGGGCTAAGTCTCTTACTCGCTAGGGCCTAGTTTCTGGGCTCTTAGTTAGTTCTGGATCTCTCACAATTGAGTCTCCAAGAATTTCATCGGCCTGCTTCATTAGTTCGGCAGGGATCTCCACGCCAGAGGCCTTGATGTTCGAGGCGATTTGCTCAGGCTTCGAGGCACCCACGATTGCGGCAGCGATGTTCTTGTTCTGAAGCACCCAGGCAATAGAGAACTGAGCCAAGCTCAGCTCAAGCTGATCGGCCAGAGGAATTAGCTTCTGAATCTTTGTAAGCAGGTCATCACCCAGGAACTTCTCCATGAAGCCGCCGATTTCTGAGTTGGCAGCCCTTGAATCTGCCGGTAACTCGGCACCAGGAAGGTATTTGCCGGTAAGCACGCCCTGGGCCAGGGGAGACCAAACGATTTGGCTCAGACCCAGCTCTTGGCTGGTTGGCACAACCTTCTCTTCGATTACGCGCCACAGCATCGAGTACTGCGGCTGGTTGGAGATTAGCCGGTAGCCCATCTGAGAAGCCAGGGCTTGACCCTCGCGAATTTGCTCGGCATTCCATTCAGAAACACCGACGTAGAGAACCTTCCCCATTCTGACCAGGTCGGCAAAAGCCTGCATGGTTTCTTCAAGAGGGGTCTCGTAGTCGAAGCGGTGCGCCTGATATAGATCGACGTAGTCGGTCTGCAGTCGCTTGAGAGACCCATCGATGGACTCCATGATGTGTTTACGGCTTAGCCCAACGTCGTTTGGACCCTTTTCGGCCACTGGCCAGTAAACCTTTGTCAGTATTTCAAGGCCCTCGCGTCGCTGGCCCTTTATGGCATCACCCATCACCTTTTCGGCAGCCAGGTTGGCATAGACGTCGGCGGTGTCGAAGGTGGTGATTCCGCCATCAAGCGCTGCGTGAACGGTTTTGATGGCTTGCTGGTCCTCAACCTGGGAGCCGTGGGTCAGCCAGTTTCCGTAAATAATTTCAGAAATCTTTAGGCCAGAATTTCCTAGGTACCTGTGCTGCATGGCGACTCCTTCGTCGTTAGTTGTTGTTATTAGTCTTCAAACTTGGTGAATCGTGCAACCTGTGGCTTTGGAATTCTAAGGCCGCGCATTTGGATCGAGCGCATCGCTCCGTACCAAGCTAGACCGCCCTCGAGATTTTCGGCACCGTGCTTCTTGGCCACCTTTTTCTTGACGGCGCGGCCAACAAAAAATGCGTCAACAGCCACAACCAGGAAAAGGCCCCACATTGCAAATAGGGCAATCAGTTGGAGCTGGACTGAATCAATAAAAGTCAGCATTACTACCAGGAACAACATCGGGAGCACTAGCTCGCCGGCAGTGAATCTGGCATCAACCACATCTCTGGCTAGTCGACGCTGAACACCCTTGTCTCTGGCGCCGAGGTAGCGCTCTTCGCCAGCCATCATGCCCTGCCTGGCCTTCTGTCTTTCAGCGCGCACTTTTTCCTTGTCTGCGTGCTGAGCTGCTTTGCTTCGATCGCCTACCAGTGGCCTCTTACGAGCCTGCTCGCGCTCCTTGCGGGCTGGTGTTGGGCGGCCTTTGCCGACTCCGGTGTTTTGCTCTTCAGTCATCTTCAACCTCTTGTCCTATATGCCCTAGATTACAGCCATGGCATTTACATTCACTCCCTTGAACCAAAGTTGGATTGAACCAGCATCTGAATTCGTGAATTCGCAATTCCCAGAGGCTGTCGCGACTCTGGGAAAGCTCGTCAAAATTCCTGGAATAGCTTGGGAAAGCTTTGACTCGAACAACCTCGATAGGTCTGCAGCTGCAGTTGCTGCAGAGCTTGAGGCACTTCAGATGTTCGACACAGTTGAAATTCGAAGGTCAGCTAAGCCAGATGGCGAGCTAGGCGCGCCCGCAATTGTTGCCAGGCGAGCAGGGGCATCCGATGCCCCGCATGTTTTGCTATACGCCCACCACGACGTTCAGCCGCCGGGTGCTAGGGAGCTTTGGAAGACCGAGCCTTTTGAGGCGACACTGGTTGGGGACCGCCTATTTGGCAGGGGAGCATCGGATGACAAGTCCGGCATTATCACGCACCTGTATTCGCTCAAAACCCTCAAGAAACTAGCTTCAAGCCTTCGCCTCGGAATTACCGTTTTTATAGAGGGTGAGGAGGAGGCCGGCTCTGAGTCTTTCCCGAATTTTCTTCGAGAAAACCAGGCTGACCTAGAAGCGGACTTAATCATCGTTGCCGACAGCGGAAACTGGAGCGAAGATGTTCCGGCGCTGACCACTTCCTTGCGAGCGATGGTGTCGCAGACCTTCACCATTCGCACCCTTGACCACGCGGTTCACTCGGGTCTGTATGGGGGGCCACTTCCCGACGCGACTGGCGCCATGATCAAGCTTTTGGCCACGCTCACCGATGAGCAGGGCAACGTTGCCATAGCGGGCCTTGATTCAATACCCGTGGATGGCCCCGATCTAAGCGATGCGGAGTTCGGTGTTGCCGCCGGCTTGCTGCCGGGCGTGAAGCGACTTGGGACCAAATCTGCAACCCAGCAAATCTGGGGCGAGCCTGCGGTGACCGTTATTGGAATGGACATTCCGCAGGTGGACGTGTCATCAAACACCGCGCAGCCTGAGTCCAGGGCGCGCATCTCACTGCGGCTGGCACCGAGTCAAGATCCTGACACCGGGCTGGAATTGCTTCGCCAGCACATCTCAGCACATGCTCCGGAGGGAGCCGTTGTCGAGTTTGGTAGGAGTGAAAAGGGACCTGGTTATCTGGCGAAGAATGGCTGGGCTGCCCCGATGGCTCATGAGGCTTTTGGCATCGCCTGGCCAAACCCAAGCGTCAATATCGGAATTGGTGGCTCGATTCCCTTTATCTCAGAATTCGCTGAGCGGTTCCCGAATGCCGAAATTCTGGTTACTGGGGTCGAAGAGCCTGATTCGCGGGCTCATTCTCCGAATGAGTCACAGCATCTTCCAACTCTGCGTCGGGCCATACTTGCCCAGGCTCTGATGTTGCTAAACGGGAATGAGATGACCAGACAGAGGTTAAACTAGCTGACGGAGGTAAACAATGACACAGGTAGCAACTCACGGTGTAAAGCTCACCGACACAGCCGTATCAAAGGTTCGCTCGCTGCTAGCGGGAGAGGGCCGAGACGACTTGCGCCTTAGGGTTTCGGTACAGCCTGGAGGCTGTTCCGGTCTGATTTACCAACTGTTCTTCGATGAGCAGCTAGAAGAAATTGACGCAATCGTTGATTTTGACGGCGTTCAGGTGGTCGTAGACCCAATGAGCGTTCCCTATCTAGACGGTGCCTCAATCGATTTTGAGGACACAATCCAAAAACAGGGCTTCACAATCGACAATCCCAACGCTGAAGGCAGCTGCGCCTGCGGAGATTCATTTAGCTAATCCCGAGTTTTTGGCTCGTTTGCGGACCTTGGTCGGTTAGAATTGGTACGTCTGAAGCGACTTTAGAAGGATGTTCCATTGAGTAAAAACCGTTCTCGCATAGCTGCAATCGCAGTTATTTCCGGCATATCTTTACTTCTGGCTGGATGTAGCCCAGAGGCACAGCGCGGCTTTTTGCCTGACGCCTCCGGAGTTACCAACCACACCGACCGAATTATCGGCCTGTGGACCACATCCTGGATCGTGCTACTGGCTGTTGGAGTCGCTTCCTGGGGCCTAATGGCCTGGGCACTAATTGTTTACCGTCGCCGCAAGGGCGAAACTGGAATGCCTGCTCAGCTCCGCTACAACCTCCCAATTGAGACTTTATTCACAGTGGTTCCACTGATTTTGGTACTTGGCTTCTTCGCCTTTACCGCCAGGGACATGACTGCAATTGAGGCCAAAACTGAGAATCCTGATGTCCACATCGAAGTAATTGCGAAGCAGTGGAGCTGGGACTTCAACTATGTTGACGAGAACACCTTTGACAGCGGCATCCAAGCCCAGTTCACCGGCACCGAAGAGAATGTCTTTGAAACGCTGCCAACCCTTTACTTGCCAGTGAACAAGTCGGTCCAGATCGACTTGAGCTCTCGCGATGTTATTCACTCATTCTGGGTAATCGACTTCCTGTACAAAAAGGACATGTTCCCAGGTGTCACTAACAAGATGTATTTCACTCCAATGAAGGAGGGAACCTACGTCGGTAAGTGTGCAGAGCTTTGCGGTGAGTATCACTCGATGATGTTGTTCAACGTCAAGGTGGTCTCTCAGGCCGAATACGATTCCCAGATGGCCTCCTTGGCAGCTCGGGGCAATGTTGGTCAGCTTTCAACCGAGTATGACCGAAACCAAAATCTTCCTGGTGGAGACCCAGCGATTAGGAGCGAAGGCTAATGGCAACGATTACCGAGACAGTCAAGAACCCATCCTCATTCGTGCCAAAGCGCACAAAAGGTCAGATTCTTGTTGACTGGCTGACTACAACCGACCACAAGAAGATTGGGTATCTCTACCTAATCACTTCCTTCCTATACTTCCTGCTCGGTGGCGTCATGGCTCTGGTTATCAGGGCGCAGCTAGCGCTTCCCGGACTTGAGATTGTTGCAACCAAGGAGCAGTACAACCAGCTGTTCACCATGCACGGAACCATCATGCTCTTGATGTTTGCAACCCCATTGTTCGCAGGCTTTGCCAACGTTTTGATGCCGGTACAAATTGGAGCACCGGACGTTGCATTTCCGAGACTGAACGCAATTGCCTACTGGTTCTTCAGCTTTGGTAGCTTGATTGCTGTTTCTGGATTCTTCACGCCGCAGGGCGCTGCAAGCTTCGGCTGGTTCGCCTACGCACCGCTTTCGAACACAACTTTCTCTCCGGGAATTGGTGGTGACCTATGGGTCTTTGGTTTGGCCCTGTCTGGTTTCGGAACAATTCTTGGTGGAGTGAACTTCATCACCACCATCATCACAATGCGAGCACCGGGTATGACCATGTGGCGCATGCCGATTTTCACCTGGAACACGCTTGTCACATCAATTCTTGTCATCATGGCGTTCCCGCCACTTGCAGCAGCTTTGTTCGCGCTGGGTGCCGACAGGGTATTCGGGGCGCATGTATTTGATCCTCAAAACGGTGGAGCGATGCTGTGGCAGCACCTGTTCTGGTTCTTTGGGCACCCAGAGGTTTACATCATTGCGCTGCCATTCTTCGGAATTGTCTCGGAGATCTTCCCGGTCTTTAGCCGTAAGCCAATCTTTGGCTACAAGACCTTGGTTTACGCAACTATCGCCATCGCAGCGCTGTCCATGACAGTTTGGGCTCACCACATGTACGTGACTGGTCAGGTGCTATTACCATTCTTCGCGTTCACCACGATGTTGATCGCCGTCCCTACGGGCGTGAAGATTTTCAACTGGATTGGTACGCTCTGGCGCGGCTCGATAACCTACGAAACCCCGATGCTTTGGAGTCTAGGGTTCCTAGTCAGCTTCGTATTTGGAGGATTGACCGGAGTAATTCTTGCTTCGCCTGCCTTGGACTTCCACATCTCCGACAGCTACTTTGTGGTTGCCCACTTCCACTACGTGGTCTTCGGAACAGTTGTGTTTGCAATGTTCGCCGGTTTCTACTTCTGGTGGCCAAAGTTCACAGGCAAGATGCTAAACGAGCGTCTTGGAAAGATTCACTTCTGGATTCTGTTCATTGGTTTCCACACAACCTTCTTGATCCAGCACTGGCTGGGAGTGGTCGGCATGCCTAGGCGCTATGCGACCTATCTGCCTGANGATGGATTCACCGAAATGAACCTCATTTCGACNGCTGGAGCNGCGCTCCTTGCACTGTCGATGATCCCNTTCTTCTTCAACGTCTGGATCACNGCGCGCCACGGCAAGATGGTGGAGCTGAAGGATCCTTGGGGTTACGGAAGGTCTTTGGAGTGGGCAACCGAGTCGCCTATCCCTCGACACAACTTCCACTCAATTCCAAGAATTCGTTCAGAGTCGCCTGCTTTTGACCTGAACTACCCAGAACACGCCGCACCTGAAGCTAAGGCTTCCTACTCGAAGGAAGGCATCAGCTAATGCGATCGAACATAGTCGTACTTCTTGTGATGGCAGCGTACTTCACGCTGGCAACAATCGCCTACGCGATTTGGTCTGACATTTACTTCGGTGCAGTTGAGCCAATCGGAACCGTGGCGATTGGCCTAACCGTCATGCTTTCGCTTTTTATCGCCTTCTACCTTTACAGCGGAATGCGACGGACCGCCGAGCTGCCAGAGGATCGTCTCGACGGTGAAATCAGCGAAGACGCGGGTGAGGTTGGATTTTTCAGCCCTTGGAGTTGGTGGCCGCTGATGCTTGGCCTTGCGTCTGGACTAGCATTCCTTTCGCTGGCTGTTCCGGGCTGGTGGCTGACCTTTATCGCGCTTCCATTCGCGGTGGTTGCAGTGGTTGGATTCGTATATGAATACAGCCGCGGCGCTCACGCCCACTAAATGAGTAAAGCTCCGGTACTGCTTGTTATAGACGCCCAAGAGGGGTTTTCCGACTCTGATTATTGGGGGAGTGGCGTCAACCCTAAGGCTCTTGAAAACATCAAGGCCCTGGTAGAAGCATGGCGCGAAAAGGACCTGCCAATTGTGGTGGTCAAGCACAATTCCAAGGATCCAGATTCACCGCTGTTTCCTGGAAACGGCGGAAACAGGCTTGTTGACTTTATTCATGACAAGGGCCACCCAGTAATTCAGAAAAGCGTGAATTCAGCCTTTTACGGCACACCAGATCTAAGGCTCCTACTCGATCGCCACAACCACCGCCAGCTGGTGATATGCGGCATAACAACTAACTTTTGCTGTGAGACAACGGCGCGCATGGCCGGAAACCTGGGCTTCCAGACAAACTTCATAATTGATGCCACAGACGCATTCGACCTGGTGAGCAAGGACGGCTCAGTGATTCCAGGAGCCGAGGTAATGAGGATGACGGCGGCGAACCTTGATGGAGAGTTTGCCAGCGTCCTAACCACCGCAGAACAGCTCGCACAGATCAGCTAGCACTGCAAGCAGCTGCTGTAATCCCTGTGGTAAGCACCCACTTGATCAGCTCCAGGAAATCCTTGGAGCACACAAATCTCTACAAACAGAAAACCGGCCCAAGAAGTTCTCTCAGGCCGGTTTCTAACTTCTGTAATGGATTACTTGGTCAGAGCCTTTGGCTTCCGCTTTGACTTTGGCTTGTCCTCGATCGCTGGTGCGTGATCGGCGTGAGCAAGTTCATACTCAGCCTTCGACACCGGCGCGATTCTGTCCTCGAAGTAAAGGCGTGAGATAGCGGAGCGCAGTCTGTTGCCAACTGTGATCCTTCCGCTAGCGTCAGGCCTTGGAAGCACTGGTTCGTACTCCTTGAAGTCAACTAGCTTCCACAATTCGTACTTGTCTACTGGCTCATGAACCTCGATGTATTCACCATGAGGCAAGCGGACAACTCGACCGGTTTCGCGGCCGTGCAGCACCATCTCGCGGTCCTTGCGCTGAAGTGACAGGCAGGCACGCTTTGTCACCCAGTAGGCAATGACTGGCCCGAGAATCAGAAGAATCTGCATGGCTATCAGAACCTGGTTCAGCGACATCTGGAAGTTGGTGGCTATCAAGTCAGTGGATGCACCGGCCCAGAGTACGCCGTAGAAGGTCACGCCAGCTGCACCGATAGCGGTGCGAGTCGGTGCATTTCTTGGGCGGTCTAGAACGTGGTGCTCACGCTTGTCCTTGGTCACCCAGTTCTCGATGAATGGGTAGGCAGCAACAAGCGCCAAGAAGACCAGTGAAACTACCAGCGGAACCATGACGCCCATTGGGATCACGAATCCTGCGATTACGACATCCCAACCAGAGGGAGCTAGACGCAGCGCGCCATCCAGCCATCCGATGTACCAGTCAGGCTGAGTTCCTGCGGAAACAGGGGATGGGTCATATGGTCCGTAGTTCCAAATCGGGTTGATAGTGAAGGTTGCGGCAATGGCAGCAACCACTCCGAATACCAAGAAGAAGAATCCACCGGCCTTAGCAACATAAACAGGCATCAGTGGGTAACCAACGACGTTGTCATCGCGGCGACCAGGACCCGAGTAGTGGGTGTGCTTGTGTATGACAACCATCATCAGGTGGACACCAATTAGAACGATAATCAGTGCTGGGACAATCATGATGTGGAGGCTGTAGAGCCTTGCAACAACTTCAGTGCCCGGGAACTCGCCGCCGAAGAAGCCGGAGCTAATCGCGGGTCCAATAACTGGGATTCCCTTGATCATTCCATCGATGATTCGAAGACCGTTTCCAGAAAGAAGGTCGTCCGGAAGCGAGTAGCCGGTAAAGCCCGCTGCCATCCCCATAACGAACAGCAGGAATCCGACAACCCAGTTCAGCTCACGAGGCTTGCGGAAAGCCCCAGTGAAGAACACGCGCAACATGTGAAGTCCGGCTGCAGCAACAAACAACAGGGCAGCCCAGTGGTGCACCTGACGCATGATTAGACCGCCACGGATGTCGAAGCTGATGTCCAAGCTGGAGGCGTAGGCAATTGACATCTGGGCACCCTTAAGAGGTGCGTAGCTGCCGTCATAGTGAACCTCAGCCATTGATGGCTGGTAGAAGAAAGTTAGGAAGGTTCCGGAAAGGACCAAGATGACGAAGCTGTACAGGGCCACTTCACCGAGCATAAAGCTCCAGTGATCAGGGAAGATCTTTCTTCCAAAGCCCTTGACTACTGCGCCAAGACCCAGACGTTCGTCAAGGTAGTTCGCGGTGCCGCCAACAAAACCCTGCTTTTGCTCAGTTGAGTTTGTCATTATTTCCTCATGTCCCAGAATGATGGTCCTACAGGTTCTAAGAAGTCGCTTTGAGCTACTAGGTAGCCTTCCGCGTCAACGGTGATTGGAAGCTGCGGAAGCGGCCTGGAAGCAGGTCCGAATACAACCTCACAGTGGTTTGCCAAGTCGAATGTTGACTGGTGGCAAGGGCAAAGCAGGTGGTGGGTGTGCTGCTCGTAGAGCGCAACAGGGCATCCAACGTGGGTGCAAATCTTTGAGTAAGCCACGATTCCCTGGTAGCTCCAGTCTGCCTTGGCAGGATCTTCGTTTAGATCTTCAGGGTTCACGCGAACTAGCAGCACAGCTGCCTTAGCCTTCTCCTCTAGCTTGTGCTCCTCGAGATCCTCTAGTCCTTCAGGGATCACGTGGAAAACAGAGCCGATTGTGACATCAGAGGCCTTGATTGGAATACCAGTTGGATCCTTAGCAAGCCTGGTGCCTGATTTCCACATGGTGTGGCGAAGGGTGTCACCCACAACTGGCCCAAGGTCACCAAAAATGATGATTCCTGGAATTGGGAAGAATGCAAGTGCTCCGTACATCGTGCGACGAATAAGTTTCCTGCGAGTGAAACCAGATTCACCATCGGCAAGCTTCACAACCTCAAGCGCCTGCGCACGAGTTTCCTCTGATGAGCGGGCTTGGTGACGCAGTTCAGAAACCTCGTTGTCAGGCATAAGTGTTTTTGCCCAGTGCACGGCTCCGAAGCCGATTCCAAGCATAGATAGGGCCATACCTAGGCCCATCCAAAGTGAGTTGTTTCTGGTTGCAGATAGGTCGCCATCGACAATCGGGAACGCAAAGAAGCCCCAGATGGCAATGATTGCGCCGATGACACTGACGCCGAACATCGCTGCAATCTGCTTTTCGGCAGTGCGAGCGTGCTTTTCGCTCTTGTCGGTCATGCGGACCCGGTGTGGCTCGATGCCCGGATCTTCGATTGGTCTCTTGGTTTGCGCGGCCAAGCCAGGGGAGTAGCGCTTTTCTAGTTCACTCATTGCTATTTCCTAATTCGACTTTGCCCCGAGCCATACGGTGATGGCGATGATGAAACCTAACCCGAAGATCCAGGTAAATAATCCCTCTGCTACCGGACCGATTGAACCAAGTTCAAATCCGCCCACGGAATCATTTTCCTCAACGTACTTCAGGTAGGTGATGATGTCTTTCTTGTCCTCAGGAGTGAGGTTTGTGTCGTTGAAAACTGGCATGTTCTGAGGGCCAGTGACCATGGCCTCGTAGGTGTGCTTGGCGCTAACGCCAGCCAATGAAGGTGCAAACTTACCCTCGGTAAGCGCTCCTCCAGCACCGACGGCGTTGTGGCACATCGCGCAGTTGATGCGGAACAGCTCGCCACCGTGAGTTGGGTCACCATCTCCTCTTAGATATTCCTCATCCGGGATAGCCGGTCCAGGTGCCAGTGAAGCAACGTAGGCAGCCATAGCTGCAATCTGCTCCTCAGTGAACTGCACTGGCTTCTTGTAAAGCTGTGGGCCAGAAGCCTGGCCAGGCATACGACCGGTTCCAACCTGGAAATCTACTGATGCTGCGCCGACGCCAATCAGGCTCGGGCCACCGATGGCGCCCTCACCGTTGGTGCCGTGACAAGAAGCACAGTTGGCCAAAAACAGCTTGCGGCCCTCATCTATTTGCTCAGCTGAGCCGATGTCTGACTGCACTACGTTCGTAGCTGCTGCGTAGCCACCACCTGATAGGACTAGTCCAAAAAAGACGACCAGGCCTGCGGCCCATGGTCTGCGGCGCATTGGTTTAGCTGAGTTCAACTGATTCTCCATTATTTGCTATTTCAGGATGTAGACAACGACGAAGAGGCCGATCCAAACGACGTCAACGAAGTGCCAGTAGTAAGAAACGACGATTGCGCTGGTCGCTTCCTTGTGGCCAAAGTTCTTTGCTGCGTAGGCACGGCCAATGATCAGTAGGAAGGCAATCAAGCCGCCTGTAACGTGCAGCGCGTGAAAACCGGTAGTGATGTAGAAGGCGGATCCGTAGGAGTTAGAGCTCAAGGTGATGCCCTCCGAAACTAGAGTGGCGTATTCCCAAACCTGACCTGCTACGAAGATTGCGCCCATGACGTAGGTCAGGAAGAACCACTCAACCATTCCCCACTTAGCAGGGGAGTTGCCGGTCCTACGTGGCTGGAGTCGCTCCGCCGCAAATACGCCAAACTGAGCCGTAAAAGAGCTGGCAACCAAAATCAGGGTGTTAATAAGAGCGAATGGCACGTTCAGAATCTGAGTGTCATTGGCCCAAAGGTCCGGTGCACCCGCCCTGAGGCTGAAGTACATCGCGAAAAGGCCAGCGAAGAACATAACCTCGCTACCTAGCCAAACGATTGTTCCCACCGAGGTTGAATTCGGCCTATTAATTGCCATCGGAGGCATAGGGGTAGAGGTAGCAGTCATGCCCCCAAGTTTACCCGACACAGGTGGTTCACAGTCCCAAAAACCCCAAGGTTTGGCAACTTTTTTCCGAGTCGGTGGCTTTTTGGGCTGACTAGACTCATCAGATGACAAATTTCAGTTGGCCTCAAGTGCTTTCGGTCCTTGTCGGGGGGCATAATCTCACTCAGGGGCAAGCCAGTTGGGCAATGAGTGAAATCATGCATGGTCGAGCCTCGTTGGCTCAATTGGGGGCCTTCATGATGGCGTTGCGCACAAAGCGCGAGACGGTCCAGGAGCTGACTGGGCTCGTAGATGTGATGCTGGACAACGCAGTCAAACTTGAAACCGGCAGCGATGCTCTAGACATCGTTGGCACCGGGGGAGACCTAGTCGGAACCGTGAATATCAGCTCGATGGCATCGATTGTAGCCGCAGCTGCCGGTGTTCCTGTTTTGAAGCACGGATCCCGAAGTGCGTCTGGGAAAACCGGTTCTTCAGAAATGCTTGAGGAGCTGGGCATTAGATTGGACCTCTCGCCATCCCAGGTGGCCCAGGTCTTTGCAAAAGAGGGAATCACATTCTTCTTTGCCCCAGTGTTTCATCCTGCAATGCGTCACGTGGCGCCAGCCAGGAAAGAACTTGGTGTGCCAACCACCTTCAACTTCTTAGGTCCTTTGGCCAACCCGGCACAACCAATTGCTACGGCACTCGGGGTCGCCGATGCTGAAATCGCACCGTTGATGGCTGCTGAGTTGGCAACTAGAGGCAGAACTGCAATTGTTTTCAGGTCAAATGACGGCTTGGATGAACTCAGCACAACCTCCGATAATGCGATTTGGCAGGTTTCNAAGGGCGCAATCGAGNCCNTCACCTTTGATGCCAGAGAGATCGGGATTGAACGGGTCTCAGTTGACGCGCTNCTCGGTGGCGATGCGCGGCACAACGCTCAAATTGCCAAAAAGCTGTTTTCGGGAGAGGAATTTCAAAATTCCAAGGCGATCTCGGACATTGTCTGTCTAAATGCCGCCGTGGGGATTACTGCTTACGACCTGGCAAAGGACTCAAGGCAGTCTGAAACAGAAATCAATCAGCGACTCAGCGTTGCGTTTGCTAAGGCGCAGACGGCCCTGACTTCTGGTGCGGCGTTAGCGAAAACCAAACAATGGTCGGTTCTCACCCAAACCATCTAAGCCATGTAACCACAGGGCCGGGGAGACGCGGATTCTTACTACTTGACATAATGTTTATTATCGGCGTTATGTACATTCTCTGGTGTGCCCCTCAGGTCACTGGCCCCTATACCCGACCGGATTTGTCAGCTAAACCAAACAGCCGCATCGCCAGCTGATTCAAATACCCGATTGATAGGGCAAATATCAGGGTTCCCTCGCGCACTTGTCCGCCAAGCAGGAAGCCAATTGTCACAACGATGATTTCAACGCTGGTTCTGGTTATCCAGAATGGCTGATTGAACTTTTGCGCAAGCCCCATCATGAGCCCGTCTCGCGGTCCTTTTCCGAAACCGCAGGAGATGTAAAGCCCGGTCGCAAAGGAAATTACCAGGAGTCCGCCGATAAACAGCAGCAAATTTTGCCAGTAAAGGTCAAAATCTGGCAGCAGCGGCATTGTGATGTCGGCGAACAATCCAACCAGGATCGCGTTCAACACCGAACCAATGCCTGGTCTAACACGCAGCGGAATCCAAAACAGCATCACAATCAGGCTCACGGCAATTGTTGCCTGCCCAAAACTAAGGCTGGTTTGCAGGGAAAGCCCCTGAGCTAAAACATCCCAGGGCGGGATACCAATTCCGGCATGAACCATCATTCCCAGTCCGGCGCCGTAGATGGCAAGACCAAAATTCAGCTTAAGAAAGCGATAGATGAACCTAGACTTGACCACGAGCCAACAGTAGAGCATTCAAGGAGGATTACGTGGCCAAAACAGACTACTTTTCCTCCCCCAAACCGCGGGTTTTTGCCCATCGAGGATTCAGCTTCAATGACGCCAGCCTGGACGAGAACACAATCGAGGCCTTTCGCGCAGCACTGGCCCTTGGTGCTGGTTTTATCGAAACCGACGCTCAAGCAACCGCTGACCAAGTGGCGGTGCTATTTCACGACACTGACCTGAAGCGACTATGCCAAATAGACGCAAAGGTCTCTGAGCTTACATTTGCTGAAATTCAGGAGGTAAGCCTTCAAAACGGCGGCAAAATACCTTCGCTTAGAGAAGTTTTGGTGGAGCTTGATGGTGCCAAGCTAAACATCGACATCAAGGCAGAAAACGCAATCCTGCCCACTGTGCAGGCAATCGAAGAAACTAGCGCCCATCATCGTGTGCTGGTTTCGAGTTTTTCCAATCGCAGACGCACTGCCGCTCTGTCAGCTTTGTCAAAACCGGTCGCAACTAGCGGCTCAATGGCAACTGTTCTCCAAATTTGGTCTTCCTACAGATTCTTTGGTGGACTCGGCCTGAAAGCACTGACCAAGGACATCGATGCCCTGCAACTCCCGCTGCGCTACGGATCAATCACTTTTCGAGATCAAGGGTTTATCCAGGCGATGGCCAAGCACGATGTCGAGGTTCATTTTTGGACCGTGAATGACCAACCTCAAATGAGAGAACTGCTTGCAATTGGAGCCAGCGGGATTGTCACCGACAGGACCGATCTAAGTTCCATTCTGTGACCAAGCTGTGAGAAACCCGCTAGGGGGAATTACTTCCCTGCTCACGGGTTGAACCCCTCCAACGGAGGAATAAATGTCAGAATCTATGCGCGGAATGCGACTGGGGTCCCAGTCTCTTGAAAGCGATGTTGGAATTGAGCTGTCTGCCAGGCAACTGGTCAGCTTCCGTTGCCCAAATCAGCACCAGTTCAACCTGGTCTTCGCTGAGAATGTTGAACTTCCTGAACTCTGGCAGTGCCAGCAGTGTCAGGCGCTAGCGACTCGCATAATTGATGGCGAGATCATGGTGCGCGAACACGAAGAAGAAGACGGTGTTCGATCTCACTATGACATGGTGAAGGAACGCAGAACTGAAGAGGAGCTTGAAGAGCTGCTCCAGGAAATGCTAACCAGCATGAGAAGGCGTCGCTCCGAAGGCCAACTCAGCGCCTAAAAGCCCATTTTGTGCAGAGCCAAAATGCCTCAAAGATAATTTTGTAGGTCATCTTGCTGACCCCTGATTCTCTCTCTACGAATGTAATGGGCACTTCTTCGACCACTACCCCACTGTCCTGGGCAAGCTTTGTCATCTCAATTTGAAATCCATAGCCTTGCGCTCGAACCAGTTCTAGCTCGAGACCGGTTAGAAAGCTAACCGGATAGCAGCGAAAGCCGGCTGTAATGTCTTTTACGTGGCTTCTGAGAGTCAATCTCGCGTAAAGATTTCCGGCGCGAGAGATCCACTGCCTATACCAAGGCCAATTCAGCACCGCTCCCCCGGGAACCCAACGCGAGCCAATTACAAGTCGATTCTCCGCTGCGGCGTCCACCACGAGCGGTAGATCATCAGGCCGATGACTACCGTCGGCATCCATCTGCACTATGAAGTCATAACCGTTCTCAATAGCCCATTCAAAGCCAGCTATGTAGGCCCTGCCAAGGCCCTGCTTCGCTTGACGATGCAGGACACGCAGCTGCGGATGCTTATTGGCAAGCAGGTCCGCCAGGTCTCCGGTTCCATCGGGCGAATTGTCATCGATAATCAATAAATCTAGGTCTGGGGCAACTTGAACCACGGCCTCAACGGTCTGTGTTAGCGGGCCCATTTCGTTGTAGGTGGGCATCAGGACACAGACTTTCAACGTCTTGTCTTCCTGATCCTGAACAGGGCAATTAGCCCGGTGACCACCGCCCCATTTAGGTAATCAAAACCTGCTCCGACAACCATGGCCGGGGTGGTGTGATCAAACAGCGGCACTTGTTCAACCATTGCGCCCGGTTGATACCACTCAAGTTCGCTTAGTACTTCTCCGGTTGGCAGGTAAATCGCAGAGAGCCCAACGGTGGAGATGTTTACAACTGCCCGACCTGTTTCGATGGCCCTAAGTTGCGCAATGCCTGCTTGCTGGAAGGTCTCGTCCGAGTAGCCAAAATCAGCATTGTTAGTCTGCGACAGAATCAGCTGCGCTCCCCCAGCAACCAGGTCTCGCTGGATTGAATCTTCGGCAATCTCAAAGCAAATGAGTGAACCTGCTACGAAATCCTCGGACACCTCATAAATTCCGTCTCTAACGCCGAAGCTGAAGCCGCGGGGCACCAGGTCAATCAACTCCGGAGCGAAGAATCTCCAGAAAGCTCGGTCTGGAACGTACTCGGCAAAAGGCACCGGCTGGGTTTTGTCGTAGTAGTCGACGGCTCCAATGCCTGGCCGCCACAACAGCGTTGAATTGTAGCTTTCTCCGCCACGACTGGTGATGGTGCCAAAAACGAACGGAGCACCGACTCTTGCCGCTAAATCATCCACCTTTTTGGCAGCGGCATCATCTCGAAGTGGATCAACATCGGAAGCATTCTCTGGCCACACCAGAAGGTCAATTTCACCACTCAGCGGTGACTCAAACACAAGCTCCGAGGCACTTAGGTGATTATCGAGAATCGTGCCCCGACTTAGATTTGAAAATAGCCCAGCATTGGCATTTCCTTGAACCGCTGCAATCGTCTTCTGACCAACCGGGGTTGGGTTGTTGAGAATCGGGATAATCAGCGGCACCGCAACTACAGACCCGAGTGCGATGAGAGCCGGGAGCTTAGAAAGGGCATTCCGGCCGCGCCCGTGAAGAAACCAGAGCGCCAGCACCGAACCAAAAAATGCAAGCATGAAGCTAAGTAGCGACAGGCCACCCAGATAGACCCACTGGTTCATGAAGCTTCCAGGCTGCGTCATCGCAAGTCTTGACCAAGGAAACCCGCCGTAGGGGAAGTTGTTTGCTAGAAATTCGCGGAAGGTCCAAATTGATGCGCTTGATAGCGCAAAGGTCAGCAGCTGGAGTTTCTTGGGACGCCATTTTTTGTAGACCCAGGCGGTTAGGCCAACGCCAAGTGCAAAGTAAAAAGACATTAGAGTGCTCAAGGCGATCAATGGCACCGGCCCCAGGTAGAGCGCTATCCACTCGATGTGGGCGATGTAAAAAGCTTGAGAAGCAATGAACCCGACAAAACTTGCCTGCCAGAATCCAAGCCCAAGTGTTGCCAGCAGAATAATCGCTGGCACTAGCGGTGCCAGAATCCAGATTGATTCGGTGGGAAATGCGTAAAGCGCAACAAGCCCGCCGACAATTGCCAGCGGTATTCGCCAAATCAGTTCCTTGAATCTCACAGCAATAGCCTAAGAGCTACATGTAGTAGCTGTATGCCACAATTCCTCGTTTAACCTGATCCATTGCCTTATAGGCGGTCTCTGCCACCACCGGGTCGGCTCCCTGAGCAAGTTGGTCCAATAGGTCAATGATTTGCTTGGACCATCTAATGAAATCTCCAGCCAAAAGGCCGGATGATTTCAGGACGTCATCAAGCCTCGCCCCCGTTGCCCAGCGGTAGATCGAATAGGACAGGCCAAGGTCTAGCGGTGTCTCTTCGGGAAGTTGATACTTGTCTTGAAGTTCGGCCAGCTCCAGCTGAATCGCCTCAGTGGCATCCAGTGCGTCTCTGAAATCCCCCTTGGGGAGCTTTGGTTCGTAATCACCGTCGTCACGACGGTTTTCATAAACAAGCGCAGCAGCCATGGCGGCGAGGGATGCAGGGTCTAGGTCTTTCCAGGTGCCCTGATTTACGCACTGCGCGATCAATAGATCACGTTCTCCGTAGATCTTTGCCAATCGCTGCCCGGACTCGGTGATTTCCAGGTCATCCCCGTCCGGCTGCATGTAGTCAAGATCCTGAAGTAGGTCACAGATCCTCGTGAAAATCTTCGACACCTGATTGGTTCGCGACTCGATTTGGGCAACGGCGCCATCGATCTCTTTCCTAAGTTTTTGATATCGCTCACCCCACCTGGCGTGCGCTTCGCGCTCACTGCATGCGTGGCACGGGTGAGAACGCAGAGTCCGCTTCAGGTCGGCAATCTTCGACTCGTGTTGCCGCATGCCCTTGGTTTGGCGAATGTCCTTACCACCCCGCTGTCTGAGAGTAGCTCCCCTTCGCTCTAGGTCGGATATCTGTCGCCTAAGGCCCGAGTATTCGATGAAGTCTCCAAGGTGGCAGGCCATTGCCTCCTCATAGCCCACCAGAGAGGCCTGTTTTTCCGAGATAACCTGGGCTAATCCAACTACCGAGCGATCTGCTTGAAACTGCGCGAATGAACGCTCCAGCACCTTGCTTGCTCGCTGCGCACCAAAAGCACTAGTCAGGTTTACGGCCATGTTGTAGGTGGGTCTGAAAGAGCTATTGAGCGGGTAGGTTCGCTTTGAGGCAAGCCCCGCAACCATGTTTGGGTCAAGCTGCTGCCCCCAAAGAATCACTGAGTGACCCTCGGTGTCAATTCCCCTTCGGCCTGCTCGCCCGGTCAGCTGGGTGTACTCCCCTGCCGTGATTGACACCCTTGACTCCCCGTTGAATTTATCTAGTCGCTCCAAGACAACGGTTCTAGCCGGCATGTTGATTCCCAGTGCCAGGGTTTCGGTTGCAAAAACCACCCGCACTAGTTTTCTCAAGAACAACTCTTCGACTACCTCCTTGAATGCCGGCAGCATGCCCGCATGGTGCGCGGCGTAGCCACGTTCCAGTGAGGAGAGCCAGTCAAAGTAGCCCAAGGTGTCAAGGTCTTCGTCCGCAATCGAACTGCATCTAGCCTCAGCGATTCTGCGAATTTCTAGCGCTTCCTCGCGACTGGTCAGCCGAACCCCGGCTCGCCGGCATGCCGTTACTGATGCCTCGCAACCAACCCTTGAGAAAATGAAAAATATGGCTGGTAGCAGGTCGGCCCGATCCAAGGTCTCCACCACGTCAGGCTTTTCAAGCCTTGGAAAACGTCGGTCCTGTCCGCGGTAGTTGGACTTCGGTTGGTGTTTGGAGCCTCGATGCGGGGCTCGCTGTCGGGCCTGATGTTTTTGTGCCAACTCTGGATTGACCCGCATCTGATTGCTGCCGGTTTCAAACAGCTCCAGAAGTTCATCGCCGAACATCACGTGTTGGTGAAGCGGGACCGGTCTGATTTCAGAGACGATCACCTGAGTGTTTCCACGCACCTCGCCGAGCCATGCCCCGAACTCCTCGGCGTTGGAAACCGTTGCGCTCAGTGAAACCACCTTGACGTCCTTTGGCAGGTGGAGAATGACTTCCTCCCACACCGCTCCCCTGAATCGGTCGGCCAGGTAGTGAACCTCATCCATCACCACATAGCCCAGCGACATAAGCGTCGTGCTATTGGCATAGATCATGTTGCGAAGCACTTCGGTGGTCATGACAACAATCTCAGCCTCAGAGTTGTTGTTCGTGTCCCCGGTCAGCAGTCCAACCCGCTCTTTGCCATACCTGGCAACCAGCTCAGCAAACTTCTGATTGCTCAGGGCCTTGATTGGAGTTGTGTAGAAGACCTTTTGGCCCTTTGACAGCGCTAAATGAATTGCAAACTCACCGATTACCGTTTTACCAGCACCGGTCGGCGCTGCAACCAATACGCCATAGTCAGCCTCTAGCGCTAGGCAGGCTCGTTCTTGGAAGTCATCCAGCGGAAAGCGCAGCTCGTGGGTGAAAAGTTCGAACTCGGGGTTCCCAGCCTTTGATTTTGCGCGTTTATAGCGCTCAGCCGGGGAGGCCTCATTCGACTTCGAGGTCATCATCGACAAACTTTGCCAGCTTGCGGGCTCTTCGCTTGTCATTTGCCATTGCAACAGCAACTGCGGTGAAGAACAGCGCTGTTAGAGGGGCCATTAGCAAAAACATTGACATCGGTTCTGCCGTGGGGGTTGCAAGGGCCGACACGGTCGCAATGATAAACACGGCCAACCTCCAGGACTTAAGAATTCCACGTCCTGATACCAGACCAGCGAAGTTCATCAGAACCAGCACAACCGGCATCACAAAGGCAAGTCCAAAAATAAGCAGGATGCGAATTGCGAACAGGATGTATTCGGCGGCGTTAATAACGTTCGAGCTGCCCTCAGGGGTGAATCCAATCAGGACCACCACGAATCCAGGAAGCGCAGTCCAAGCTAGGTAGGTTCCAAGCAAGAACAACGGAAGCGCCGAAACCACAAAACCGATCGTGTATTTGCGCTCCTTGGCTTTGAGTCCTGGGGCCACAAACGCCCACAGGTTCCATAGCCAAACCGGCGCGGTCATAATCACGCCCAAGAAAATAGAAATTTGAATTCTCAGGTCAAAGGCAGAAACCACGGTTCCAAAGTTCACGATGGCTTCGATGCCACGCTCTTGGGTAACTTCCAACAGCGGTGCCTGAAGAATTTTAAATACCGGGTCGAATAAGAACCAGCCGATAACGGTGCCGGCGATTATGAACCCCGCCGACCATGAGATACGAACCCTGAACTCTCTTAGGTGAGAGGAAAGGCTCATTCGGCGCTCTTTGTTTTTGCGCCGGAACATTAGTCTTTGTTCTTCTCGCTCTCGCTAGGCGCCTTCGCCTTTGCGCTCTCAGCTTCAGGGGCCTCAGCCTCAGCAGCACCCGCTGGTGCTTCGCCGTTCTTGTTGATTTCCTTCTTGAAAATCCTCATTGATTGCGCTGCGCTCTTCGCCAAAGCAGGAAGCTTCGGTGCTCCCCATAGCAGAAGCACGATCGCAAGAATGATGATCCATTCCCAGCCCTGAAGTCTCATACCTACCTCTTATCTATTTCGATTTCACTAATTCTGTGGATGAGTCTACGCCTTCTTTGCTCGGCGCGCTTTTCCCTGTCGGTTTTGATTCTATGCCTCTGACGAAGCAGTTTTAGCAAATCCCCGCCCGAGTTTGCAACGGGCTCGTTAAGTTCAATCTCATCAAAATCCTGTGCCGCAGCAATCAGTGCCTGACTGCGCTCAACTTCTTGGCGCAGGCTCTTTAGCGACAACATCAACCGGTAGCCGCGCAACAGCAAAAAATAGCTGCCAGCTGCCGAAGCCAGTATCACTAGCCAAATAGAAAATCCCATTTAGTCCTCATCCCCAGGTCCGCCGTAACCGGTCATTGCAAGCCTTGCAAACTCGCTCACAGCCTGTCTAGCGCTCTGAGGCGCCAACACCACCACTTCGCCACCATATTTACTCACGTGCCGACCCAGAGCCTGCAGGTTTCCAACTTGAATTTTGCCGGTGGTGCTTCCGCTGGCTTCTTTCTTCAGGTCAAAAGACGGGAAGTTCCAAAAAATCTCACTGGCCTCTGAGCTTGCAGTGATCTCAACTGTGAGTTCAGTAGCCAGCGCTCCGAAGACTTCTTCAGGGATGCTGGCAGAACTGCCCTGCTGGGTAATTTCCTGGTCAGTCACTTCTATGTCAATGATTCGATCCAGCCGAAACGAGCGCAATTCTTGTTTCAGGTGGCACCAGCCCCTGAGGTAGTGACGGCGACCTATGAAGTCGATTCTCAGCGGGTCAATCGCTCTGGATGACTTCTGGCCCAGTTGGTTCACATATTGAGCCACTATTTGCTGCTTGTTCAGAATCGCACTCCGCAATGGTTCCAGCCGCTGCTGGTCTTCGTTGAGACCCAGGTCGGTGATTGGCTCGGTTCCAGAACCAATGATTCCTCTTACTTGAGCCAGCGCTGAATTTTGCGAAAACTGTGGCAGTGCGGCCAAAAAATCCAAGCCAGCAGCCAGCGAGGTGGTCTGGCGCTTCGAGAGCACCGGTGGCTCTGAAAGTGCGGACCTGCCAGCCGAGAAGTCAACTTCTCCCTCGTCAAGCAGTTCCTCGTCTACGTAAAAGTGCGTCTCAAACCGACCAATGTCTTCGCTGTTTGCAATTGTCTTGACCGCTTTGACGATTGTCTTTTCTGAAAAGCCAAAGTGCTCGGAGAGCTCCTTCACCTGCATTGGTCCGTCTCGCAGCACTAGGCCAACGATGGAAAGCGCGAGGTTAAATAGCTCCTCTGAATCCAGTTCCTGCTTAGGCATGGACTTGAACCACCTTTTCTAAACCGGACCGAATGCGCGTTGCCAAGGATTCGGGTGAGAGCACTCGAACCTCTGAACCAAACTCCATCAGGTCTTCTGCCAGCAGGGCTTCGTCCATGAAATGAATCTCCACCTGTGAGCCTTCCGGCCCTCCAAAATGCCACCAGGCTTCGGTGTCTGGTTCGACTTCTAAAACCGCCTTGTTGTTTGAAACGAAGTCGACAAGCTCTGCCTCGGCTAGCGCCACTTCCTCGTCCGAAACGGGCTTCGCTGCGTTATCAAGGGGTGTGACCTTGGAAATGATTCTTCTGAGCAGAAAATTCTTAATCTGGGTGCCCTGTTTAGCTAGCAACACCCATTGGCCCTCGATGAAACGAAGCTTTAGAGGACTCACCTCTCGCACGGTCTGCTCCGAGTCTGGCTTCCGGTATTCGAAGGCAACCATGTTTGAGTTCGCGATAGCGTCAGCCAGTGGTGCGAAGCTGTCGTGCTGAGCCAGCAACCTTGGGGTGAAGATGGAGAGCTCCCTGGAGGTCTGCATAACGCCAAGGGACTTGAGCCGGGTGAGGCCAGAGTGTGCGGACTTGGACAGCAGTTGATTGTTCCAAGCTTTAGCGGCAAGCTCTAAAAGCGCCAAGTGCTCTGCATTGATCACAAAATCTTTAGGCCACGAAAATGAGCCACGTGCAATTCGATACCTTGCAGTGTCGCCCTCTTCAAAACTCAGCGAGTCCAGCACCTCGAGCGCCACACCCATGTCCCTGAGGGCAGTCTTGTCGCGGTCGAACATTTTCTCTTTTGCCATTTCCGATGCCTGCTCGGCATAGGAGGACACGGAGGCAAAAATGTCTCGTTTGCTAAGACCAATGACAGGCGCGGCCATCAGGCAGCAGGTCAGGGTGAACAATCGCTCTGCAGCGCTCTGCTTGCTCACCGGCTGAGTCATCAGCTATTTGCCTAACACGTCGATTACAAAGATCAGTGTCGATCCAGGAGCAATGCTGCCCTGCGAGCTGTCTCCGTAGCCCAAGTCAGGTGGGATAACGGCAATCACCTGAGATCCGACCGTCACCTGGTCCAGCGCCATCACAAAGCCTTCAATCAGGCCGTCATAGGTTATGGGGAAGGTTGCGGGCGCCATGCGCTCCCAAGAACTGTCGAACTGCTCCCCTGCCCAAGTCCATCCGGTGTAGTGCAGCACTACGCTGTCGCCAATCTCGATGGCTTCTCCGCCACCTTCGACCAGAACGGTTCGCTGAAATTCAGCAGGAGGGTCGCTGGCTGGGATTTGAATCCCTGGCTGGCCATCCGGAGCCGTGATGACAGTTGGCATTCCAGCTTCAGCTGCCTGCTTGTCTCCATTTGCCCTTGGAAGATAGGCGTCCAGGATGTCAAATACGAAGATCACGCCGTCTGTTTCTGAAATCCCAAGGCTCGGGATTCCAACTCCTTGGTGGGCGTTGGCGGCATCTAGCAGAATTGCAACCCTTGACCCCACCTGCACTCCGCTAAGCGCATGACAGAAGTCTGGTACTGACCCTGGGTAAAGGTCCTGAGGAATGTAGTCGGTTCCGGTGAAGTCACTGGCCTGAAGTTCGTCACCAGTACTTGCGTTGAATCCCATGAAGTGAAGTAGCACCTGCTGGCCACCAACAATTGGGCCACCGTCGCCCTCGATAACAACGTTCGTTTCAATTCCGGAACCACTTAGTGGAACTGGGAAGGTAACAACTGGCTGCTCTCCAATAGCACCCTCAACCGAGATCTGATCAGCCCCCGCTCCGGTTTGGTGCGGGTCACACTTGCTGTCTATGCCAACAATCAGTTCTGCATAGCCCAGTGGTTCGGCTGGACCCTGGGCACATCCGGCTAGAACCATTACGGGTAGGACAAGCGCTGCTAGTTTTCGCAATCTAGATCTCTTTTCTTTTCGCTGCTAATTCTGCCGTGGTTTTGTCTCGCCAGTAACCTTGCGCACAGTCTTTCTCAGTTTTTTCTCACTGATTGGACGCTGCCCCATGGCTTGAGGAAGCCAAATGTCCATGTCCTGGTCGGTGTGCTCGGTTTTGTTGCCGCGACGGGTCTTGAAGCTGGGCAGGATGGTGTCAGGTGCAAGGCGCCTAGCTGACAACAGGAATCCAGTGTGGGAAATCATTCGGTGCTCCGGTCTAACTGCTAGACCGTCGAGGTGCCAGGGTCTGACCATTGACTCCCACGAGTGTGGGTCGGTGAATCCCCCATGTTCCTTAATTTCTTCGGCCGTTCGGCTCAGCTGCGTGACCGTTGCCACATAGACAATGATCAGGCCACCGGGTCGCATCGCTGTTGCAACCTCTGAAATGCACTCCCATGGAGCAAGCATGTCGAGAACCACCCGGTCTGCTGTGCCAGCAGGCACCTGCTCGCCGACCCTTTGTTGAAGATCTCCGTCTACTACTTCCCAATTGGTTGGGGCGTATCCGAGGAAATTGGCAACGTTCGCCTTAGCTATTTCCGCGAATTCCGGACGACGTTCAAAAGACGTGAGCTTGCCCTCTGGCCCAATAGCGCGGATGAGGTAGCTCGAGAGCGCCCCTGACCCCACACCGGCCTCAATCACGGTTGCCCCTGGAAAGATGTCTCCCTCAACAATGATTTGCCCGGCATCCTTTGGGTAAACAATTGCGGCGCCTCTTGGCATTGACAATACATAGTCACTTAGCAGTGGCTTAAGAGCTAGATACTGGTCACCATTGTGATTGGCAATCACCGAGCCGGAGGGCTTGCCGATAATGTCATCGTGCAAGATTTCACCCTTGTGAGAGCCAAATCTTGCCCCTGCCTCCAAGGTAATGGTGTTCAGAATGCCCTTGGGGCCGGTCAACTGGACCCTGTCGCCCGCGGAGAATATTTCAGTCATCGTTCCTCAACTTCGCCTACCTGTTTTCGATTCTTAGCGAAGAGAGCTCTTCGACATTTATGTCCAATAGCGATGGCACAATCCTGCGCCCTGGCCCATCGGGTAAATTCACAATGTTGGGAATGCCAATCGTGTGGCAGCCTGCTGCCACGGCCGATGCTAGTCCGGTCGGAGAGTCCTCAAAAGCCAAGCAATCGGAAGTGGCAACGCCCAATAGATCGGCAGCGGTCTGATAGGGCTCAGGGTCAGGCTTGCCCTTGACCACGTCATCGCCGGCTACTACAACATCAAAGGCTTGGAAGTCGATCTGCTCGACAACAGCCATGGCCATTTTTCGCATTGACATTGTTACCAGGGCTGTTTTGATGCCGGCGCGCTTTAGGGCAATCAGCAGCTCGAGAGCACCTGGTCGCCAAGGCAGCTTTTGTCGCAGTTGTGCCACTACCTCGTCAGTGAGCTGGTCGATAACATCCTGAGTTGATTTGTCTTCAATTCCAAATTTTGCGCGCAGGAAATCAGAAGCGTCGAAAAGGTTGTTCCCAATCAGCTGTTCTCCGTCGGCTTGGGACCAGCTGCCACCGTATTGCTGGGCAAGCCTAGATTCGCTCAGGAGCCAGTATGGCTCCGAATCGATAAGGGTGCCGTCCATGTCCCAGAGCACAGCCTTAGGAAAAGAGTTAGTAGACATTGGTCACAGTCTAGTTCGGTCGTGAATTAGAGTTTGTTGGTACAAAAGGAGTTCACTTGCTAACTGGCCGCATACTGATTGTTGCCTTCGAGGGCTGGAATGATGCCACCGAAGCTGCTACTGGAGCACTCAAGGCGCTGTCGGAGCAAATCTCGGCATCGATCCTTGAAGCGGTTGACCCTGAGGATTACTACGACTTCCAGTTCTCTAGGCCAGTGGCCGAATTTGACGATGAGGGTAACCGGATTCTGTCTTGGCCAGCAACAGAGCTGCTTCAGGCAAGCAGTGAGGCCATTAAGGCGCAGCCAGGACTGCAGGATATTTACTTGCTGCTGGGGACAGAGCCNTCCAGGCGCTGGCTAACCTTTGCAGCAGAGGTCATGGAGATGGTGCAGGANCGTGAGATTGATCACGTGATAATGCTTGGGGCCATGCTTGCCGATGTTCCCCACAGTCGCCCGGTGCCGTTTTTCAANAGCTCTCAAAACAAGCAACTGCGAGAGCTCCACAACTTGGACGCTTCTAGCTACGAGGGACCGGTNGGAATTCTTGCCGTGCTAGCGCAGGCGTTTGAGGCTGAGAACATACCGGTGATGTCAGTTTGGGCCTCAGTCCCCCACTATGTACACAACAGTTCAAACCCCAAGGCAGCGCTCGGGTTCTTGAACCAGATGGAAGCACTGACGGGCATGACATTTTCTGGGTCGGCGCTCGCAGACCAGGCCTTTGAATGGGAGCGTTCAATTGATGAGGTCGCTGAGGCCGATGAGGAGCTAGCTGCCTACGTTCAGCAGCTGGAGTCAAGTCGAGACGCGCTGGACTCCGAGGATGTTTCTGGCGACTCACTCGCTAGAGAGCTGGAAAAATACCTAAAGAATCGACCGGAATCGCCAGAGGCGGGCAAAGCCTAAATAGCGCCTAGCCCCAAAGCGACCAGCAGCGCTGTTCCAACGCCCACTCGCCAAATCACAAACGGCAGGTAGGAACCCTTCACCAAATATCGCAACAGCCAAGCAATCACCGCGTACCCAACTACGAAGCTGACCAGAGTCGCGGCAAGAGTCGCGGCAAGCAGGTCAGCCGGTAAATCGCCGAAGGATTTAGCAAACTGATAACCGCCGGCTCCAAGCACTGCGGGAATTGCCAGCAAAAAACTGTAGCGCGCTGCGGTCTCACGATTAAAGCCAAGCAAAAGTCCAACAGTGATGCTGCCGCCGGATCTAGACACCCCCGGGATCAGTGCCAGCGCTTGACCTAGACCAAACAGGACACCGGAGCGAAGATTTAGGTCTTGAAGCCCCTTGGCTTTTTTCCCTAGCTTGTCTGCCAGACCCAGCAACAAACCGAAGACAATCAGAGTGATGCCGATGATCCAGAGCTGCCTGAGGTCCGTCTCAATTANGTCTTGGAAAATAAGACCCAGAATCACAATCGGAAAACTGCCAATGATCACAAGCCAACCAAGCTTGGCATTAGCCTCCTGGTGTTCCCATTTCTGAAAGCCTGTCCTCAGCCAGGCCTTGACGATTTCAATGATGGTTTTGGCAAAGTAACTAACCACGGCAAGCTCGGTCCCAATTTGAATGGTGGCAATGAAGGCGGTTAGTTGGGCTTTGGTGAGATCACCGAAACCAAAGATCTCCTGCGCAATTTGGACATGCGCACTTGAAGAAATCGGCAGGAATTCGGTTAGGCCCTGGATTAGACCCAGGACAATTGCTTCAAACGTGGTCATTCTTCTTCGGCTAGTTCAATCGGAAGGTATTCGTCAAAACTGGCCGAAAGAGCTTCTTCGTAGCTCAAGAAGGCGTCTTCCACCTGAAAATATGCTTGCTCGACCCCAGGGTCTTCGCCCTCACGCTTGGTCAAAATGGCATCGAGATGCCGCTCTAGGGCTCCGATGAGCTTTTGAAGTGCTGCTGCCGGCTCCTGATGCATACTCATAAGCTAGCGCTTAGTAGCCAGCAATCCAAGTAGGTTGGCTAATTTGAGATTTGTGTTCGTGGTAGATTGATGCCTCGTTGCTCACAAAATGCAACCACCTGTCCGGGTGGCGGAATGGCAGACGCGCTAGCTTGAGGTGCTAGTCCTCTTATTGAGGGTGGGGGTTCAAGTCCCCTCTCGGACACCAAGAGTTTTGACGCATGTCGCTGCTTTAGAATTGGATGATTATGGCAGCCCTAGACCCAGTAGTTGAGTACGGGATTGCCCGCACCCAGGAGCTTTTTGCTGACCTTCGGGTTCTTGCCATCACCGGCGCGGGCGTTTCGACCGACAGCGGCATCCCAGACTATCGAGGTCAGGGGCGCGTCGTCAGGCATCCTCTGACCTTTGATCAATTCATGGCATCTAAAGACAACCGCTCCAAATACTGGGCTCGGAGCTATGTTGGCTGGAATCGGGTTGCAGCTGCTAAACCAAACCAATCGCATCTTGCTCTGGCAGCGGCAGAGAGATTGGGAATCCTTGGCCAGATCATCACGCAGAACGTGGATGGCCTGCACCAAAAGGCGGGTTCAGAGAAGGTCCTCGAGCTGCATGGGCGCCTCGACCAGGTTGTCTGCACTGCCTGCAGCGCTTTTGTGACAAGGGCGCAAATGGATTCAATGATCAGCGCATTGAACGTTGGCCTGATTCAAGATACCGACATCGAATTCACTCCAGACGGTGACGCTGAAATTGAAGTGCCAGCAGATTTTCAGGTGCCAACATGCATTGCTTGTGGCGGAGACTACAAGCCCGATGTTGTATTTTTTGGAGAGCAAATCCCGCTTGAGCGCGTCTCTCAGGCAAAACTTGCGGTTGAAGATGCTCAGGCTTTACTGGTGGCAGGAAGTTCGCTCGCGGTCAATTCTGGACTCCGGCTGGTCAAGCAAGCTAGAACCCTTGGTCACAAGATCGTGATCATTAACCGCGGTGAAACCAAGGCAGACGACATTGCCGACTTGAAACTCAACGCCTCAACCTCTGAAGTTTTGGGAGCCCTGTATTTATGAGTGAAACTACGCTTGGGCTGTTTCGTCACGGCCAGACCGATTGGAATATTGACTTCAGGCTTCAGGGCACCGCCGAAGTTCCGTTGAATGATTTTGGCATCGGTCAAGTTCAGCGGGCCGCAGCTGTTCTGAGCCAGGGAGATTGGGACGTGCTGCTGACCTCTCCCCTGGGCCGTGCAAAAGCCAGCGCTGAAATAATTCAGCGCGAGCTGGGAATTGGCGAGCTAATTGTTGACTCAATGCTGCTGGAGCGCTCGTTCGGAATTGGCGAGGGCATGCTCTACAGCCAGTGGCAAGAGCAATACAGCCAGTTGGAAGAGATTCCAGGAGCTGAGTCCACTGCGTCAATAATCGAACGCTCGCGGGAGCTGCTTGCCTCAATGGTTCTTAAGTACGCTGGCGCGCGGGTTCTGGCCGTTTCCCACGGCGCACTCATTCGCTACGTTCTTTCGGAGGTGAGTCAGGGGCAGGTGCCACCACCGGGCCAGCGACTTCAGAATGCCTCACTACACACCCTGCGTCATTCTGGCCAGTGGACACTTGATTCCTGGGCCCCGGAGCCGTTAGGACAGTGAGCTAAGTAGCTCGTGGAGCTTCTTTGCACTTACTGCCCAAGAGAAACCCTTTGACCTAGCGATTCCTCGCTTGGACTGCTGCAACCAAACCGAGTCATCTTCTAACTGCAAAACCTGCGCTGCAAACGCTTCCTTGTTGCTGTTGTCAAAATAGAGCCCCGCATCCCCAGCGATCTCTTCGAAGATATCGATCTTTGATAGGACCAGAGGTAACCCCTGTGACATGCCCTCCACCAACGGAATGCCAAAACCTTCGTCCTTTGAGGCGCTTACCAGGGCTCGAGCGCCGGTGAGCCAAGCAATATATTGCTCCTGGTCAACACCGTTCTCGAACCGAACGTCGGAGCCATAATCGCTGGCCAGCTTGGCCAAGGCCTTGCGCCGCCTGGGATCTATACGTGACAGGAGTACTAGCTGGTAATCAGGCAGCAGTGACATGGCTTGAATCAGGAACTCCACATTTTTGTAATCGATGAAGCTACCCATGTAGACAAGCGTCTTGGGTCGCAAGCTCTCCGTCGGCACCCGCGGCTCCAGGTCGGTGGAGTTGTAAACAACCTGGACATCTCGTTTTGTAAGGTTTGCCTCTTGAATCTCGCGCTTCGAGGTTTCTGAAACGGTCACAACCAAGTCAGCCCGATTGAGAACGAGACGTTGCGGAAGGTAGCTCAGGTGAAACAGCAGCCAACCAAGCCTGACCAGTGGATTGAATTCCCTGGGCGGTGTTTTGTGGCGGTAGTAGATCAAGTCGTGCAGTGTCAGCACCAATTTGAACCTTTTCCCAAAGGACGAAGTTGTTTGCATTGGACTAAAAACAACCTTGGCGTTTTCTCTGTTGAGCTTTCTGGCAAGCAGCAACTCACTTAGTGAGGTTGGCGCATTAACCATTTTAGTTCTGGTCCCTGCTGGGAGAAACCCAACTTGATCAGGATTGCAAACCAATACGGTCAGCTCTGAGAGCTTTGAAAGCTCGTTGATTAGGCCGATGCTAAAGCGGGTAATGCCATCGGGGTTGGTGGTATTGATGAAGCGACCGTCAAAAAATGAGCCGATCATTTGTCTTCCAAAAACTTCGATATCGAATGCGCGACTTCCTCAGCGCGTTCATAGTGAGTGAGGTGTCCAACCTTGGCAAGCACCACGAGTTCTGCTTCCGGCAGAGCTGCCTCAAGTTCATACTGGGCTGAAATAGGAGCAACCAGGTCTTGCTCGCCGGCAATCAAGAGCGTTNTTGAATTCAAGAACNGAACGTAATCCATAACGCTTCCGGTGCNGGCGGCATGAAAACCCTGGATCACAGACTCGGCTGAGGCAAAGTTTGAAAAGTACTTGGCGTGCTGGTCGTGCACAAAACGCCTCACGCCAAGTTTCTTGGACTTGACCAGCCCAATCGACATTGCTCGAGTGACGAGCCCGGAGGACAGCAACCAGTTGCCAATAATTCGGTTTTGGCCAGCCCGGTAATACGCAGTTGCTAGCTTGTTCGCGAGTGATTTTTGGCTGGATGCCCTGGTAGTAATTGGGTTGATCAGCACAACTGGCAGCTGGTTTAGACCCTGAGAAACAGCGCTTGCGACGACCAGGGTCCCAAAGCTGTGGCCAATAATTGCGTCGTAAGGGCCAGTTTCCGTGGCAAACTCATGCAGCCAACGGCCATAGCTGGCAAGATCATGGGTTGCCATAGGTCCGGTAGATCCAAACCCAGGCAGGTCTGGGGCCACGCAGGTGTGGTCAGGCAGCGCGCCAATGATTGCCTGCAGGCCATGGTGATCGCCCCTAAAGCCATGGACAAACAGAATGCGTGATTTTGAGCCGGGAAAGAACCAGGTAGCAGTGTTTGAGACATCGATTCGCTGCTGCCTCGAGGCAGCCAATTCGAATAACTGGCTTGGAGGAGTTTTCAACACTGTCACCTAACCAGTCTAGGTTGGTTCGACCGGCAGTATCGTGTTAGCAGGGAGCTGATTTGTTAGATTTTGATTTTGAACCAGAAGCGCCGACTTGGTCGAAGCGCGTTGCCGCATTCGATCTAGAGACCACGGGTCTAGACCTAGCCACCGCGAGAATCGTCACCGCGTGCGTTGCTGTTCTTGACAGTGCCGGTGAGGTAGAAGTGCTCCACGAGTTTTTGGTGAATCCAGGCATTGACATTCCGCAGTCTGCATCAGACGTCCACGGCGTCACAACAGAAATGGCCAGCATGAACGGCATGGCGCCGGAGATTGCGATAGCCCAAATCACCGCAATTCTCAGTGAACTGCAGGCGACGATGCCGCTGGTTGCCTTCAATGCCCCTTACGACTTCACAATCCTTGCGAACGAGGCCAAGAGGTATCAGATCGAGCCATTGCAGCCACTTCCAGTGATTGATCCGCTGGTGCTTGATAGACGCGTCGATAAATACCGCAAGGGAAAGCGCAATCTGGTAGTGATGTCAGAGCACTACGGCGTGGAGTTGACCGATGCGCATAATTCGACAGCAGATGCAGTTGCAGCTGGCCGACTGGCACAGCAATTGGCCAAGAAATATCCAGAACTTGATTTACCTATTGCCGACCTCCACGCCGCTCAGGCTAAATGGAGCGACGAGCAGGCGGAGAGTTTTGCCGAATTCATGAGAAAGCAAAACCGCCCGGATTTCCGGGCGGAGTTGGGTTGGCCAGTTAGGTTCTAGCCGAAGTTTGCGTAACGCTCCTTGAAGCGCTCTACTCGACCAGCAGAGTCCATGATGCGCTGCTTGCCAGTGTAGAAAGGGTGGCTCTCTGAGCTGATTTCAACATCGTAGACAGGGTAGGTGTTGCCGTCTTCCCACTCGATGGTCTTGTCGCTAGTGATGGTTGCGCGTGTCAGAAAGGAAACTCCTGAAGCTAGATCGCGAAATACGATTGGCTCGTAGCTTGGGTGAATTTCAGCCTGCATGATGTCCTCTTAGTTCAAGTCTTAGTTGCAAATGGCAACAGCCGATTATCCTAGCAAGTTTTCAGTCGGTCGTCTAGGAGGCAACCGCTGAATATCTACCATTTTCAAAACTTAGCGTGAGCGGGAACCTAAAAGCCTCGGAGATGCTTTCTGAGGTGAGAGTGGACCTAATCTCTCCCCGGGCCATAACCTTGCCGTCTTGGAGAATCATGGCGTGAGTGAAGCCCTGAGGAATCTCTTCCAGGTGGTGGGTAACCATCACCATGGCTGGCGCCTGCGGTGACTTGGCATAACCAGAAAGCAGCTGAATTGTTAGTTCTCTTGCAGCCAGGTCAAGACTGGCGACTGGCTCATCCAGCAGCAGGAGTTCTGGGTCGGTCATGATCGACCTGGCAATCTGAACCCGCTTGCGCTCTCCGTCGCTTAGAGTCCCGAAAGGGCGCTGCTCAAAATCTGACAACTGCCATTCTGCAAGGACCCTTTTAGCGCGTCGCTGATCAATTTCGTCGTAGCTTTCGTTCCATCTACCGGTCACGCCATAGCTTGCGGTCATAACGGCATCCAGGACGGTCTCAGAGTTTGGAATTTGTGACGCCAGCGCGCTCGAAGCGAAGCCAATTCGCGTTCTGAGTTCGAATACGTTGACCTTGCCAAGCCTTTGACCTAGCAACTCGGCAGAGCCGCTGGAAGGCTGAATTTGAGCGGAGCACAGTTTCAGTAGCGTTGTTTTTCCGGCGCCATTTGCGCCAATAATCACCCAGCGTTCTGATGGCTGCACCTGGAAAGTAATCGAATCAATGATTGTTGATCCGGCGCGAACGACGCTGACATTCTGGAGATCTATTACGGCTGACACGCCCTTTAGCCTAGCTGTCCAGCACGCTTTGGTAGACCTCTAGGGTGCGATTCGCGATGGTTTCCCAGCTGAACTCGTCGACCGCACGTTGTCTTCCAGCCCGACCAAACTCCTCCAAGTGTCCAGATTCGAGAGCGTGGTTCATGGTTTTTGCCCACTCTGCTATGAATTTATTCGGGTCAATTGGGGTGCCGCTACCATCTTTGACTTGATCGATAGGCACCAACCAGCCCGTTTCACCTTCAGCTACCACCTCGGGAATACCTCCGGTTGCAGTGGCTACTACCGCTGTCCCACAGGCCATAGCCTCCAGGTTCACAATTCCCAGTGGTTCGTAAATGGAGGGGCAGGCAAACAGGTCAGCGGCGCTAAGGAGCGTTGCTAGTTTGCGTTGAGGCAGGTGCTCTGGAATCCAAATTACCCCGGTTCTACTGTCAGTAAGAGTCTTGACCAAGCCCTCGACCTCTGCGAGCAGTTCAGGCGTGTCTGGAGCCCCGGCCGCCAAAATGATTTGAACATCTCTCGGTAGTTCTCGAACCGCTTGCAAGAAATAGCTAAGCCCTTTTTGGCGCGTGATTCGACCCACAAAAATAATTGATCGCCTATTGGGGTCTATGCCAAACTCTTCAAGCACCAGCGGGTCATTGGTCGGTGACCATTTTTGTGAGTCAACCCCATTGTGCACAACAGTCACCTTGGCCGGATCGAGTTCCGGATATGAAGCAAGGATGTCGTCTCGCATTCCCGAGGAGACCGCGATAATACGCCTTGCCTGAAGGTAGGCTGCCTTCTCAATGAATGAAGAAACCTCATAGCCGCCTGCTAGCTGTTCCTTTTTCCAGGGGCGCAAGGGCTCAAGCGAGTGTGCTGTGATCACATGAGGTGTTCCATGCAGCATGGATGCTAACTGCCCTGCAAAATTGGCATACCAGGTGTGGCTGTGGACGATATCGGCGCCCTGAATGGCTGGCACCATTTCCAGATCGGTTGCCAGAGTTTGAAGTGCAGGATTTGCCTCGCTGAAACTCTTTGGTGTTTGGTAGGACTTGACTCCGACCTGGTCTCGCTCAGCACCGAAAGCATGAACTCGAGTGTCGACCAAACTTGCCAGGGCTGAAACAAGTTCCGTGACATGAACACCTGCTCCCCCGTAGATGTGAGGCGGAAACTCTTTTGTAACGAAATCTACACGCATACCCAAATGCTAGCTCCTCGAAGCTCGATACCAACTAACATTCATTCATGGGACGATCAAGAGTCTTTGGCATGGTACTCGCTGGCGGCGAAGGAAAGCGGCTAATGCCGCTGACTATGGACCGCGCAAAGCCAGCCGTACCATTCGCAGGCTCCTACAGACTGGTTGACTTTGCTCTCTCGAATTTGATTAATTCAGGCTTGCGGAGAATTGTTGTTCTCACCCAATACAAGTCGCACAGCATGGACCGACACATTTCCCAAACTTGGCGCATGTCACCGCTGATCGGAGGGTACGTGACGTCCGTTCCGGCGCAACAAAGACTCGGAAAGCGTTGGTACACAGGAAGCGCAGACGCAATTTTGCAATCCATGAATGCGCTCAGTGATGAGCGTCCAGACTACGTAGTGGTAGTAGGAGCCGATCACGTGTACCGCATGGATTTTGATCAAATGTTGCAGTCTCACATCGAATCTGGGCTGGAAGCCACTGTGGCCGCAATCCGGCAACCATTGTCATTGGCCACGCAGTTCGGTGTGATTGCGGTAGACAAGGACCAGCCAAAAAAGATCTCGGAGTTCCGCGAAAAACCACGCGATCCGGAGCCTGTACCCGGTGATGACACCCAGGCTCTGGTTTCAATGGGAAATTATATTTTTAACGCCCAAGCGCTTATCGATGCAATTGAGCGCGACGCTTTGGATGAGACCTCAACCCACGACATGGGCGGCGACATCATCCCGTATTTCGTTGAGCAAGGCACAGCAGGAGCGTACGACTTCACGTTTAACAAAATACCTGGAGCGACAGAGCGAGACCGGTCTTATTGGAGAGATGTGGGAACTATTGACTCCTACTATGACGCTCACATGGACTTGATTTCGACGATGCCAATTTTCAACCTCTACAACGATGAGTGGCCGGTGTTTAATCAGCAAATAAACATGGCGCCGGCCAAATTTATTCATGATTCGGAGGGCAATCAAGGCAGAACGCACGACTCGATAGTCTCGCTGGGAGTGGTGGTCTCTGGTGCAGTGATCGAGCGCAGCGTGCTTTCACCAAACGTCAGAGTTTTCTCCCGCTCGCTGGTCACAGACTCGGTCATCCTGGACAACGTCGAAATTGGTGTCGGCTGCACGATTCGCAAGGCCATCCTGGATAAGGATGTGGCCGTTGTTGACGGGGCGAGTGTTGGTGTCAATAGAGAGCGCGACCTAGAGCGTGGTTTCACGGTGACCGATAGCGGCATCACCGTTGTGCCCAAGGGGCTGTTGGTTAAACCTTGACCTCCGTGCTTGTTGTATTTGATGTTGACTCAACCCTGATTGACCAAGAAGCAATTGAGCTGCTTGCCGAGCACTCCGGCACAAGAGAACAAGTTGCGGAAATCACCGAGCGCGCAATGGCCGGTGAAATTGATTTCAGTCAGTCACTAGTAGAACGCGTGGCTCTCCTAAAAGGGGTAAAGGAAAGCACTCTCGAATCCATTAGTAACGACCTAACCCCGACAAAAGGCGCCAAAGAGCTCATTCAGTACATTCACGCCTCGGGCGGTCAGGTCGCTGCCGTCTCCGGAGGATTCATTCAATTGCTGAATCCGTTGAAGTCTGCTCTCAACCTAAATTTTGTGAGGGCAAACACATTGGAAATCCAGAGCGGTGAACTAACAGGCCGGGTCAGTGGAGGAATCGTGGACGCCCAGGCCAAAGCCAACACGCTTGTTGAGTTGGCAGCCGAGCTGGGCGTGCCTTTGTCCAACACAGTCGCGATTGGCGATGGCGCCAACGATCTGAAGATGATGGAAGTTGCTGGCCTGTCAATTGCATTTTGCGCGAAACCTATCGTCACTCAGGCAGCTGACGTTGCAATCTCTACCAGAGATTTAGCTCAGGTTATTTCGCTACTCCCCTAGGCTCCAGTTGAGTGCAGGCCGCCGTCGACGTGAACCATCTCACCGGTCGTGGCTGGGAACCAGTCACTCAATAGCGCAACCAGGCCTTTGGCAGCAGCTTCAGTGTCAGTAAGGTCCCAACCCAGTGGGGCCCTGTCTGTCCACAACTCTTCCATGGTTGCGAACCCTGGAATGCCCTTGGCGGCGGTCGTCCTGAGAGGGCCCGCGGAAACCAAGTTCACACGAATGCCCTTTGGTCCAAGATATTTCGCCAAGTAGCGTGAGGTTGACTCAAAGGCAGCTTTAGCTACACCCATCCAGTCGTATACCGGCCAGGAGACAGTTGCATCAAAGGTAAGGCCAACAACTGAGCTCGGGTTGTTCAATACCGGTAGGCAGGCAGTCGTTATCGATTTCAGCGAATAGGCCGAAACCTCGACCGCCGTTGACACATCAGACCATTCCGTCTCCAGGAAGTTGCCACCCAAGGCGGTTTGCGGGGCAAAGGCAATCGCGTGCACGATGCCGTCGATCTGTCCGATTTCGGACCGAATCACATCAGCCAGACCATCCAGGTGCTCCTGGTTGGTGGCATCTAGTTCGATGACCTTCACTGGGTTTGGAAGACGCTCTGCTATTTTTGTGGTGATGGGCAGCATCCGGCCAAACGAGCTCAGGATGACCTCGGCGCCCTGCTCCTGAGCCAATCTCGCTGCTGAAAACGCGATCGACGCTTCTGTCAGCACGCCGGTGATCAAAATCTTCTTACCCTGCAAAATACCCACGATGACTCCTCAAGTCTTGTTATTGAAACGCTACTACCTAATGACCCATACCTAGGCCACCATCAACTGGAATTACGGCTCCAGAGATGTAGGAAGCCTCATCTGAGGCAATCCATCGAACAACTTTTGCAACCTCCGACGGGCTGGCAAATCGCCCGGCAGGGATGCGCTCCCGATAGCTCTTGGCAAGGTCTTCACCCAGCTCGGCGGTCATGTCGGTGTCGATAAAACCAGGGGCCACCACGTTGGCCGTGATGTTCTTGGCACCAATTTCACGCGTGATCGATCTAGCCATTCCGACCAGAGCACTCTTTGTCGATGAGTAGTTAACCTGGCCGGCACTCCCCAGAAGACCAACAACACTGCCAATCAAAATCACTCGACCAAATTTTTGTTTCAACATGCTCTTGGTCACTCGC
>JGI26088J50261_1000066_pt1 | contig 63868 bp, 64 predicted proteins | sample SaaInl1SG_22_DNA_FD_50261 | JGI IMG/M metagenome (IMG submission 50261)
CATTGCAACAGTCAACGGCTCTTGACCAAGTCCAACCGCCAGAATCGCGGTGAAGATGACCTCGCTGGTGATCAGCAGCGCAACTCGCGCCGGGTCAATCAGTGTTTGCGCCCAGGTCTGGACCCAGAACGCGATCACAGTGGAAAGTAGTGCCGTAAACAGAATTGCAAACCAAACTTCCCAGTTTGGAGGCGCCTGATAACCATCCAAGAGCGCAAAGCCCCAACAAACAATTGCCGCAAAGGCAATCTGAATCATTGCCATTCGGTAGGGGGTTCTCCCCATGCCATATTTTCCAAGAAGCAGGATGTGAATGGCGTAGAGCACGGCACAAACGACCAGCCAAATCTGGCCTATTTGGAATTCAATGTTGGCTGCAGCGCCAGAAAATATTGCAAGTCCGATCATTGCCAAAACTACGCCAACGATCACCCTGGTTGCGAAGCGCCTTCTTGTAAAAAGCCAAGCTATTAGGGGAGTGAAAACAACGTAGAGACCGGTCAAGAAGCCACTGGTGGCGGCCGTGGTTAGCTCAAGTCCGATTGTCTGGGTTATGTAGCCGAAGGCGAGCACCACCCCGATCAGGGCTCCAAATTTCAGGTCTCCCGGCTTNATTGCCAGGGCAACTCTTGGTCGAAGTANCACCATCGCCANCGCAGCTATCGAGAATCTGGTTGCAAGAAAATCCATGTAGGGCTGTTGTTCGATGGCGTCCTTCATCAAAACAAANGCTGCACCCCAAACAAAACCAACGCCCAACAGGGCGATCACTGCCAGGCGAGTTTTCTGCACCGATGAAGCCTAGCTGGTTGGGTGCTTCTTGCAACCCTTGCCAGCCAGCTTCTTTGCCATGGAAGGGAAAACGATTCCATGCATAAACGAAACCAGCCACCAGTAGCCGTGCCCGGAGAGGCCATGGGGGTGAAAGTAGGCTTTCTGAACCAAGAGTGAATGACCCTCATCAAACTGCGTTACCCGGAATTCCAGCCAGGCAAGCCCCGGCAGCTTCATCTCCGCACGCAGTCGCAAAAGGTGTGGACGGTCGATCTTTTCAACCCTCCAGAAATCCAGTGCCTCACCCTCCATCAGGGTGTTCGGGTCTCTTCTTCCGCGCCTTAGGCCAACCCCGCCAACAACTAGATCCATCAGCCCTCTAAGCTCCCATGCCCACGTGGCTGTGGAGTAGCCGTTCTTGCCGCCGATGGCCTCTACTCTGGCCCAAATCTCGCTCACGCTGTCAGTGGACAGATATTCGCGATGGTCCACATAAAGCGAACCTCCGGCCCAGCTAGGGTCTGTCGGCAGCGGTTCTGAAGGAGTGCCTGGAACCGAAGCATTGCTCCACCTGGTTTCAACTTCCAGGTCCTTGACTCGGCTCAGTGCTAGTCCAACCGCGCTTCTAAAATCTGTCATCCCACCCTTGGCATCCGGTATGAAATCCCGAATGTCGCTCTCTCTGGCAACAACGTCGTGCTTGAGGGATGCAACAAGTCGCTTTGCAAGGGTGACCGGGACTGGGGTAACCAGGCCGATCCAGCCTGAGGCCAGCCGCGGGGTCAACACCGGCAGCGGGATGATGATCCTTCTTCTGAGGCCAGCAACTTCCGCATAGAGCTGCATCATCTCTAGGTAGGTGAACACTTCTGGGCCAGCAATATCGAAATCCCGATTTACTTTGTTGTCGATTGTGGCAGAGCCGACCAAGTAGCGCAGCACGTCCCTAATTGCAATCGGCTGAATCTTGTTTAGCAACCACTTCGGCGTGACCATGAATGGCAGTCGTTCAGTTAGGTGTCGGAGCATCTCAAAAGATGCCGAACCAGAGCCAATCACGACACCTGCGCGCAGCTCAATTGTTGGGACACCGCTGTTACGCAAGATCTCCCCGGTCTCTGCCCTTGCTGACATGTGAGGAGAAAGCTGGTCATCGTTCGAGATCATGCCACCCAAGTAGACGATTCTCGAAACCTTTTGTTTCTTGGCCACCGAACCAAAGACTTCCGCTAGTTCACGCTCCTTGGATTCAAAATCTTTTGACACCATCAGAGCGTGAAGTAGGTAGTACGCCAGATCAACGCCTTTGAGTGCCTTTTCCAAGGCTTCCGGGTTTGTTGCATCCCCTACAACGACCTCAACGTTTTGGACCCAGGGGTAGTCGTTTAGCCGGGCAGAATCTCGCACCAGCACTCGGACTTTGTATTCATGGCTCAGCAGCTCACGAATCAGGCGGCCACCAATATAACCAGTTGCTCCGGTGACTAGAACAGTGGCCGGCTGCCCCTTCGAGTTTAGGAGGGTCGGTAAATCTGAGGTGACAGTTTTAATCATTGAAACATCAACCTACTACTAGGCGATATTGTTTCTAACCGAAGCGACCAGAAACGTAGTCTTCGGTTTGCTGCTGCCCGGGGTTCGAGAAAATCTTCTCGGTCTTGTCGTACTCGATTAGTTTTCCTGGCATGCCGGTTCCGGCAATGTTGAAAAATGCGGTCATGTCCGAGATTCTGGAGGCTTGCTGCATGTTGTGAGTAACAATCACGACGGTGAACTTTTCCTTTAGTTCAACAGCCAAGTCTTCAATCGCAGCTGTCGAAATTGGATCCAGGGCGCTGGTTGGCTCATCCATCAGAATCACGTCTGGCTCAACCGCAATTGCTCGGGCAATACACAGACGCTGCTGCTGACCACCAGACAGTCCAGAACCTGGCTTGTCGAGGCGGTCCTTGACTTCATTCCATAGGTTTGCGCCAACAAGAGCCTTCTCGGTTAGCTCTTCGGCCTCAGTCTTGGACATCTTGGAGTTGTTCAGTTTGTAGCCGGAAAGAACGTTGTCCTTAATGGACATTGTTGGGAATGGGTTCGGGCGCTGGAAAACCATTCCGACCTGGCGCCGGACTCGAACCGGATCAACATCCGGCCCATAGACATCCTCGCCATCCATCAACAGCTGGCCTTCGACCCTGGCCCCCGGAATAACCTCGTGCATCCTATTCAGGGTTCGAATAAGGGTGGACTTTCCGCAACCAGAAGGGCCGATGAAGGCAGTGATGGCCTTTGGTTCGATCACCATGTTCACATCCTGAACCGCCAGGAAACTGCTGTAGTAGACATCCAGTGATTTCAGTTCTATGCGCTTTGACATGGGTTATCCCTTCGGAGAAAAGTACTTACTAATAAGACGAGCAACAAGGTTTAGGACCATCACGATGATCATCAAGGTCAGAGCGCCCGCCCAGGCGCGGTCAACATAGGCCTGCATGTCAACACCTTGGTTGGCATAGGAGGTGTAGACGAAGACCGGCAGGGTCATCATGCGCTCATCAAATGGGTTGTAGTTCATCGAGGCCGTGAATCCTGCGATCAATAGCAGCGGAGCAGTCTCACCGATCACTCGAGCAATCGCAATCATGACACCGGTAGCAATTCCGGCAAGGGCAGTTGGCAGAACCACCTTCAGGACCGTAAGCCACTTCGGAACTCCGAGAGCATAGGCTGCTTCACGAAGTTCATTCGGAACAATCTTGAGCATTTCCTCGGTGGCACGAATAACAACCGGAATCATCAGCACGCTAAGTGCGATTGCGCCGCCAAGGCCCATTCGGACACCAGGGCCAAAGAAAATAACGAATAGGGCATAGGCAAACAGCCCGGCCACGATCGACGGCACGCCAGTCATCACATCAACAAAAAAGGTCACTAGCCTGGCAATTGTTCCGCGGCCGTATTCAATTAGGTAAATGGCAGCCAGGATTCCAACCGGAACAGAAATCAAAGTCGCAATTCCCGTTATTTCGAGGGTTCCGATAATGGCGTGGAGTGCTCCACCACCCTCTCCAACAATGTTCCGCATCGAGAAGGTGAAGAATTCCATGTCGAACCGCGCAACACCATTGGTGACAACTGTGTAGGCAAGTGAAATAAGCGGAATCAGAGCCAGCGCGAAGGCGGTGGACACCAGCGTGGTGACCAGGCGGTCAGTGGCCTTCCTGACTCCCTCCACGATCCGCGACAGCACATAAAGCGTGACGGCGTAGCCGAGCAAACCGAAGACCGCAACCGGTACCAGGTTGATCTCAACTGAATCTGCACCCGATGCAAGAGCGCTCTGCAGGAAGAACGAGGCCAAGAAAAAACCAACCAGCATCAGTGGTGACACCCAGCGCGGGAGGTCTCTGGTTCCACGGAAAGTCGACTGCAGCTGTGAGGTGGCCATTAGTTTGCCCCCGAGAATTCTGCCCTGCGGCTAATTACCCAGCGGGCAATCATGTTTACGACCATTGTGATGCCGAACAGCACGAGTCCAGTTGCAATCAAGAGGTTGGTGTAGTTTCCGCCAGCCTCCGGGAACTGCAATGCGATGTTTGCAGCAATGGTGTTCGAGTTGGTGGAGGTAAGCACGTCAAACGAAATCACCGCGGCGGGGGAGAGCACCATAGCAACCGCCATCGTTTCACCAAGCGCACGGCCCAGTCCCAGCATTGCCGCGGAGATGATGCCTGGGCGACCAAATGGCAGCACTGCCATTTTGATCATTTCCCACCTGGTGGCACCAAGAGCCAGGGCAGCTTCCTCGTGGAGTCTCGGTGTTTGCAGGAAAACTTCACGAATCAGTGCAGCCATGATCGGAAGCACCATGATCGCAAGCACGATACCCACAGTCAGCATTGTTCGGCCGGTGGCAGAAACCTGGCCGCCAAAGACTGGAANCCAACCGAGGTTCTCGNTCAGCCACCGATAAGACGGTGTCAAGAATGGAGCTAGCACCAGGATGCCCCAGAGGCCGTAAACAACCGACGGGATTGCTGCCAGCAGGTCAACCGCATAACCCAGGATTTGGGAGAAGCGGCGGTTTGCAAAGTGCGAGATGTAAAGGGCGATTCCAATCGCCAGTGGAGTTGCGATTGCCAGTGCAATCACCGAGGCATAAACGGTTCCGAAGATGAATGGGAAAACGTAAGACCAGAAGCCATTTTCAGCTGCCTCAATCGGCTCTCCAGTAAAGGCTGGNACCGACTGGGCAAAAAGGAAAGCGGCAACAGTTGCCAGTGTTAGCAGGATGCTGATACCCGCCAAAAAGGTCAGGTTGGCGAACACGATATCACCGAGGCGTCTGACTGCCTTTGGCTTCACATCGGTCATTTTTTTCCTGACTTATTTACTTGGTTACCAAGTTAGTAAAAACACCCGGCCCAGGGGACCCGGGCCGGGTGTTATTCACCTAATGTTCAGTTACTTGATTGCATCAATGATGGCCTGTGCCTTTGCACGAAGACCAGCAGAGATTGGAGCATTTCCTGCCGAGGCAGCAGCAGCCTGCTGGCCCTCTTCTGAAACTAGGAACGATGCCCATGCGCGAACTAGCTCAGCCTGAGCGTCATCTGCGTAGTCGTTGCAGCCCATCAGGTAGCTAACCAAAACGATTGGGTAGGCACCAGATGCGGTGGTGGTGCGGTCGATCTTGGTCGCCAAGTCGAAAGACTCACGTCCCTCAACTAGTGGTGATGCGTCAACAACAGCTGCTGCAGCCTCTGCTGAGTAAGCAACGAAGTCAGAGCCAACCTTTACAGCAACGGTTCCTAGGTCACCAGCACGTGAAGCGTCAGCGTAGCCAATGGTTCCGTTTCCACCTGAAACTGCAGAAACAACACCGGAGGTACCCTGGGCACCCTCGCCACCGTACTCTGCAGGCCAAGCTTCAATTGCGCCCACTGTCCACACATCAGGAGCCACAGCACCTAGGTAGTCGGTGAAGTTCTTTGAGGTGCCGGACTCGTCAGAGCGGTGAACAGCGGTGATTGCTAGGTCAGGCAGTGAAACACCTGGGTTTGCGGCCACAATTGCTGCATCGTTCCAATTGGTGATCTCACCAGCGAAGATGCCGGAAACAGTTGCGCCGTCCATGTTCAGGCTTGAAACACCGTCAAGGTTGAAGATCACTGCGATTGGAGAAATCCAGATTGGGAACTCCCATGGCAAGGTGCCAGCTGCACAGCTTGAGAACTCGCCTCCTAGCTCTTCTTCCTTAAAGTAAGAGTCAGAGCCAGTGAATGAGGTTGCGCCCTCCATGAACTGCTTGCGACCGGTTCCAGAACCCGTTGGGTCGTAGTTCACGGTTACACCAGGATTTTCCATTTGAAATGCTGCGATCCAAGCCTCCTGACCGGCGGCCATAGATGACGCACCTGATCCGTTTAGGGTTCCAGTTATCACATCAGAGCTCTCAGCACCGCTAGAGTCTGGCCCCCAGCCTGGCTGTTCGTTGACTGCACAGCCTGTCAGCAACAGGGTTGCGACTCCAGCGACGGTCACTAGCGCGTGGATTTTCTTCATTCTGTGCCCTTCTTAGAGTGTGTTTTGGCATGTCCCAAGCTAGGTAACCAGCGCAAACATTGTTGGTGGAAAAGGTAAACGAACAGTGAATTACCGGCGAAGTTTTGACTCCAAGTAGATGCGTTCGTAGGCAATAACTTTTGGCTTCTGGGCCATCGAGACTCGCAGCACAAGAAATTCACCCGGTGCAAGCGTGTGCTCTTCGGCAAGTCTGGCAGAAACCTGTTTGGTGGCATGTCTTGCAAATGTCTCGATGATTGTTGGCAGAGCTGGGCGATGCGAGCAAATCAGTGCGTTCTTGTTCTGGCCAAACGTGTCTTCGATTACGTTCTTGGTTTTTCTGGGTCCGCGCTGGTTTGACAGTTCGGTCAGTTGTGATCTTTCAATAAGAGTTCGCTGAGTCTTTTTTGAGTATGGAGCAACAGTCTGCTGACACCTAGTCCAGGGGCTGGTAACCAAGCGCTTTGGTCCATAGGCATCAATCAGCGTCACTAGCCGCTTGGCCTGCTTCTTGCCCTCTGGCAATAGCGGTCGCTTGGCCTCTTCGCCCACCCATTCGTTTCTTGGGGTGGCGGTTGTGTGGCGCAAGATCACCAGGCCACGGGTTTCCAGCTCGGAATTCTGTGACCACTGAATTGTCTGTTTGAGCAGGTCTTGATCGTGGCTGTAGGTAAGCAGTTTTAGTGCCTTACTGGCCTCAACCCACTCAACTTTGGCGATTTCCTTATTGGGTTTGAACTTGGATTTTGCAATGGCACTGTCCTTTACCTTGGAGACCCAGTAGTGAACCTCCTTGGTATTTCCGGCACCAATTTTGTAACTTAGAACGGCAAGCTTTCGACCGAGTCTGACCCGAATGCCAGCCTCCTCCTCAACTTCCCGAACTGCTGTTTCCGGAAGGAGTTCTCCGGGGTCTACCTTTCCCTTGGGAAAAGTCCAGTCGTCGTATTTTTCTCGGTAGACAACCGCCACCTCAAAGCTGGTTTTGGTCGGTCGCCAACAAACCACTCCGGCTGCGTAAACAATCACTACCTGCTCCGCTTCTTGACAAGNGTTCTGGACATGATTTCATCCTGCATGTCAAGCAGCGGTTGACCGTCTGCGTCTTTGGCGTCCCTGCGCCAATTTCCTGAAGACTCGAGCTCCCAAACTGAAACCTGGTTGCTCATTGCCAGCACAAATAGGTCATCGAGTTCCTTGATTTGGTCGCTCTGAGTGATCTTCACCAGGGTCTCCACTCTTCGGTCCAAGTTTCGGTGCATCATGTCAGCTGAACCGATGAATACATCCGGATCGCCAGCGTTTTCAAAGAAGAAGATCCGGCTGTGCTCCAAATAGCGACCGAGCACCGAGTGCACGGTGATGTTTTCGCTGAGCCCTGGAATACCAGGCTTCAGCGCACACATTCCGCGGACAACGATTTCTACGGGCACTCCAGCCATCGAGGCAAAGTAGAGCTGGTCAATGATCTGCTCGTCAACAAGTGAATTTAGCTTCAATCTAACCCTTGCTGGTTTTCCAGCCTCGTGGTTGTCTATCTCGCGCTGAATCCGCTCAACTAGGCCTTCTCTCACTCCAACAGGTGAAGTCAGAATTGAAGAGTAGGAGGGTTCGGTCGAGAATCCAGAGAGCTGGTTGAACAGCTGAGTCAGGTCTTCTCCAACAGCCGGCCGAGCAGTGAGCAGGCCAAAGTCTTCGTAGTAGCGAGCCGTCTTTGGGTTGTAGTTACCGGTTCCAATGTGGCAGTAGCGACGAAGCTGATTGCCTTCCTGACGAATCACAAGAGAGAGCTTGCAGTGAGTTTTTAGCCCAACGATTCCGTAGACAACGTGAACTCCGGCTGCCTCAAGTTTTCTAGCCCAGGCGATGTTGTTCTTCTCGTCAAAGCGGGCCTTGATTTCAACCAGTGCCAGCACCTGTTTGCCGGCTTCAGCAGCGTCAATCAGCGCATCAACGATTGGCGAATCTCCGGAGGTTCGATACAGGGTCTGCTTGATTGCNANGACCTGTGGGTCATCGGCGGCTTGCTCCAAGAACGCNTGAACGCTGGTGGCAAAGCTCTCGTATGGGTGATGAACCAGGACTTCGCGCTCTCGAAGCGAAGCGAAAATGTCGGCAGCTTCGTCCTCATCGGCCTCTAGGTAGCGGTTGGTGGTGATGGCATGGGGTTCAAATTGCAGGTCTGGCCTAGGAAGAAAAGCCAGAGACCTAAGGCTCGAAAGATCAAGCGGCTCGGGCAGGTTGTAAACATCAGTGTGGTCGATGTCNAGCTCGCGCTGCAGCAGGCTCAAGACCTGNGGGTCAACGTCCTCGGCAACCTCAAGTCGAACCGGTGGCCCGAATCGTCTCCTGAGNAGCTCTTTTTCGAGTTGAATCAGCAGGTTCTCGCCCTCATCCTCATCAACCTCGAGGTCCTCATTNCTGGTGACCCGGAAGATGTGGTGTTGCAAAACCTGCATGCCAGGAAACAGTTCGCCCAGGAATTCGCCCATGACATCTTCGAGCGGAACATACCTCGACTCAGCTCCTGGAACCAAAACAAATCTTGGCAACAGTGGCGGCACCTTCACTCTGGCAAAGTGCTCGGTTTGATCCTTCGGGTTTTTCAGAACCACCGCAAGGTTTAGCGAAAGCCCAGAGATGTAGGGGAAGGGGTGAGCTGGGTCGACAGCCAATGGCGTCAGTACCGGAAACACCTGAGACGAGAAGTACTCGTGAAGCGCGGTTTTTTCTTCTTCGGACAGCGTGGACCAATGAACGACGTCAATCCCGTTTGCCTTTAGCTCAGTTGCTACGACGCGAGCAAAGAGCTCAGCGTGCCTGGTTTGCAGCTCCCTAGTTCGATCCGAGATTCGCTGCAGGACATCTTGCGGGCTCAAGCCAGATGCTGATTGCACGGCGATACCGGTGGCGATTCTTCGTTTTAGTGATGCCACGCGAACCATGAAAAACTCGTCAAGGTTAGAGGCAAAAATACTCAGGTAGTGAACCCTCTCAAGNAGCGGCAGGTTCTGATCTTCGGCTAGCTCGAGCACCCTCTGGTTGAATTCGAGCCAGCTCAGCTCACGATCCAAGAAGCGCTCAGCAGGCAGATCAGGCTGCGATTCAGGCTGAAATATTATTTGCGTCTCTTCTGACATAGGACCAATCTTGGCATCTGCAAGTTAGCAGTGGGTTAACTATTTTCTTCCGGTTGACCATCTGGATTCAGGCGATATCCGACGTTACGAACCGTGCCAATTAGCGACTCGTGCTCACCGAGCTTTGCGCGCAAGCGACGGATGTGGACATCGACCGTTCTGGTTCCGCCAAAGTAGTCGTAGCCCCAGACTTCGCTAAGTAGCTGTTCCCTTGAGAACACCCGGCCCGGGTTCTCGTTTAGGTGGCGAAGCAATTCAAATTCCTTGAATGTCAAATCCAGAGCCTTGCCGGCAATTTTGGCCGTGTAGCTGGCAAGGTCAATGGTTAGTCCGGTTGAGTTTTTGACCTCACTTTGTTGCGTGGGCTTGGCATCCAACAGGATCCGAACTCTGGCATCTACCTCGGCCAGCGAAGCGCCCTCCAAAACAAAATCCTGAAGGCCCCATTCTGCGCTCACCGCAGCCAGCACACTCTCGTTTGCAACCAGCATCAGGGGCCGACTCCAGCCGGCAGCATTCAGAATTCGTGCCACAGCCTTTGCGCCCATTAGGTTGTGTCGGCAATCAAGCAGCACCACATCGTGCCTCGGGGCATCGGCAAGCTGCTGCGGATCAAAAGTTACTTGAATGAGTTGGTGGCCTAGGGCCTCCAGCGCGCTCAGCGGAGTCTGCCCACCGGGGGATATGCACAATACAACTGCCACCAGCCCGCCCTCCGTTTAGCAAAATGATAGCCCGATGCCGAGCCCTGTTAGGTAGAGTTTAAGCCGTGAGCAGGCAGTGGTTGCAGATTTCTTTGATATGGACAGCGGTCCTAATCGCTGCCCTATGGGCGCAGGCCACCTACTCCGATGACCGTCTCTACAATGCCTTCGCTGCAATCGCGGGTGCGGCGATAGCCGTTGTTAGCCTCGGACACCTGTTGTCCAAGGAGGCCAAAGACACCGTGAGGCAGCAGGTTTATGTCTCAGCCGGGACGGTTGCAATCCTCGGAGTTATGACAGTTATTGCTTTGGGCAGTTAGACTTAGAACATGTTGTTGGCACTAGAAATCCTGTTTACCGGCTTGCTTATCTTGGCTACCGTGGCAATCGCCGGAGTATCCGCGCTCGTTGTCTACAAGCTATTTAAGGGCCAGAGCTAATTTGTTCGTAATTCCGGACGACCTCCCGATTGAGCTAACCCCGTTCACATTTTTGCTCGGGCACTGGAGTGGATCTGGTGTGGTCAGCTACCCGTTGCAGGGCAAGGACCCAGTAGAGGTCGAATTCTTTCAAGAAATGCAATTTTTACCGCTGCCAAATGGCAAGCTGGAATACCAAGCAATCTCTAGGCAAGCCGACGGTTCGGTCATTAGCCAAGAGCACGGATTCTGGATGCTTGCGAAAAACACTCTCGACCACGAACCAGGACCCGGACTATTGCCGGGAAAGGCTGAGTCAACTGTCCAGTCTCGCGAGCAGCTGGAAGAGTTTCGTAATGCCACCGGTGGCTTTGACATTGAGGCGATCATCACAAACTCTGACGCCGTTTCAGAGCTTTATTTCGGGCAGATCAAAGCGGCAAGAGTGGACATTGCAACCGATGCGGTGCTGCGCTCTCCACACTCCAAAGAATATTCAGCAGGGCAAAGAATGTATGGCCTAGTAGAAGGAGCACTGCTCTGGGCCTGGGACATGGCGGCGCTAGGAAAACCACTCAGCTCACACGCTTCTGCTCGCTTGGAAAAGAAAAATGACTGACCACTTTGGGAATCCGCTGTTGGAGCAGCGGAAACTACTGGCCGGTGAGGCATTCGTCCAAAGAAGCGACCAGGGCGTCATCGAGATTGTCGGACCAGACACAAAGTCTTGGCTTCACTCACTGCTTTCACAAAACATTTTGAATCTTGAATCCGGCATGTCAACTGAGGCGTTGCTGTTGACTCCGCAGGGACACGTTGAGCAGCAGCTCAAGATAATCGCCACCGACCAGGGCGTCCTGGTGATTGTCGCCGCTTCAAAACTCGAAGCAATGCTTGCTTGGCTCACAAAAATGATCTTTCGGTCAAAGGTTGAGGTTTCTAAACGGGAAGACCTCGTTTGCATTGGTGGCTTTTTTGATTTTGACGCGCCCTGCTGGGTTGACGGATTTTCGCTGGAGTCAAAATTCTCGGTTCGCTATGCCGAATCCAGGGAAGAGTTTGCCTATCGCGAGTATTTGACTGATTCGGTGCCAACGGACCTGGCTCCGGCTGGACTGCTTGCCTATCAGGCACTCCGAATTGCAGTTGGCAGGCCTGAAATTGACGACATTGACATCAGGTCTCTGCCCCACGAATTTGACTGGTTGTCATCGGCGGTTCACATGAGCAAGGGCTGCTATCGAGGTCAGGAAGCTGTTGCCAAAGTTCACAACCTAGGACACCCACCTAGACGACTCATCATTCTTCACTTGGAACAGGGCGACTCGCTGGCCGCAAAGGACGACAAGGTCTTTTATCAGGACAAGGAAGTCGGAACCATTCGGGCTGGGGCACTGCATTATGAGGAAGGTTCAATTGCGCTTGCGCTGGTGAATCGAAACACCCCTTACCTCGACCTTTCAATTGAAATTGGAAGTCAACGAATTTTGGCAACGCAGCAGGTGCTGGTGCCGCATGATGCCGGAAAGGCCGCAAACCTTCCGAGGCCTGCAGCTTTCAAGCTCACCGGAAAGAAATGAACCGCTTTGTAATCCGGTTCTCGGTTTCCAGGGTCAGGGACTCACTGTGGACAATTAGTCAGATTGTTTTGGCAGCAATGACTGCCTACTCGATTGCACACTTTGGTTTGGGTCACGCGGTTCCCCTGCTTGCGGTCACGGTCGCAATCTCTTCCTTGGGGTTTAGTCGCGACACAAAACCGAAGCAGGTTCTCTCAACGGCAATTGCCATGTTCTCCGGCGTTGTTCTGAGTGAAACGCTGCTGCAAGTCTTTGGCAAGGGAGTCATTCAGCTCGGCTTTGCAATTTTGCTCGCGCTGTTACTGGCAAGGCTTTTCACCTCGAACCCGGCTTTCACGATCACCGTGGCCATTCAGGCGGTTTTGGTTCAACTGCTACAAACCCCCGTGACCGGCATCTACTCACGCGCAATCGATGGCCTCATCGGAGGACTTGTCGCACTTATTTTTGTTTCACTATTGCCGCGTAATCCGATTCGCCTTGCCAGGCAGGATTCCAAGGCTCTGTTTGCCGTTTTTCGAGCAACCTTGAGTTCGGTGGCAGCGGTGCTCCGGGCACCAAATGTTGAGCTAGCCGATCAGGCCCTGGATGAAATTAGAAGAACCCAGCCGCTCCTGGACAACTGGACCAGCTCACTGGAAAGCGCATCGGCAATTGCTAAAGTCTCTCCCTTTTATCGCTGGGCACAAAAGGAAATATCGGAGCAGCTCCAAGTTGCAGCCGGCATGGACTACGCCACCAGGAACTTACGGGTGCTCACCAGGCGCGTTGACTACTTAGTCCGAGACTCAAAACCAAGGCCGCAGCTGGCCGCAGTTATTGGCAAAATAATCATCGCTACAGAGTTGCTCGAGCAAACCTCCGATGACTTCTCTGTTACTCAAAAAGCCAGAAAATACCTGCGTAAGATTCCTGCCTCTCTGGATCCAAAAACTTTTGATCCACCGCTGACGACCTCAGAGTCAGCGGTACTGATGCAGATCAGGCCACTATTTATCGACCTTGCTATTGCCGCGGGGATTCCGCCAAGCCAGGCAAGGGCACTGCTGCCCTATGTTGACTAAGCTTTAGGCCATGACCTACGACCTAATTCTGTTGCGACACGGACACTCTGTCTGGAATGAAAAGAACCTATTTACCGGCTGGGTGGATGTTGACCTAACCGAGCAGGGCAAGCTTGAAGCTGCCAGAGCCGGAGAGCTGATTGCAGCATCCGGACTTGCTCCACACATCCTTTACACATCGATGCTGAAGCGTGCAATAAACACCGCTCACATCGCGCTTGATCAGATNGACCGAAACTGGATTGNAACCAAGCGGTCCTGGAGGCTCAACGAGCGTCACTACGGCGCGCTGCAGGGGCTTGATAAATCTGAAACTCAACAGAAGTACGGTGACGAACAGTTCCAGATCTGGCGTCGTAGCTACGACACACCACCTCCACCAATTGAAGATTCCTCTGAGTTCTCTCAGGCCAACGATGAGCGCTACAGCGATCTGGGACACCAGCTTCCAAAGACCGAGTGCCTGAAGGATGTTCTTGTTCGCATGCTTCCCTATTGGGAGTCGGACATCGTTCCATCACTCAAGGAAAACAAGATTGTTCTGGTGACCGCGCACGGAAACTCTTTGCGTGCTCTTGTGAAGCACCTGGATGGAATCAGTGACGAGGACATTGCTGCGTTGAACATTCCAACCGGCGTCCCTCTTCATTACAAGCTAGATGAGAACCTGAAGCCGGTAGTCAAGGGTGGAGAGTATCTAGACCCGGAAGCAGCGGCAGCTGGAGCTGCGGCAGTTGCCTCGCAGGGCAAGCACTAGCTAAGTTCTTGCCAGTCTCCGGTTTGTAGGAAGCTGACCTTGGCAGAGATGTCAACGACGTGGTCGGCAAATCTTTCGAAGTAGCGAGAAGCTAGCGTCACGTCAACCGTGAACATTGCATTTTCGGACCATTCTGGCCCAAGCACGATGTCGAAAACTTTACGGTGCAGAAGGTCAACCTTTTCGTCCTCTGCCTGAATTTCACGAGCCAGGTCAACATCGGTGTCCTGCAGCAAATTAATTGCCTTGTCAGCAAGCTTTAGGTCCAGCCTTGCCATCTCTTCGAAGGTTCCGCGCAGGGAGTCCGGGATTGCAGATCCTGGAAAGCGGTAGCGAGCAATCGCGGCGATGTGGGAGGCAAGGGACCCCATGCGCTCAATCGAGGCGCTCATTCGAAGTGCTGAAACCAGGATCCTCAAGTCTCTGGCAACAGGGGATTGCGTGGCGAGAACCTTGATCACCAATTCGTCCAGGTCCAATGCGCGCTCTTCGTTGGCGTCGGTCAGAGCCAGGGCCTCATCGGCCAAAGACACATCCGAGGTCAAGAAGGCTGTCGAAGCCTTGTCCATGATCACTCTGGCCTCTTGGGCCAGGCGTACAAGCCGTGTTTGAACTTCACTTAGTTCTTGCTGGAATACTGCGCGCATCATTTTCCCTAACGATTGCCTTGCAACTCTTGGTGTGCAGTTTTCCAGCGAGTATCAAATTTCAGGTTAACTTCGAACAAACCAGCGGAAAACTAGCTCTACTTTGAACAAATTTACACCTAGTCTTGTTTTCGTGAGCTGTTTACTTGGTAAACACACCGATTGGAACGGGTTTTGGGCATCGTAGGTAACCGAAGAAGCGGGAATGCCGCATCAAGGCAGGTTGATGCCTTCGAGATTGTTGCGGCTCAAGTTGTCGATGTGCTGGCGACCGCGGGCGTGGTGCTAGACGAGCGAAACCTGGTACTCCGAGCCTCTCCCGGCGCCATCCAGTTTGGTCTGGTTCAAAATCGACACCTGATTCATGCCTCGCTGTTGCAGTTGGTTGAAGAGGCCAGAACAATCTCGGGAGCTGCTGAGAGGGAGCTGCAGATTGAAACCGGCCTGCAGCGAGAGCAGTTGTGGGTGCATGCCAAGGCCGCAAAGTTTGGTGACCGATACGTCATGTTGTTGGTTGATGACCGTACCGAGGCAAAGCGCCTCGAGGTCACAAGGCGCGATTTTGTTGCCAACGTTTCCCATGAGCTGAAGACTCCGATTGGCGCCATTAGCCTGCTGACCGAGGCGATTGCTGGCGCCCAGGATGACCCGGAAAACATAAAGAAGTTCACGGCTTCGCTGCAGAAGGAAAGTCAACGACTTGGCAACCTGGTGCAGGAGTTGATGCAGCTGTCACGAGTCCAGGGTGCGAAGCTCTCTGACACCGCGGTTGAGCTAGACCTGGCATCGGTGATCGCAGATGCCGTTGACCGGAATCAAGTCCTCGCGGATAAGCGCAATGTGAAGTTGGTGACAAGCGCCAAGCCTGGTGCCACGCTGCAGGGCGACTATGAAATGCTGACCACCGCGGTTAGAAATTTGGTCGAAAACGCCATTGCCTACTCGGATCCTGGGTCCCAGGTAGGAATCGGACTAAAGGCCCTCGATGGAATCGCGGAGATTTCTGTTACAGACTCAGGAATCGGCATTTCTGAGGACGAGCAGGAGCGAATCTTTGAGCGCTTTTACCGCGCTGATCCTTCTAGATCTAGGGAAACCGGTGGCACTGGACTGGGACTCTCGATCGTGAAGCACGCTGCCTCCAACCACAAGGGCGACGTCAGGTTGTTTTCCAAAGAGGGTGTCGGCAGCACCTTCACCCTGAGGTTGCCAATTGATTCCAAGGAGACGAATTGACAAGAGTGTTGGTAGTTGAGGACGAAATCAACCTGAGGGAGCCACTTGTCTACCTCTTGCAAAAAGAAGGCTATGACGTGATCGAGGCAGGCGATGGCAAAAGCGCCATCGACAGTTTCTTCACTCTCGGTGCTGATCTAGTGCTGCTGGACTTGATGCTCCCCGGGATAAGCGGCAATGAGGTTTGTAGAGCGATTCGAGCCGAGAGCCAGGTTCCGATCATTATGGTCACGGCAAAAGAAGCCGAGATTGACAAAGTCGTTGGGTTAGAAATTGGCGCAGATGACTACGTCACCAAGCCCTACTCCTCTAGGGAACTACTGGCACGAATGAAGGCGGTCCTTAGGCGAGGCACCGAGGTTGCCATCGTGAGCACCAACCTAATCAAGGCCGGGCCTGTTGAAATGGATTTGGAGCGGCACACTGTCAGCGTCAACGGCGAGCGCATTCAGATGCCACTGAAAGAATTCGAATTGCTAGAACTGCTGATGGAAAACGTGAATCGGGTTCTAACCCGAGGGCAAATCATTGACCGGGTCTGGGGGTCGAACTACTTTGGCGACACTAAGACCCTGGATGTTCACGTNAAGAGAATTAGATCAAAGATCGAAGATGACCCAGCTAGGCCGGTGCACTTGACCACCGTGCGCGGCCTGGGTTACAAGTTCGAGGCTTAGTTCAAAAGTTCAGCAATTGCGCTGTACTCGGCTAGCGAGCCATCGAGCACTGGCACTAGCAGCTGGCGCGGGTTCATGCCGTCGCTGATGTAAAGCGAGTGCATTGACCCTGGAATCTCAGGCACTTCCAACACCAACGGAGCGTTTTCGCCGTATCCCAGGTCGAGCTTGCTCAGCGGAGCAACTGTGAAGTCGTAGGTGGTGCGGTTACNGTCAGCATCTAGCAGCTGAATGCTTCCGGANACCTCGGTCTGAGAGCTGTTTACGAACGAGCCAATCAANAGACCNTGGTCACCCTCACCCTTGATGATCAGGAGGTTTCTGACCTTTAGGTCGCCGATGTCACTAACAACGCCATCGCTTGGGGCATATGGGTCAAGGGATGCAACGTCCCTAGACANTGAGCAGCCGCTCAGNGCAACAACGGTCAAGATTGAAGCCAAAACAGCAGCAATTTTCTTGGTTTTCAAGGGTCCTCCGGGATAACTAACTCTCCAAGTCTAGCCTAGGTAATTGGCTCAAACTGTGGTAAAATTGCCCTTTTGAAGCCGAAAGAAGTCTATGAAGTTCGAAGTTGGCGAAACAGTCGTTTATCCGCACCACGGTGCAGCTGAAATCATTAAGGTTTCCAAGAAGACTGTTCGCGGGGAATCCCAGTCTTACCTGAAACTCAAGGTNGCGCAGGGTGACCTCATCATTGAGGTGCCAGCGGCAAACGTTGAGATGGTCGGCGTTCGCGACGTCATCGACAAAAAGGGCGTCAAGCANGTCTTTGACGTACTTCGCGCGGAATTCGTAGAAGAGCCAACCAACTGGTCCAGGCGCTACAAGGCAAACCTAGAAAAGCTTGCNTCAGGCGATGTTGTGAAGGTTTCTGAGGTCGTTCGTGACCTCTGGCGCCGTGACCAGGATCGCGGATTGAGCGCTGGTGAAAAGCGCATGCTGGCTAAGGCGAGGCAGATTCTGATTTCAGAGCTAGCTCTTGCCCGCAAGGTGGACGAGGAAAAGGCATCCGCTGAGCTCGACAAGGTATTGGCTAGCTAACTAATGACCGTTTCGGTGGTGCTGGTCTCTGCCGGTAAGGGCACAAGACTCGGGGCATCTGTTCCAAAGGCAGTGGTGTCAGTTGCTGGAAAAACCCTGCTCGAGCTTTCCCTAATGCACATCTCAGAATTCAAGCCCGATCAGCTGATTGTTGTCGCTCCCGATGGGCTTGTTCCCGAGTTTGAGCGTTTGACAGCCAAATTTTTCTCTGATTTCAAGGTGGTTGTCGGCGGCGATACTAGGCAGCAGTCCGTTGCAGCCGGAATGGCAGAGGTCACCTCCGACTTCGTGTTGGTTCATGATGCCGCTAGGGCATTCACCCCCAAAGAAGTCTTCGACCGCGTGAACCTGGCTCTGGAGTGGGCCGACTGTGTGGTTCCAGCAATGAAGCCGGCAGACACTGTCAAGCAAGTAACAGATCACTGGGTCGACAAAACTGTTGATAGGAACTCGCTTCGTTTGGTTCAAACACCGCAGGGGTTCAGGGTTTCGACACTGCGCGATGGACTGGCGGCTGCCACTGAGGACTTCACTGATGAAGCCGGCCTACTCGAATCAATCGGCGTGCCAACTGCCACGGTCGAGGGTCATGAGCATGCCTTCAAAATAACTACACCCTCTGATCTCGAACGAGCACGGGCAATTTTTGCTGACGTCAGAAGTGGCATCGGTGTTGATGCCCACCAGTTCGGTGACTCTGGCAAGCTGATGCTGGGCTGCCTAGAGTGGCCGGAATACCCAGCTCTTTCGGGCCACAGCGACGGTGATGCGCTAGCTCACGCGGTAGTCGATGCACTGCTAGCTGCGGCGAGCCTCGGGGACATTGGATCTATTTTTGGTGTGGACCGCAAGGAATATCAGGGATCCAGCGGAGAGCTTTTCCTTACTGAAACCGTGAAGCTTCTCAATGCCGCCGGATTTGAACCGGCCAACGTGGCAGTTCAAGTTGTGGCGGATAAGCCAAAAATTGGACCCCGTCGGGCTGAGCTGGAAGCTCGGTTGAGCCAGATTGTCGGGGCCCCGGTTTCGGTGCTTGCTACCACTACTGATGGCCTTGGTTTCCTGGCTGACGCCCGAGGCGTGGCCGCTGTGGCTACCTCTCTGGTGAGAATGCGTGGCTAGGCTTTTGACTATGAAGCTCTTTGATACTAAAGATGGCGAGCTGCGGGATTTCAAGCCGCTGGTTCCCGGCCGTGTTTCTATGTATGTGTGCGGACCAACCGTGCAATCAAGCCCGCACATCGGCCACCTTCGTGCAGCGCTGGTCTATGACTTGATGGCCAGGTGGTTTGAAAACCAGGGCCTCAAGGTTCAGATGATTCGCAATGTCACCGACATTGATGACAAAGTTCTGGAAAATGCCAGTAAGTCCGGGACTGAGTGGTGGGCGCTTGCCTATAAGTATGAGCAAGAATTCGCAGCAGATTACAGGCGATTAGACCTGGCTCCACCTGCAGCCGAACCTCGTGCGACCGGGCACATCCCGCAAATGATTGAGCTAATTCAACTTCTTATGGACTCAGGCCATGCCTATCAGGGACTGGATGGATCCAGCAATGTTTATTTCAACACCGCTAAGTGGGCTGACTACGGCGCACTAACGCATCAAAAACTTGAAGACATGGAAAGCGAATCGGGCGACAAGTCAAAGCGAAACCCACAGGACTTCGCACTCTGGAAACAGGCCAAAGACAGTGAACCCGAGAGTGCAAGCTGGGATGCTCCGTTTGGTAGAGGTCGTCCTGGCTGGCACATCGAGTGCTCAGCGATGGCAGCACACTTTCTGGGCCAGCAGTTCGACATTCACGGAGGTGGCTTGGATCTTCGGTTCCCGCACCATGAAAACGAGCTAGCTCAGTCCAATGCCGCTGGTCATGCCTTTGCAAACTACTGGGTCCACAATGGCCTGGTGAGCATCCAGGGTCAGAAGATGTCAAAGTCACTGGGTAACTCGGTTTCCTCGGAGCAGCTATTTGCTGGTGTCAGCGATAAAGCGGTCCGCTACTACCTAGCCAGCGCTCACTATCGATCAGTTTTGGATTACCAGCCAGAGGGACCAATTGAGTCAGCTTCAGCGCTGGCGCGGCTTCACGGTTTTGTCGAACGCTGTGAGCGCGAGCTGGCAGAAACCAGGTTCAGCGAAGTTGCGCAGCCGCAATTGCCAGCTGAGTTTCAAGAGCACATGAATGATGACCTGAATGTGCCGGGGGCGCTGGCGGTAATTCACGAAACTGCCAGATCTGGAAACACCGATCTGGATGAACAGCGTCTTGCTCAAGCGCACCAAAGCTGGGGTGAAGTGGTTGCGATGCTTGATGTCCTAGGCTTAGCACCAGAGAGCTCAAAGGATTCGAATCTTGAACACCACGCCTTAGACAAGGTAATTGGAGCTCTAATCTCGGAGCGGAACAAGGCAAGAGAAGAAAAGAACTATCAGCGAGCAGATCAGATTAGAGATCAGCTGCTAGAAATCGGCATTGAACTTGCCGACTCATCATCTGGAACACATTGGAGTTTGAACTAATGGCAAAACTTGGAAGACCGGGCGCGAGTAAGGCCAAGAAGGGTCCAACTAAGGGCACCGGCGGCCACGGTCGCAAGGCACTAGAGGGCAAGGGCCCCACACCAAAGGCTGAAGACCGCCCGTATCACAACAGCTATCGAACTCAAAAGGCCAAGGCCGAGGCCAGGCAAGCCCCGAAAAAGGGACAGTTCGTTGCGTCAAAGACCGGAAAGAGCTCAAAGGCCAATGCCACTGAGGTTCTATCCGGCAGGAATTCAGTCGTCGAGGCACTCAGAGCAAAGATTCCAGCAACCGCTCTCTACATTGCTCAGCGAATTGATTACGACGACCGGGTGCGTGACGCAATCAGCATTGCTAACAACCGCGGAATCTCCGTCAATGAGGTAACTCGAGTTGAGATTGACCGGATGACAGGTGGCGACAGTGTCCACCAGGGCATCGCGCTCCAAGTCCCTCCCTACAACTACAAGGATCCAAACGAGCTGCTAGATAGAGCACTATCGGAATCAACCCTGCCGCTGATCGTCGCACTCGATGGCATCACCGACCCGAGAAACTTGGGCGCAATCATTCGTTCAGTTGCTGCATTTGGTGGAAACGGCGTGATCTTGCCGCAGCGCAGGTCCGTTGGCGTTACCGCAGCAGCCTGGAAAACATCGGCGGGAGCCGCCGCCAGAATGCCGGTTGCTCTTGCTGCGAACCTGAACCAAACCATCAAGGAATACAAGCGACGCGGGGTATTTGTAGTTGGCCTCGATGGCGATGGCGATGTGTCACTGCCTAAGTTTGATCTGCATGACAAGCCACTGCTGGTCATCGTTGGTTCAGAGGGCAAGGGTCTTTCAAGACTGGTTCAAGAAAACTGCGATCAGATTATTTCGATTCCGATTTCTCAGGCTACCGAATCTTTGAATGCGGGAATTGCGGCCAGCGTCGCGCTTTACCAAATCTCCACGCTGAGAAGCTAGACCTTATCGCGCCAGTCGCCGCCGTCATCATCATCGACAACGACAATCAGGCCGGTTGGAACCGAGTCCGCGAGCTCAATTGATTCAGTTGCAAGGTTGCCATTGAGTACCGCTGACTCGTCGCGTCTGTGTGCAAGCACGTTGGAAATGTAGCTTCTCACAGCCTCAACCATCGGGACGTCCTCACCTTGAGTTTCTGACATGTACCACCGATGCTCCATCACCTCGTGGAACAGCTCAGCTGGTTCAAGCTTGACCATCAGCTCCTCAGGGATTGCACCAACAACAGGCTCAAATACCTCGCTGAGCCACTGGTGAGCAAGTACTTCTTCATCCATGCCGAGGTGGGCATGGGCCAATGCATACTGGTCAATGTCATTTAGAAGCCTGCGGGCTTGATTTTCCTCAACATCTAATCCAGTAAGCAGCAACAGCCGCCTTGCGTGGTGGCCGGCATCCACCACTTTTGGCTGGATCCGCACCGTATCTTGGTCCTGGTCTTTGACCATTGCAAGTTCCTGGATATCGAAACCGAGCTCATTTAGTCGCTGAACTCTCCTGGAGATCTTCCAGCGCTCACTCGAGTCAAAAGTTTCAACCTGAGTCAGCTCCTTCCAGAGCTCATGGTACTTGTCGACGATTCGCTGGCTGACAATTGCTGGATCAATGTCTGTGGCCTTGCCGGAGGCGATTAGGTCCATCAGCTCACCGGCGATGTTCACGCGGCCGATTTCTAAGTCATTCTCGCGCTGTCCATTGGATAGCCGAGTTTCATAGAGATGCCCGGTCTCAGCATCGACCAGGTAGGCAGCGAATTGTCCGGCATCTCTTCTAAACAGCGTGTTTGACAGTGACACATCGCCCCAGAAGAACCCGGTTAGGTGAAGCCTAACGAGCAATAGTGCAAGAGCATCAACCAGTCGGTTGGCGGTTTGTTCACGTAGGCCCTGTGACCACATCGCTCTGTATGGCAATGAGAACTTCAGGTGCCGAGTAATCAGAACTGCTGGCAGTGGATTACCGTCGGCGTCCTCGCGGTTGTTGATGATCGCGAATGCTTCCACACAGGGAATGTCTAGCTTTTCCAGCTTTCGAAGCATGTCATATTCACGCTTTGCCAACTCAAACAAGGTTTCCTTGATGGCAATGACGTGGTCGTTCAAGTGGGCAAATCGAACCGTGTGACGGGATAGGCCCTTAGGAAGCGCAGCAATGCTTTCCTTCGGCCAGCTCTCCAACGGCAAATGCCACGGCAGATCCAGCAGTGCTGGTTCTGCCGCGGCAGCCGTAATGTTTAGCGAAGCGGGCATTGAGGCCTAGTTAAGGCGCTCGCCGGTCTCTCCGTCGAAGACGTGTACCGCCTCAGGGTCAGCCTGCAGGTGGATCTTGTCTCCAGCCTTAGGGTGATCAATCGGGTCAACGCGAACCACAACGTTTTGCTCGTTGCCATCGAGTTGAACACGACCGTATAGGTAACCGTCGCTACCAAGTTCTTCAACTACGTCGACGTCTACTACTAGTCCGTGGTCAGCAACGCTCATCTTTTCTGGACGAACACCGACTGTGACTCGGGAGCCAGTTGCTTTCGCAAGAACTTCCTTTGAAATCGGTAGCACTGCGTCNCCGAACTGAACTCCGCCGTCGATGATTGGTAGCTGCACTAGGTTCATGGCTGGTGAGCCAATGAAGCCAGCCACAAANACGTTCTGTGGCTTGTCGTAAAGGTTTCTTGGGGTGTCAACCTGCTGTAGCAAGCCGTCCTTCAATACCGCAACGCGATCACCCATGGTCATGGCTTCAACCTGGTCGTGAGTCACGTAAACGGTGGTCACACCGAGTCGGCGCTGCAGTGAAGCGATTTGGGTTCTGGTCTGAACACGAAGCTTGGCATCCAGGTTCGATAGCGGCTCATCCATTAGGAACACCTGAGGCTTACGAACGATGGCACGACCCATGGCAACGCGCTGACGCTGTCCACCCGATAGTGCCTTTGGCTTGCGGTTTAGGTATGGCTCAAGGTCCAAAAGCTTTGCAGCCTCCAGCACGCGCTCAGCGCGCTCGTCCTTGCTGACACCAGCAATTTTTAGAGCGAAGCCCATGTTTTCGGCCACAGTCATGTGTGGGTAGAGAGCGTAGTTCTGGAACACCATCGCGATGTCGCGGTCCTTTGGTGGAACATCGGTGACTTCTCTGTCACCGATAAAGATTCCGCCCTCATTTACTTCTTCAAGTCCTGCAAGCATGCGCAGGGAGGTTGACTTACCGCAACCTGATGGTCCTACTAGAACCAGGAACTCGCCGTCCTTGACTTCTAGGTTTAGTTTGTCCACAGCTGGCTTGGTTCCGCCAGGGTAGAGCCTTGTTGCGTCTTTGAATGACACTGATGCCATGATCTTCTCCTTCACCGGCAGGTACGTGCCGGACGATCCGTAGTGATGGGTGTTTGCCGAAGCGAACCCCATAAGTATCGCACTGTAATTAGAATTAGAGGGCTGCAAACCAAAGTGATACCAAAAGGACATAAATGACTTCCAACGAAAAGCCAACTCGNTCTGAGCAACGCGAAGCCGCAAGACAAAAGGCGCGTGAACTAAGAGCTGAGAGCGCCAAGAAAGAAAAGCGCAATCGTCTGTTGATTCAGGTGGCCGTTGTGCTGGTGGCCCTAGGCATCGTTGGTGGAGTCGCAGCTGTCGTGGTGATTGACGCTGCTAACCGTGCGGATGCACCGATTGTTGGCGAAGTGCCAAACAACNTAACCGAGCTTGGTGGACTGAAGGTTGGAGTTGGTCTCCAGGCGTTTACTGAGACAAACACACCAACTCCGGATGCCGCCGGTGATACTCCTGAGATTGTCATCTACGTTGACTACCAGTGCCCAATCTGTCAGGCCTTCGATGTACCTAACTCCGCTCAGATTCGATCATGGGCCGACATTGGAGCTGCCACAGTCGAGATTCGACCTATTTCATTCCTGGACCGAGCTTCTCTAAACGCCTACTCATCAAGGGCTAATAACGCTGCACTCTGTGTTGCAAACTTCGAGCCAGACGCCTTCTTTGATCTGCACGAACTGCTGATGCTTAACCAGCCTGCCGAGGGAACTGAAGGCCTCAGCGACGATGAGCTATTTGCCTATGCTGAAGAGGCCGGCGCTGGCACCGAGGAAGTTAAGGGCTGCATCCAAGCCAAGAGCTTCGGAGATTACATCGAACAGCACACCCAGACTGTGTTGTCATCACCTCAGGATGGGGTCAGTGTTTCGGGAACTCCAACGGTCCTGGTAAATGGCAACCAGTACACCTGGACCACAGGAGACGACCTGGTTTCTGCAGAGCGCTTCGCGCAGTTCGTTCAGCTAGCAACAGCTGAATAGAGAGCTATTTAGTAATTACGGTTCGGTTCGGAAGTTCGATCTCAATCGAATTTCCGAGCAGATCGGTAAGGGTCACCGACCAATTGCAATCGGTTCCGCTGAATCCAGCTGGAACACGGCCGGTGCCCTGGAACGTTAGATCCTGACTGGTTCCCACCCAGGCACCCTGCCAACTTGGTGACCCCGGCATCACTCCGAAGCTGACGAGGTTGGCTTCGGCTGAAGTGAAGCCCAAGTAAAGCTGCAGAGTCGCTTGCTGAGCCTGCTTGCAAAGGAAATGAGCCTCAGTTATCCCTCGAGAATCGGCAAGAGTTCCGGAGTAGCTGAGCACAAGACCGTCTTCTGTCAGAACTGAATTTGACGGAGATATCTCGAAGCTAGAAATTTCAGGGGGAGTCTCATCGCTACTAAAGACCAGCCAGCCGATTGTGACCGCAAGTAGCGGCACAAGATAGAAATAGGTGGTCTTACTTTTGAGAATTCTCTTGAGTAGCACCGGGTAAGTTTAACGCTTCACTGTCAGAACCCTGATAGGCTTCCAGCCGAGTAATCCTTTTGGTTTATCTCTGCCGACCTGGCGCAATTGGTAGCGCACCACTCTTGTAAAGTGGGGGTTACGGGTTCGAGTCCCGTGGTCGGCTCTGTTTTTACTTCGGGCCTGCAGCACCGGGTTTCCCGAGCTGCACAATCAAGATCACCAAGCCAGCAAATGGCAACAGCAGCCACCAAAACTGGTTGGGGCTTAGCCCTGCGTCCCTCAGTCTTCGAGTCGAAGCGGTGATCAGTGGCAGCAGTGAAATCAAGCTAAAAAGCGATGCGAGTTGATCCGACAAAATGGAAAGGGCGGTGTTGGCAATCACAAGTGCCAACACGAAATACCAGTAGTCGGCTCTCGAGGTTTGACCCGTGAAGGTCGCAAAGTTTTTAAAGGCGAGTTTGGTTGCGTTCCAGAGTTCCATCTCCGCAGGCTAGCACTGGCTAGAGACCTATTGTTTTAGCTTCTAGGTCGAAGCTCAGCGACCATCGGGCAAACAAATGGGTCAGCGTTGTTGCTTAGACCAACCTTGTTTAGGTGCTTCATGATCACTACGTAGCTTGCTAGCAGGTTCATCTCCACCATCGTGATCCCGTTTTTCTCGCAGAACTCAGAAACCAGCTGATGAGCTTTTCTCAAGTTTGGTCGAGCCATGGACGGGAACAGGTGGTGCTCGACCTGGTAGTTCAGGCCGCCCATCAGGTTGTCCTTGAGCCAGCTGCCCTTGATGTTTCTCGAAGTCAGCACCTGCCTTGAAAAGAAGTCGAGCTTGCTGTCCTTCTCGACAAGTGGCATGCCCTTGTGGTTTGGAGCGAAGGCTGCCCCCATAAAAAAGCCGAAGGTCATCATCATGAAAAGCCAGAGGGCAATTGCCCAGAGCCATCCAAACATGAGCGCCATCACAAAATAGGGCGCAGTCTGACGAACCATCATTAGGCTGAACTCCAGGATGCGAACCTTCAGTGGGCGTTCTTTTCGCTTCAGTCCTGCAAATGAGTCCACCAGCAAATCAAACCCAGTGAATAGCAAAAGGAACGGGAACAGATAGCCCTGGCGATCCGAAAAGAAACGTTCAATTCCCTTTTTCTCCTCTTTGGATTCGGTGGTGAAGCTCAATACTCGGATCGCAATGTCAGGGTCCTCACCAATTTGGTTTGGGCGCTGGTGGTGCTTGTTGTGCTTGCGAAGCCAAAAGCCATAGCTAAGTCCAGCAAATAGGTTTGCAAGCACGAGACCAAGCCAGTCATTGGCTTTGTTGTTTCTAAAAACCTGGCGGTGAGAAGCTTCGTGGGCGATAAATCCATACTGCGCACTCATGATTCCAAGGAGCCCCGCAAGTAAGAACCCGGCGATAATCCACCACTGGCTGTAGTCCAGCGCATAGCCTGCAAATCCTGCACCCACCCAAAGAGCGGAAGCAATAACACTGATTACTGCCAGCCTGATTACATAAAAGCTGGGACGNTTCGAAAGAAGTCCAGCATCCCTAACCTGCTGCAGGATCAGGTGAAAATTTGTGGGGGTCTTNCTGGTTAAAGTTGCGCTCATCTNCTGAGTCTACGGGTGATACGTGAATAGAAGCTGCTAAGTCACCTAGTTGCTCTGCCATACTGATGTTGTGAAAGCAATGAGGCTTGAAANNGACCTTCTGGGTCAACGTGAAATACCTGAAGAGGCTTACTGGGGTGTCCATACCCTCAGGGCTGTCGAGAACTTCCCAATCAGCGGTGTGCCAATTGGCCACTACCGCTCATTGATCCGAGGCCTGGGATTTATTAAGGAAGCTTCGGCAAGGGCGAATCTCCAACTTGGAGTGATAACTCCCGAAATCGCTGGGCCAATTATTGACGCCGCCATCGAAGTCCGCGATGGGAAGTTTGATGATCAGTTTGTAGTCGACGCCATTCAAGGTGGTGCAGGAACCTCGACCAACATGAATGCAAACGAGGTTGTCGCAAACAGGGCGCTAGAAATTGCTGGCTTCAAAAAGGGTGAGTTTGAACACATCCATCCGCTGAACCACGTCAATGCCTCGCAGTCGACCAACGATGTCTACCCAACAGCAATTCGAGTTTCGATGATTATCGAAATCAGGGCACTGTTGGAAGAGGTTGCCTATTTGCGCAGGGCCATTGACGCCAAGGCCAAAGAATTTGAAGAGGTCATAAAAATGGGCCGCACCCAGCTTCAGGACGCGGTTCCGATGACCCTCGGTCAAGAGTTTGCAGCTTGGTCTCAAACTCTCAGCGAGGACCAGGGCAGGCTCGAAGAAATGGTCCCGCTGCTAAGTGAAATAAACCTGGGCGGAACGGCAATCGGAACCAAGCTGAATACCCCCGAGGGATATTCGCAATCGGTTTGTGAGGTGCTCAGCGAGATTTGTGAGCACAGCTTCATTCCCGCGGTGAACTTGATTGAGGCAACCAGCGACACCGGAGTGTTTGTTTCGGTGTCCAGCACCTTCAAGCGCCTGGCCACAAAGCTTTCCAAAATATCCAACGACCTTAGGCTTTTATCATCGGGCCCCCGAGCCGGTATCAATGAGATCAACCTGCCTCCTAGGCAAGCCGGTTCCTCGATCATGCCCGGAAAGGTAAACCCGGTTATTCCAGAGGCGGTCAATGAGGTCGCCTTCACGGTTATCGGAAACGACTTGATNGTGACCATGGCGGCAGAGGCTGGACAACTTCAGCTCAATGCCTTCGAGCCAATCATTGCCAGGTCGCTGATGATGAGTGTTGTCTATCTTCGACAGAGCTGCCACATCCTGGCAGATTTCTGCATCAGCGGCATTACCGCAAACACCGAGCACCTGCGGCTCACGGTTGAAAACTCGATTGGACTGGTCACTGCTTTGGGTCCAAGCCTTGGCTATGAAATGACTTCTCAGATTGCCAAGCACGCCTCCAAGATGAACATGTCCGTGAAGGAAGCAGTCATGGACCTGGGTCTGATGACTGAGGATGAGTTCTACAAGCTTTTGGGTGATGTTAGAAAGCTAACCGGGCAGGACTAAATAAAGCTCGAGACCAGCAGCGTTATGAGCGGAGCAAAGACAAGAGCCGGCAGCATGTCGGCAACAGCGACCATTCTTATCTGAAGCACTCGTAGCCCGGTTCCAAGAAGCAAGATTCCACCGGTTGCAGTAATAGATGCAACCAGTGCCGAGCTCATCAAAGCGCCGGCGCTCGCTGCAATCAGTGTCAGCAGTCCCTGCCAGAGCCCAACTGGAATTGCCGAGAAGGCAACTCCCCAGCCAAGTGCTGCCGCGAAGGCAACGGAAGTCAGTCCGTCCAGTGTTGATTTCAAGGCCAGCACATCAAAGCCCTGACCAAGCCCATCTTGAAGTGCCCCCAGGACTGCCATTGGTCCGATTGTGAAAAGCAGTGATGCGTTTACGAATCCCTCAATGAACTTGTCCTTGTCGCCACCCTTGGACACTTTCAGCTGAAGCCAGGTGCCAAATTGTGAAAGCCGCTGCTCAATGCCAATTAGGGAACCAACGATGCTGCCCAAAACTAGGGCCGCAAGAACAACTAACAGCGTGCCGGCGGAGCTAACTGCAGCCACGAAGGCCGCGTCGCTAAGAGCCACCAGATTCAGCGCACCAATCACCAGCACGACCAGGCCAAGAGCGTCGGTCAGGGTGCGCGAAACCTTGCTGGGAAGTCGATGACCTAATAAGACACCTATTACCGACCCCACCAAAATGGCAAGGACGTTTATAGCTGTGCCCAAGGGCTATGCTCCTACAAAGCTGAATAGCTCATAGGCCAAAATGGCGGGCCAAACAAGAGCTTTGAGAACTCCAAATACACCCATCCAAAAACCTGTTGCGGTGGAGATGAAGTAGATGGCTGAACCAATCATGCCCAGACCGAGAATGGCCCCGGTGTCTGCGGATCGTTTTTTCATATCTGAAGTCTAGGACTCTGGCTTGAAGGTTATCGACACTGAGTTGATGCAATAGCGGTTGCCGGTTGGCGTCTGCGGCGCATCGTCGAAAAGGTGGCCCAGGTGACAGCCACATTTGGCGCACCTAACTTCCGTACGCACCATTCCATGAGACCGGTCCTCGATATATTCGATTGCCTCGTTGTCTCGCGACTTATAAAAAGAGGGCCAGCCGCAGTGAGAATCAAACTTAGTCTCGGCCTCAAACAGTTCGGCTCCGCAGCCGCGACAGCTGTAGGTACCGATTCGCTTTTCGTCTAGGAGTTCACCGGTGTAGGCGCGCTCGGTGCCGGCCATTCTCAGCACGTGGTATTCGACGTCGGAAAGCTCTTCCTGCCACTGCTGATCAGTCTTGAAAACTTCATATTTCATAAAAAACTCCTCACCAGTAATTTATAACCGTTAGATAACACATTCCATCCCATTAAATATCCCTGTCTTTTTGCGTGATTTGCCCTTAGACTCATGGAGTCGAGCTATGACCGAGGTTGAGCTTGATGCATCTGTGACATACGCAGGTGGTACAAGCATCAGGAGCAACACATGGCACAAGGAACCGTTAAGTGGTTCAACTCTGAAAAGGGTTTTGGATTCATCACTCAGGACGGCGGACCGGACGTATTCGTTCATTTCTCCGCTATCGCCGCAGATGGGTACCGCGAACTTCGCGAAAACCAGCGCGTTGAGTTCGACGTAAAGGACGGGGACAAGGGTCCTCAGGCTGAAAACGTCGTTCCAGTCGCTTAAGTAACAACAATTCGAACACCGGCTAGCTTTATTGCTACCGGTGTTCGCTTGCACTCGGAGCATTAGAGTGCTAAAACTTTATTAGCACTCGTATACTAAGAGTGCTAATTACCAGACTTAAACCAACCGGGAGAAACCCTCATGGCAAAAATTATTCACTTCGACGAGGAGGCCCGTCGCGGCCTCGAGCGCGGCCTAAACATTCTGGCCGACACCGTTAAGGTCACCCTAGGCCCACGTGGCCGCAACGTTGTTTTGGAGAAGAAGTGGGGAGCCCCCACAATCACCAACGACGGTGTTTCAATCGCAAAGGAAATTGAACTAAGCGACCCATTCGAGAAAATCGGTGCGGAGCTAGTCAAGGAAGTTGCCAAGAAGACCGATGACGTTGCCGGTGACGGAACCACAACCGCAACCGTTTTGGCTCAGGCTCTTGTCAAGGAAGGCCTGCGCAACGTTGCAGCCGGAGCTGACCCAATCAGCCTGAAGCGCGGAATCGAAAAGGCATCTGCCGCAGTGATCGAATCACTAATCAAGATGGCAGTGCCAGTTGAGACCAAGGAGCAGATTGCTGCGACCGCATCAATCTCTGCTGGCGACTCAGCAATTGGTGAGATCATCGCCGAGGCAATCGACAAGGTTGGCAAGGAGGGTGTGGTTACCGTTGAGGAATCAAACACCTTCGGTATTCACCTAGAGCTAACCGAGGGAATGCGCTTCGACAAGGGCTACGTCTCTGCTTACATGGTTACCGACCCAGACCGTCAGGAAGCAATCCTTGAGGATGCCTACGTTCTAATCGTGAACAACAAGGTCTCAAACATGAAGGACCTGCTCCCAATTGTTGACAAGGTCATGCAGGCCGGTAAGCCACTATTGATCATTGCCGAGGACATCGAGGGCGAAGCTCTTGCAACTCTTGTGGTCAACAAGATTCGCGGCATCTTCAAGTCAGTAGCCGTAAAGGCTCCCGGCTTCGGCGACCGTCGCAAGGCAATGCTTCAGGACATCGCGATCTTGACCGGTGGTCAGGTAATTGCCGAAGAGGTTGGCCTAAAGCTTGAAAGCACTGAGCTTGCAATGCTAGGTCGCGCTCGCAAGGTGGTTATCACCAAGGACGAGACCACAATCGTTGAGGGTGCTGGCGACGGCGAGCAGATCAAGGGTCGTGTCGAGCAGATCCGTCGCGAGATTGCAAACACTGATTCAGACTACGACCGTGAGAAGCTTCAGGAGCGCTTGGCAAAGCTTGCCGGCGGTGTTGCTGTCATCAAGGCCGGAGCTGCCACTGAGGTGGAGCTGAAGGAGCGTAAGCACCGCATTGAGGACGCTGTCCGCAACGCCAAGGCAGCGGTTGAAGAGGGCATTGTTGCCGGTGGTGGAGTTGCTCTTCTGCAGGCAGGCAAGGTTGCCTTTGACAAGCTGAAGCTAAAGGGTGACGAGGCAACCGGTGCGAACATCGTGCGCGTTGCAATCTCTGCACCATTGAAGCAGATCGCTATCAACGCCGGCCTAGAGCCAGGCGTAGTTGCTGAGAAGGTCTCGAACCTTCCAGACGGCGAGGGCCTAAACGCCGCTACCGGTGAATACGTCAACATGCTGAAGGCTGGCATCAACGATCCAGTCAAGGTAACCCGCTCGGCGCTGCTAAACGCGGCATCGATTGCAGGACTGTTCCTAACCACTGAAGCGGTTGTAGCAGACAAGCCGGAGCCAGCTCCGGCTATGCCTGCTGACCCAAGTGGCGGTATGGACTTCTAAGAAGTTATAAAAAATACCGGGTGGCAATTACTGTCACCCGGTATTTTTATGCCGTTTTTAGATGGCTTGAGTTCTTGGAATCTCGATCCCGAAGGTAGCCCCGCCGCCCTCAGTTTCTTCGGCCCAGATCTTTCCCTGATGGGCGGTCACGATCGACTTGGCAATTGCCAATCCCAATCCTGAGCCACCGGTGTCGCGGTTCCTGGAGTTGTCTGCTCGATAGAAGCGCTCAAAGACCTTGTCCCTCAGGCTCTCCGGGATTCCGTCTCCGTGGTCGGCAATCCGGATTGCAAAATCTTTCTCTCTGCTCTCAATCTCGAGGGTTACCTCGGAAGAGTCCGGGGCAAATCTCGAAGCGTTAGCTACCAGGTTTGTGAGCACCTGTTTGATTCGGTCGCCATCAACCTGACCCACGAAGTTCTTACCAATCCGGACGGCTCTGAAGCTGACCTTTTGATTAGCAACTGACGCGTCTTTAACGACAGCGTCTGCAAGTTCTGCGATGTCGGTTTCAGAGGTTTCAAGGTTTCCAAGTTCATCCATGCGGGTCAGCGTAAGAAGCGACTCAACCAGACCGGACATTCGAATTGCTTCACTTTCAATTCGCTGCATTGCCTCGGCAACATCTTGCTTCTTAGTTATCGCTCCCATGCGATAAAGCTCGGCGTAGCCGCGAACGGTAACCAGCGGGGTCCGCAGTTCGTGGCTGGCGTCAGAAACAAATCGTCGCATCTGGTCGAGAGTCTTGTCCTTGCCGCTAACCGCAGTTTCAATGCTGTCAAGCATGCTGTTGAGAGCTCGATTCAGGCGCCCAATCTCGGTCTTGCCATGTCTAGTGAGAAGACGAGAGGAGAACTTTCCAGCCTTCACTGCAGCTGCAGTTCGCTCCACTTCCTTCAGTGGCCTAAGGGCCGAGGTAATGGTGAGCCAGATACTAAAGCCGGAAAGAACCAATAGGAATACACCAAACCGGCCACCGATTACCGAATACTCGGCAATGATTTGTCGGTTGGTGTTTGTAGGCAGGGCAACGACTACCGATCCTCGTGCCAAGTCCAATGGCAGTGCCACCATGCGCCACTGACGGTCGGGCCTGGCGGAACGGTCGACTGAGATGTCAAAGGGAATCCCTTGCGTCTCTCGAACCGTTTCCAGTGTCAGGCTCGAAAAGTTCGGGACCTCTCGGCCGCCACCGGTTGCAGAGATCAATCCCAGGTACTGGTTGCCTTGAGCGTCCAAAATCGCGATGTAGTAATCGCTTGGAAGGGACGGCAAAGTTAGTCGACCGGTGGCAACTTTCGCCTCCAGCAGCTGCGGGTTTTCGCCCTTGAGCTGGTTGGCGGTGGTTGTCAGAAGGGTGTCGGTGTTGCGCTGAAGGTAGGTGTTTAGAAGAGCAATGGTTCCAGCACTAGAGACAACCAGCAGCACTCCAATGAGCCCTACCGACAGGGTGGTGAGCTTGGTTCTGAGAGAAATACGCTCCCAGCCAAGCATGAACCTGTTTTTCAATTACTAGCCCTTCGGCCCCTTGAACATATATCCGACACCGCGCTTGGTAACAATCAGCGGTTCCGATGACAACGGGTCTAGTTTCTTTCTGAGGTAGGAAACGTAGCTTTCCACGATTCCCATTTCACCATTGAAATCATATTCCCAGACATGGTCAAGGATTTGGGCCTTAGTCAAGACTCGGTTGGGGTTCGTTGCAAGGTAGCGCAGCAATTGATATTCAGTGGGGGATAGGTCCACAAACTGTTCGTTGACACTCACCTCGTGAGCATCCTCATTGATTGACAGCTCGCCAACGTTGATAACCGATCCCGCGCTGGAGTCCTTGCCGGTTCGGCGCATGATTGCAGAAACTCGGGCCATGATCTCGTCGAGACTGAATGGCTTGGTGACATAGTCATCTCCGCCGACGGTTAGACCGGCGACCTTGTCCTCGGTGTCATCTCGAGCGGTCAGGAACAGAATTGGTGTTTCAATCCCCATTCCACGAATTTTTTTGGTTACCCCAAACCCAGAAATATCAGGCAGCATCACATCGAGCAGCACGATGTCGGGGCTGGTGTCGGCGATCATCTTGATCGCGTCGGTTCCATTTGCCGCAGTTGCTACCTGGTGTCCGGCAAAGCGCAGGCTTGCTGAAAGCAAGTCTCTAATGTTTGGTTCATCATCAACCACAAGAACTTTTAGTTTGTCCATAGCTAACAGTCTGAGCCAGTTAGCTGGAAGATTCCTGTGAGTTAGCTGTTATATGTCTTCCGCGTCCAAGATCTCATATGAGTAGCCCTGTTCAGCTAAGAAGCGTTGGCGGTTCTGGGCGAAATCCTGCTCGTTGGTGTCGGCAGCAACGATTGTGTAGAAAGCCGCCGAACGTCCGTCCTGCTTGGGACGCAGTAGCCGGCCCAGGCGCTGAGCCTCTTCTTGTCTTGAGCCAAATGCTCCCGAGATCTGAATTGCGACTGATGCCTCTGGAAGGTCCACCGAGAAGTTCGCCACCTTCGACACAACCAGAGTGTTTATCTCGCCAGTTCGGAAAGCCTTGAAAAGTCGCTCACGTTCATCAACCGGAGTTTCTCCAGTTAGTTTGTCAATGTTCAGCGCTGTGGCAACCTCAGAAATTTGGTCTAGATATTGACCAATGATCAAGGTTGGCTCTCCGCTATGTTTTTTTAGAATTCGGCGCATCACGTCAAGCTTTGCCGTCGCAGTCGCGGCAATTTTGAATCGACTTTCCTGATCAGCAATTGCGTAATCCATTCTTGCCTCGTCTGGCAACTGCACCCTGACTTCAAAGCAATTGGCTGGAGCTATGTAGCCTTGGGCCTCAATGTCTTTCCAGGGGGCATCAAATCGCTTTGGACCAATCAGTGAGAACACGTCTGACTCGCGCCCGTCCTCTCTCACCAAAGTCGCGGTGAGTCCAAGCCTGCGCCGTGCCTGCAGGTCGGCGGTCATCTTAAAGATTGGCGCAGGAAGCAGGTGCACCTCGTCGTAGATGATTAGACCCCAATCCCTGGCGTTCAAGAGTGCCAGGTGGGTGAACTCATTTTTTCGCTTGGTGGTCAAGATTTGGTAGGTGGCGATGGTTACCGGTGCGAGCTCCTTGCTGCTGCCTGAATACTCTGCAATGTCGCTTTCGACCAGGCTTGTTTTGGCCAACAGCTCATCCCGCCACTGCCTTGCGGCAACGGTGTTGGTCACCAATATCAGAGTGTTCGCCTTGATTTTTGCCATCGTTGCGGCACCGACGATTGTCTTGCCAGCTCCACAGGGGAGCACGACGACTCCCGAGCCACCGCTCTCAAACTTCTCTGCTGCTTCTTCCTGGTACTCCCGGATGTTCCAGCCATCTTGAACTAGCTCTATTGGGTATGGGGCACCTGGGGTGTAGCCAGCGTTGTCAGCTGCCGGCCAACCAAGCTTGAGTAGCTGCTGCTTCAGTGCGCCTCTAGCCCAATCTTGAACTCGGTAGCCGTTCTCAATTGGGTTCTCCAAAAATTCAGATATCTTCTGATTGGAGCTGACCTCAGCCATAACCGACTTTGAGTCAGAGGTTAGGGTCAAGCCAATTTCGTCTCGGCCGATCGCGAGCTTTCCAAAGCGGTCTATGGTGTTTTGAATTTCTGACTCAACCAGTTGCGGAATCTCAAACTTTGACCACTTCTTGAGAGACCCAATTATGTAATCTGCATCATGCCCAGCTGCCCTGGCATTCCAAAGACCCAGCTTGGTAATTCGGTAGGTGTGAATGTGTTCGGGTGCGCGCTCTAGTTCAGCAAAAATTGCAAGCTCGTGGCGGGCAAGGCTGGCATCTGGATGCCCGGTTTCGAGCAGGACAGTTCTATCGCTTTGAACAATCAGTGGTCCCTGAGACATCCTTNTAGCTTAAACCAGCAACACTGATTGGATGCGAGAAATCGGTAAGGTGCGCTCCGCATCCTTATCTTGATCCTTGCCTCGAAGTCTGCCTGCGGCAACACCTAACACGGAAAGAGTGAACTGCTTGGCTTCGCCGGACTGAAGTTCAACCGAAATCTGAACCATGAGCTTGTTCTTTTGGGCGAACAACAGCTGCCGCAGCACATCGTCCCCACCCATTTGGTTTCGCTCCCCGGACATCAGTGATGCAACCCGGCTGTCAATGAGATCATCCGGGGCCAACTCAATTTCCACTGCGACCTGAGTCCTTGGGGAGATGATGTTTCCCGAGGCATCAAACATCACGGCAGCGTAACCGGCATCACGGAGGTTGAAGTAGATCAGGTCAACACTGAGCTTGGATGCTAGCTGTCCGGGAGCAATTGGCTGCAGCATTAGGCCGCGCAGCGACTGCTCGTTGGCAATCTGTGTAATCAAGATTGTGTCGGTCGATTCCACGATTGTTCCGGCCGGCGACCCCAGCACCTTGAGTTGCCCAAACCTGGTTTTTGTTTGCTCGAGCACGTAAGCCACGGGCTGAGGGAGCGGCTTAGCGGCTGTTTGACTGAGAGTGTCGGTGATCTGGTCGATCGTCATTCCAGTTTCGAGAGCATGAGAAATGCTGAGGTTTGTGATTCGAAACCTAGAGGCAAGACCCAGGTCCTCGGAGTCGGCAAAAGTGTCCAGCTTGCGATGCAGCTGAGTTGAGATTGGTCCCGGTGAAACAATGCTCAGGTCTCCCTGGACCAGGAGCGTGTCCTGAATTTCCGGGAGGTGTTTAGCAATGTCCTTGGCGGCTTCGGCGGGGTTTCCAAGTGTCAATGGGTAAAGGGCAGTGTCGTTATCAAGCAGTCCCAAGTCAGCACCAAACTCCAGCAACTTTAGATTGCCGAGGTTTACCAGTGGATAATCGTTGGTGATCTGCTCGAGCGCACTTGCCTGACTGAACTTGATGTCGGGAATATCCCAGACCGAGGATGCCAAAGCCTCCCAGGCTTCAATCCGACCCAGCTCCAGCCAATCCATTCCGGCTTGCGATGCCACCCAGCGTCCCTGGTGTTCAACAATCAATCCAGCGGAGCAGGCTAACTGAAACTTTCGCTGAACGTCTTTCGGGGTCAGCTTCAGCTTCTGAGCAACCTCTTTGGCATCCTGAGACCGAATCCCTGCTCGGATCACATCTAGCCAGTGGCGTTCGCAAGCAAAAAGCAGCTCGGTGATGCTCAGCAGGGTTTCATAGGCACTCAGGTAGGAGCCATGACGTTTGGTTGGCTTGAAGGCCGCCGGCTGTAATTCTTGAGCCAATAGCGAGGCTTCCTCAAGCACCAGATTCTCGGTGGCAAGATTTGCTGCAACCAAGTTCGGAGTGACCTTGAGTGACCTGAGTGCTTCCAAGTCAGAGGCACCGAGCGCCCTAATCTTCGGCTCTAGTTCTCTGCGTGACAGCAGCACTCGACTTAGATCAAAGTAGTCATCGCAGCCCTGACCATGCCCGAGGCAGGATTGCAGGGTTAGGCGTAGTTCAGCCTCGGTTTGCATGCGAAGTTGTGAAGCCAGTTCCAGAATGGAAGACACTAATTCTCGTTTTCTTTAGTCCGCCTGATGATTGAGACAATCAACATGGCGACAATTATCAGAAAGCCAATTGGCAAACCAATCAGAGGCAACTGAGCCAGAACAACCGGGAAGTTGCTAAATCCAAGTGCGCTAAGGCCAAGTGTTATCAGCATTGAGACGATTGAAAGTCCTATGACTCCCACTGCCATATAGGCCAGTGTTGTCTCGATCTGGGGGCGATTTTGGTTTTTAGCCATTAGATAACTCTAACCTTTCAGATACACTAAACGCCGACCAGTTGAAAGTGGGAAGCATGCCTACCGGCAAAGTGAAGTTTTTTGACGATGACAAGGGATTCGGATTCATTGCAGGCGATGACGGATCTGAAGTTTTCCTGCACGCCAGTGCATTGCCAGCTGGAACCGAGACAATCAAGCCTGGTAGTCGGGTTGAATTCGGCATCGCCGATGGTCGCAAGGGTGCGCAAGCGCTGTCAGTGCGAGTTCTTGAGGTTCCTTCCTTTACCTCCACCACCCGCAAGCCAGCAGAAGACCTTTCAATCATTACTGAGGACCTGATCAGACTGCTTGATCAAATCGGTGGAAATCTAAAGCGCGGCAAGTACCCAGAGGCTGCCCACGGCAAGAAGGTAGCGCAGCTGTTGCGCAGAGTGGCCGAAGAGCTTGAAGGCTAAAAACGTTGATGTTGCTCTAGCGTTGCTAGAGGCAGATTTGCCGACCGGCAGCTACGGGGAGTTCGTTAGCGAAACCGAGCCGGCTAAAGGCGTAATCGAACTTCGTTTCAACTGCCTGATGCGCGGATACAGTGGCTGGCACTGGCTAGTGACACTAACTCAGCCAGATAAGCGCAAGCCCGCAACAATTTCGGAACTAAATCTGGTTGCTTCGGAAGATGCGCTGTTGGCTCCGAAGTGGGTGCCGTGGTCGGAACGACTTGCTGAATTCAGGCAACAACTTCGCGCTGAGGGTAAGGCTAAAACTGATGCAGAAGCAGACGAGCTAATTAAGTCGCTAGTCGTTTCTGATGATCCACAGGCCAATGATTCCGAGGCTGATTCCAACGATGGAAGTGTGCAGCCACCACTGAAGACCCGCGTCCGCCAGCGCCGGATAAAGCACAGCCAAGACGATGAAGATCAGGAGCCAAATTAGAGTTCCAACTCTGATTATTGGCTTCGAGTCGAAGTTCATCGGCGCAGGATCTGCTTTTCTGTCCTCAAACTTCACATAAAGTTTCATAACTNTAAATCCGCTCCAGGACGTATTCAATCGATTCGATAAGTTTTGAGACTTCGCTNGGATCTGTTGCAACAAATGTCGCAATACGAAGCTGGTTCTTACCCAGCTTGCGATATGGCTCGGTGTCGACAATCCCGTTTTCGCGCAAGATCTGAGCAATTTCCAAGGCATCAATCGAGTCATCGAAATTTATTGTCGCAACCACCTGGGACCGGTGATTGGGATTCGAAACAAATGGGTGAGTTACCTCGGTCTTTTCGGCCCAGTCATACAGCAGGTTTGAGCTGGTCCTGGTTCGCTGATCTGCCCAAGCCAGCCCGCCGTTGTCGTTAATCCACTGAACCTGATTGTTAGTGAAGAACAGCGTCGCTAGCGAGGGGGTGTTCAGGGTGAAGTTATCTCGAGCATTGTCAAGAGCGAGCTTGAGGCTGAGGATGTTTGGGATGTACCTGCCGGAGGAGGCGGCGACTCGCTCGATCCGCTCGATGGCCTTGGGTGAGACCAGCGCCAGCCATAGACCACCATCGGAGGCTAGGTTCTTCTGCGGCGCAAAGTAATAGGCGTCAGTTTCCAGTGGGTCAAAATNGATTCCACCTGCGGCACTGGTTGCATCGGTGAGCATCAGCGCATCGGCGTCAGCTCCTGATACCCGAGTCACNTCCGTTACTACACCGGCTGAGGTTTCGTTGTGAGGGTAGGCGTAGACATCAACACCAGATTCGGCCACAAGGTCTGACCTGGTTCCAGGCTCAGCGGAAACAACCGTCGGCTTTTCAAGCCACGGAGCTCCNAGAATGTTTGCAAACTTATTTCCGAATTCACCGTGGACCAGGGCCTGGCCNTTTTTCTCCACCAGCGAGAAAGTTGCCGCATCCCAGAATGCTGAAGCGCCACCATTGCCAAGAATAATTTCGTAGCCGGCTGGGGCGTGGAACATATCCAGTAGCCCTTGCTTTAGGTCTCCAACCAGGTTCTTAATCGGTGGTTGCCTATGGCTGGTGCCCATGTACTTGTTTCCAAAGTCCACAAATGCGGTCAGTTGCTCTGGTCGCATCCTGGATGGCCCGCAGCCNAATCTTCCATCTTGTGGCTTCAGGGAATCTGGGATCGTGATCTTGGGCATGGCTCAAGTTTAGCCGCCTGAACAAGTAGTCTTGGCTTAGCCGGGAAGGGGGTTTCATGACAGATCTCATTGACACAACCGAAATGTATCTAAAGGCCATCTACGAGCTTGAAGAAGAGAACATACCCCCAATGCGTGCTCGAATTGCCGAGCGACTAGATCACTCTGGCCCAACTGTTTCTCAGACCGTGGCCCGAATGGAACGCGACGGACTGCTTCGGTTGCTCGATGACCGGCAGCTGCAATTCACCGATGTTGGCAGATTGACCGCNGTTGAGGTGATGCGCAAACACCGACTTGCCGAACAGCTGTTGCTNGAAGTTATTGGTTTGGACTGGGAAGACATTCATGACGAGGCCTGCCGCTGGGAGCACGTGATGAGCGAACAGGTTGAGCGAAAGCTAATTGGGTTACTGAAAAACCCAAGCGTTTCGCCATTCGGAATGCCCGTTCCTGGCCTGGAGCTCTTGGGCCTGCCAGAGGCAACCCTGCAGCCATGTTCACCAATAGCCGCTCTGGAAGACGGCCGATACCTCCTGGTCCGGATCGGCGAACCGCTGCAGTTGGACGGCGCCCTGCTGTCGCAACTGGCAGAACTGGGTCTTGTTCCAGGTCGGGAAGTTGACCTAACGGCGAATCAAGATGGTTGGCTGTTAGTTGCTTCGGGTAATTCCGAAGGACTGCTGATCGACTCCGATTTTGCTCAACACCTGTTTCTCGGAACTTCCTCCGGTTCCTAGGTATACTTAAGCACTTGGAACATCCAGAGACTATCCGCGGAGGATTCCCATTGAATTCAGCTACTGCTGACGCTCAGAGCGTGTCTCGCAAAGACTTGCGAAGCATCGAGCGCAACAAGGTCGCCAAGNCCGAGCGTCACACNCTTCGCACTCTTGTGACCATGTTTGCCTCTACTGGACTTATGGCCACAGCTGCTCTTCCNTCTTANGGATTTGCTCCAGAGATCACCGCTGCAGCAGGGCTAGCAAGAGACTCCGAAATGGTTCAGGTTTCTGCTCCATCACAGGGACTTTCNGTGGCAACGGTTCGAGCTGTTGAGTTCACAAGAGGNGACTATCAACCGGCCGCTGCCTCCGAATTCCAGGTCAAGTCAAAATCAAGGATTTANTATTACGAGGGCCCTCGGGCAGCCGACTACTTAGCAAGCCCTAGGTTCACAAGCGTCACCAGCGCCAACCTGATGAAGGCTGCCGCTGAGCTTGTCGGAACTCCCTATGTATTCGGTGGTCAAACTCCAGGCGGCATCGACTGCTCTGGCTACGTTCTTTTTGTTTACTCTCAGTTCGGGGTGGAACTTCCCCACAGCGTTTATCAGCAGGCAAAGATGGCCACAAAGGTGGCCATTGAGGATGCCGTTCCTGGTGACATCGTGGTCTTCAACGACTTTAGCCACAACGGAATTTATGCTGGAAACGGCAACTTTTACCACGCCCCCCAGCCGGGAGACCGAGTCAAGCTAGCGCCGATTTTTACCGACCGCTACCACTTGATTCGTTTTGTGGACGTTGAGAACTAGTAAAAAGTAACCAAAACTTCACCTTTGGACTCTGCGTTTCTACCCAAAAAGATCAACTTCTTCTCTTAGTGTGATTAACAAGTATTGATAGATGTCTGGGGAGAGGTGAAATGCCAGCTCACATGCCAGCCAAGCATGGCAACTGGATACACATATTCCGGTTCCTCTGTATATCCATGCCGGAGATAACACGCGTCGCTTTTTTGCGGCGCGTTTTTTATTTCCCGGGGTCAATTCGAATGCCGGCAAGCCGTGCCGGCGATTTCGATTGGAGCAATGAATGCGCACTCTCGTCCTAAACGCAGGATATGAACCACTGGCTGTTGTCTCATTTAAGCGAGCTTTGGTTCTGGTTCTGAATCAAAAAGCCACCATTCTGGCCGGCATCGATAACGCGGTGGTGAGAAGTGCAAGTCAAGAATTTGACTTGCCTTCGGTGATTCTTTTATCTAGGTATGTCCGGATCCCCAACGCCAGACGCGTGCCGGTGTCAAGGAGGGGAGTTCTTAGGCGAGATTCCAGTCGTTGTGGCTACTGCCTTGGGCCAGCCAACACCATCGACCACATCATGCCTAAATCCAGAGGCGGCAAGGACACCTGGGAGAACCTGGTTGCCTGCTGCCTCAAGTGCAATAACTCCAAGGGCGATCGAACTCCGGCCGAAATCGGTTGGGAGTTGAAACTAATGCCGAAGATGCCAACGGGAATGGCGTGGAATGTGCGCGGCGCGGACAAGACTCAGCCGGAGTGGACAGAATTCCTGGCTTTCCAGAAGCGGGCTGCATAGCTATTTTTGACAATGTAAAAAATCTTTTACATAAAGTAAGAAATTCTTTACATTGGAGCAAAATGAATCATCAAGAAAAAACCGTCTGGGCAGAACTGTTTGCAAACTTCGCAGTGCTTATTGGCTACTCGGCATGGCTCTTGGGTCAACTGGCCCAAAAGGATGTGAGCGCAATTGAATACGGTTGGGTATTAGTCTCGGTCTTCCTCTTGAGCNTATTGTTTTCTGTCGTGGCCCAAATTCTTCTTGTTGTTTCGGCTCACGTCACCCCAGTTATCGCTGCGCACGTTCGACCGGTCATCGCAGAAAAGACCGGCAGGCCCATGCCCTTTGAAAATCAAGCGGTTCAAAACGACACTCGAAGTCCAGGCCTCGTGGACGTTCGAGACAAGGACATTAGCCGTCGCTCCAACTCCACAGGCATGAACATAATGAGCGCGGTTGCCCTAGCAGCTCTGGCCTTGGCTGCTTTTGAAGTTGGCTTCTTTGAGATTGCACACGTCTTGTTTTTTGGTGGCCTTTTGGCGAGCATTGCGATGAACATCGCCAAAATTTGGTTTTACCGCAAGGGTGTCTAGGTGACTCGCCCCACGAAAATAACCAATCAGGTGCGCCAGCACCGCTTGGCCAAAGACTTGACTCAGGAGCAACTTGCAAGTCAGCTCGGAGTATCGAGGCAAACCCTGATAGCCATAGAGAACGGCAAATATTCGCCGTGATTAGAGTTCGCATTCGCGCTTGCCAGGGCTCTTGATGTTGAGATCGGCCAGCTCTTTAGCTATCCGGAGTAGTTTTTTAGTTGTGGCCCCGAGGTGAATCGAACACCCGACACACGGTTTAGGAAACCGTTGCTCTATCCACTGAGCTACGGGGCCAGTAGCCGTAATAGGTTACTAGCAATTTTGAGCTTGAAATCGCCTCAATCAAACTCAGCTGGCCAAGCATNGGGTTCTGCCATCTGTGGCAAGGCAAACGGGTGTTTTNGCTCATCGCTTCTAGTATTTTGGCGTGGAACACAGCGAGTTATTAGACCTTTGGGCAAAGCAGGCCCAGACTATTGGCGGCACTAATCCGCTGACTAGCTTTGAACCATCAAGCTTTGGGCAGGTTGACCTCTCACGAGCGCACCCGGGTGGACTAGCCCAGCTTTCTTCTGCCAGGTCCTCCACAATCTCCAACTTGGTTCGCGATGGCATTGCGCAGTCCAGAGCCCTCACCTCCTCGAGAAGAATCCTTAAGAAGTCAGTCCGGATTCAGCGGAACTTTGGAATAGACGCACTTTTTGTTGCCGGCGGTTTGGTGACGTTGGGCGAGATGAGACTGCCCATACTGCTCTGGAAATCGCACCTGATTCAAAAAGGCGATGACTTTGAGTTGAGGGTGGATCAGGTTCCCAGGATGAACCCTGCTCTGATCAAGCTTGTCAAGACCTATCGCAGCGACTTCAGGGTCTCGGATCTGATTGCAATCAGCCAGGGGCAAACTGATTTGATTCCAACTGGAGTGCTATCGCTGATTGCTGAGCTAATTCAGCACCCTGAACTTCAGGTTGAAAAGTTGCTCGTGTTGGGTAATTTCGTTCCCGACCTATTGGTGTCAGACCAGGCGCTTACGATTCCGGAATCATCGGCTTTGGCGCAGTTGCTGGGTAAGAGTCCAATACCTGCCAATAACTATCAGATTCCGGACATCACCCTGGTTCAAAATGCAGACGATGACCAGCAGAAAGTCATCGGCAAGGCGCTCGCCGGGGACTCCTTCGCGATTGAGACGCTCCCGGGCTGTGGCTACCTGCAAACCATCGTGAACTTGTTGGCAAACCTGGCGCTGGCCAACAAACGAGCTCTGATAATTGCTCCCAGGGAGCAAACCTTGGATGAACTTGCCGAGCGNTTGAGTCACTCGAAGCTTCCGGGTCTTGCGGTCCGGGAGAAGGATGCTTGGACTGACACNGTGTCTGCAATTTCTCGAAACGAGAAGGCAANCCCAGCTGACCTGGCTTCGGCCAAATTGGCTGTTGCAAAAACCCAGGTTGAAGTTGAGAGCTACTTCAAAGTGCTGCATTCCAAAGACAATGCCCTCGGCATCAGTCTGATTCAGGCGCTTGAGAAACTTGCCAATCTAGCTGCGCTACCTGGAGCGCCAGTAAACAGTGCCAGGATCAAGCCGGAGTTACTGGCAACCATCGAGGATGCTTCCGCTGGGTTGCTAAAACGTGCTCATGAGGCTGGACTGTTTTCCACTGCAGCTGCCGATGGACCCTGGTTCCAGGCCAGGTTTGAATCAGGGGCTGAAATCGCAGCCGCGGTTTCAGCCGCGAGAGACTTGGCGGGCGAGGAGTTTAGGCTGCTGCGCTACCAAATCAATCTCTACCTAACCGATATTCAGCTCAAGCCCTGCGCGAATGTAGAACAGTGGTCCCAGCAGCTCAACCTGCTGCTGGGCATCCGCGAAACCCTGGACAAATTCAAGCCCGAAATTTTTGACCGGCCAATTCAAGAGCTAATCGATGCCACCGCCCCCAGGGGAGAGCGAGGCGACCTATCTGGAGCCCAGCGTCGAAGATTCAAAAAGCTTGCTAAGGGCTATTTGCGACCTGGGGTGTCAGTTTCGAACTTGCACCTGATGCTCCTGGCCGCCGAGCAACAGCGAGCAAGCTGGGAGAATCTAAATCAAACCCAGTCGCCGCCACAGGTTCCGCTTGGCTTGGCTGATGTTCAATCAAAGTTTGAGCGGATTTATCAGACGCTTCAATTGTTGCAGCGCCACCTAAACCCAGACCCTGATATTGAGCTCATGACGCGACTTCCGCTGGATGAGTTGGCGGAACTACTAGAGGGCCTTGCCACCAAGACCGCCTCGCTCGACAGGTACATGGAGCGCTTGCCGATATCCAGAGAGCTCACGGCCATTGGCCTTGGCGAGTTCACCAAGGAAGTCAGCAACACCAAGCCCGAGTATGAGCAACTGATGCAGGAGTTTGAGCTGACCTGGTGGCAATCGGCGCTGGAAATGATCATCCAGTCGGATTCCAGAATTCTCGAATATGGCCAAGCCGAAGTTGCTCAACTCGAGACTGCCTTTGAAAAAGCGAATGAGGACTTGATTTTGCAAGGGCTCGAGCATGTTCGTCACTATCTTGGCCAGAACTGGAAGCAGGCGATCGCTACCTATCCTGCACAGGCGGATCAGCTTCGGACACAGCTTCGGACCAAGAAGCTGGACCTGAAAACCGCTGCCAAGGCCGGCGGAGCGATCTATCAAACCCTGGTACCTAACGTTTTAGTTTCGCCATATCGGTTGCAGGAAATCGGAAAAGACGAAGAGTTTGACATGGTGATCGTGCTCGATGCCGCCTCTACCGGAATGGCGGAGGCGCATGCAGCAATTGCCAGAGCCAAGCAAGTGTTGGCTTTCGGGGACCCAGTAATCGCAGCACCGGAAAACTTTGACACCGTAGCTAGAGCAAATCAGGCGCACGTTGAGTCCGAGCGCACCTCAGTGTTCGAACAGGTTCAAGAGNCTTTCGGTTCGCTTGCGATCACTCGCAACTATCGAATTGAAGGCCAGGTGCTTGGTAAGTATCTGAATGAAAACTTCTATTCNGGCAGGCTCATCCTCGAACCNGCAGCATCGCAGCTGTTTGGAACTCACAGCTTTGAGCANATCGAAGTGACTGAAAATGCGCGTGCTGAAAGCACNATTGAGGGCGCCACTGAATCCTTAGATTCGGAGGTCGACAAGGTTGTCGAGATGGTCATGAGCCATGCCAGATGGACACCGGGACAGTCATTGATGGTGGTTACCGCATCGAANATCCATGCCGAACGCATTNGTCAAAAGGTGCAGGAGTTAGTTGCGACTCAACCTCAAATCGCTGAATTCTTTGATGCGCATGGCCGTGAAGAATTTGAATGCGTGAGCATGGCTGAGCTGACCCACCGGCTNGCCGATCGTGTCATTTTTTCCGTGGGTTATGGCAGAACNCCCGAGGGAAAGATTTCTGGAACCCTGGGCGACTTCAACTACCCCAGCGCTAGCCGCTGGATGGTGAACCAGATAGTTGCAGCCAGACACAGGATGAGTGTTGTCTCCTGCTACAACTTTGAGGACTTCGCCGGTGGCAGCCTGCCAGCCAATCAGCGCTGGCTGAAAGACCTGATTGCACCAAGCTTTTTAAGTGACATGGCAGACGGCGAAGGGGACCCGCTATTGAAAGACCTAGCGCTTAGGCTGCAAAAGTTGGGCCTGAAGGTATCACTGAACTTTGCCGGCCGAATCGGTCTTGCGGTCTCGTATGGAACTACCGCAGCGGTGGTGGATCCGGACTGGGCGCTGGTTGGGTCTAATTGGGACGAGAAGCTTCGAGTGCGTCCGGGTTTGCTTCGAGCCATGGGCTGGGACTACCACCGAGTTCACGCTCTNGAGATGTTCGCGAAGCCTCAGGATGTGGCTAACAGAATTGCCATGAAGCTCGGCATCGATCTCGTCAGAAAAGCGCAGCCGCTTTTTGACGAGAAGGCCTTTGAAGATACTGGCCGAGCCTGGGGCGACGGCGACGATTCAAATGATGACAGGCTGCGCGACGATAAACCGCCACACTGGGGCTAACTGTCTGAAGATGAGGGCTTAGAGGGAGCCGAGTCGTTCTTGTAGAAGCCGGAACCTTTAAAGCTCACGCCCAAGTTTCCAAATTGTTTGCGCAACTCTCCCTGGCATTTTGGGCAATCGGTCAGCGCTTCGTCGGTAAACGACTGGTGTATTTCGAAGGCATGCGCGCATGACTTGCAAACATATGTGTAGGTCGGCATTTTTCCTCCGGGTAAAGTCTACCGAGACTCAATCAGCCACCAGCGGCTGGGGGTGAGAATGCCATCGACTCTCTGGTCGAATTCTTCGGAAGGAACATTTTCCAGAACCTCCTGGTCGAACACCACTGCAATCACTTTGGCATTTGTGACTTGCTTCAAACAGCGGTCGTAAAACCCTTTGCCCTTGCCCAGTCTGTTGCCGTTGATATCAACAGCAAGTGCTGGCACTAGAAAAACGTCGATGTCGCTCAAGGCGATCGCTTCACCATCGGGCTCGCTGATTCCAAGCTCGGCAGGACTCAGGTCACCGGTTGCGAATTCAAGATCTGACCCGACAACTCGAGGAAAGACGATTTTCAATCGAGCCCCGCCGCTTTGATTGAAGTCACCGGTGTCAGGCTCAGATTTGAGTGGAACATAGCTGGCGATCACCTTTGGTCCAAGACTCACCACCAGGTTTTTGAGCTGATCGGTCAGGCCAGCTGAGCTCAGGGGTCTGGCATCGGCATGCCTTTTTCTGAGTTCGGCTTTCGCATTAGCGGTGTCCATAGCGGTAATCTTGCCAGCGTGCAGCGATTTCTCCCACTGACTCACGGAAGTATCACTCTTCGAGGTCTTGAAAAAAAGGACCACCGGGTGCTCCGTGAGCTGCTTCTTGCCGACCGGGCCTGGCTGTCGCCGTGGGAGGCATCGACTCCTGGCATTCGCTATCCGATCGACACAAAATGGATGGTCAAGTCGCTTCTGGATCAAGCCAAAAGGGGAACCGGGCTGGCGCTGGTGATGGAGTTCAATGGCGAAGTAGTTGGGCAACTAAATGTCGCGAACATTCTCTACGGTTCAGTGTCTTCCGGCACCATCGGCTACTGGATCGCAAAGAAGGCTGCTGGAAATTCGATTGTTCCAATTTCAGTAGCGATGACCATCGACTACCTATTGTCTGATGGCGGCTTGCACCGAGTTGAAATTGACATTCGTCCTGAAAACGAGGCCTCCCTAAGAGTGGTGGAGAAGCTGGGTCTTCGCGAAGAGGGTCTAAAGCAGCGTTACATTCACATCGATGGAGCATGGCGAGACCACCGGATTTTTGCCATTACCTCGGAGGAAATATCTGGGTCAATGCTGTCCAGAGTTAGAAACGCCAAGCCGCAATAGCAGGGTTTAGTTGTGGTTGGCCATATCTTGTTGTCATGGACAATTCGGTGGGCTTAGGTGGAGTAACCCTTTTAGTAGCCGCCGTAGTTTGGTTACTGGTTTTTGTTCCTGGATACACCAAGCGTTCCCAAATCCGTGAGACCACAAAAGTGGTGAAGGCATCCGCCAAGCAAACGATGGCGGAGCAGCCTCTGACAGATGACCAGCGTCTTAGAAGGCTGATCAACACTCAGCGCAGTTTTTCCGTAATTTTCATGCTTGGACTTCTTGGCTCTGTGGCGTCAGCAGTGGCTGCCATGGCGGAAAACTCTTGGTGGTTTGGCTTCGCTGCAGCGCTACTGCTAACTCTTGGATCATTGTTTATCCAGCGGGCAGCCGCCTCGCAGGCCGCCGCAATTGCTTCTAGGCTGCATCGAAATCGTCAACAAGTAAGACAAAGTGCAGCCCGCACTCAGGCCGCCAGAAACAAGAGCAGGGAGTGGAGCCCTAATCCAATTCCTGCCCCGCTTGCCCCCAAACAATCTGGAGAGCTAGTACAGCCATTGGCAGAAGTCATCGAAATTGACCAACCAAAGCGCTCCCTGGCTGCAAAAGAGATTGACGAAATCCTGGCCCGCCGTAGAGCAATCTAGGTTCCAGCCCCTAAACTTTCACTGTCCCACCCAATACCTAAATCGGAGATATAAATGAGCCTTCTCGACTCAATCAAAAAACTTTTTTCTCGCACCGGTAAGGCTGCATCTTCATCAGCTGCCGTAGTTGCCAAGGAAGCAAAGGATGCTGCAAAGGATGTAGCAGCCGAGGCTCTTTCCGATCTAGAGCGTGCAGCCACAAAGGTTGCCAAGACCGCCTCTACCGCAAGGGCTACTGCTAAGAGGCCAGCAGCAAAGCCCGCTGCAAAGAAGCCAGCAGCAAAGCCTGCTGCAAAGAACACAACTGCTGCAAAGCCAGCCGCAAAGAAGACCGCTGCTGCAAAGCCAGCCGCAAAGAAGACCGCTGCTGCAAAGTCAGCAGCAAAGAAGCCAGCAGCAAAGCCAGCAGCAAAGCCTGCCGCAAAGAAGCCAGCAGCAAAGCCAGCTGCAAAGAAGACCACTGCAGCGAAGCCAGCAGCGAAGCCAGCAGCGAAGAAGACCACCGCAGCTAAGCCGGCCGCCAAGCCAGCTGCAAAGAAGACCACTGCAGCAAAGCCAGCAGCGAAGAAGCCAGCAGCGAAGAAGCCAGCAGCGAAGAAGCCAGCAGCGAAGAAGCCAGCTTCTAAGTAGTTTTAGCTAACGACGTAGTCGACTGCGTCTTTCAGCGTTGGGTGATTGAATTCAAAACCTGTTGAAAGCAGTTTGGTAGCGGTCATTTTCTGTGAACACAGCAGCAGTTCGTCGGCAGCAACGCCTATTAGTAGGCGCATTACCCATGACGGGACTCTGAAAAATGTCGGTCTTTTCAGCGCTTTGCCAAGTGCGACAACCATCTCTTTGCAAGTTGCGGGTTCTGGAGCTGTGAGGTTATACGCCCCGGTTGTTTCGTCGTTGTCTATCAGGTGAATGATCGCTCGTGCTTCATCCTCAAGGCTGATCCAGGCCCACCACTGATTTCCTGAACCCAAGGGTCCGCCGATTCCAGCTTTGATAAGAGGTAGCAATCTGCCCAGTGCTCCGAGTTTCTTGCTCATCACCAAGGTGGTTCTTGCCAGCACAACGCGAGTGTTGGCTTTTTGTGCTTCTGCTTCCCAGGCTGATGCCAGGTCTGAAAGAAATCCCTCACCTTTTCCTGCAGTCTCGTCCAGCAGTTCATCGCCGCGGTCACCATAGATTCCAGAGGCCGAACCGCTGACTAATACTTTGGGCTGGTTCTTGGAGGCATTGATTGCTTCCACCAGGGTCTTGGTCGTGTCCAGCCTGGAGGAAATTAGAGTCTGCATGTAATTCTTGGTCCAGGGGATTCTCCCCGTGGTTGCTCCGCCGAGATTCACAACGGCATCGATTGACTCCATGATTTCTGGGTCGAGTCTTTCGACTCCTGGTTTCCAGCTAATTTCATGATCGCCTGCAGCTTCGCGGCGCACCAGGGCTATTGGCTCGTGACCTAAGGCTTTTAACTGCTTGATCAGTTCGGTGCCGACAAGGCCACCGGCACCTGAAATCAATACCCTCATGCAAAAACCTTCCGACTCCAGAAAGAGTATCTACAATTGCAGGATGTCGTTTATTCCAACGGCAAAGAATTGAAGGCAATGAACGTAGAGACCTGGGTCTGGCTGGTTACAATCGCCGCGTTTTCGGTGGTGATAATTGGTGACCTGATTTACCAGGTGAAGCATCCGCACGAGCCTGGCTATCGCGAGTCCGCTATCCAGAGCGTGATCTATATTTCCTTGGCGCTCCTGTTTGCACTTGTCATAGCAGCAGTCTGGCCTGGTCAGTATGCGGGGGAATATCTCGGCGGATTTATCACCGAGAAAGCACTTTCGGTAGACAACCTGTTCGTGTTCCTGGTGATTTTCACCCAATTCAAAGTGCCCCGAAAGCTCCAATCGGAGGCTCTACTTATCGGAATCGTTATTGCTTTGATTATGCGCGGTATTTTCATTGCTGCCGGCGCTGCATTCATTGAGAATTTCAGCTGGGCCTTCTACATTTTCGGCGTCTTCCTGCTGCTGACTGCCATAAAGCTGGTTAAGGACACCAGGCACGACCTCAGCGATGACGACAATATCGATGAGTTTGAAGATGGTCGTCTGATTGGCTTCATAAAGAGGCGCTTTCAGTCAACTGACGAGTACCACGGCACAAAGCTCACAATTGTTCAAAATGGCAAGCGACTAATCACGCCGCTGCTGCTGGTTATGGTTGCCATCGGCTTTACGGACCTGCTGTTTGCCCTGGACAGCATTCCCGCCGTCTACGGTCTAACAGAGGAGCCCTACATAGTCTTTGTCGCAAATGCCTTTGCGCTCTTGGGCCTCCGCCAGCTTTATTTCTTGCTCAGTGGCCTGATGCAGCGTTTGCGCTATCTCGGGTTTGGCTTGAGCTTGGTCTTGGCATGGATCGGCATCAAACTTGTTATTCACGCGCTGCACAAAAACGAACTTCCGTTTATCAACGGTGGCGAGGCAGTCAAGGTGATTCCTGAAATCTCAACTGAAGTCTCGCTAATTGTGATTTTGGTGACGCTGGTGACAACAACAATTTGGTCGCTTATGGCTACTAGGTCGGACAGCAAGAAGCTGGACTAAACCCAGAACGGAAACAGCATTTGCAGTTGCCAAATTAGGTGCGGCACCGGCAGCGCAGTCCATATCGACATGAAGTAGATTGCGACAAACACTGTTGCAAATACCACCAGGGCAATCGCGCCATTTCGAGAGCGCAATTTCCTGGCCACACCCTTTCGCCAGTAGGCGTGGAGCGCGAAGGCAAGTGCAATTGCGAGGTATGGCGCGTATGCAACTGCGTAGAACTGGAAAGCTGTTCGGTTTAGGAAAAACACCCAGGGAAGCCACCCGGCCAGAAAACCGCTGATGATAGCCAGTGCTGCAGGGTCAAACTTGTGACGAAGCTGGAGTGCCATCCAGATGATTGCCATTAGTCCTCCAATCCAAATCACGAGATTGGGAATTGCGGTTAGGGCAACTGTGCAGTTGCTGAGCAATCCGCAGGCACTGTCGGCTTCGTAGCGCTCAAAAAAGAACGCAGTGGGTCTCAGGCTAATAAGCCACCCAAAAGCGTTTGACTGGTAAGGGTGAGGGCTGTCCAGGCCAGTATGGAAGCTGTAGGCATTTACGTGATAAGCCCATAGGGATTCATACCAGGTGGCTTTTGCATTCCTGCCCCAGCCATTTGAACCCAAGATCCAGCCAAGCCAGGTAACCAGGTAGCTGACCAGTGCCGGAACCATCAGCGTAATTGCATTGAGAGCACCCTGGCCAACGGCCAGGATTCTCGGTATTCCAATCCGACCGCGCTGCCACAAATCAACCACGAAGGTGTAGAGGCCAAACACTGCCAGAAAGTAGAGCCCAGACCACTTAATGCCAGTGGCCAGCCCCAGGCTGATTCCGGCCAGTAACAACCAGGGCCTAAATCTCAAGGCGCTCGATTTGGTTTTCTGCAGCCGGCTTGACCAGGTCTGAGTGTCTAGCAGTATGAAGTAGAAACCGAGCAGTGCAAAGAAGGCAAGGTTGCTGTCCAAGATCGCCGTTCTAGCCAGAGTTATTGATAGGCCTTCTAGAGCCATGAATAGTCCAGCGATAGCGGCAAAGAAGTTGGATCCGATTAGCCTTCTGGCGATAAGGATTACCAGCGGCACCATCAGGACCCCCAGCACCGCGGTGGCTATCCTCCAGCCAAATGATGAATCTGCTCCAAAGAGCTCCAATCCCGACCAAATGATCCACTTGCCAAAGGGCGGGTGAACCACGTAGGCGGCTCCCTCCAGGTAGCCGCTGAGGATTCCGCTTTCAAAATCAGGGTTCGGGTTATCCTGCCAATTTCTCTCCGAACCGAAAAGACCAAGGGTGTAAGCGTCCTTGACGTAGTAGGTCTCGTCAAATACCAGCAAGCGCGGATTGGCTAGATTCGCAATCCGGATTATTGCCGCTAGGGCAGTGATCAGCAAAGTGGAGATTGGGGCGAACCAACGGTGGCTCGCCATCACCTGGGCTGATCGAATTGCTGCTGTTATCACGCTTAGATGCTAGTTTGCTTAGCGTGTTGATACTCGCGGCCACACCTATTGGAAATCTCTCTGACGCATCCGGGCGTTTGATTGAAACGCTCACCGATGCCAGTTTTATAGCGGCAGAGGACACCAGAGAGCTACTTAGGCTCTGCAAGGGTCTAGGGGTTAGCACGAAAGCAAAGCTCATTAGCCTCCACGACCACAACGAGCGAGACCGAGTTTCGGAATTGGTTGCGTTGGCAGCAGATAGCGATGTGGTGCTGGTTAGCGATGCCGGGATGCCAACAATTTCTGATCCGGGTTATCACCTGGTGAAAGCATGTGCGGACAGCGGCGTCGAGGTGATAATAATTCCAGGGCCATCGGCCGTGGTGTCGGCGCTCGCAGTTTCTGGCCTCGCCACTGACAGATTTTCATTCGAGGGGTTCTTGCCCAGAAAATCTGGTGAGCGGGTACGGGTGTTTGAGTCGCTGGCAACTGAAAAGCGCACCATGGTGTTCTTTGAAGCACCGCACCGAATCTTGGACTCGCTGGTTGATGCCAGCCAAGTGTTCTCTGGCCAGCGACAGGCGAGTGTTTCCAGAGAGCTGACCAAGAAATTTGAGGAAACAAAGCGCGGGCCACTTTCGGAGCTTATTGAGTGGGCGAAAACTGGCCCGAAGGGCGAGATGGTTTTGGTGATCTCGGGTGCAGGGGAGCAGGACGTTGACTACCAAGAGCTTGGCAAAAAGGCGCTCGAACTCTCTGAATCCGGAATGGGCCTAAAGCAGGCCTCGGGTGAGGTAGCAGATCAATTTGGGGCTTCCAAATCCGTGGTGTATCAGCACGCACTGCAGGCGAAAGCCTAAGATATCTCAAGTGTCTAAGTCTTTTTATGTAACCACGCCCATCTTCTATGTGAATGATGCGCCTCACATCGGCCATGCCTACACCGAGGTGGCATGTGATGTGCTCACCAGATGGCACCGCCAGCGTGGTGAAGATGCCTTTTTGCTTACGGGAACCGATGAGCATGGCGAGAAGGTGCTCAGGACTGCCCTTGGAAATCACACCGACCCAAAGAGTTGGACCGATAAGTTGGTCACCGAATCCTGGTTGCCACTGCTGGAGACCATCGACATTGACAACCAAGACTTCATTCGAACCACTGAGCCACGGCATGAGGTGGCGGTACAGAAGTTCCTGCAGGATCTTTATGACAAGGACTTCATCTACCAGGGGTCGTTTGAGGGCAACTATTGCGTTGGCTGCGAAGAGTATAAAAACGACGGCGATCTGATTGATGGTCAGGGCGAGTTTGACGGGCAACGAGTTTGTGCGATTCACTCCAAGCCGGTCGAGCAGCTCAATGAAACCAATTACTTTTTCAAGCTGAGTGAATTTCAGGACCGGCTTCTAAAGCACTACGAGGACAACCCAACCTTTGTTCAACCTGCCTCAGCTAAGAACGAGGTGGTGTCGTTTGTGAAGCAAGGACTAAGCGACCTTTCNATTTCCAGGTCCAAAGAGCGATTCGACTGGGGAATTGATATTCCTTGGGACTCNGATCACATCACCTATGTTTGGTTTGANGCGCTTCTGAACTACATCACTGCTATCGGTTATGGCAGTGACCAGGAAAAACTGGATTCGCTCTGGCCGGCAGATGTTCAGGTGGTGGGAAAAGACATCCTTCGTTTTCATGCTGTGATTTGGCCCGCGATGCTGATGGCAGCCGGACTACAACCTCCTAAGCAGGTNTTTGGGCACGGCTGGCTACTGGTTGGTGGCGAGAAGATGTCTAAATCCAAGCTCACCGGAATATCCCCAAATCAAATCACAGACATCTTTGGCTCTGATGCCTTCCGCTACTACTTCATGAAGGCCATTGGCTTTGGTTCAGACGGCTCATTTAGCTGGGAGGACCTAAGCGCCAGATACAACGCTGAGCTTGCCAACGGCTTCGGAAATCTTGCCTCGAGAACAGTTGCAATGGTCACCAGGTATTTTGACGGAGTCATTCCAGAACCGGGGGAGTACCTCGATGCTGATAACCAGGTCATGGCCGTAGCCAAAAAAGCCACCGAAGAGGCCGACAAAGCCATCGACGCAATTGCCCCACACGAAGCAATTGCCAAGATTTGGACCCTGGTCGATGAGCTCAACAACTACATCACCACCCAGGAGCCCTGGGTATTGGCCAAAGAGCCATCAGATCGAGCAAGGCTCGCAACTGTCCTGTACACAAGTCTTGAAGGTCTTAGGTCTCTGGCAGTGCTCTTGGCGCCAGTCATGCCAAAGGCGACCACGAGGCTCTGGGATGCCATCGGAACCGATTTAGGCAGCATCGCTAGCCAACCGCTGGCCTCAGCGGCCCAGTGGGGCCTTCTGAACCCCGGCCAGAGCCTTTCTGAACTTGAGGCATTGTTCCCAAGGGTCGAAGAGAGCGCATGAGCGAGTTCGTTCGTTCTAGAAACAGCTACGACGGCAAAAAGGACGCCAAGCGGCTCTACCCAGATTTACCTGAGCCCTTAGAAATCGGAACCTACGACAACCACACCCATTTGGAAATCGAGGACACCGATTTTCCTATGGGAATTCAGGACCACCTGGCCAAGATGCTTCAGGTAAACATGCTTGGGGCGGTTCAGGTTGGGGTCACTTTGGAAAGTTCCAAGTACTCCGCCGAAATTGCCAAGAGCGAGCCGATGCTTTTGGCAGCAGTGGCTATCCACCCGAACGAAGCCCCGCTCTACGGGTCGCTCTCGTCACTCAATGCGGCGATCGACGAAATCGCGGAACTGGCAAAACAGCCACGTGTGAGAGCAATTGGCGAAACCGGACTCGATTATTTTCGGACCGACGGAGCTGATGCCCTGGCACTGCAGCACCACTCCTTTGAGCGCCACATTGAGATAGCGAAGCAAAATAATCTTGCGCTCCAAATTCATGACCGAGATGCTCACGAAGATGTTGTCGAGACCCTGCTTCGCGTTGGAGCGCCAGCAAAGACCGTTTTTCACTGCTACTCAGGTGATCTTGATCTGGCGAAAATTTGCCTAGAGCAGGGCTGGTATCTCTCGTTTGCCGGGAACATTACGTTCAAAAAGAATCAGCACCTCAGAGATTCACTGCTAGCGGTTAAGCCTTCGCAAATTTTGATTGAAACCGACGCCCCATTCCTGACTCCGGAGCCACTTCGCGGCCGGGCAAATGCCCCATACCTGGTTCCCCACACGCTTCGATTTATGGCAGAGCTGATGGAGACAACCCCAAATGAGCTCGCCACCCAGTTGAACCAGAACACCGAAGCTGTTTATGGGCTTTGGTCAGAAGGTTTGTCCTGATGCTCGGGGCCGCAGAGATAAGAGAACTCGCCGGAAAGTTGGAGATTCGACCAACCAAGAAGCTCGGCCAGAACTTTGTGATTGACCCAAACACCATCCATCGAATTGTGACGGCCTCGCAAATTTCGGCAGAGGATACGGTCGTTGAAATTGGGCCGGGGCTTGGTTCTCTGACGCTGGGATTACTCGAGACCGCCAACCAGGTGGTAGCGGTGGAGGTAGACCCTAAATTGGCTGCCGAACTTCCGGCAACAGTTGCCAGGCACCTGCCCGAAAAGAAGCTGGAGCTTGTTTTAGCCGATGCGCTTCAAATCAAATCACTTCCCTTGAATCCGACTGCCCTGGTAGCAAATCTTCCATACAACATCTCGGTGCCGGTGCTGCTTCACTTCCTGGCCTCCTTCCCGAGCATCAAAAAGGGTGTGGTTATGGTTCAGGCTGAGGTAGCTCATCGACTCGCGGCCCAACCCGGCGGCAAGGAGTATGGCTCACCAAGTTTGAAGCTTGCCTGGTATGGGCCAGCCAGACTTGCCGGCAATGTTGGGCGAAATGTTTTTTGGCCTGCTCCAAATGTGGATTCGGCGTTGGTTTATTTTGAAACTGGTGCGGAGCGAACAGCAGACCGCAAGGAGGTGTTTGCAGTGATCGACGCAGCCTTCGCACAGCGCAGAAAGACACTGCGGCAGGCCCTTTCTGGTTGGGCTGGCTCAGTTACAAAGTCGGAAGAAATTTTGGTTCGGGCCGGCATCGACCCCAGAACCCGGGGCGAAGAGCTCAGAATTGATCAATTCATTGCAATTGCGGAGGCTAAATGATTAGCGCAATAGCCCCAGCCAAGATCAACCTGACGTTTTTGTGCGGACCGCTTGGAGCTGACGGCTACCACGAGGTTGCCAGTATTTATCAGGCGCTCGACTTTTTTGAGCAGGTCGGCGTTGAGCCGGCAGACAGCTGGCAAATTAATCTGATCAGCGACGGCATTCAAGAATCAGCCAGCGTCCCGACCGACAGCTCAAATCTCGTGATTCGAGCTGCCGAGGAGCTGGCTAAATTTGCTGGCCTGGCAACTGCGCAGCCGATGCGCTTTGAAATCAGGAAGCAGGTTCCACCTGCAGGCGGCATGGCCGGTGGTTCCGCCGACGCAGCAGCAGCACTTCTTGCACTCAACAGCGCCTGGGGTCTAGGGCTGGCTGTGCCGGGAATGATGAAGGTGGCGGCAAATATCGGAGCCGACGTTCCGTTTTCACTGCTTGGCGGAACTGCGCTTGGCACCGGTACCGGCGCAAACCTTGAGCGACTTCCAGCCTTGCCGCAGCAACATGTCTTGCTAGTTTTCAGCACCCCCGGTCTCAGCACCGCGGCTGTTTTCAAGGAATTTGACCGCTTGGTCCCTGACGGTGATCTCACCTTGAGCCCCAAGAGTCTGCAAGAGGCCTTTGGGGCAAACCTGGAAAGCATTCTTGGGCGAAACTCACTTGCAACTGCCGCATTTTCGCTTCGGCCAGATTTGACTGGATTGGCCGGCCTGGTCCCGGGAAAGACCGCCTATGTTTCAGGGTCTGGTCCGACCCTTTTCATGATCAGCGAAGATCGGTCGGAAATTGAACAGTGGCAGCAGGTATTTTTAGGACATGGCCTAAAGACTCTGGTTACGCAGACTACAGATCGAGGCGCGGAGTTGATCTCCTAGTGGCTCACCTAATGGGTGGCGAGAAAATCAGCCACGAGTTTCCAACGAAGCAGGTTTTCTCAGAGATCACGGTCGGCATAAACGATGGCGATCGGGTCGGCATCGTCGGACGAAATGGTGATGGAAAATCAACCCTTCTGAAGGTCCTGACTAAACAGCTTGTTCCAGATTCCGGCAGGGTGACCTGGCGCGGTGACCTGAGGGTGGGTTTTTTGACCCAGGTTGACTCAATCCCGGAGGATTCGACAATTGCGCAGGCTGTGGTCGGCGATCGTCCCGAGTTTGAATGGGCCTCTGACCCTAAAATTCGCGAGGTTTTATCTGGACTGCTAGCTGACCTTGAGTGGAGTCAGTTGGTTGGTGAGCTCTCTGGAGGGCAGCGTCGACGGGTGGCGCTGGCTGCTTTGCTGGCCGGCGAATACGACGTTATTTTTCTGGACGAGCCAACCAACCACTTGGATGTTGACGGCGTTGCTTGGCTTGCCGAGCACCTCAAAACCAGGTGGCCAAAAAACGTCGGGGGATTAGTCGTAATCACTCACGACCGGTGGTTTTTGGATGCTGTTTGCAACCTCACCTGGGAAGTCTACGGGGGTCAGATTGAGCCCTTTGAGGGTGGCTACGCGGCCTATGTTCAGCAGCGAGCAGAGCGCTCAAGGCAGGCAGCAGCAATCGAATCCAGACGACAAAACCTGCTTCGGAAAGAGCTTGCCTGGCTCGGTCGTGGCGCACCAGCCCGAACCGCTAAACCTAAGTTCAGGATCGATGCGGCACTTGAGCTGATTGCCAATGAGCCACCTCCGCGCAACTCAGTAGAGCTGGCTCAACTGGCGACCACCCGACTTGGTAAAGACGTGGTTGACTTTGAGGATGTTAGCTACAACACCCCTGACAGTCAGGTAATTCTTGATGACTTGACTTGGCGATTGGGACCGGGAGACAGGGTCGGACTGATTGGAGCAAACGGTGTGGGTAAGACCACACTGGTCAGGCTACTAACTGGTCAGTTGCAAGCCGCCAGCGGAAGAATCAAGATCGGCAAGACCGTCAAATTTGCAACACTGTCTCAGGACGTTCACGAACTGGACAGCCATGCCACTGAGCGCATCTTTGACTTGATTAAGCGTGAAAAGACAACATTTGTGGTTGGCAAGAAAGAAGTTGGAACCGGCCAGCTGCTGGAGCAACTCGGCTTCGACCAGCAGCAGCTGCAGACTCCAATCAAGGACCTTTCCGGAGGTCAGCGGCGCCGGCTCCAGCTGCTTCGACTTTTGTTCCAAGAGCCCAATGTTTTGATTCTGGACGAGCCAACAAATGACCTCGATACTGACATGCTCGCGGCCATCGAAGACCTGCTGGATAGCTGGCCCGGCACCTTGATTGTTGTAAGTCACGACCGCTACCTGCTTGAGCGTGTAACCGATGACCAATATGCGCTTTTGGGTGACGGCAAGCTTCGCCACCTCACTCGCGGAGTTGAGCAATACCTAGAGCTAAGAAAAGGTCAGTCCACCAAGCCGGCAATAACTACAGAATCGGTTCAGAGCGTTTCGGGGGCCCAAAAGCGGGCTTTGGAAAAGGACTTGGCAAGGCTTGAGCGACAGGTTGCTAAGAACCAAAGTGCAATTGAAGGCTTGCGGAAGCAGCTAAACGAGCACGATCCGCTGGATTACGAAGGGCTAACCGCTCTGGGGAATCAACTAACAAGCCTTGAGGCCGAGTTGGACAAAAATGAGTCTGAGTGGCTGGATGTTGCTCAAAAACTGCAAGGTGGCTGAACTTCTGGCAGACTTGTGCCCGAGACAAAGTCTCTTTCCGCTCTAGTGTAACGGCAGCACGGCGCTCTTTGGAGGCGTCCGGTCTAGGTTCGAATCCTAGGGGCGGAGCTAGGTAAAAATAGGAGGGCCATGGTTCAGTTAGCAGTTATCGTGCTGGCAGCTGGCGAGGGCGTCAGGATGCGCTCCGAGGTTCCCAAGGTTCTTCACGAAATCGCTGGGCTTCCGCTAATCGGCCATGTTCTCTCAACTGCCACCGCAATCGCTGCCGACCACGTGGTGACGGTGGTTCGCCATGAAAAGGAAAGAATTTCGGCCTACCTGGCGGAGCATTTCCCAAATACTCTGATTGCAGAACAGGGCGCCACTGCAGGCACCGGGGCGGCGGTCGAGGCTGGGCTTAGCGTGCTGCCAGAAAGCTTCCAGGGCGATGTCTTGGTGCTCTCGGGAGATGTTCCACTGCTAGACGTTTCTAGCATCTCGGAGCTAATTGAACTTCACCGCTCCGCATCGAACTCCGGAACCCTTGTCAGCACAATCCTTTCAAATCCGAACGGCTACGGTCGGATTCTTCGTTCTCGAGAGTCTCTGATGGGAATCATTGAGCAGAAGGACGCCAGCAGCGATCAGTTGGAAATTACTGAGGTAAATGCCGGTGTTTATGTTTTTGCATCCGAGCACCTAGTGCCAGCGCTTGCAAAACTAACCACGGCCAATGCCCAGAACGAGAAGTATCTAACCGACGTGGCGACGATCATGTTGTCCGAGGGTCAGCCCGTAGTTGCACATCCAATCAACGATCATTGGCTCGTTGCCGGCATTAACGATCGCGCTCAGCTGACTGCGGTTGCGGCTGAGCTGAATCGTCGGATCGTGAACGCCTGGCAGCTAGCCGGCGTGAGCGTCCAGGAACCAGCCTCCACCTGGATCGATGTCACCTGCCAGCTAGGCCAGGACGTCACGCTGCTGCCAAGCACCAGACTCAAGGGACTAACTGCCGTTGGGGCCGGTGCCACAATTGGCCCAGACACAACCTTGACCGACTCCACCGTTGGTGCAGGGGCAACCGTTCTCAGATCCGAAGTTCAGTCTTCACACATTCAAGACGGCGCAACCGTTGGCCCGTTTGCTTTCTTGCGCCCGGGCACTGACCTGGGTCAGAAGGCAAAAATCGGCGCATTTGTAGAAACCAAGAACGCAAAGATCGGACCGGGCGCCAAAGTGCCTCACCTGAGTTACGTCGGTGACGCCGTCATTGGTGAGGGTGCAAACATCGGTGCTGGAACAATATTTGCCAACTACGACGGTGTAAGTAAGCACCAGAGCACGGTTGGTGCATTCGCTAGAACCGGAAGCGCCAACACCTTTGTTGCTCCGGTGTCAATCGGTGCCGGCGCTTATACCGCAGCAGGTTCGACCATTAGGCGGAACGTGGAGCCGGGCGCGCTAGCATTGAACCCAGCGGCTCAAAAAAATCTCGCAGGCTGGGTTTTGGAGAATCGCCCTGGCTCACCATCGGCAAAAGCAGCAAACCAAGATACGGAGTAGCAATGGCAATCGAAAAACCCGCGAGCAAACAGATGGTAATTGCCTCTGGTAGAGCCCATCAAGCGCTTGCTCAGGAGGTTGCCGACATCCTGAACACAGAACTTGTGCCTGTTACCGCCTATGACTTTGCAAACGGTGAGACTTTTGTCCGTTACGAGCGCAGCGTCCGCGGCGTCGATGCTTTCATTATTCAGGCACACCCTGCACCCATAAACCACTGGCTTATGGAGCAGCTTTTGATGGTTGATGCCATGAAGCGTGCTTCAGCAAAGCGAATTACTGTCGTCGCCCCATTTTTCCCCTATGCCAGGCAGGACAAGAAGCACAAGGGACGCGAGCCAATTTCTGCGCGACTGGTGACCGATCTTTATCAAACCGCTGGTGCCGACAGGCTCATGTCTGTCGACCTCCACGCACCACAGATTCAAGGTTTCTTCAATGGGCCGGTGGACCACCTCTGGGCACTGCCGTTATTAGCAGACCACATTGCGGACACCTTTGGCACCGACAACTTGACTATCGTCTCACCGGACTCAGGAAGAGTTCGAGTTGCAGACATTTGGGCAGACCGACTGGGCACCCCGTTGGCAATTGTTCACAAGCGCCGGGATCCAGACAAGCCAAACGAAGTTCAGGTCAATGAGATTGTTGGTGAGGTCGCCGGCAGAGATTGCCTGTTGGTAGACGACATGATTGACACCGGTGGCACCATTCTGGCGGCCGCAAAGGCGCTCAAAGCAAATGGTGCAGCCAGGGTAATCGTTGCTGCCACTCACGCGGTGTTCTCCTCCCCAGCGGTAGAGCGACTGAGCAATGAGGTCATCGATTCGGTTGTTGTCACTAACACTTTGCCGATCACGCCTGAAAAGGAATTCAAGACGCTAACGGTGCTTTCGATTGCACCGCTGATTGCCAAGGCAATCGCCGCGGTGTTCTACGACGATTCCGTGAACTCACTGTTTCCTGGTCACGCATAGCCTGGATTAGTTTCGAGGAGCACCCCGAACCTCGATGGAAATTTTTTGCCTGGACTAGTGTGACTTGCACATCTGGGCTAGGCTGTGACAAGTTCAGCGGCGAGGGATACAAAAAGTATCCGTAATCGACGGGGTCCCTTTCCTCGCCTGTAATTTGAAGAGGAAACGATGTCTGAGAGCAAACTAGCGGCAGAGACCCGCGAATCATTCGGCAAGGGCGCAGCCCGCAAGCTACGTGCCGCCGGCCGAACCCCAGCAGTTATTTACGGCCACGGTCACGACACCCGCCACATCCACCTACCAGCCCACGAGGTTGCATTGGCATTGCGCATTAAGAACGCACTGCTAGAGCTAACCATCGCTGGCAAGTCAGAGTTGGTGCTTGTAAAGAGTGCATCTAAGGACCCTGTAACCCAGATCATCGAGCACGTTGACTTGGTTGAGGTCAGGAAGGGCGAGAAGGTTCACGTTGAGGTTCCTGTGCACGTCGTTGGCGAGCCTATGGGTGGAACAGTTGTGGACCTTGAGCACAAGACCGTCAAGGTCGAGGCTGAGGCAACTCACATCCCAACCTTCCTTGAGCTTCCAATCTCCAAGGACAATGCAGCTGGACACCACTACCTAGTCAGCGACTTGGTAGTTCCAGATGGCGTCATCATGGAGCTTGAGGCTAGCGAGCTAGTTGCTTCCGTAGTTGAAACCCGAGCCGGAGTTGCAGATGAAGAGTCTGGTGCAGAGACTGCAGCAGAGGGCGAAGCCACTGAGGCAGCCGCCGAAGCTGACTCAGAATAAAACTTGGTTAGTGGTCGGGCTCGGTAACCCCGGGCCCGGCTACCAAGCCAATCGCCACAACGTCGGTCAGATGACCTTGGACGTTCTGGCAAGCCGTCTGGGTGTCCAATTTCGAACNCACAAATCTGTCGCGGTAATCGCGAAGACCAAGACCAGTGCNGGCGATGATCTGATTTTGGCCAAGAGCGCCGGCTTCATGAACCAATCTGGGGCGCCGGTTTCCCAATTGGCAAAATACTTTTCTGTCCCAACCGAGAACATAGTCGTGGTTCACGATGAGCTCGACATTGAGTTTGGCGACATCCGATCAAAATTTGATGGTGGCCACGCAGGGCACAATGGCCTCAGGGACATAAGTGCCAAGTGCGGAACAAATTATCATCGAGTACGTTTTGGAATTGGCCGGCCACCGGGTCAAATGGCTGTTTCTGACTTTGTACTCCAAAACTTCGCAACCGTTGAGCGCAAAGAAGTACCGGTGCTACTGGAACTGGCAGCTGATCGAGTAATGGAAGTCTTGGCCTCAGATTCCAAATAGACTGTAGCGGTGACCCTGGGCCCTTTACTGCAAGTGGCGGGTCAGTCGCACCCTCTGGCATCGATCCTTGGAAAAAAAGCCAATTCTTTTTACGCTCCTAATCAAACCAATTACTTGGCCCTGGCTCTACTTATTCAGGAATCCAGTAAACCGGTGGCGGTCATCACCTCGACCGCAAGACAGGCTGAAGAGATTGCCGATGCGCTTCGCGAGCTAGTTTCCGACATTCAGGTAATTGATTTCCCCGCCTGGGAAACCCTCCCGCATGAGCGACTCTCCCCGTCACCGGAAACGGTTGGAAAAAGGCTGCAAAGCCTTCACTTGATTCACGAAATTGCAAGCAGCAAGTCGGCAAACAAGACCGTAATCATGCTCTCGATCCGGGCTGCTCTGCAGCCCGTGATCGGAGATGCCAAAGATCATCCGCCTTTTCAAATGAAAAAGGGCAATGAGTATCTGCTCCCAGAGCTTGCGCTAAAACTGATCGGTATTGCCTATGAGCGGGTTGACATGGTCACCAGGCGCGGGGAGTTTGCCATTCGCGGCGGCATCTTGGACGTATTCCCGACCACTTCGGAACACGCTTTACGCTTGGAGTTTTTCGGAGATGAGCTCGAAGACATCAGGGAGTTTCAGGTTGCCGATCAAAGGTCAATTCCCGGGTCCATCGAGCACATTGACTTATACCCGGCCAGGGAAATGCTGATAACACCAGCTGTTGCCTCAAAAGCCAGGGAGATGTCCCTCGAGTTCCCGAACCTCACCGAGATGCTCACCAAGATTTCCGAGGGAATACCGGTGGCTGGAATGGAGTCGCTTGCTCCAGTGCTGTCGCCAAACTTGGGCCCAATCACTCGCTTCTTGCCCTCCGCAAGGTTTGTGATTGTCGATCCCGAGGCGGTTTCAGCAAGGGCTAGCGGACTGGTTGAAACCAA
>JGI26088J50261_1000067_pt1 | contig 63731 bp, 68 predicted proteins | sample SaaInl1SG_22_DNA_FD_50261 | JGI IMG/M metagenome (IMG submission 50261)
GAAGAGCCAGGAGTGACCGTTGAGCAATTATCAACTCTGGCCGGTGCACCCAAGGTGATCGCATTGGGGGAGACTGGGCTCGATGGGTACCATGCGCCGGTGGATGATGTGCAACGTGACAGCTTCGCTACCCACCTGATTGCCGGTAAGAAGTTGCAACTACCGATCGTTGTCCATACCCGCGACGCGCGTGAAGAGACTCTTGCGATGATTCGTCAACACGGATGTTTGGAGACTGCGGGTGTGTTGCACTGCTTCACCGAAACCTGGGAGATGGCAAAAGCGGCGCTTGATTTGGGTTACTACATTTCAATGTCTGGAATTGTCAGTTTTCCGAAGGCCACCAATGTGCATGACGTGTGCCGAAAAATTCCTGCCGACCGCTTGTTAATTGAAACGGATGCGCCCTGGTTAGCTCCGGTGCCTTTCCGCGGGAAAACCAATGAGCCGGCTTTTGTTAGCCATGTGGCTGAGGCGGTTGCGGCGCTTCGCGGTGTGTCACCAGCATCCGTTGCTGAGCAAACCACGGAAAATTTTTATCGTCTGTTTCGGGCGGCACAGTGAGTCTGTCACAGGCGGTTCGTGAGGAGCGCGAAAAACGTAAGCAAGCCGCCTTCGTCCGTCGTGAGCAAGACATCCTCAACGTTGCGGAATCGTTGATGGCGGAGCAGGGAATTCGTCCCGTTTCTGTGGACATCATCGCCGCGCACGCGGGTATTGGTAAGGGCACGATTTACAAGCACTTTGATAGCAAACACGAGGTGCTCCTCGCGATTGTACTTCGACACTATGCGACGCTCAGTGCACTGCTGACCCGAGTGGCTGATCCGATCCAGGCGATCACCGATTGGATGGAGGCGCAGTTGCACGCGCCGGCACGCACCACGTTGATTTATGAGTTGTCGAGTTTGTTATCAGCTGACTCTGTTGCGATGCATGCCATCCGAGATGCACGAGATCGGATGCGCCGAAGACTGATTCAGTCACTGTCGGGCCAAAGCATCACCGATGCGATGGACCGCGCGCTGTGGTTGGAGTCTGTTGTCCGAGGTGCGCTGGATGAGATGCAGTCGCCGTTACATCACACTGATTTCGATACTGAACGGTACATTGATGCAATACTCCGAGCAGTTCCCTCAGTGGTGCAGAGCAGCAAGGCGAAAAAGCAGGATTCTCGCTTGACCTATTTGTGATGTATCACGAGCGAATCGCCAGTCTGTAGTCGTCCACCGACGCGTGTTTTCAAAAATACGCCACAATGGTCAGTGTTGAGTGACTCGTTCAGGCGTGTGAGGAATCCCTTGTCACGGCCTCCTTGCCAATCACACTCGGTTGCCAAACAACGAACAATCGGTTCGATAACATCAAACGTCACCTCGCCAATGTGCAACTCCGCACCAATCCAGTCGGTTTCGGCGAAGGGTGGCAGTCCGTCAACTACGAGATTGCTCCGGTATCTGGCTGGATTGGCTTGAGTGGCAGTTGATACAGCGATGGCATCAACGGTTGCTTGATTGACCAGTGAGATAAAGGCCTCGGGCTCATCTGTCAGCCCTGTCGGTTCATGAATTAATTCAAAGCCCGATGCATCGGGGAAGAATTGGGCCACCCAAGCGGCCAGCGATTCATCCAAATCAAACGGACGCGATAGCGAAAGGGATCTTCCCTGATAGTTGAACAGGGCGTGATCGGCACTCCAATGGACATCGATTTCGGCCAAAATATCGGTTTGAACCGATTGGATGAAATATTTTTTCGGGCGCCAGCCGATGTCCTNTGGTGGCACGCGGTCGCGATGTTGGAGTGCGTAAATCCGATCNCCAGTCATTCGTTGCTGCGGAGCCAAGTCCGCCTGCAGAAGTGATTCTCCAGCAAACCCTTTGATCGGGTAGCGCATGATAGATGCGAGATGCATCAGTGACTTTCGGTAGGATGTTGGCACAGCTCGAGCAACACGCCTTCGGTGTCTTTCGGGTGCACGAAGGCGACCAGGGTCCCGTGCGCGCCAGGCACCGGTGTTTCATTGATGAGGGTGTAGCCAGCATTCTTCAGACGTGCAAGCTCGCTTTCGATATCCGTGACTGTAATTGCCAATTGCTGAAGACCACCCTTGCCCGCGTTTTTGGCAATGAACTTGGCAATCGGAGAGTTCTCTTCGGTGGCAGCGATCAATTCAATACAAGATTCGCCAATCTGAAAAAAGGCCGTTTCCACTTGTTGTGAGTCCACACGGTCTCGACCGGTGAGAGTAAATCCCAACCCCTGGTAGGTTTTGATGGCGGCTTCGATATCCGTTACAGCAATGCCTACATGGTCAATTTTATGCAACATGGTCTTGGATCTCCTCAGACTCGATGATCGTTTTAGCATATAAGAAAAGAGGTGTTGTTCGCGACGAACCGCTANCGATTTAGCGCATCCCGAATCGGCTCAATGCATGCCAATGCCGCCTGNGGGGGAGCCATGTCGCCGCGGGACACTGCTTCGCGCATGTGTTGGTAACGCGCGGCCCACTGCATATCTGCCTTCAACATGTCCGTGATGCCATCATTCAAGAGCCGTTCAAACCACATGCTAGCTTGTTGTTGGCGGCGCGCAGGAATCGCTTCTTGCCCCGCGCTTTGGTATGCCTCGAGCCGACTCCACAGATGATCAATCCCTTTNGGTGCAAGCGAGCTAACAGAGAAGACTTCTGGAGTCCAAAACCCCTGATGCGTAAGAAACCCCATGGCGTTTTTGTAGTGCACTACTGATTGTCCCGCCAAGCGTTCTGCATCTCCATCGGCCTTGTTCACCACAATGAAATCTGCCAATTCCAAAATACCTTTTTTGATGCCCTGCAACTCATCTCCAGCGCCGGGCTGCATCAGCACCAAAAAGGCATCTGTCATGGATTGCACTTCGTATTCGGACTGGCCGACACCCACGGTTTCGACCAAAATGACGTCGTATCCAGCCGCCTCAGCGACCAAAATCGCCTCACGGGTTCTGTTCGCCACACCCCCCAACGAGCGGCCTGCAGGCGACGGTCGGATGAAGGCGGCATCCTCGCGAGAGAGTCGTTCCATCCGTGTTTTGTCGCCAAGAATCGAGCCCCCATGCAATGGCGACGAAGGATCGACTGCCAGAACGCCCACCTTTTTGCCGAGGCTGATCAAATAGAGGCCAAAGGCTTCGATGAAGGTGGACTTCCCAACTCCGGGTACTCCAGAAATTCCAAGCCGGAGGCTTCTTCCAGAATGAGGCAATAAGTGTTCAAGCAACTGTGCAGCCGCTTCGCGATGCGACGGACGACTTGATTCAATGAGGGTAATGGCCTTGGCCAACGCACGCCGTTGGCCTTTTAAGAGAGCAGCCGTGTCAATCGTCGGCACGGGCACTCTCGATGGCTTCAAGCACTTGTTTGGCGCAATCCGGAATCTGTGTTCCAGGTCCGAAGATCGCTGCCACACCGGCATGATAGAGGGTCTGATAATCCTGACGTGGTATCACGCCACCGGCAAAGATGATGATGTCATGGCTCCTTCGGCAGCGAGTGCCGCTTTGAGCTCGGGAATTAGTGTCAAGTGACCCGCAGCAAGCGAGCTGACGCCAATGGCGTGCACATCGTTTTCGACGGCTTGGCGAGCCACCTCAGCCGGCGTTGAGAACATTGGTGAGAGATCAACGTCGAATCCTAAATCCGCGAAGGCAGTCGCAACTACTTTGGCACCACGGTCATGGCCGTCTTGCCCCATTTTCGCCACCAGAATTCGTGGTCGACGCCCATTGGTTGTTTCAAATGCAGCCACCCGCGTTGTGAGTTGCTGCCAACCGGCGTCGTCTTTGAAATGACTGCCATACACGCCTGATACACTCCGATGTGTGGCCTGGAACCGTGTGAACACGGCCTCCAGGGCGTCCGAGATTTCTCCGACTGTACAGCGTGCTCGAATCGCGTCAATGGCGAGCCCCAGTAAATTGCCTTCGCCAGATTTAGCACAGGCCGTTAGTGCATTCAGGCAACGATCGGCCACTGCGCTGTCGCGGTCATTCTTGATCTTGGCCAGTTGTTTGATTTGGGCATCACGGACACGGGCATTGTCAATTGAGAGAACATCGATCTCTTCCTCGGTGCCTTCAGCCAATCGGTATTTATTGACGCCGACGATAACGTCTTCGCCACGGTCGATTCGCGCTTGCTTGTTGGTCGCCGATTCCTCAATACGTAGTTTGGGAAGCCCGGCTTCGATCGCCTTTGCCATGCCGCCCTCGGCTTCAACCTCGGCGATCAATTCACGGGCGCGTGTAGCAAGTTCGTCAGTCAAAGACTCCATCATGTAGGAGCCACCCCAGGGATCAACTACCTGGCGGATCCCAGTTTCTTCTTGCAGGATAAGCTGCGTATTACGGGCGATGCGGGCGCTAAACTCAGTTGGTAGGGCGATTGCTTCATCAAAGGAGTTGGTGTGCAGCGATTGTGTGCCGCCAAAGACCGCTGCCATGGCCTCAATGGTGGTTCGAACCACATTGTTGTAGGGATCTTGTTCAGTCAGGGACCAACCTGAGGTCTGACAATGAGTGCGCAACACCGTTGAACGCTCATCTTTGGGGTCAAACTCATTGACGATTTCATTCCAGAGAAGACGCGCCGCGCGAAGTTTTGCGATCTCCATATAGAAATTCATGCCGATGCCAAAAAAGAACGACAGTCGTGGCGCAAACTGGTCAATATCGAGTCCTGAAGCCAATGCAGTGCGGATGTATTCTTTACCGTCTGCAAGGGTGTACGCGAGCTCCAGAGCAGCGTCAGCCCCTGCTTCTTGGATGTGGTAGCCGGAAATCGAAATGGTATTGAATTTCGGCATGTGTTCAGAGCAATAGCTGATGATATCGCCAATAATCCGCATCGAGGGGGCAGGCGGATAAATGTACGTGTTACGCACCATGAATTCTTTCAAGATGTCATTTTGGATAGTGCCGGAAAGTTGCGCTTGTGAGATGCCTTGCTCTTCCGCGGCGACGATGTAGCCAGCTAGGATTGGCAGCACGGCGCCATTCATCGTCATGGAGACAGAGACTTGATCCAGCGGGATTCCGTCAAACAGAACTTTCATGTCTTCGACTGAATCAATAGCCACACCTGCCTTTCCGACGTCCCCAGAAACACGTGGATGGTCTGAGTCGTAGCCTCGGTGAGTCGCGAGGTCAAACGCGACTGAGACACCTTGGCCGCCGGCTGCGAGCGCTTTACGGTAAAAGGCATTCGATTCTTCAGCAGTAGAGAACCCGGCATATTGGCGAATTGTCCAAGGCCGACCGGCGTACATGGTGGCTTTTGGTCCGCGCAAGAAAGGCGCCATTCCAGGTAAAGAATGACGTGCATCAATGTGTGCCACATCGTCTTCGGTATAGAGCATTTTCAGCCCAATACCCTCAGGCGTAAACCAGGTCATCTCATCAGGTGTCAGCCCCTTGGTTTCACGGCCAACGAGCTGATTCCACTGTGTTTTATCTGTCATAACCGCCTCACAGGCTCTGTAGTGCGTGAAGTGTATGTTGTGTTCGCGCCAAAGCCACTACCTCAGGATCAATACGTTCTGCCGCTTCATCGGGCGTGATTCGGTACAAGGGTTGGCCTTTTTTCACGATCACACCATCGCTTTGATCAACTAGGATTTCGGTGACTGTGCCGGAGAATTCGGCGTACACCTTATTAAACATTTTCATGACTTCAACGATGTACAACGGATCGCCGACATTAAAGTGGGTGCCAACGTCGAGAAACGCAGGTGCACCCGGAGTCTCTTGGGCATAAAACATGCCCCCGGAGACTGCGACGATTTCGTCCGCAGAGGCCTTGGGTGGTGGTACCAAAATCTTGCGCGCCTGTTCGGTGAGCACAGGATCTTTCAGCGACTCGGGAATATCAACGCTCAGATCTTCACGCACAGTCAGTGCATCAAAGTCCGTGGCGACTGATGTTTTGACTAAGGCGCCCAGTAACTCAAGGCCCATTTGGAATCCATGATGCGCGGCTTGCACCTCCAACCACTGCTCGGAGTCGATCTCCGTGGGGCATTGGTTGTCGGTCAGTAGATGTTGCCATTCGGACCAGCTCCGCTCGCCGAGTCGCTCCGTCAAATGTGCGTAGAAGGCGATCCCTTGTTCGAGGATCAGTTGGTCATGGTCCCAGATGACTTCCATTGCAGCGACCCCAGGCCGCGCATCCATGTTGAGGTAATGATACAGGTCGGCGAGTACCGTAAAGGGGTTGATTTGCCATGCAAGCCGACCGCTCTCAAGTGTCCATTGGTGACGTGTTTTGGCAACCCACCCCATCAGTAGGTGCGGATTTGCACACACCATTTGTAGTGGTCGNCAAATGAGTGTGTGTTTGCGTGCAAACAATGCTGGATCAACCGAGTGCTCCATCAGGTGCGCAAATCCCACATGAAAGTCGAGCTGTGAGGCCTCGCGGTAGAGCTGACCCACCAGTGTCAGGTAGGGCTGAATAAACGCGGTGGTCGATTTAGCATGCGGATCCTGAGCCAAAAACCAATGTACGAGACCGTAATGGAACTCGAGATTGGTTTGCACATCCTGCCCATCAATGGTCATTTGCCGCAATACTTCGGCCAGCTCAGCATAACTGGCGCGTCGATCCTGTCCCACCGTCAGCAATAGAGCAATGTTGGAATCATAAGCCCCGGCTAAGGTGTATTTCATGAAGCCACCGGTGTCAGGATTGGCCACACAAATGCCTTGGTCATCGCGGATCTCAGTGGTGATCGGGGCCGACCAGTGCTCGATCACTCCGCCGGCATGCGGGGCAAGGCCAGCATTGGTGGCATTCAGTCGCGCCTCAACCGAGGCCGGCTGGCGAGGGACCCGTGTTGGTTTCGGTAAACGGGTTTTGTGCCAAGCGATGATCGCCATGGCCTCCACCAGTGACTCCACAACAAATGAGTCGGTTGGATCGTCTGGATTTTCGAAGCGAAGCCCGTAACACAGTTCACTGACACGATGTTCCACCTGGATTCGGGTGTTCATTTCCATGAAGAAATGTTGGTCCGCATCGACGATACACTCAAAGGTTGAAACAGAGTCGAGACCAACGGCCTCGCCAAAGCGTGTAGCTTCGGACTCCATCCGCTGCAGGACCGCCAAGTCGGTTTGTAACGCATCAGCCCGCACTGCGTTGCCCTGCGCGCGACTGCTTGCGATAGCCGCTTCGAGCGCTTCAACTGTGGTCGAGACTTCGAGAAGTTTTTGCTCGTGCATTTGCAGCGAACAATCCCGCCCACCGAGAGTCAGACACCACTGTCCATTACCGATCACCTGAATTTCTTGATGTCGGGTGGTCTCAATATTGAGCTCAATTAATACGTTTTTGTTGTCGCCACGACCAGTTGCTTTGACTTCGTTCAACACTTCACGCAGGAGCGACGGGACCGGCGCTGAAGCCGCCTCAGCTTGTGCCTTGGCATCACCTGGATAGTCTTTGGGAGCTTTAAGGATACGTTGTCCTTTGCCGCCACCACCGCCAATGGCCTTTAAGCGTACCCGATTGTTGGGCTGCTCGAGAAACAGCTGAAAGACCTCGATGCGTGCCTGCTCTGCGATTTCGTCAACACTGATGATATCGACTAAGGCATTGTAGCTGGCCGCCAACAGTGCTTCNGCTTGAGTTGCCTCGTCCTCACTGGCTGGCAGATCGAGNTTGTGGGCTTTGGCGATCTTCTCTAATCCACCTTCGCGGCTGGCTTTAGCCAAGAGCGTGCGGACTGTGAGGTTATCCAAGCCGGGCACTACCGAGACGTTTGCAGCCAGTGCTGTGCGCTTGGCCTCATCTTTCAGGCCTGCTTGTCGGACCGTGCGTGAGCATGGTCCGACAAAGGTCAAACCGGAGGCCTCGATGGCCTTTACCAAGCTCTCGTCTTCGGCCATGAAGCCGTAGCCTGCGAAGACGGCATTATGTCCATTGTCTTTGGCGATCTGGATGATTTGTGCGATGCGTTGCTCACGTTCTTCTTTGCTGGCACCGGTGTAGTCTGGCACGCGATGAATGCGAGTTGGGTCTGTCATCGATCGGAGCTCAGGAGCTAACGCATTTTGATAGGTGATCGAGTCCTTTTCGGACAATAAGATGCCGAATCGTGCACCCATCTCGGTCAACACATCCATGACTTCTTTACGGATTGGACCACGACAAATGATCAGGCAATCCAGATCTTCGCAGGCAAACTGGCGTACCCATGCAGAATCAGATTGTTGCAAACGGCGATTTTGATGAATCAACTCATGACGCATTAGTGAAACTCCCTTTGCACCGCATGCATGGGTGATGGTGTGTAGGCTTTAATGTAGCGTGCAAAGTTTTCACCCAACACAACGCGCAAGTCTTGCGGCATGACAATTTGACTGATGGAACCCAAGGACAGCGCCTCTCGGGGATTCATCAACTCCTCCTCATAGCGCAATCCCAAAGCGGCTTCTTGTTCTTTAAGCCACTGCGCCGCATGCGGGTCACCTTGCTTGATACGCTGCNTTGTCTCTAACCGGAGAGCTTTGAGTTCATCCTTGTAGACGAACTCTTTGCCCGCCGGTCCCATTACGGCAAGTCGCGTNGTTGGAAGGGCAAACACCATGTCTGCACCCAATTTGTAGTTATTGAATGCGGCGTATGCGCCACCAAAGGCATTGCGGATGATGAGCAAGAAGCGGGGCACACGAAGATCAATGATGGCGTCCAGCATCGCTCTGCCCGCCTGTACAATGCCACGGCTTTCTTGGTCACGGCCTGGCAAAAATCCGGTGGTATCCTCCAGGAACAACATGGGAATGTTGTAAAGGTTACAAAAGCGNATAAAGCGCGCGTTCTTGTAGGCCGCATCAATATCTATCTGGCCTGAGGCGACGGCTGAGTTGTTCGCACAAAAACCNATCACGTGGCCGCCGATTCGCCCGAACGCACAGATGGTGTTGCGTGCACGGTTCGGTTGGAATTCGTAGAAGTCACCATGGTCACACACCTGTTGGATCAAAATGGTGACATCCAACGGGGTATTGAATCCACTGGGGCTGTTGAAAGCCCGCTTCAGCAAAATGTCGGCATCCCAAGTTTTTCGGGTGATCGGATCCGAAGTGGCCTGAAATGGAGCTGACTCCGCGTTGTTCGAAGGCAAGTATCTGAGCAGTCGACGTACTTTTCGGATGGCTTGTACTTCGTCATCCACCACAAAGTCTGTGACTCCGGTCTGGCTGTGCACGCTGGGCCCACCGAGTTCGTCAGGTGTCACGTCTTCGCCTAGAACACTTTTTATTACCGCAGGGCCTGTGAGCCCGAAAAATGTGTCATTCGGCTGGATGACGAACGAACCCTGGCGGGGGAGGTATGATCCGCCACCGGCATTGAAGCCGAACATGCACATGATCGAGGGGACACGCCCAGAAATTTCTCGTAAGGCACGAAAGGCCTCGGCGTAACCGTCCAAGCCACCGACACCGGCTGGGACATATGCCCCGGCGGAGTCGTTAAATCCAACGACTGGAATTCCGAGCTTTCCGGCAGTTTGAAAAAGTTGAGCCAGTTTGGATCCGTTGGTGGAATCCATGGAACCGGCACGAACTGTGAAGTCATGTCCATAAATAGCAACATCGCGTCCGCCGACCTTGGCCAAAGCGGTGACCAGACTGGCTCCGTCTAGATTTGGCCCCCAGTTTTGGAACAAGATGGTGGGCTCGGCATCGACCAAGAGTGCGATGCGTTCCCAGACTGTCATGCGATTTTTTTGGTGTTGACGCTCGATGGCGGTGACCGGCGCTCCTTTCGGCCGCTGCTGGAGTTCCCAGCCTGCCTTTAATGCNTCTTCATAACGTCCAGGGGTGCGTGTGATCTCACCAGGAATCTCGAACCGTTTGATGTCTGGCTCATGAAAAGGGTTGGTCAGGCGGGCCTTTGAGTCAGTCGAAGCCATGGAGTTGCTTTCCTTGTTCCCGATGCAGTGTTTTCGATAATTGAGTATCATGATGCAACGCACACATCGCGTACAAACGACTTTCGTAGGATTTACTCATGACGGAACACCTTAAGTGATTCGGCACTTTGTCTTTTTCTCAGCACGACCGGGTCAAGTAGAGACCGTCTTCCAAGGCTTGCAGCTGCTCGAGTCGATCCCACATGCGCGCCATATCGAGGTGCGACGGAACGAGAAACTCGATGCACTCTCCAACGAGATTGACGTCGTAGTGTATGCGGAGTTCGAATCAGACGAAGCTCTGTCTGCGTTTAAGGCGCACCCGCTGTATCAAGAGTCGATTGAGCGTGTCCGGCCCAATCGTGAACTCCGTTTTGTCGCCGATACCCGATCAATCTAATCGATATCAATCCAAACAGGGCAATGATCCGAGGGTTTCTCCATGGCTCGGATGTCGTAATCAATTCCNGATGCCGTGATACGTTCGAACAACGGCTGGGTGACGAGGATGTGGTCAATCCGCAAACCGCGTTTGGGGACGTCTTCAAACCCCTTAGAGCGGTAATCGAACCAACTGAACCGATCGTTAACNGCGGGGTGCAATGTGCGCCAACTGTCGATCAGGCCCCACTCGGTGAGTCGGCTGAACCATTCACGCTCNTCGGGTAGAAATGAACTTTTTCCGGTTCGTAACCACCGTTGTTTGGCGTCTGCAGAAATACCAATGTCGTTGTCTACTGGAGCAATATTGAAATCGCCCATCACAGCGATACAAGCACTGGGGTCATATTCCTCTTGCAGCGTTCGCAACAGGTCCTGATAAAACGCNTCTTTGGCTGGAAACTTGGTGGGATGGTCTCGACCCTCACCTTGTGGAAAGTAGCCATTGAAAACGGTCAGTTCGGTGCCGTCATTNAGGCGATAGCGGCCACGAATCATCCGCCGCTGCGCATCATCAGAGTCACCGGTATAACCACGAAAAATATCGATTGGTTCTGGTTTGCTGGCCAGAGCGACACCGTAGTGGCCTTTCTGACCATGGGTATCAAAGCGCCAGTTGAGGAACTCCAAATCTTCATAGGGGAACTGTTCGTCGGCAACTTTGACCTCTTGTAGCCCCAGTACATCGGGATTGAGCTGCCGTTGAATGGCTTCGAGTTGATGAATCCGAGCGCGGATGCCGTTGATATTAAATGAGACGAGTCGCATAAGAGTCTTTTCTGTTACAGGATCGGTGCATACTATCAGACCGAAGGAGAGGCTCAATGAAGATCACGTTGATGCGCCACGGGGAAGCGGTGCCCTTTGCGCCGACCGACGCCGAACGGCGATTAACCCCAACCGGGCGCGGAGAAGCGACACGCACCACGAACCAGTTGAGGCACGGTGGATTTCATCCAACCCAAGTGTTGTGTTCAACCCATCAGAGGGCGATCGAGACGGCCACCATTGTTGCTGACCTGTTCGATTTGCCGGCACCTGGTTCGGTGACTGGTATTCTCCCTGAGGACCCTTGGCAAGCGGCCTTGGCAGTCCTTGAGTCGCAGTTGAGTGAAGGTACTTTGGTGGTGTTTCATCAACCGATATTGACGCAGATTGTGGGGCACTTACTGTCAGGCGATCCGCGCATGGATGTTGAGCCCCGCGCCGTTCCCGCGACTGCGTATGTCTTATCACTGGAGGATTTCGTCGCAGGTGGGGCCACGTTAATTGCAGCGTATACGCCCTGATGCCTGAGTCGNTAACAGNTCCTTCGCGGCGACTGNATTTTTCAGTGAATGGCTTGAATCTAGTGGCCGAAGCGAGTGGTCCAAGAGATGGCATCCCTGTGTTGGCTTTGCACGGTTGGTTAGACAATGCCGCCTCATTTACGCACCTTACTCCCTTCCTTGCCGGCTGCCATGTGGTGGCTTTGGATCAGCGAGGGCATGGTTTGTCGTCTCATGCCGCGCAACCCTATCAAATCTGGGATGGCGTACCAGATGTCATCGCCGTGTTAGATCAGCTCGATTGGGAATCAGCGATTGTCTTGGGGCATTCGATGGGGGCTGCCATTGCAACTTTGTGTGCAAGCGCGTTTCCTGAGCGTGTGCGTGCGCTTTGGTTAATCGAGGGCTTGGGTCCTTGGACTTATGCAGACACTGAGGCTCCTGATCTACTGCGCCTCGCTACAGAGCGTCTGTTGGCATTACCGAAGCGCCGTAAACCTCGATATGAAAATTTTGAGGACGCACTCCGCGCGCGGATAAACGGGGGTGTAGTTCCTTTGACCGAAGCTGCCGCGCGACCAATTGTCGCACGCGGACTGAATCAGACTGTAGACGGATGGACTTGGGCGGCAGACCAACACCTGACGTTACCGGCGCAATTCCGGATGGACGAAGTCCAAGTTCATGCTTTTTTAAAACGGCTCACGATGCCGATCAGCCTGGCTCTGGGGTCCACTGGAATTTTTTCGCAATGTGGCGGCTTAGCAGACCGGCGGTCACTTTTACCGCAGATCAGGGTAGAAACTTTCCAAGGTGGTCACCATCTCCACTTGGAGGGCGCAGAGCGTGCCATTGCATCTTGGTTTTTAAACTCATTGGAGAGTGCATGAGACGGTTGGTTATTTGGTTTAGCGCATGGGCAGTGTCGACGGGTGTGATGGCGGCTGACGTGCCAGGATCGCAGGATATCCCGGATGTACAGCGACCAATTGGTGCTGAAATCGTGCGCTACGGGGACGGAGTGCAGTCCGCCATTCGGATTCCTCTGGACCGGGTGCAGCGCGTCAATAATCGCTTGGAGATCAACCGGGAGTTGGATATCGAAGGGCACGTCATGGACGTAACGTATCAACTGAGCTCCCGTCAAGATTATGTCAATTACATCGAGTCCCTGTTGGCGACACTCGAGCAACGCGGTGCGGAGGTGCTGTGGTCATGCGAAAGCCGCGCCTGCGGTGTCAGTGGCTTGTGGGCTAACACTTTGTTCAAGGTGCGCGAGTTGTATGGACCGAACGGCAATCAACTGTACTTCGCGGTGAAACTGCCGGGTGAAGTGGATCGATACTTGTCCGCCTACGGCATGGAACAGGGCAATCGGCGTCAGTACGTGCACATCCGTTTGATTGAACCCGATATCGATCAGCGCAGTTTTGATGGGGCGCAAGCACTGCTAACGGATGGGCGTGTGATCCTACCGATTGTTTTTGCAGGCAACCGAGTGAGTCCAGAAAGTCGAGAGGTAGTGGCTGAGATAGCAGCCAATTTGCAGTCGCTCGCGCCATCGGATTTAGCCATCGTCGCCTATACGGCGGTAACACCTGGAGGCGCGTTGGCCGATGCCCTGAGCCAGTCGCAGTTACGTGCTGAGCATGTGAAAGAGTTGCTACAGGATGCAGGTCTTACGATTTCAAGCGCCCACGGCTTGGGTGGTTTGGTTGCGCCGATGGGTGCCTCACCAGAACGAGTCGAGATTGTGAAATATCGCTGATCTTTTGGTCGGAGTCTGGCGAGATCGGCCACAAGCGAGCTAGACTTCGATTATGTTAAGTGAACACATCGATGCTACCGCGGTGTCCAGCCAGGCGGCTCAACTCATTCTCGATTATTGGTTTCGTGAGTACGCAGCAGGCGATCTTGCGGCGAAGCAAGACGCACGCTGGTTTCGTGGCGGGGAATCAGTTGATGCCGACATTGGACAGCGCTTCGGTCACCGTGTCGAGCTGGCCTTGGCCGGCGGATTCAAAGATTGGGAAAGCGAGCCAGAAAGTCGTTTGGCTCTGATNCTGCTACTGGATCAGTTCACCCGGAATATATTTCGTGGCACCGCGCGTGCCTTTGCTGGCGATACGCGTGCGGTAGTGCTGGCGCGGCGGGGTCAGGCACGGGGTTTGTTTGACTCCTTGCCGCTGATCCAGCAAGTATTTGCCTTGATGCCACTTGAGCATAGCGAGTTACTGTCAGATCAGGCTGCTTGCGTTGCGGGTATGCAACGCCTCTTGTCTCTGTCTCCGGAAGGCGAACGCCCCCGGTTTGAAGGGTTTTTGCAGCACGCACTTGAACACAAAGCAATTATTGAGCGGTTTGGGCGATTTCCACACAGAAACCAGCTGTTGGCACGAATCTCCACTGAGAACGAACGGCGCTTTCTGCAGGAGGCAAAAACCTATGGGCAGGTTGCCGCGCGGTGAAGATTTATTCCCCACGCCAAGTGGCGCAAACCATTCTTGATGGCTTTGCCGCGTACCGGCATCAGTTTATTCACATCACCTTGGGTGCGAGAGCGCGATTTGAACAGCAGGCTTGGCGTGATGTGCAAAAAGCAGCGCAAGAACGGATCGATCTGTATGAGGATGCGGTACAAGCCGTGCATCGCACGCTTTCTGAGCGAGTAGGGTACGAAAACCTTACGCTNGAGATCTGGGCCGAAGCGCGGCACAACTACATTGTGCTGATTCAGGAGCGGACCGATCCTGAATTGTGNGAGACGTTTTTCAATTCGATTTATTGCGACATTTTTCGACACCAGAACATCAATGACAAAACTGCATTTTTAAACTCTTGGTTCGGTGATCGAGGTGGAAATGCCAGTGGTCAGGTTGAGATTTTCATGCGCTATACCTTCGCCGAGACGGTACCTGAAGTTTGTGACCGTATTCTCGATGATTATGGGTTCAGTGTTGGCTGGCACGACCGAAGGGTTGGTCGGAAACGTCTGACCAAAGGCATTGAAGCGGCTATTCCGAGTGGATTTCTGAGTGACCCCAGTGCGCGTCTTGAGATCCTNAAACCGGTGTTTTATCGCAANAAAGGTGCATATCTGGTGGGTCGACTGATCAGTGATGCGGGGTTGTCTCCGATTGTCATCGCATTGATGCACCGCAATGAGACTGGATGCGAGGTGGATGCGGTGATCACAGACCCCGATGAAGTCAGTGTGGTGTTCAGTTTCACACGCAGTTATTTCATGGTCGACGTACCTGTGCCAGTCGATTTTGTCGCTTTCTTGCAAACATTGATGCCGGCCAAGCAACGGCACGAGCTGTACACCGCGATCGGNTTTTACAAACATGGAAAAACAGAGTTTGTTCGGCTGTTCAATCGCCATCTGGCGCAGTCAGANGACCAGTTTGTCATGGCCCCTGGTATCAAAGGTTTGGTGATGTCGGTGTTTACACTGCCCTCGTTTCAGATCGTATTCAAACTGATTAAGGACCGCTTTGGTCCGAGTAAAAATGTGACTCGACAGACGGTACTGGATAAATACCATTTGGTGAAAATCCATGATCGAGTTGGGCGCATGGCAGACACGCAAGAGTTCGCCAATTTATCGCTGCCCTTGGCGCGCTTTGATCGCGAGTGCCTGCAGGAGTTGTTGAATCTCTGTGCAGGGACGGTTTCGGTTGAGGGCGATGCAGTGGTAATCAAACATCTCTACACAGAGCGCAGAATGATTCCACTGAACCTCTACATTGAGCAGGCCTCAGANGAAGAACGGTTGGCGGCCTTGGATGAGTACGGTGAAGCGATTAAGCAATTGGCAGCAGCGAATATTTTTCCTGGTGATATGTTGCTTAAGAATTTTGGCGTGACTCGGCATGGGCGCGTGGTCTTTTATGACTACGATGAGATTTCGTATCTCACCGAAGTCAACTTTCGGAAGATTCCAGAGCCGCAGACATACGAGCAAGAAATGGCGTCGGAGCCTTGGTACACCATTGCGCCAGAAGATGTGTTTCCCGAAGAGTTTGCGACTTTCTTGTTCCCTTCGGCGAAAATTCGTCAAGAGTTTGCCGCCATTCATGGCGATTTGTTCGAGGCTGGATATTGGATTGGCCTGCAAGACCGCATTCGACAGGGGCAGATGATGGAATTCTTTCCCTACAAAACAACGGGCCAAGCGCCCGGTTGGTCACTCGTCTGAGTGCGTATCGCGCCGGAGTCGGTGAGCATCACTCGGGTTTGCATGGGTGAGGTAAAACTCATCGCGGAACGTTGCAACCCAGTCCGGTTGGTACACCACNAACAACGATAGCACCGTGCCGGTGATGAACCCCTCAGGGAAGGCTTGCATCAGGCTGTACGGAAAATAAAAGCTGGTAAGGTAATCGAGATCATAGACCCCAGAAAGCCACAGTACGGTAGTCACGACAGTTCCTGAGATGCTGACTGCAAGGCTGGCGCCAAAAAATCCGACGCCCCAAATGTAGGCGAAGAAATTTGGCGGAAGCCGGTGCAATGAGAGGCGCCAGATCAAGTGTGTGATACCTCCGGGTATCGCGAGAACAGCCAACGCAGACATCGGGATGTCAACGACAGATCCAGCGCCTGAGAGTGCGTTGCCAAGCATGCCCAAAACACCACCAATCAACATGTAGTGAAAGCCAAATAGCAACGTCATCAATGCCGAGCCAAAGACATGGAAATTCAGTCCTGGATCAATACCTGCATTGAGACGCCAAAGCAGCGTGAAAAAGAGCGTCATGGCGGCCCAGACACTGGTGTCTTTTAGATTTGCTAGGTGCGCCAAATCGAGCCGAAACACAGACCAAACAAGCAGACACCAAAAAAGCACCTGTGCCAAAATCCATGTGCTCATGGGCCAGGCCGCGCTGAGTCCGTGCAAAAGCATCAGAATTGCTCAGGTGGTGCGAGGGGGAAGTGGGTTTCACCTTCAGGAATTTCCAGCACCAGTGTGTCCATTCCNTGGGTCGCCGCGACACAGCACAGACGTGGCGTCAGCCATGCGGCCTCGTCGGCAGACAGGCGTAAAATATTGATCCGCATGCACGTGCCTTCGACTTGTGGCTCGATCGCGACCAACAGCGTCGGCGTGTCAAAGCGCAAGGATTCCGCATCCAGAGGCATCAGCGTTTTGCTTGGATCACCGGTCAATCGCATCATGCGGTGCGGGATCCCGGCATCATCAAAGACCGGTCCTTCCGGTAAAAATCCGTGGTTGGCATAAAATCCCATGGCACTGAGCTGGGCGCCAAGTGTCGGCACGTTGCCGTTTTCTTGGATATGTGAGATTGCGGCACGCAATAATTTACTGCCTACGTTGCGTTTTCGGTAGGCAGCCAGTACCGCCATCCGACCAATCTTGTAGCCATCGATAATGCGGGCGCAGCCGACCGGCTCGCCGTCGCGAATCGCTAACAGATGATGGGCTTCGGCATCCAGGTCATCCCACTCCTCAGTGGGGTCGATTTGCTGTTCGTTGACAAAAACCGCGGTGCGAATTGCTTGCANCGCATCCCGATGCGTTNCCCATGAGACTGCCTCAACCACTGTCCTCGGCCGGTTGGAGTGCGCCNTCGACGATGAGTGCGATGAGTGTGGCATGCCATCGGGGGTCAAGGTCTCTGATGGTTTGGCTGTCAATAACCCGCGAATCCGCGAGCTGACGTAATGCATGAGGCGCGTGATCACCAATCTGCTCTCCGTTGATGAATATTGTGTCGTCAAAATAGGCCATTCGGGTGCCGGGATCGAGCTCAAANAATCCATCACCCTGTATCAGGGCCTGCGCATCGGCTTCACTGAGATCGGANTCGGGTGGATCTTCTAGATAGGGAAGCGTGACCCGCGAGGCTAAAATTGAGGCCAGTCGCGCCCGATCGTTACAAAATTCTCGTAACAACTGCTCAACACACTGCAGATCATCGTCGGTGATCTCAGCAGGCCCGCGGCGTTCACTGCGCTGCGGATCGGTATATCGAAGCCATTGAGTACTTTGATCACAGTGCTCCAGAGCTGCTTCAAGCAGTTGCCCCGCATCCGGTGCTCGAAAGCCGATTGATAACGTCATGCAATCAGGATCTAACGACACACCGTGATGAATGACATGTGGTGGCAAATACAGCACGTCGCCCGGTGCCATAGTGACCGTCAGTTCCGGAGTTTGNGGGCTGACCAAGGCTAACGGTTGATTGGCCAGTAGTGGTGTCGATTGCGTTGCCACTGGGCCTACTTCCCACTGACGGCGGCCGTTGAGCTGTACCAAAAACACACTGAATTGATCAAAATGGCGTCCCACACTGCCGCCGACTGACGCCCACGAGAGCATGCAATCTTCAAAGCGCCAACTGGGCAGCCACGCCATATCACGGCGTAATGCATCATATTCTGGGAAGATGTGCTCGAGCGCTTGCAGCAGCACAGTCCAGGCGCCCTTGGGTGGATCGAAGTGATCAAATGGCCCGTGTTGCAGGGTAAAACGATCGCCTTCTTGTCCTGTGATTAGACGCGCCGGCAACGCGGTGTGTACCAATATATCGCGCAACGTGTCTGGATCTGGCACCAATGCACTAGCATCAACTGCCTGTTTTAAGACAACCGGTGAGCGCTGCCAAAAAGGACGCAACCGCTCCCCGTCGGACAGCTGGACCCCTTCGAGTACCTCGATGGTCATATGTTCCGCGCTTGCGCCTCGGCACTGCCAGTGTAGTTAAGTGGAGTCATCTGCAGCAAAACTTGACGCGCATCCTCTGGGATATCGAGATTCTCGATGAACTGCCGTAGGGACGCTTCATCAATTGGTTTACCGCGGGTCAGGGCTTTGAGTTGCTCATAAGGCTTTTCTATCCCATAGCGGCGCATCACAGTCTGTACCGGTTCAGCCAACACTTCCCAGCGCTTGCCCAAATCCTCGGTGATCACCACCAGATTCAACTCCAATTTGCCAAGCCCTTTCAGAGTCGATTCGTAGGCGATCAGGCTGTGTGCGGCACCGACGCCAACATTGCGAAGTACTGTCGAGTCGGTCAAATCACGTTGCCAGCGCGACATTGGCAGTTTGCCAGCCAGATGTTCAAACAGCGCATTGGCGAGACCGAGATTGCCCTCAGAGTTTTCGAAATCGATTGGATTGACTTTGTGCGGCATGGTTGAGGAGCCGACTTCACCGTCCACTGTCTTTTGTTTGAAATAGTCCAGCGAAATGTAACTCCAGAGATCGCGGTCTAAATCAATCAACACGGTGTTGAATCGCTTCAGGGCATCGAAATACTCGGCAATGCAATCGTGCGGTTCGATTTGTGTGGTGTAGGGATTCAGGGTCAGCCCCAAATTAGCAATCACTTCCTCGGCATGGCTTTGCCAATCGATTTCTGGGTATGCAGCCAAGTGGGCGTTGTAGTTGCCGACTGCGCCGTTGAGCTTGCCGCTTAACACAACCGCCTCAAACTGTGTCATTTGTCGTTCGAGTCGAGCCACCACGTTGGCAAATTCTTTACCGACAGTGGTCGGTGAGGCGCTTTGACCGTGCGTACGCGAGAGCATTGCATGGCTTGCCCAGTCGTGTGCGAGTCGGCGTAAGACGGCGATAATCTCACGCATTTTTGGACCAAGGACTTGGCTTCGCATGCGCGAGAGCATGAGGCTGTAGGCCAGATTGTTGATGTCTTCACTGGTGCAGGCAAAGTGCACAAATTCCGCGATGGCATGGAGCTCTGGGTTTTCCGCGAACTTTTCTTTGATGAAATATTCGACTGCTTTAACGTCGTGGTTGGTGGTCGCCTCAATCGCTTTGATGCGTTCGCCACAGGCTTCCGAAAACCCTGCAGTGATGGCGTCAATGTCCGCCAGTGCTTGTTGCGACAGTGGAGCGACTTCGTCGATTCCAGCGTGATTGGCCAAGGACTTGATCCAGGCCAGTTCCACCTCGACTCGAGCCTGCATAAGCCCCAATTCGCTTGCGATGGGACGCAGAGCGTCCACTTTGGATGCGTAACGGCCGTCGATGGGTGACAGCGCAGTCAGTGTAGAAAGTGTCATATGAATCCTATAAGCCGAGTGAATCGAGTTCTTGGAAAACTCGGCCACGTTGAAATAACAGCGCAAGCCGTCCGCCGCCTAGCTGTCGATACAGCATTGCAGCGCGGATGCCACTCAATAAAAGCGCCCGTACTTTAGCAGGATTGTTGCCCTGCTGGAGATGTCGCCCATGATTGCCAGTGACCATGATGCGAAATTTAAGTGTCGACACAGTTTCTTGGTAGGCCGTGTTGAGGGTCTCGATGACCGCTTCATGAGTGGGGTTAAGTGACTCCGATTTGGCCACTGCCACCTCAAGGTGCCCGCGCAACCTGTCCAAGAGGGCGGGTTGCTTACTTAGCTGCCGCTCCACTTGCATCAGGCTGATGAAATAGCGGATTACATCTGGGTATTTTCGATTACCTCCCCGACCAAGCATCTCTCGAAGCATTTTGGCGCCCGGTCGGAGCTTGTCGATGTCGCCACCATACACATCCAGTGTGCTATCGGCAGACAGGGTCAGCGTACTTTCAATCAACAGTGCGAATTCGTCATAGGGAACCAGTCCGGTATTGGCCAGACGGTCGACCTGATGTGCCGCCATGGCCAATGCACACAGTGGATACAGCCGATCAGATTGGCTCATGCGAAAGCTTCCTCAATAACAGCGCCACCTAAACAGGCATCGCCTTGATAAATCACAACCGATTGTCCTGGCGTAACAGCGCGCTCAGGTTCGGCAAATTCAATGTGCAGTTCGTCACCGTGTAATTCCACAGTGCAGGGCGCGTCTGTGGCGCGGTAGCGCACTTTGGCCGTCAATTGTTGCGGTAATCTGGGCGGCTCACCAATCCAGTTAATCTGCCCGGCGCGCAGTCCTTTTGAAAACAACAGCGGGTGATCGGTTCCCTGAACCACTACCAGCTCATTGCTGCATAGATTTTTTCTGGCCACGAACCACGGCGCATCGGTGAAGTCTTTGAGCCCACCGATTCCGAGACCTTGGCGTTGCCCCAAGGTGTAAAACATCAGGCCTTGATGGGTGCCGATGCATTGCCCGCTGTCGGTGACGATGTTCCCAGGCTGGGGTTTGACGTAGGTTTTAAGAAAATCGGAAAACCGCCGCTCACCAATGAAGCAAATGCCGGTTGAGTCTTTTTTTCGCGCCGTAATGAAGCCTTGCGACTCGGCAATATCCCTAACGTCGGGTTTCAGGAGATCTCCCACTGGGAACAGACAGGACTGGACTTGCTCTGCTGTTAACGCCCACAAAAAATAACTTTGATCTTTGTTTTGGTCGAGCCCACGGTGTAACGGATTGGATCCATCTACGCGCCGTACATAGTGGCCAGTGGCGATCAGATCGGCGCCGAGGTCATGGGCATAGTCCAAAAATGCTCGAAACTTGATCTCGCGATTGCACAGGATGTCGGGATTCGGTGTCCGACCGTTTTGTACTTCTGTCAAAAAGTGTGCAAAAACGCCGTCCCAGTATTCGGCTGCGAAATTCACCCGATGCAGTCGGATGCCAAGGGTGTCAGCGACCTGCTCAGCGTCGGCTAAGTCAGCTAATGCGGTGCAGTATTCGGTGCCGTCGTCCTCATCCCAATTTTTCATGAACATGCCTTCGACGGCATAGCCTTCCTGCTTTAGGAGGTAGGCCGTAACGGAAGAATCAACGCCGCCGGACATGCCGACGATGACGCGGGTGTTTTGTTGTTGCATGGGTGGATTCTACCCGAGTTCCGTCGAGCACTCGATATGTGCCGGGTGCTAAATTATCGAGTTGGTATCCGCTGTGTGATACGCGGATCAGGCGGAGGGTGGGAAACCCCGCCGCGGCGGTCATGCGACGAACTTGTCGGTTACGGCCCTCGTCGAGCGTCAGGCTGAGCCAGCTAGTGGGGATCTGTTGTCGAACACGAATCGGCGGGTCACGTTCAGGGATCGACGGAGGTGCGATCGCCGCACAATGTGTGGCGTGAGCTGGGCCGTCATTGAGAAGCACACCCTGCGCCAGTTGCGCTATCGCTGTCTCGGTAATTGCGCCGTCCACCTGCACCCAGTAGGTCTTCTGATGCCCATGGCGTGGATGCGCCAGACGATCTTGCAGTCGCCCATCGTCTGTGAGGAGCAGAAGCCCNTCGGACTCCTTATCCAGTCGGCCTGCTGGATACACGCCAGGAATGTCGATGTAATCACCGAGATTCGGGCTGTCTCCCGAGAATTGACAGAGCACACCAAATGGCTTGTGAAACAGAATTAACATACCTATCCCAAAGGACGAGAGAACCNATGAAGTGGTCCGACCAAAACGATGGTATCATCTCGCCCCGCAATACAACGTGATACAGCACAGGAGAAAAGGATGGGCTACCAACACATCCAAGTGCCGGCGTCAGGTGAGAAAATCTCTGTGAACCAGGATGGCTCTCTGAACGTCCCCAATAATCCGATCATTCCCTTCATTGAAGGCGACGGCATCGGAGTCGACATTACCCCACCCATGATTGACGTCGTGAACGCTGCGGTTGAAAAAGCCTATGGCGGTGCGCGCAAGATTTCTTGGATGGAAGTCTACTGCGGCGAAAANTCTGTCGCGACCTATGGCGCTGACGAGTGGCTGCCTGAGGAAACCCTGGACGCATTTAAAGAATTTAAGGTGGGCATTAAGGGCCCGCTCACAACGCCTGTNGGCGGCGGTATCCGTTCGTTGAANGTGGCGCTGCGTCAGCAGTTGGATCTTTATCTGTGCTTGCGCCCTGTGCGGTATTTCACCGGAGTCCCAAGCCCTGTGAAAGAGCCGGAAAAAACCAATATGGTAATTTTCCGTGAGAACTCAGAAGACATCTATGCAGGTGTGGAGTACCAAGCCGGGACACCAGAAGCCGACAAGTTGATCAGCATTCTGCAAAACGAGTTTGGCGTGACCAAGATTCGCTTCCCGCAAAACTGTGGTATCGGCATCAAGCCGGTCTCCGAAGAGGGTACCAAGCGCCTGGTCCGNAAGACCTATCAATACGCCATTGACAATGATTTGCCGAGCGTCACCTTAGTGCACAAAGGCAACATCATGAAGTTCACTGAGGGTGCGTTTAAAGATTGGGGCTATGAGTTGGCGCGTGAGGAGTTTGGAGCGACGCTTTTGGACGGTGGTCCATGGTGTGTGATCAAGAATCCAAATACGGGCCGCGACATTGTGATCAAAGACGTCATTGCTGATGCGATGTTGCAGCAGATTTTATTGCGTCCAGCTGAGTACAGCGCCATTGCCACTCTGAACTTGAATGGTGATTATTTGTCTGACGCCTTGGCGGCTCAGGTTGGTGGTATTGGTATTGCGCCTGGCGCGAATATCGGAGCCGACGTGGCAATTTTCGAAGCCACGCATGGAACGGCACCAAAATATGCCGGCCAGGACAAGGTCAACCCCGGTTCATTGATTCTGTCAGCGGAAATGATGCTTAGACACCTGGGTTGGTTTGAGGCCGCGGATTTGATCATTCAGGGCATGGAAGGAGCGATCAGCTCACGCAAGGTCACCTATGACTTTGAGCGGTTGATGGATGATGCCACCTTGGTATCGTGCTCGCAGTTTGGTCAGGAAATGATCCACAACATGTAATGCATGCTGTGCTGCAAAAACCCCGGGCGCCTCGGCGGGCCGGGGTTTTTTTGTGCTCACTCACTCCAAACCCAAGTTCAGCGTGGCATTCGTAAGGCCCTGTTGGCGGGCCCAACTCAAATCGAAGGCCGCCTCAGTCGGGCCCTCCCGCCACAACTGATGTAGCCGATCAATGGCATCATCAAACTCCGGTCGATGGAGTGGATCATCCACAGACCAAAGGACGGAGGTTGCCCGCCCCGTGTGCTGAAACCATTGCGCTCCAGCCATCATGATGGTGCGGTGGGTCGGATGAAAAACAAAGGCATAGAGGGCATCGATTGATTGCCATGCACTCAGATTGACCAGGTGATCAGGGCCTAGTCGGTCCTGAATCACCGGATCAGATTCGTTTGTTTGTCGCCAGAGAAACCCCGGCATNGATTCTGCCAAGGCGTGTACTGTCTCCGCTTTAGCAAAGTAGGCGGCCATTTGTGGGCTGTNTTTAGGGTGTGCCATCACCATAATGTTGAACTGACAGAGCATTCACCGAGTGTAAGCAAAATGTGCGTGAGCCTAAAAGAAATTTTCATTATCTTTTCCCTTTACTAACGCCAACTGGTCCCCATACATTGGAGAAGTGAGACAGGACGTTTTAGCCCAATGAGTGAACCAAACATCCCAGGTTTTGACCCCGAAGAAGAATATGGGGTGGCCGTTGCCCGGCCAGAACTGAAAAAACCACCGATGTATAAAGTGATTATGCTGAATGATGACTTTACGCCCATGGAATTTGTGATCCACGTGTTGGAGTTGTTCTTCAACCTTGATCAGGAAAAGGCCACGCAGATCATGCTGGTTGTGCACACCAAGGGGGCGGCAGTCTGCGGGGTGTATCCCAAAGATATCGCCGAAACCAAGGCGGAGCATGTCATCCAGTATGCCAAAGAGAACCAACATCCCCTGATGTGTCAGGTGGATGTGGCCGAAGATTAAATAGGAGACCTGTGATGTTGAGTCGTGATCTCGAAGTCACTCTAAATAGCGCATTCAAGCGAGCCCGCGAGGTGCGTCATGAGTACATGACGGTCGAACATCTGTTGCTGGGTTTGCTGGACAATGCGTCGGCCGTACAGGTGTTGAATGCCTGTGGCGCTGAGTTGGCGATTCTGCGCGCTGAACTTGAGAAGTTTGTGACTGAAACAACGCCAGTGTTGCCCGATGAGTCTGAGCGCGATACGCAGCCGACTTTAGGCTTCCAGCGCGTGCTGCAACGGGCTGTATTTCACGTGCAGTCCTCGGGTAAACAGGAAGTAACCGGGGCTAATGTGTTGGTCGCCATTTTCTCAGAGCAAGAATCGCAGGCCGTGTATTTTTTGAAGCAACAAGAGATTGCTCGGATCGATGTGGTGAATTACATCAGTCATGGAATTTCAAAAGCGGACGAGGGTGGTTCATCTGAATCTGATGGCGATGCTGAAGGTGCCGCCACGCAAGGCCAGAACCAGCAGGAAGGCACCTCTAATTTAGATGGTTTTTGCACTAATCTGAACAAAGAAGTTCGCGCTGGCCACATTGATCCATTAATTGGACGTGACGATGAACTAAATCGAGTGATTCAGACACTATCCAGACGACGGAAAAATAACCCGTTGTTGGTGGGTGAGGCTGGTGTCGGTAAAACTGCGATTGCAGAGGGACTGGCTTATCGGATCGAAGAGGGCCAAGTGCCTGATGTGATTGCAGATGCTGTCGTGTATTCCCTCGATCTTGGTGCCCTATTGGCAGGGACAAAATACCGAGGTGATTTCGAAAAGCGCCTGAAGGCATTGCTGTCGGAGCTGGAAAAAGAAAAGCATGCGGTGCTCTTCATTGATGAGATCCACACGATTATTGGTGCAGGTGCCGCGTCGGGTGGCGTGATGGATGCGTCAAATTTATTGAAGCCACTGTTGTCCTCGGGGAAATTGAAATGCATTGGTTCGACGACGTTCCAAGAGTTCCGGGGGATCTTTGAGAAAGATCGCGCACTGGCGCGTCGATTCCAGAAAGTGGATGTTCCAGAGCCTTCAGTAGAAGACACCATCAAGATTCTTCAGGGCTTGAAGAGTCGGTTCGAAGAGCACCACGAGCTTCGTTACACCAAGGCCTCGTTAGTCGCGGCCGTAGAACTGGCGGCAAAATACATTACTGATCGGCATTTGCCAGACAAGGCGATCGATGTGATCGATGAAGCCGGCGCGATGCAACGATTGTTGCCACCATCGCGCCGTAAAAAGGTCTTGGGCACTGCAGAAATCGAAGCGGTCGTTGCCAACATTGCGCGCATTCCACCGAAGCAAATCTCTAAGTCGGACACCGAGGTGTTGGAAAACTTAGAACGCGATCTGAAGTTGACTGTCTTTGGGCAGGATGAAGCCATCGATCGCATGAGCTCGGCAATTAAGCTTTCTCGGGCCGGTTTGAAGCAAGACGGTAAGCCGGTAGGTTGCTTCTTGTTTGCTGGGCCGACCGGGGTTGGTAAAACAGAGGTCAGTCGGCAGTTGGCGCGTACTCTCGGTATCGAGNTGGTACGTTTCGATATGTCAGAATATATGGAGCGCCACACAGTAAGCAGGTTGATTGGTGCGCCACCGGGCTATGTCGGGTTTGACCAGGGTGGCTTACTGACTGAGGCAATCACCAAGCAACCGCATTGCGTATTGCTGTTGGATGAAATCGAAAAAGCCCATCCAGATGTATTTAACCTGCTTTTGCAGGTAATGGATCACGGAACCTTGACCGATAACAACGGCCGAAAAGCAGATTTCCGCCATGTGGTGTTAATCATGACCACCAATGCAGGGGCGGAAGCTTTGGCCAAACGTTCTATTGGCTTCAATGAACAGGATCAATCAACGGACGGCTTGGAGACTATCAAACGCCAGTTCACCCCTGAGTTCAGAAATCGCTTGGATGCCATCGTGCAGTTTGGCGCTCTGACCGAGGCGGTGATCGAGCAAGTGGTGCACAAGTTCATTGCTGAGTTGCAGGCTCAGCTTGATGACCGCAAAGTGTCGATTGAGGTGGATGACCTGGCGATGCAGTGGTTGGCCAAGCGTGGCTATGATAAGACCATGGGTGCGCGGCCAATGGCACGACTGATCCAAGATGCGATCAAACGTCCGTTAGCGGATGCGATTCTATTTGGCGAATTGGCCAATGGCGGCAGTGTATTGGTCACAGTCAATGACGCCGATGCACTTGATTTTGCGATGACGCCGCGGGAAGTGAAGTCCAGAGAGCCTGCGTAATCGAAACAAAACGAGGCCTCCCGAAATCACTTCGGGTTGCCTCATGTGTTTGAGGTTAGCGTGCTCGGAACGTGATCCGGCCTTTGCTGAGATCGTATGGCGTCAATTCTACAGTGACGCGGTCTCCGGTCAGAATACGAATGTAGTGCTTACGCATCTTTCCTGAGATGTGGGCCGTGACGACATGCCCATTGTCGAGTTCCACACGGAACATGGTATTTGGCAACGTATCGATGATCGTGCCTTCCATCTCAATTGAATCTTCTTTCGCCATTTGGCTCCCTTGGAGTTTTCTGGAAGGCGCGATTATGCCCGCTTAGTCCGTACGAATCCACCTGCTATTGATCAGCATCTCAATCGGTCGATATTCTGTTTTGTAGGCCATCTTCTGACAATCGCGAATCCAGTACCCCAGATAAACGTAGGGGATGTCCTCNGTTTGTGCCATCTGGATGAGGCGCAGGATCATGAAGCGTCCTAAGCTCCGGGAATCAAACTGGGGGTCGGGGTTGAAAAACGTATAAATCGCCGACAGCCCATGCTCGCCGATCCGATCGAACAGCATGGTGGCAATCAGTTGTCCGCCCAGATGGGCTTCCAGAAATCCAGCATGATCTCCACCTGAAGTGAGAAACGACTCGAATTGGCTTGCTGATGGTGGATACATGTCGCCATCTGCATGGCGTTGTTCAATGTATCGCTGATATAACGCGTAATGTTCAGCGTCAAGAATGGGATCGCGTGTACTGATTTGTAGGTCACTGTTCTTGTTCAGTGTGCGCTGATGTCGGCGTTTGTGGTGAAACAAAGCAGTGGGGACGCGGACTGAAATGCAGGCGCTGCAATTGGCACAATGTGGGCGATAAACATACCGTCCCGATCGACGAAATCCGGATTCGGCCAGTTGTACGCTGTGGTCATCAGTGACCTCGAGCTCAGGTGCGACAAAGAGCGTGGTNGCCTCGTGATCCGGCAGATAGCTGCATGGATGCGGAGCCGTGGCATAAAATTTNAATGTCGGGAAGCCAGTCATGGGATGTGCTGCGATAGCTGCTCAACGAATTCTGTTCGGGAAATTAGGCTAGCACCGAGTGATTGCAAATGTGAAGTGGGTACTTGGCAATCGATCAACGCGACTTGATGCCGAACTGCTTCTTGGCAGACCGCGGCCAACGCCGCTTTTGAGGCATCTGGAACCAGAGAGACCATCGACTCACCAAACAGCACTCGACCCAGATGCACTCCGTACAAACCACCAACCAGTCTGTCGCCCATCCAGGTGGCGGCACAAAATCCATGTCCCTCGTCATTGAGCGCACGATAGGCCTGCTGCATCGCCGGCGAGATCCAGGTGCCTTCACGTGCTTCGCGAGTGGATGCACATAATTGCATAACAGCGGCAAAATCTTGGTTAATCACAACGCGTAGTTGCTGTTTTTTGATGGACTGCCGCAAGCTTTTGCGTACCTTGAAATTCTCAGGAGTCAGTACCAGCCGTGGTGACGGGGACCACCACAGAATGGGTTCTCCTTCAGAGAACCAGGGAAAGATGCCACGCCGATAGGCCAGGATCAGGCGCTCAACGGACAAATCACCGCCGGCACACAACAACCCATTGGGTTCATCAAGCGCCTGCTCGACCGGCGGGAAGTCGAGCAGATCTGCCGGAATCCAGGGGATCAGTGTGTGTGCTCAGCCAGGAACCGTTCCGCATCAAGGGCGGCCATGCAGCCAAAACCTGATGAGGTGATGGCTTGACGGTAGATGTGATCGGCGACATCCCCTGCAGCGAAGACGCCGGGAATTGAAGTCTCTGTGGCACCGCCTTCGAGTCCGGAGCGGACTGTCAAATAGCCGCCTTGCATCGCTAACTGGTCTTTGAAGAGATCGGTGTTTGGTTTGTGACCAATCGCGATAAAGACACCGTGTACGTCAATCTGCTGCTTTGTCGTATCAGTCGTGGATTGGATCGAAATCCCTGTGACACCGGCGTCATCACCAAGAACTTCAGCCAATTGGTGATTCCAAATGACGCGGATGTTGTCTTTCGCAAACAAGCGATCTTGGAGAATTTTCTCTGCCCGAAGGCTGTCGCGGCGATGCACCAATACCACCTCAGATGCGAGATTGGATAGATACAGCGCCTCTTCAACTGCTGTATTACCGCCACCAATTACAGCCACTTTACGTCCGCGGTAGAAAAATCCATCGCAGGTCGCGCAAGCAGATACGCCACGCCCGAGAAATGCGTGCTCGCTGTCTAAGCCCAAATACTGTGCGCTGGCCCCGGTGGCGATGATCAACGCATCACAGGTGTAGGTTCCCGAATCCCCAATTAGGGTGAAAGGACGCGCCCCAAGTTGGGCCGTGTGGATGTGATCATGAATCACCTGTGTGTCGAATCGTTCAGCATGTGCTTGCATGTCCATCATCAGTTGCGGGCCTTGCAACTCTGCATCGCCACCTGGCCAGTTCTCAACTTCTGTGGTGGTGGTCAACTGCCCACCAACTTGGGTGCCGGTAACGACGACGGGAGAGAGGCCTGCACGGGCGGCATAGACCGCAGCGGTCCAACCAGCGGGGCCAGAGCCGAGAATGATGAGTTGATGGTGCACGATTGATGAGTCCTTCTCTGGTAAACTAATACACTAATGCTACAGAGTAAGGTCCAAAGGTTCATCCTCCAAGGAGTTCGGTTGAACGATTCCACAGCACAACCCTGGTTAACGCGTCTTGTTCGGCAAATGGCATGGCTTTTCGGAGCTGGATTGAGTGCATTTTTGTTGCTTGCACTCGGATCCTTTGACGCCCGAGATCCCGGTTGGTCATATGCAGGTCCAATGACCACGGTGCATAACGCGATCGGTCCAGCCGGCGCCCTTGTTTCTGATTGGCTGTTGTCTTGGTTTGGTTTTACCGCCTTTGTCCTGGTGTGCGCGCCTTTGCTCATGACGTACTGGCTGGTCGGCCTGAGGGATGTCGATGGGCGTGTCTGGTTGACCCGAGCCCTGGGCAGTCTGATGTGGATTCCAGGGCTATGCATTGTGCTGGCGATGCATGTCGGCCCCCATCCCACCTGGNTGCCGATGGGAATGACCGGCGGTGGTATGTTGGGCAGTGTATTGGCTGACGGTTTGGTGGTGGATTTTGGGCCTATGGGTGCAGTTCTGACCGGAATCTTTTTGCTGCTCCTTGGCTGGACACTCGCGTTTCGGTTGCACTGGCCCGATGTGTTAGCTGATCTCGGCGGTGTGGTTTTGGATCTTGCAAAGAGNCTGGCGACATTGGGTGGCGTGAGACAACAACCGGCGCAACTGAGTATTGAGGCGCGTGGATCGTGGCTCAGCCGATTGATCGCACCGATCCATGGTCGCTCGATGCCTGGCCGACTGCAAAAAATCGTCTCGAGAGTGGCGCCCAAGCCACCGGAAGCCGATGTGGCCCAGATTGAAGCAGAGCTGCTTGGATTGGTGGCTGACTCGCCTAGTGCGCGGCGAACGGTCACAGTGCAAACCGAGAATCGGATCCCACCCGATGCGCCGGCGTCTGATTCGCCATCTCATCAGATGCCAGAGTTGGATCTCGACCAATTGGACGTGGTGTCAGGGTCGCGAACTGAGCCTCGATTTGACGAGGACAGCGCGCAACAGATGGATCCAGCGCCAAGCCGTTCAGTGCGGATTGAGGCGCTCAATGAAGCCAATATGTTATTGGCAGAGAGTGCTAACCCCGATCCTCAGCCAGCGCCGAAACGGCGCCAGATGTCGTCGACTGAAAGCCGCATGTCATTGCCTGATTTATCGCTTTTAGATCCTGTTCAACCCCCCTCTGGTCAGGGTTTTTCGCAAGACGAGCTGACTGCGATGGGTGATTTGCTCGAGCGGCGTCTTGGGGAGTTTGGAGTTGAGGCGCAGGTGGTGGCGATTAATCCAGGACCGGTTGTGACTCGCTTTGAAATCGATCCCGCTCCTGGAGTCAAGGTATCAAGGATCACCAATCTGGCAAAAGATGTGGCGCGCAGTTTGGCTGTGATTAGCGTCCGTGTTGTGGAAGTGATTCCCGGGAAAAGTACTGTTGGTATCGAGATCCCTAATCAGCATCGCGAGATGGTGCGATTGACCCAAATTTTGGGAAGTGATGCCTATCGCAAGGACGACTCAGTATTGACTCTGGCGCTTGGCCACGACATCTCAGGCCAAGCCGTATGCGCCAATCTGGCTAAGATGCCACACCTGCTCGTGGCCGGAACCACCGGCTCGGGTAAGTCAGTTGGGGTCAATGCGATGCTGTTGTCAATGTTGTACAAAGCGAAACCCGAGGATTTACGTCTGATTTTGGTTGATCCCAAAATGCTGGAATTGGCGATTTACGAAGGGATTCCGCACTTACTGGCGCCGGTTGTGACTGACATGAAGGATGCTGCCAATGCATTGCGGTGGTGCGTGGCTGAGATGGAGCGACGCTACAAGCTGATGGCAGAGCTCGGTGTACGTAATCTCGATGGGTTCAATAACAAAATACGTGAGCACCAGGATGCGGGGACTCCGCTGCGTGATCCCACATTCGTGCCTCAGGGATTTGATCCGAATGAGGAGGCGCCTGAACTCTCCACGATGCCGTTGATCGTGGTGGTGATCGATGAGTTTGCCGACATGATGATGATCGTTGGTAAGAAAGTGGACCAGTTGATCGCACGTTTAGCGCAAAAGGCCCGTGCTGCTGGGATCCATCTGATTTTGGCTACACAGCGGCCTTCGGTGGATGTCATCACCGGGTTAATTAAGGCCAATATTCCAAGCCGTATCAGCTTTCAGGTCAGTTCAAAAATTGATTCGCGGACAGTGCTGGATCAGGGTGGTGCTGAACAGTTGCTTGGCAATGGAGACATGTTGTATCTGCCCTCGGGAAAGCCAATCCCAGTGCGTGTGCACGGTGCCTTCGTTGATGACCATGAAGTGCATAACGTGGTGAATTTTTGGAAGTTGCAAGGACAGCCTGCGTACGAGGAGGCCATCCTGAAGGGGCAAGGAGGCAGTGATGCAGCCGATGGGCAGGGCAGTTTGTTGGATGGAGATGACGAGTCTGACGCGTTGTATGATGAGGCGGTCGCCTTTGTCACTGAAACCCGACGGGCCTCAATCTCAGCAGTGCAACGGAAACTCAAAATTGGCTACAACCGTGCGGCACGTATGATCGAGGCGATGGAAGCTGCTGGCGTGGTCAGTGAGATGGGTTCTAACGGCGCCCGCGAAGTATTGGCTCCGCCACCGAGATGAAGATGCGATTCTTGACCGTTTTGTTGGCGCTGAGTGTGGCGTCAGTAGTGCATGCCGACGCAGCCAGTGCTTTGGTGGATAGGCTCAAGCCATATCAGCAATTCTCGGCCGAGTTCCGACAGCAGGTTGTGGATTCTTACGGGCAGGAGTTGAGTGTCACCACCGGTCAGTTGGCGTTGGATGGCGCCTCCCGGTTTCGTTGGCAAACGGCACCTCCTTTTCAACAGTTGATTGTTGCTGATGGGGAAGTGCTGTGGATCTTTGATGAGGATCTGTTGCAAGTGCAGGTCCGTTCACTCGATTCTGCGCTAGTCGCATCACCGGCTGCGATACTGGGTGGTACCGCAGCGGAATTAACGACTAATTTTTTTATTGAAGCTGTGCCCTTCGAGCAAGGCACCCGATTTGAATTACGTCCCAAGGCCTCGGATGAGGTCACTGAATCTGTTGTGCTCGTGTTTTCGGACGCAGCATTGCAAGCGCTTGAATTTGCCGATGCGCTCGGGCAACGAACCGTGGTGCGACTGAGTCAAGTGAGCTTACGGGCACCTGATCGCCAGCTGTTTGACTTTGTTCCACCGGTCGGAGCTGACGTAATTTATGCCCTTGATCGCGCGCCCTGAGCCGCAGCGGCACCCTTAAAAAGGTCGCCTTCTGTTATGATTGCGGGTGATGGAGAGCCGTCGGTGGCTCGAACTGTGTAAGGAATACTGAATCCATGTTGGACTCTAAACTGCTGCGAAGTGACCTCCCGCGGGTGGTTGCTGAATTGGCCCGTAAGGGTGTCGATTTCGATGCGTCGGCGTATCAAACGCTTGAGGATCAGCGGAAATCACTGCAACTACAAACAGAGTCATTGCAGAACCAACGCAAAGAGGGCTCCAAGGCAGTTGGAGTGTTGATGAAAAATGGCCAGCATGCTGAAGCCGAGGCATTGAAGCAGGAGATTGCTGGCATCGGCGAGTCGCTGTTAGCGGTTGAGGCTCAATTTACCGCAGTGCAGACAGAGATTGATGCAATCGCGATGCACACGCCGAATTTGCCACACAGTTCAGTGCCCCATGGCAGTAGTGACTCAGACAATCTCGAGGTGTCTGTAGTTGGTGAAAAGCCACAGTTCTCCTTTACCCCCCGTGATCACATCGCACTTGGAGAATTGTTCTCGGGACTGGATTTTGAAGCGGCAGCGAATCTGTCTGGCAGTCGCTTTGTTACCATGCACGGCGCTTTCGCGCGACTGCATCGCGCACTGGTCCAGTACATGTTGGATTTGCATGTGGAAGCCCATGGATACACCGAAACCTATGTACCTTACCTGGTCGATGGTGCGGTGCTCGAAGGTACGGGCCAGTTGCCTAAATTNAAAGATGATTTGTTTCGGATTGCACCTGAAGACGGCGGTGGGAGAGAGCGTTACCTGATTCCGACAGCCGAGGTTCCGCTGACCAATCTGGTTCGACACCAGATCGTGGATTTAGAGGCATTACCTCTGAAGTTAACCGCACATACGCCTTGTTTCCGAGCAGAAGCCGGTTCTTATGGTCGGGATGTGAAGGGCATGTTTCGGCAACATCAGTTCGATAAAGTGGAATTGGTGTGGATCACCCATCCAGAGCACAGTTGGGATGCTTTAGAGCAATTACGTGCTGACGCGGAGGCGGTGCTCAAGGGGNTGGGNTTGCATTATCGNGTNATGAATCTCTGTGGCGGCGATCTCGGTTTTTCGGCTGCAAAGACCTACGATCTCGAGGTATGGCTTCCCGGCCAAGATCAGTTCAGAGAAATCAGCTCGTGTTCGAATTGTGAGGATTTCCAAGCGCGCCGAATGCAAGCACGATTCCGTAACCCGCAAGGAAAACCTGAGTTGGTGCACACGCTGAATGGGTCGGGCGTAGCCATTGGGCGGTGCTTAATTGCGGTGGTAGAAAACTATCAGGAGGCGGACGGCAGCATCCGGGTACCTGAGGTACTGAAGCCTTATCTAAAAACTGATCGATTGGTGCCTTAAGCTCAAAGACATTTAGTGGGTTTGGGTAGTCCAGCAATCCGAGCCAATTGTTTTGCGGGGCTGACAGGAAACAGATGATGAAGAAATCGGCTGTTGCCTTCGTCGGCTCCGCGATGCACCTTGATCCAGTTCACTAGTGGCCGCATTGCCGGCGCATGATCGAATTCGGCAAAGTAACGTTGTACCAGCTCGATGTGTGCCCAGTGGATCGGCGACAGGGTGATGTGCTCTTCAGAGGCGAGCTGCTCAGCGACCTCTTTAGACCATATTGCGCGATCTGCGAGGTATCCATCTTCATCCAGCGTAAACGGTTGCGACACGTCTAGCTCCATGTGCGACATGGTGATTCTTCCAGCCAAGCCACCAAGATGTCGGCATCGATGCAGTTTGCATGTCGCAGGCCAAAATAGCTTGCATCCTCTTCGAATAGCGCCAACTCGGCAGCGCCAAGATGCGCATGCCAACGGTTGTAGCCTCCAACCGCCTCGCCAAGCAGAACGACTCGGTCACCAGCTTGGAGCCATGGGCCGATTTCATCTTGGGCGTGGTTGCGAGTGACGAGATGAATCATCAGGCTTGTAGCACGCAGTCGGTGCCTTGAAGGCAGACGGAGATTTGGGCTGTGGTGGCAATGGCACCCGGGCAGTCGTCATGCGGCGTTAGAGCGCGGAGAGTTAAACTGGAGTCATGAATCAAAATGGTGTCGATATCATAAAGTGGAAAGCTTTTCAGCCGGCCAGTAATAGAGATCGGGTGTTGGTCTGGAAACTCCGGTAACGTCGACCAAAATACACCATCATCTTGTAATACCACTGAGACGGGACAGTCGAAGGTGGCGAGTACCAGTGCCATATCCACCATCTCCCGAACGCCCAGGTGGTCTCCAGGTCCATGACGGACGACCAGTGCAACAGATTTCATTGGAATTGAACCACGCGGTCGGATAACGCTAACTGTTCGGTCCATTCACCGAGACCAGCAAACCGGATACCCTCGGCGAGTTGCTCAGAGCGCAGACCTCGACGCTCCGCCGCTGTGATGCAGGCCACTGCTTCGAAGTTCGGATGACTGGTTAAACGTTGGAAGCGATCAGCCAAATCGGGCTCACCTTGAGGTACATCGCGATCGCATCGGCCGAAAGCGACTCCGTCTTGATATAAAAAAACGAAAACCGCATGGTGACGATCCAATGCGGCCTCGATTGTTTCTACTGCGTGCTGTGCGACTGTCCCCGTGTCTGGGGACAGGCACATCAGGATGGCAAATCGCTTCACTCGTCGCCTGAGAAGACGCCCAGAAGTGCAAGCAAATTGGTGAACAGCATGTAGATGTTGATGTACAGCGACACGGTGGCCATTACATAGTTCGTTTCGCCACCGTGAATGATGCGGCTTGTGTCGAACAAAATGTAACCAGAGGCCAGCATCACCAACATCGCACTGATCGCCAGTGACAGCGCCGGGACTTGGAAGAAGAACAGAGCCACCGTCGCTAACAAAGCGATAATGAGACCTGTGAACAAAAATCCGCCAAGGAAGCTGAAGTCTTTCTTGGATGTCAGCACGTAAGCAGACAGTGACAAGAACACAGCCGCTGTTCCAAATAATGCGTTACCGACGAGAGTTGCGCCACCGGGCGACTGCAGGTAATACGCAATCATAGGACCTAGAGTCCAGCCCATGAAGCCTGTAAACGCGAACACCAGGGGCAGAGCCCAAACGCTGTTTCGCATGGCTTGCAACGCAAACAATAAGCCAATCATTCCGCCAATCGACAGCAACCAGTGCATCGGTGGCGCCTGAATTGAGACAGCCAGTGCCGTCATACCAGCGCTGAAGAACAGCGTTAGCGACAACAACATGTAGGTATTGCGCAGAACCTTACTGGCAGACTCCGAGAGTCCGATACCAGTGGATGCCGTAGCTTGGGTTATGCGATCACTCATCGAAAGATCTCCTTTTCATGAATCGACATGTCATTAGACACTCAACTTTCGTCTGAGTTCCCTATACTAATGATTCTTGGAGGCGATGCAAGCACTGCCAAAGGTGCGGCTGCAAGGGACCTTAAGGTCTCAGCAGGTTTTCGTCTGTGAATGTCTAATACGCTTTGTTTAAATGCACGAATTACTTGTTTTATACCTCAGGAGACGACATTGGAGTCCCTGCACACCGTTTGCCATCATGGAGATGCACACATGAAATCTTATCAATGGATGACCTCGATTTTAGAGCGGGGGATTGCTGTCGCTCTGCTGTTATTCGGAGCGACGATGGTCGCTTTATTGGCGGGGCTCCTGTTTGTTTTGGCATCGCAATTGGGGTGTTGGTCAAGCTGGGCGCGGCGGTCGGGATGATGTTCGAGGCCGGAGCCTCGGTGGAGACCGTTTTTATCCTGTTATTGAAACTGATCGATTTGGCGTTGATCGCTGTTTTGATCACGATCATCGCGCTGTCGTCTTATCAGAGCTTTGTTGATGACATCGATCACCTCAATACAGCAGATTCTGAGGCGGCTCGGGGAATCCAAAAGCTGGGCATGATGCGACCGCAGCAGTTGAAGGGGAAACTGATTTCAACGGTGGTTGGACTGTCATCGATTGCCCTGCTTGGGATCGCATTTCAGCTGGGTGAAACCTACAAATCNGGCTTACTGTTGAAGCAGTTTCCGTTAGAAATTACGATCACTGCGGTGATCCATGTCTTATTCCTGGCCACCAGCCTCACCATGGTTTGGATGGAGAGAGCTGAGGCCAAGCACTAAATTATAGNGATTCGACGAATGCGCCGATGTTCGCCATGTCGTCGCTCGAGAGGGCAGCTGACTGACCCCACATCAAAGCGCTTTGAGCGCCACGCGTTTCGCCGTTTTTGTATTGGGTCAGCATTGACACGATTGCNTCTTGTGTTTGCCCTTGTAGTCGTGGCCCCACACCGCCTTCACCATTCATGCCATGGCACGCTGCGCATGCTGTGTAGAGCTTCTGTCCGAGCTGCGCAGGGGTTGCGCTGGCCATCATGGCACGTTCCGCCTCGCGACGCTTAGCATCTTCAACTTGATACTGCGCATAGCACTCGCCAGTACAGGCGCCTACGGGTGGGTGATTGGTTTCCCAAGAGATGGATCGAGCACCAACNAGCAGAGCGGTGGCTCCGATCACAACAGGTAAAACGATTTTTAGACTCACAGACAACTCCTGAACATGTTGTTTTGTGCGCTCTTTTTACAAGAGTTTCGGCGCGTGGTCAAAATTTCTACGCAGCCCTCGTGGTATGCGTTGCAGTAAAACGCCGCCATAGTATTTTCTCGGCTTCTGCGATCAAGAAAATGGTGATCCCGATAAGGATCATGGCAGTGAGGTGTTGGGCGGTGATTTCGGTTGATGCGAATGCAAATTGCATCGGTCCCCAGAATGTAAACAACGCTTGTGCACAGATGACTGTGGTGACCCCAATGAGTACTGCTGGTGTGCCAAATATCCCAGTGAGAGTGAGCGAAGTACCGTGTCGATAGCGAATGCTAAACAAATAGAATATCTCCATTACGACAAGCGTATTCACAACCAGAGTGCGCGCGGTCTCTATCGATTCTCCGCTCAGAATCGCCCATTGGAAAATCCCAAAGTTGCCTAGCACAAAGAGTCCTGAAACAAACAGTGTTTGCCAGATCAGGCGGCCATTGAGGAGAGGGGAGTGCGGCGGTAATGGGGCACGTTGCATGACCGATGCTTCTGGCGGCTCAAACGCAAGGATCAAGCCGAGAGCGACTGTGCTGATCATGTTGACCCAAAGAATTTGCACCGGAGTAATTGGAAGTGTCATGCCCAAAAGAAGGGCTGCCATGATGGTCATCGCCTCGCCACCACTCGTTGGCAACGTCCATGCGATTACTTTGGTCAGGTTGTCGTAGACGGTGCGTCCTTCCCTGACTGCTTCAGTAATGGTTGCGAAATGATCATCGGCGAGAACAATTTCTGCTGCCTCTTTTGCGGCATCAGTTCCTTTATTGCCCATTGCGATGCCCACATCAGCGCGCTTGAGCGCTGGTGCGTCATTTACGCCATCACCAGTCATTGCCACAATCTGATTATCTGCTTGTAGCGCAGTGACGATGCGTAACTTGTGTTCAGGCGTCGTGCGCGCAAAAACATCCACCTGTCGTGTGAGCTCTTTCAGATCAGTGTCATTGGCAGCACCCACTTGATCACCCGTGCAAACAAATGGGGCCTCTGCAATTCCCAGTTGTCGCGCAATTTCCTGGGCGGTTAATGCGTGATCTCCAGTGATCATGACGACGCGGATTCCGGCCGCTTGGCATTGCGCAATTGCAGCTTTTGCGTCAGCACGTGGCGGGTCCATAAGCCCAGCAAGGCCAAGTAACGTTCCACCTTGCAGAACATGATCCATGTGCAGTGCTGCGTGTGTCGGCGGGCCTGGATTGACTGCGAGAGCAATCACTCGATTCCCAAGCTGCGCTAAATGGGCCACCTCGGTCTCCCAGAATTCACGATCAATCGGTTGTTCGCCTTGGGCCGTTTGCTGGTATTCGCACATGGTAAGAATGCGCTCTGGCGCTCCTTTAAGGACCACAAAACTGTCATCCTTGAGTGCGTGGCGTGTAGCCATGAATTTGTGCTTGGAATCGAATGGAATATCATCAATTCGAACTTCCAGTTGGCGCTGGTGATGCGCATCGATACCCCCCTTGATACCTGCAGAAAGTAGCGCGGCTTCTGTTGGGCTTCCTTCGATGAGCCACGCGGTACGATCCCGCCTTAGTTCGGCGTCATTATTCAGTACAGCTGCCTTGAGAAGGCTCTGTAGATCAGCAGAGGTGCTCGGATCAATCGACTCGTTGTTAACCAGAAAGAGACCCTCTGGTCGGTATCCTGCGCCAGTCACCTCGTAAGTATGGTGCCGAGTCACGAGGTGTTGCACCATCATTTCGTTTGTAGTCAAGGTTCCGGTCTTGTCGGAACAAATGACCGTAACTGAGCCCAGAGTCTCGACAGCAGGTAATTGTCGGATGATGGCATGCTTTTTGGCCATCCGTTGCACCCCGATGGCTAGGGTAATGGTCATCACCGCAGGGAGCCCCTCAGGAATGGCGGCGACTGCCAACCCGACAACTGCCATAAACGCGTCAGGCGTAGAGTAAGTGCGCAGACCCCAAGCAAATGCGATTGCACTGATGACCAGGATTACCAAGCTCAATTGCCGCGCAAACTCATCCATTTGTCTGACCAATGGCGTTTTTAGCACTTCGACGTTATTTATTAACGAACTGATCTTGCCAAGTTCCGTGGCAACACCAGTATTCACCACAACACCCAAGCCTTGCCCGCTGGCGACAAAGGTTCCCCAGAACGCCATGCAACGACGATCTCCCAATGGTGCATTGAGTTCAACTTCGACTGGATCCTTGGTGACCACCATGGATTCGCCAGTCAGTAATGCGTCATCAATAGTTAGGTTGGAGCATTGAATTAATCGTAGATCGGCAGGAATACGGTCGCCTGCCTGGATCGTGACGATATCGCCTGAGACTAGCGTCTCGGCATCCACTGACAGTCTTTGCCCGTCGCGCACCACCGTTGCACTTGAGTCCACGAGATGTTGGATGGATTGCAATGCTTTTTCCGCTTTGCCCTCCTGGATTAGCCCAATGATTGCATTGAGAACAACGACCGCCAAAATGACGAGCGCGTCGATGATCTGGTTAAGTAGAAGTGCAATGACTGCGGAGCACAACAGCACATAGATCAATACATTATTAAATTGATCAAAAATACGCGTCCAGAGCGAGCGCCCTTTCGCCTCGGGCAAACGATTTCGGCCCTCGATCAGGAGGCGCTCCGAAGCCTGTACCTCGGTGAGACCCGTTGCCTTTGCTTTCAGAGCGTGAAGACAGTCTGCCACTGTTTTGCTGTGCCAGGCCGCATCGCCGCTGGTTGGTTTGTTATGTGGGTCATTCACTGACTGAACTCTCTCTTTATACTCCACCGTATCCCGGCCTATGTTGCACGCAGCAGTATGCGGTGTGATTGCATGGAAAGCCACCAAGAGGCACATTTAATGGAAATGTTCGATGACTGATTAAATTCGCGAAAAGGGATAGACGGCTTTTAAAAAAACTGATTACACTCAGACCCTTAGCTGTAGATAACCTAATGATAATGACAACAAAGGAGACCGCGATGAGCGCCGAAGTAATGATTTCCGAAAATCAGGCCCGCATCCGCAAAAACAAGCGCCGCATTTTTGAGCTTGAGAACTGGGTGACTTACAACACTGCCAACGCGATGCTNACCCGCTCAGAAATTGANGANAATCGTGCGTTGCTGCAACGGAACTATCAGTCATCCTTTATGGGCAATCGGTCGATGTCTTTNCANAATACGGACGACCTGTTCCGCAGTCGCATGTTGATGCTTGAGGCACTGGAGACTGACACCGCAGTTCAGCAAAATTTTAAGGGTTGGATGGTGAACCGCACCAAACTGAATCAGTTGGATGTGCGCAGTGGTCTGAATCGCAAAATGCTGGAGATCAACCAAAAAATGGTTGAGGTGAATCGGTTGTTGATTGAAGTGAATCAAATGGTCGCTGAAGCAAATCAAGAGGTGGTTGAGCGTAATGCGGAAATGATCGTAGAAAACGCATCTTGGATTGACGGTGAGCTGGACCAGATGGCGGAAGCGGCAACTCCAGAGAACAACCAAAAAGAGATCGAAGCNAACGCTCAGCGCATTGACGAGTTGACTGCACGAGCCGAGTCAAACGGTAAAATCATCGAAGAGTTGATGGTTCAGGTGGGCAATAATACGCAGTCTATTTTGGATGCCGGTGATGCGATTGAAGANCGTCGCAAGCGNATTATGCAAAACAGAGAGAAGATCATCGCAAACCAGCATCGGTCTGCAGATTACCTTCTCCCTGCGGACAAGTAGCGCCAAGAGNATTAGGAGGCGGTGAGAGTCGCCTCCTCGGCAATTCCCTCGGGGATGTTATTTGGAGTCGACCGTGTCAGTCGCTCCATCGACATGATTCCGATATTTGGCTTGGCCATCTCGGTAAACTCATACACAAATTCAAACACAGTGTCCGCTTGGTCTGCAGACACGATGATGTGAAATTGCTCGACATCAAATGACCCTGACAATCCACCTGCGATAACGCGTTGTCCAATCGGATGTCCATTAACGTTGTAGAAGTGACACGCGTTGATGCCTTTTTTGTGCAGTTCCGCGAACAACACATCCGAACCCCCGTGGTAGAGGATTCCAGAGATCATCCACGTGTAATTGAGATTTGGGACGGTCGGTTTCTCACGTTTTGCTGGAAGCGTAGTGCTCATGGTTTAGCCTCCAAACTCGTGCTCTTGATTCATGCGCTCGATAATGTGAGGCGGAACGTAGGTTGCGGCCTGCATCAGTGGAGTTGCATAAATGTATCCCATACCAGGTGTGTCCAGACGAGCCGCCAGGTACATGCGCTCGAAAATACGATTCACTTCATCACGAGAGACCATCACTGAGATCACATCGCGTTCTACATCTACAGCAACGCCCAGAATACCCAAGCGCTCGCGCACACCGGTTCCCATCGCGGAGTGGACTGTCGCGCCCTGGATCCCAATCTCAGTCAACGAATTCACCACGGTATCTGCCAACCCACGTTGGACTACGCAGGTGATGAGTGAGACGTCGGTAAGTACTGTCAGTTTACGTTTGACCATGTGTGATTCCTTATGATTTTGTTGGCACGAGTTGGTGGCTGTCAGTTGAGTCAGGCTCTTGAGCCATGCGTTGCTCTTCTTTGCGCATCTGCCATTGCACGTAGAGGCCAAGCGAGAGAACAGCGACGATTGGACAGATGGATGCAGCGGCGAGAATCCCGAACCCTTCGGTAGAGCCGAGTGCGTTACCAAAACCAAGTCCCATCGCGAGGACCAATGGCACCGTCACTGGACCTGTGGTGACACCAGCTGAGTCCCAAGCTACGTTGACGAACTCCTCAGTGGAGAGCACGGTGAACAGCAGGCCAATAGTGTATCCGGGGATCAGAATATACAGGATGTGGAAGTCGAAAATGAGCTTCAACACACCGAGCATAATGCCTGTTGCTACACCACCACCGACGGCGTACATCAGCATTGATTTCTTGAAAGCGCCGTTGGTGAGGTTTTGTACTGTCATACCGAGCGCGTTAAGCGCAGGTTCTGCCATCGTGGCACCGAACCCCAAGACCCAAGCAAACAGAGCGGCGATAGTGATTCCTACGCCAACACTATAAAGCGGTGAGTCTGTGATTCCTGGAACCGCAGCAAACGCGGCGGGTATCAGGCTTCCGGATTGATCGCCAAGTTTGGCTAGGCCGTAGGTGAGGCCCACGTTGAAGATACACATGCCAACAACCGCCAAGACTACGCCATAGTTGGTGATGAAAGCCTCCTTCATCCGCTCGCGCAAAACGACAAACAAGACGATTGCAAGGAAAATCACCAGAGGAACGATCGCTCGAACGCCCATCACGATTTCAGCATAGGGTGTGACTTCATACCAAGCAGGGGCCGCGTTGGCGGCAAGTGCTGCTGCTTTGACTGCTTCAGCCTGCGCAATGATTACCTCTGGTGGGACGGTAAACGCGACGTAGTAGCTTAAGAGCAATACACCAAGTATTGGGAAGATAGAGGCCAAGGTCACAATTCCAAAGCCGGACAGTGATGAGTCGGCACCCTTACCTGCGGCTGAGGCCACACCGATGCCCAAAGCCAACACCAAAGGGACGGTCACAGGGCCAGTGGTGACGGCGCCACAGTCCCAGGCAAACCAATGATTTTGTTGAGTTCGGGATCGAAAAACGCATAGATCGACAGCGCTAGAGCAGGGGCCAAAGAGATGTAAATCATTGGTTTTAAACTCCATGCGTAGAGAAATCGCATGGTCCCCAAAACAGCTGCCAGACCGACGCCGAGACCAACCAGTAACACAGTTGCTCCCGATCGATCATTGAGAAGGGTGTATAGATAGGGTGCTTTTTCCGGGTCGACAATGGATCCTGCCACCTGTAAAGCCCCAATGGCCGGTTCCGCGAAGGTCACGCCAACGCCTAAAAGNAACGCAATGGCCAATACGCCTGGAAGTGGAAGTTTTCGGGGCAGGGTGTTGCCAATCACTTCGCCGAACGGCATCAAGCCCAATTTGAGTCCTTCCATGAACAACATCAAACCGACCATCACCGCTAGCAGTCCACCGGCAATAATTGATGCATCGGCTACCGATTGTCGAAGGACGAAATATTGAAAGAGACCAAGATAAACCGCCAAGGGAACAACAGCTTGTGCTTGTTCCATAAACCGGCTTGACACGTAGGGTTGCAGTAGATTGAAAACATCGTTTGATTTCATCCGCAACTTTTCGAGTGGTTGCGGGAGCTCGTTGCCGTCTCGGTCGAAAATCGGATCCGGCATCAGCTCTTTGTATGAAACGCGGTCCGAATCGACAGTGATTGCTTGGACGTAATCACCAAACCGTATTTCTTTTGCCATAGAAAGGTGCCCTTTTATTATCTTATTGGTCGCAATGTAAAAACTAAATATCCGATATATCACAGGTTTTTCATCAAACAAAACCTCAGCGCGAGTTTTTTTAGATTATTTTCGCGCATGTGTTGTTTCTATTGAACGTAAGCGACTCGTGCAGTGCCTTTGCATGGCCTATTTCGGAATCAGAGAACTTCAGTTGCTGTTGAATCTGGGGATCAAATGCCCTAACATGCGCGCCTTCGCTGAATCGCGAGCCGGAGGGATGGCAGAGCGGTTGAATGCACCGGTCTTGAAAACCGGCATAGGTTAATAGCCTATCTAGGGTTCGAATCCCTATCCCTCCGCCAATACAAATTAGAAACGGGCCTCGAGTCCGTTTTTTTGTGCCAAAAATCGGTTTCATCCCTGAGCCCGGCCGTAGCATACTGGCCCAGTTAACTTTGATCATTGGAGAATTGAGATGTCAGTCAGACATGTGCAGGGCCGCTGTCACTGCGGACAGATTAGACTGAGTGCGGAAGTCGATACTGACAAAGTAATGGCCTGCCATTGTTCTGATTGCCAAGTATTTAGTGGTGCACCCTATCGTGCCGTGGTCATGGTTCCAGCCGATCAATTAACGATCGAGGGGCAGCCTAGGGAATACGTAAAAATTGCGGCCAGTGGAAATAAGCGCTTTCAAGCCTTTTGCCCAAATTGCGGAACCCAACTTTACGCGGCCGATGCCGACAAGAAAATCTATAACATCCGAACCGGATGTTTAGACGCCTTGGCTGATTTGGTTCCAAAAAAGCACATATTTGCGCAGTCGTCTGTTCCCTGGGTACATGACATCGAGACGGTGGCATGGTTTGAAGCTGGCGCAAACAGCGCGCCATGTGATCCGGCCACTGGTCGTCCAATTGATTGAATTGGACTTTCGGTTGATCTAATCGGGTTGTGAACAGTCGCTTGAAGATCCTTGTCTACACTGTATTCAGGATGAAACAGGAGTGGCCATGGCAAATTACGCCTTAGTTGTGAAACACACCGCGCGACAAAAGTCGATTGGTCTGCGTGTGAAGCCTGGAGTTGTCGAGTTAAGTTGCCCGCGTTGGACTACGCAGGAATTGATCGATCGAGTACTTCGTGATCGTGCGGATTGGATCGCTCGTCAGCTGGGGGAGTGCGCGCGGCTTCCCCAGGTACAAAAGCCTGTACCCGAAGAGGGGGCGACATGGATGTTCCGGGGCGATCCGCATGCGCTGACGATCGTGCCAGGTAACAAGCAGGTGCATGCAGTGAATGGTGTGTTGCGTGTCAGTGTTCCTACAACGAATCCCCCACCAGGCCTCGTTTCTGCACTTCTGGATCACTTTTTCAAGGCCGAGGCTCTGTCACATTTTCGTAGTCGAACGCAGTATTTTGCTGAACAAATTGGTGTGTTACCGACTGAGGTGCGAATTCGGCGCTACAGGGCGCGATGGGGCAGTTGTTCTGCGCAGGGCGTGGTGACTTACCATTGGCCGATCATCCAAGCTCCCGACTGGGTTTCTGACTATCTAATCGTGCACGAGTTGGCTCATCTAGTGCATTTTGATCATTCACCTGCATTTTGGGCGGTAGTTGAATCGGTGATGCCGCAATGGCGTGATGCGAGGCATTGGTTAAAAGAACGCGGCGCGGTGCTGCTTCTTCCCTAAGCCGCATCACGGGGTTTCATTTGCGTGATCCGACACCATCACTGGGAGACGCATGAACCGTGATGGAGAAAATGATGTTTGGCTTATTCAAAAAAGATCCGAAGAAAGCGTTAGAGAAAGAGTATCGAGCGCTTCTTGAGCAAGCCATGCAGGCGCAGCGCAGTGGTGACATTAGAGGGTATTCCGAGCTGACCGAGAAGGCAGAAGCAAAGCGCACCGCGCTTGCGGCCTTGGAAGCCAGCGCATCTTAGGTGTTTGGTGCTTCCAGGTGGTGGGAGCGTAAACGTAGCCGCTCTAACCCGCCGCGAATGTGGCGGTGCATGCACAACTCTGCGAGTTCAGGGTCTCGGGTCGTTAAGGCGCGGATGAGCATTTCGTGCTCAGCGATTGATTCTACTAAATTGTCTTGATCGACCAGACCGCGGCTACGGAACAGTAGCGACTCTTTCATCACCGTCTCGATCATTGTGGCAAGGCGCGGAGACTGAGCTTCTTGATGGATGATTTGGTGGAAGCTGATATTGAGTTCGTAGTAGTGGCTAAATTGGTTTGTCTTGGCCGCGTTTTTCATNGCCTCGTGTAAGGTGACCAAATCATTAAGGCTGGACTGCGAGATCTTGTCGGCAGCCAATGATGCAGCTCGTGCTTCCAGAAGCGTGCGAATTGAATAGATTTCCTCGATTTCTTGCAAGTTCAGCTCTCGGACTACGATGCTGCGGGTGCCAACGCGCTGCAGAAGTCCATCTGAAATGAGATCTTTGATGGCATCTCGGATCGGGGCTCGTGACATCCCCAGGCGGTCTGCTAAATCGCGTTCTGTGATTTTCTCACCGGTGGTCAACGTGTCATCGAGAATGAGCTCTTCGATTAAGTTACGCGCACGCATCCCAAGGGATTCAGTTTGATTCACAGCGCGCTCCAGTTCGGTATACCAAAATCTTTATTCATCCATTTTTTCACTTTTTACTACTGAGGTCGTAGAGCCTTGCTGCTCCCGCGAAATGCAAGGAAAATTGCACTTTTTCGAGAAAGTCTCATTGCGCATTCTCCATTTTGTATGCAACATACCAACATCTTGGTATACCAAGACTAAAAATAACAGATACCACAAAACGGAGTTCATCTCATGATAAAGCAACTAAAGCTCGGCGTAATGGCTGGTGTTCTGGCGGCAAGCTTATCGGGTTTGGCCCAGGCTGCTCCTGAATACAAGCTTACCTTTTCTACTTACTGGCCGACGTCTTATAACTACCTGATTGATCCGATCTTCACATATGCGGAAAAGGTGAAAGAGCGAACCAACGGTCGGGTCGAAATTGAAATTTTCCATTCGCAACAGTTGTTCGGCGGTAAGGAAGAGTTTGCGGCCTTGGAGCGCGGAGACATCGACATGTCAGCGCCGATGGATACTTACAACACTGGAGCAATACCTGAGTTGGGAATCGCCAGCATGCCATTTTTGTGGCCGAGCCCCCGTGCGATGCAGACCAGTCTGGACGCAGGCCTTTGGGATCTTGGCGTCTCTCAAGCGATGGAAAAGCGCGGAGTCAAAGTACTGAATGTGGCGGCCGGTGGTCCCTACCAGTTCTACGGCAAAGGATTCGAAATCAAAAAACCATCTGATCTGAAGGGCAAGAAAATTGCGGTCAGTGGCACAGCCGCTAGCCGTGCAATGGAATTGATCGGTGCGTCACCCACTTCGATGAGTTCAGGTGATCTGTATGTGGCTTTGCAGCGTGGCACGATTGATGCCACATCGCGGCCCCTGATCACAGGAATTGGTCGAAAGCTTTACGAGGTTCTTGATCACATCACCGTGGTCAACATGTCTTACTTTGCGACCGCTCTGGCGATCAACCTCGAGACCTGGAATAAGTTGCCTGCAGACATCCAGAAAATCATGCAAGAGGCAGCTTACGAGCGCGGCCAGCATCAGTTGGAAATGCTTGAGGCCTACATGGCTGAAGCACAGGGCCTTTTTGAAAAGAATAATGTCAACTATCACGCCGCGACCAAGGCCGAGTTGGCGGAGTTCCAAACCGCAGTGAACCCTGTCTATGACTGGTGGAAAGAACAAGTTCCCGATGCGAATAAGTACATCGAGTTCGCGAAGAAAAACCAATAAATCGCTGACCAAGTCAGGCCGCCCGGATTCTATCCGGGCGGATCGAGGTGTGTATGTACAATCTTGTTCACTTGTTATTAACCTGGACCTTGCGATTGGGGCAAGCTGCGATTCTTGGCACGCTGGCGATTGTCAGTTTTGAAGTTATCGCGCGCTACATCTTCAATAGCCCCACACAGTCCTCATTAGAAATCACGGAATACTTCCTCGTTGCAATGGGATTTTTGCCCTTGGCTGCGATCTCCCGCGCAAAAGGTCATGTGGCGGTTGACTTGATGACCGCACAATTGCCTGTGACTGGGCAACGAGTGTGTCAGGTATTGGTTCTCCTCGTAACACTCACTTTTGCGTGTCTGGTTGCCTGGTTTGGGCTGGACATGACCTGGCATGCATATGCCTCGAATACAGCGTCGTCCTCGTTGCTGTCGTTTCCAATGTGGATCGCCTACCTAGGGATTCCTCTTGGGTTCTTCGCGCTGGCGGTGGACTCGATTTGGCAACTTGCCAACCTTCTCGGTCAAAAGGACTCGTAATGGATACCACGACCATCTCGTTTTTGGTGATTGCCTCGCTGTTCATTTTGATGGCAATCGGCACCCCAGTGTTTGTGTCTTTGGGCATGGCAAGTGTACTGGGAATTGTATTGCTGCAAGGATTTGAGGCGTTGTCGGCCATACCCGGTGTGATGTATGACCGGATGGCGACTTTCACGTTAGTTGCTGTGCCTCTGTTTATTCTGATGGGGGAAATTATTTTCGTTTCCGGGCTGGGTGGTGATATCTATCGTGCCATTCGAATCAGTCTGCATCGGGTGCGCGGATCACTGGCCGTGGCCAGCGTATTTGCTTGTGCGGTCTTTGGCGCGATGTGCGGTGTGTCGCTCGCCGGTGCAGCGACCATTGGTAAGTTCGCAATTCCGGAAATGCTGCGCGCTGGTTACAACAAGTCCATTGCCACAGGCGTGGTTGCGTCAGCCGGCAGTTTGGCGCTACTGATTCCACCGAGCGTGGGGTTGATTTTGTATGGCTTGGTCGCTGGTGAATCGGTCGGCTATTTATTCATTGCCGGCGTTATCCCGGGGATCATTATCTCCTTGATGATGATGCTCTATCTCTTGATTCTGGGCTATGTAAAGCCCGAACTCATGCCTGCAGTGAGCCTNGCGGAGCTTGAAGTCGAACAGCGTGACAACCCATGGATCGTAACAATTCCGGCTCTATTACTCGTGTTTGCAGTACTTGGCTCGATCTATTTCGGTATTGCCACGCCGAGTGAGTCGGCTGCAGTAGGGTGTTTTGGCGCGTTGTTAATTGCTGCCTACAAACGCACCTTGAACTGGGAAACGTTGTGTACGATTGTTCGTGATACGACGCGCACGACCGGCATGATCTTAGCGATTTTGGCCAGCGCATTGGTGTTTGGCTATCTGCTCACACGGCTCCGTCTTCCTCAAGATTTGGTGGCCTGGATTGTCGAGCAGGGTTTTAGTCAATATGCCGTGTTGATTGCGATTTTCGTTTTGTTAATCATCATGGGTATGTTCATGGATGTGGTGTCAGTCATTCTGATCGCCACGCCTCTGCTGTTGCCGATTATTAAACAGTTTAACTACGATCCCATTTGGTTTGGGATTGTGATGGCGATTGTCACAGAGATGGCAGTGATCACCCCGCCGGTGGGTCTGAACCTTTTTGTAATTCAGGGGATCTCCCCAGGAAACACCTCGATCATGACCGTCGCACGTGGTTCGTTTCCATTTTTCCTGATTTTGGTCGCTGCCGTGATTTTGTTTACTGTGTTCCCACAACTGGTGTTGTGGTTGCCCTTTGGTTAGGACATGCAGATGACTGAGTTAGAAAGCAAAGGTCCATTGGCAGGGATTCGTGTACTCGAATTGGGATCGTTAATCGCAGGTCCCTATGCGGGTGCCATGTTCGCTCAATTTGGTGCGGAAGTGATCAAGATTGAGCCACCAAAGATCGGCGACCCATTACGTAAGTGGCGAAAAATGGATGGTGACACATCGCTTTGGTGGTATGCGCAAAGCCGTAATAAGAAGTCGTTAACCCTCAATCTCAAGGATCCCCAAGCACAAGCTGTAGTGCGAGATTTGGTTGCGACGGCGGATGTGGTGGTAGAAAACTTCCGACCTGGAACCCTCGAAAAGTGGTCGTTAGGCTGGGACACCTTGTCCGCAGTTAATCGCAAACTGATCATGCTTCGTGTTTCGGGTTATGGCCAGACTGGACCTTCTGCCAGCAAGCCTGGATTCGCGGCCATTGCTGAGGCGTTGGGTGGTCTGCGCTATTTAATTGGTTACCCAGACCGAGCGCCGGTTAGAACTGGCGTCAGTATTGGCGACACACTGGCCTCGCTGTATGGCGTGATTGGTGTGCTGATGGCGCTTCGGCACGCAGCCGCAACTGGGGAAGGGCAGGTTGTTGACGTCTCCCTGGTGGAGTCTGTGTTGGCTGTGACAGAAAGCTTGTTGCCGGAATATGGAGCCGATGGCACGGTGCGGGAGCGCACGGGGTCTAGTTTGCCAGGTATCGCGCCGTCGAACACGTACCAGACCCGTGATGGTCGTTACCTGGTGATCGCAGCCAATGGGGACAGTATTTTCCAGCGTCTGATGCACGCAATCGGGCGTTCTGATGTGGCTGAGGATCCGAGATTTTTGCACAACGATGGACGGGCAAAAGATTCCGATGAGTTGGATCAAATACTCGGTGAGTGGTCCGGGTCAGTGGATTTGGCTGAGGCGCTGGCGATTTTGGAAGAGGTATCCGTTCCTGCATCGGGGATCAACTCTGTTGCCGAAGTATTTGCCGACCCTCAGCTTAAAGCTCGCGGCGCCATTGAGCAGCATCAATTGCAATCCGGTGGTCAGCTGTACATGCCTGCACCGGTTCCGCGTTTGACTAAGACGCCTGGAGTCACCCGTTGGCTCGGTCCGCAATTGGGCGAGCACAACGCAGAAATTTTGACTGAGCTGGGCATCAGTGCTGATGCGGCCTCTAAAATCACTGGATTGGACGATTCAGCATGACGTTTCTCGCAGTGCCTGAGTCCNCCATTTTGATCCAAGAAGTCGGGATGCGTGATGGGCTACAAAGTGCGGGGCAGTTTGTTGAAACCGCAGACAAGGTGCGTTTATTAAACCGGCTGTCGAGGCTTGGTTTTCGCAAAATCGAGGTGACCTCATTTGTGTCACCTAAGGCAGTACCGCTGTTGGCTGATGCCGAAGCGGTGTTGGCCCAAATTGAGCGTCAGTCCGGAGTGGATTACGTCGCGTTGGTTCCCAATCTTCGGGGTTTGGAGCGTGCGTTGGCTACGGAGCTTGATGAGATCAATGTGGTGATGTCTGTCAGCGAGCTGCATAACGTCGCGAACATGCGTATGTCTTGCGATGACTCCTTGCAGCAGTTTGCTGAAATCGTCAAACAAGCGCATGGATTGAGGATTAATGGGACCTTGGCGACCGCCTTTGGTTGTCCGTTCAGTGGACCTGTTGAGCCTNCGCGGGTGTATGAGTGGGTACGCCGTTACCGGGATATTGGTATTGAATCCATCACAATTGCCGACACAATTGGCGTTGCCACTCCACATGAGGTGTATCGCTTGTGCTCGGAATTGCGCAGTCGTGACCCGGATCTGGAGATCACGCTGCATTTGCATAACACGCGTGGTCTTGGAATCACCAACGCCTATGCTGGGATTGCCGCAGGGATTGTGCGATTTGATGCATCCTTNGGTGGCATTGGCGGATGTCCCTATGCACCGGGCGCGACCGGAAATGTGTGTAGTGAAGACTTGATTCATGCACTGAGTCGTGACGGGTACCGGTGTGAAGTGGANCTCGACGGTCTGATTGGTGTCGCCAAGGCACTGGAAGAGCTACTGGACCAGCGTTTCCCGGGTCTTGTCAAAGCGTCCGGGTCACGTGAGCGTCGCCATCCGGTGCCGCAGTCAGTGCAACAGTGGTTGGCCGACGCCGGCCGTTGACATTGCGCAGTTCCAACATACATTGAAGTTTTCCGTGATTTTTCCGATTGATATCCTTTATAGATGTCACTGNTGGAGTGTGCGTGGTTGGTCTGTTAAGAGCATCGATCGGTTTTTGTGTGTTGATATTCAGTACACCGAATACCGTCTTTTCAGCATCGACTGAGCGACTGAACAATGTGTCCAGTGTGTCCGATGNGTTGACTCGACAGCGCGGTGACGTGGTGCTTGCGTTGATGCCAGAGCTTGTGTCGAGCCAGTCACTGTTGGCTCAGTTAGCCAGTCCATGGTCCCGTTTTGATGTGCAACTCAATGGGCAAACGCTTGGCCAGTACCGTCCGGGAACTCTGCTGCAAGTGACGCCTCGATTAGGGCAAAACCGCATTCAATTAAAATCGACGCTGGACNCAGATCAAGCAATCGAGCTGAAGTTTGGGGCAATGCGGGCCGCCGGTGTGGCCACAGGCNTGGTGGCCATTGAGGCGGGAGTTGTGTCGCCNGTCATCNTGCGCCCGATTNCCAAAACAGTGACTGCGCGGATTAAGACGGCAATCGCACAACGGCAAGATGGTGGGCTCGCTCGAATCTTTGCGCTGATCCGAAGTGGTGGTGTCGAGTCGACACCTGCTGTGGTGCGGCAAAACTGGCGGTCTCGTAATTCAGCGCAAACTGAAATTGGTGGCTCTGATGGTGGGTCCGATGATGGATCCGGATCAGATTCAGCGGTTGCCTCTGAATCAACAGCATCGGCCCCCTCAAACAACGGCGCGGACGACACAACAGGCAACTCAGGAGAGACGAGTGTGTCGGAAAGTGCGGCTTCCACAGAGCCGTCTGACGAGTCTTCGACGGACTCAGGCTTTGATGTTTCAGCCGATCGGCGAAGCTACTACTGAGCTACTGAGCGCGATTTTCCGCAGTGGGGTTATTGATCAGTAGTAACTCCCAACCCGACTCAGTTCCAGGCCCCCATCGAAATGGTAGGATGGAAGTGCCAAGCCCGCCGGTCGTCAGCCCGTGGTGGACTCGCTGGTAAAGCCCACAATGCATGTCAGATGGGGCTTGTGTTGGAACCACCACAGGGCCGAAAATCGGTAACGCGATTTGGCCACAATGGGTGTGTCCAGCGACACTGACCGACTCAAGTTCGCCGCGTTGTTTTATCAGCCCAGCCGGATCATGAGTCAATGTGATCGTACGTTGCTCGCAATCAGTGGGCAGCGGCACTGCATGCCAAACCCCGCTGTAAGCGTCTCCAAGACCCCGAATACAAAGCGATTCCCCCCTGATCGTGATGCGATGTATTTGATTTTCAAGCAAGATCACGGCGCTGTCTGCGAATGCCTGGTGCCAACGAGATGTGTCGTCCATGTGGTCATGGTTTCCCAGCACCGCGAATGCTGGATCTGGGAACGCGAGTGCTTCCAGTGCACTGACAATGGTTGTTTCGGTGGGGGCCTTACGGCGCGGCGGTGAATCAATATAGTCGCCTACAAATAACACCAGATCTGGGTTCGTGGCGATCAGTTGGCGCTTGATTCGACTGAGTTGTGTGAGATCGTTTGCCGTTTTGAAGTGGAAGTCACCCAAAACCGCTATCCGCAGCGGCGGGAGTGCTGCATGGTTGACGTGCCACTGCCGGATCGCTGGATCTTGTCGCGGTTGACTCCACCAGAAAAAACCGACGATGGCGAGGACGGCGAATCCTGTCACCACCCATGCGATCGGATTGAGCCGGCTCATTGTGTTTCTCCAGGAATACGTTGGGGCAGGTGATCAGATGAGGCAATCAATAAACGGGCGATTAAGCCGGTCAAACAAAATGTGGCCACCAGCCAGATCACCTGTTCATTGAACACCAGGGAGAATAGAGCCCCAATTGTGAGGCTGATAGCAGTCATCATTGAACCGATCACGGTCGCAGCGACACCAGCGATCGCCCCCATCGGCTCCATCGCCACAGACTGTAGATTCGCAAATGTCAGTCCCATCAAAAACAACACCGGCACAATGTAAATGAGCCATGCTGTGAGCGTTGGTTGCCAGCCTAGGGCCATGGCTATAAAAAAGAGAGCAGACCAGAGTACTTGCGCATTAAACGCATGTCGGCAAATGCGCTCCATGCCATGATTTCTGACAATCTTGGCATTGATCAGCGATGAGGCTGCGATCGCCACGGCCGTCGCACCAAACAATACCGCGAACCAGTCACCAACCGCATAAATAGTTTGAAAGATCTGCTGTACAGAACTTAGATAGCTGATTAGCCCACCAAAACTGATACCTGCCGCCAGAGAAAATCGGATGGATTTTTCAGTGCGAAGAATAGTGACTAACGCGTGGTTGATTTCTGACAGTGAAAAAGGTCGCCGGATCAGATGCGTTTCGGGTTGGCGTGCACTGACCCAGAGCATCATGCAGAGTGCGAACAAGGCGAGCACTACAAACATGCCGTGCCAATCGCCAAACCAGAGAATGAGTTGTCCGATCATTGGCGCAAAAATGGGCACCAGAATAAACAGCGTCATCACAAATGACATGGCACGTGCCATCTCGATCCCGCTAAACCGATCCCGGATCATGGCTTGGGTCACTATTCGAGCCGATGCAGCGCCAAATCCCTGGATAAATCTGCCGATTACGAACACAGTAAAGCTGTCTGCGAGGGCACAAATCAGTGTGCCGGCAAGAAACCCAAGGAGGCCGATTTGGATGGAGGGCTTGCGTCCGATGGCATCTGACAATGGGCCAAAAAACAACTGTCCAAACATTAGCCCCGCAAAAATGCCCAAAATGATCCAGGGCTTTTGCCAGGCTTCGGTGAAGGAAAAATCAGTCGCAATTGCGTCCATGGCGGGCAGCATCATGTCGATGGCTAATGCGATAGTGGCCATCAAAAATGCGCAGATTGCGATAAATTCCCGGGGTCCTGCGACCCGGTGAGACGTTGTCATGTGTGATTCCGTTGAGAAGCCGATCGAAGCACCGTATTGTTGAGTCTACCGCTCATGAAGGGATCACACCATGCACAGCACTATCGTCTCCGCGGACTGGTTATCGAGCCACATTGATGACATCGATTTGCGTATTCTCGACGCATCCTATTTTTTGCCTACTATGAAGCGAAATGCAGACCGGGAGTTTGTTGCCGGTCACATTCCCGGTGCACTGCGATTTGATATTGAGGAAATCAGTGATCCGGAAGCGACGCTGCCACATATGTTGCCTAATGCCGAGGAGTTCGAGCACGCGATGCAGGGCTTAGGTGTTGGCGAAGGGATGCAAGTGGTTGTGTATGACGCAATGGGATTATTTTCGGCTGCTCGTGCATGGTGGATGTTTCGATACTTTGGCCATGATTCAGTCGCTGTTTTGGACGGTGGTTTACCCGCATGGTTGGCGCATGGCGGTGAGTTGCAAACTGGTCGCGGAAAAGTACGGACGCCAGCTCACCCATTTCGTGCCAAGGCGCGCTCAGGCTGGACGGTGAATGCGGAGATGATTTGTGACAGTCTCGGTCAGGGCGATTTATCAATCCTCGATGCTCGTGCGCGGGGAAGGTTCATCGGCCAAGATCCAGAGCCGCGCCCGGGGATGCGTGCGGGGCACATTCCAGGCAGTAAGAATTTGCCATTCATGGATCTGTTGGATCAAGAGAGCAAGCTTCTGAAGTCGCGCACCGAGTTACTGGAATTGTTCAATGCAGTGGGTGTAGGCGAGCAACCTCTCGTGGTCAGTTGTGGATCTGGGGTGACCGCCTGTGTTTTGGCGCTTGGGCTCGAAATTTGCGGATTACCCACACCCAAACTGTATGACGGCTCTTGGTCTGAGTGGGGTGTGCGAGATGACTTACCGATTGAGCAGGGCGCATAGCACCCTGCTCTCTGGGTAACGCTCTACAGGTTTTCGAAGATGCAAGCGATTCCCTGGCCACCACCAATGCACATCGTCACTAGCGCATAGCGGCCCTGAATGCGTTTCAACTCATAGAGTGCTTTGGTTGCAATGAACGCTCCCGAGCAGCCGACTGGATGGCCTAGCGCGATTGCGCCGCCGTTCGGGTTGGTTTTTTCCAGATCAAGCCCTAGCCCCTTGGCAACCGCCAACGCCTGCGCGGCAAACGCTTCGTTGGACTCAATCACATCCATGTCATTGAGACTGAGGCCTGCCAATTTCAACGCACGCTGACTCGCTGGAATCGGCCCCTCACCCATGATTTCGTTGGCCACGCCGGCCAACGCATACGAGACCAGGCGCGCCATCGGTTTGTGACCGTCGGCTTCGGCTTGACTTCGATTGGCGAGAATCAAGAAAGCGGCTCCATCATTGATTCCCGATGCGTTACCCGCAGTCACGGTNCCGTCTTTAAGGAACGCCGGGCGCATCTTTGCGAGATCGGCCAGGGTGGTGCCTGGNCGCACATGTTCGTCGGTATCAATGGTGACCTCGCCTTTNCGGGTTGATTTCACAATCGGTACGATTTGCGACTGAAAGCGACCCTCGGCAATCGCCGCTGCGGCGCGGCGATGTGATTCGACTGCCAAGGCGTCCTGTGCTTCCCGGGTGAGCTCCCATTTTTTGGCCAGATTNTCGGCGGTGATGCCCATGTGTCCCGCGCCAAATGGATCGGTGAGAGTTGCTACCATCAGGTCAATAAGTTCAGTTGAGCCCATCCGTTTGCCAAAGCGCAGATCNGCACTCATGTAACCGCCTCGTGACATCACCTCGACACCGCCACCGGCACCGTATTGGATGTCACCTAGCATGATTTGTTGTGCTGTAGTNACGACTCCCTGTAATCCACTGGAACACAGTCGATTGACTGTTAGTGCGATCGATTCCATTGGCATACCAGCGCCAACGGCGACACATCGCGCAACGTAGGCAAAGCGAGCATCAGTTGGAATGCAGTTTCCGCAAGTTAATGATTCGATTTGATTTGGATCAACACCTGAGCGGGCAATGGCCTCGCGAAGCACGGTGGCTCCGAGCTCTTGAGGCTCAAAATCGGAGAGGCCTCCGGCAAAGGTTCCAATCGGGCTTCTCGCAGCAGAAAGTACAACGACGTCATGTGTCATTTGGGCTGTCCTTAGAGTTGGGTCAGATTCGATTTTGTACCTTCAGTGAATCCAATCTCAATGCGGCCTTGGTTGATAGGACCAAAGGCCTGCTGTACCGTGCGCCCCTCGCAGGTGCACAACAAGGGAGTGGCATGTACGAACAACTGTCTCGAGAATGGTTTGGCAACACGCGTGGCGATCTGATTTCAGGATTGGTCGTCGCATTGGCATTGATTCCAGAAGCCATCGCATTTTCGATTATCGCTGGAGTCGATCCAAAAGTTGGTTTGTATGCTTCGTTTTGCATCGCTGTCGTGATTGCATTTACTGGTGGACGACCCGGCATGATCTCTGCNGCAACTGGAGCCATGGCCTTGCTGATGGTGACATTGGTTCGAGAGCATGGACTTCAGTATTTGCTGGCTGCGACGCTGCTTACAGGGCTGTTGCAAATCATCGCGGGTTACATTCGGTTAGGCTCCTTAATGCGCTTTGTATCGCGCTCGGTGGTGACAGGCTTCGTCAATGCTTTAGCCATTCTGATTTTTATGGCGCAATTGCCAGAATTGATGGATGTGACATGGCATGTGTATGCACTCACAGCGCTTGGGCTGGCCTTGATCTATGGATTCCCTTATTTGCCGATAATCGGTCGCTCTATCCCATCACCGTTAGTTTGTATTCTCGTAGTGACAGCAGTTGTTGTCNTACTCGGAATTGACGTTCGCACCGTCGGCGACCTGGGTGAACTCCCTGACACCCTGCCAATCTTCTTATGGCCTGATGTGCCGCTGACCATGGAAACACTGTGGATCATCCTGCCGTACTCCGCGTCTCTGGCCGTTGTGGGGCTGTTGGAGTCATTAATGACTGCGACCATCGTTGATGACTTCACTGACACGTCAAGCGACAAAAATGTGGAGTGTCGAGGGCAGGGTATTGCCAATGTGTGCTCTGGTCTGATTGGTGGAATGGCGGGATGTGCGATGATTGGGCAATCTGTGATCAACGTAAAGTCTGGCGGCCGTGGTCGTTTGTCCACTTTTGCGGCGGGATTGTTTTTGCTGATTATGGTGGTTTTTTTAAGTGAGTGGTTGTCAGTCATTCCGATGGCTGCCTTGGTCGCGGTGATGATCATGGTCTCGATCGGAACATTTTCTTGGGATTCGGTTATCCAATTGAAGTCCCACCCGCCCTCAAGCTCCGTGGTGATGTTAAGTACCGTCGTCGTAGTTGTCTTCACGCATAATCTGGCGATCGGTGTATTTGTTGGTGTGTTGTTGGCAGCGTTATTTTTTGCCAATAAGGTCGGACGTATTTTGCTGGTTCGCTCAGCGCAGCCGTCCGAAGGTACGCGCCGATACGAGGTTGAAGGCCAAGTATTTTTTGCATCGGCCGACTCTTTCATCGCAGCATTTGATTTCAAAGAGGTCAATACACGGGTAGTGATTGATGTGCATCGTGCGCACTTTTGGGATCTGACTGCGGTGGGTGCTCTGGACAAAGTGGTTATGAAGTTTCGCCGTGAGGGTGCAGAGGTGGAGCTGATTGGAATGAATGAGGCGAGCCGCACTATTGTGGACCGATTCGGTACGCACGATAAGGCGGATGTTGAGCAGATCTTGGCCGGCCACTGAGAGGTATTGAAATGACACATGTAATTGGTTGTGTGGATGGCTCGCGGGTCACCAATGCGGTTAGCCAGGCAGCCGTCTGGTCGGCTGGTCATCTGGATGCGCCACTACTTTTTTTGCACATGCTTGAGCATCAAAACTTGCCAATGACAGAGGATCACTCTGGAGCCATCGGATTTGGTGCCCGAGAAGATTTATTGAACACCTTGGTTGAGCTTGAAGCGCAGCGTGCGCAACTTGAGTTGAAGCAGGGTCAATTGATGCTCGATGCGGTGCGTGAACGTGCGCAGACCTTGGGTGTGACTGACGTCAATGTCTTGCAACGTCACGGCGTGCTGCTCGAGACTCTACATGAGCTGGAAGACAGGACTCGATTGGTGGTGGTGGGCCGCCAGGGGCTGGCGCATGAGTCGTTTGCGCGGGCGATTGGAAGCCAAATTGAGAGCCTGATTCGAACAGCCAGTCGTCCGGTGTTGCTTGTGGCTGAGGATTTTAATGAACCGAAGCAATTTATGTTGGCCTATGACGGCAGTGAAACAGCAGATAAGGCTTTAGAAATGGTTGCGGGCAGCCCGTTATTGCGTGGACTGCCGTGCCACCTGGTAACCGTTGGCGAAGACGCAGCGCCACTGGAGCGTGCGAAAGGGCGTCTGTTGCAATCTGGTTTTGATGTGGAAGCACGGTTACTCAGTGGAGCTTACGTAGCTGGCGCGCTTGTTGACTACCAGGCCAAGCACAAGGTGGGTCTCACCGTAATGGGTGCATACGGACACTCACGGATCCGACAATTTTTTGTTGGCAGTCAAACCACCAATCTGTTGCAGCGATCATTAACGCCGCTTTTATTGTTGCGCTGAGTACNCGACTCAATCGTTAAACAGCCGAAACGGACGCGCTCCACGTGCTGCCCCGAGCCACACGCTGCCGAGTGCAAGAGCGACGTACGCCATAAGCGTCCATGCGGGAATTGGTAGTCCGAGTACAGGATGCACTTCAGCACAGCTACCGGATCCAAGAAGCAGCGTTTGCAAACTGTCGGTGAATGGAAATCGCTCGATCATGAAATAAATATCAGGACCACAATCTGGAACTTGATCTTCCGGCAGAGATTGAAGCCAGAGTTGCCGCGCTGCGAGCCAGATGCCGAGTGCGGAAGAAAGCAATATTGAAATAGCGCAAATCAAGCGAAAGCGGTAACTGGGAATTAAATACAGAAGACATAGAATCCCAACCAACGCGAACACGACGCGTTGTGCAAGACAGAGCGCGCAAGGAACGAGTCCTGAGACATACTCGAGGTAGAAGGCGGAACCGAGTAAAGCAAAGCATCCAGATGCCATAGCAAACGCAAGATATGGACTGATTCTACCCACAACGCCTCCTCAATGAAGGCTTCGAGTCTAGCCCAATATGTCTTCGCGTTGGTAGCCAAAAAGTCAGTGGTTGCTTGGGCCTTGCAGCGCCTTTCAGGGGTTTACACTTCCGTGTTTCCGCCAAAGTCGTGATTGAGATCAAACCCGTGATCTCAGGATGGAATTAACTATTTCTTTTTGTTCGATTTTTCTGGCCCAGAGTAGCTTTCGACTCCGAGGCTCAGTGCGTAGCAAGCCAATTCAATGGCCTTCGGTATCTCAAAACGATCGCCGTTTCGCTCGCCCTTCTCGTAGTACTGGATAATACGCGATTTGAGGCCTAATCGCTGTGCAGCTTCTTTTTGTGTCAGCTTCAGCATTTTTCGCCAAGCTTTAAATTCAGCGGGTTTCATGATGCGTCATCCTTCAGAGGGGTGCAGTATAACCGTCGGTTTCTAGATCGCCAAACCGTGCCGTTGCCAGAGCGGCTCCTAGTTCAGTGCAGAGTTGCAACGTAGGATTCCGATTGGCTCAAGAATCTAGGAAGTGTGTCCGGTAGGTGGGTGTTTCTACGTTCGCAGTAAAAATCCAATTCAGCCGCAAGGGTTGCTAAGAGGTGATTACGCGTGGACATCATTTCTGAGAGCCCTACCTGATCATGAATCTTTCCACAAGTCTGTTGACGTGGCACGACTTGGTATTTCACCAGTACTTAAGCACTTATTTTTCAAAAAGTACTTTCGAAAAAATATACTAGTTATTGTTTTAATTTGATTTATTTTTATTGACTAAGTTTTGATCAATTGCCGGGAGTCCGCATCGTTTGCGGGCTGATGTTTCTTCTCAGATTTTTATCCAAAAAGTTATCCACAGGATCTTTGGACAACCGATTTGTCAATCGCCAGGAAAAAAAAGTTCTTTTTGATTGAATGTGCGCGCAATACGCCGCACATAANGGCGAGTGAAAAATAACTGCAAAGGAAGTCTTATGCTCGATCTCAAAACAGCGAACGCCATCGTCAACCACATTATTGCTGCCGCCGAAGCGCGTACAGATTTGAAGCCCATGACGGCGGTCGTGTTGGATGCAGGTGGTGCGGTGATCTGCGCCCAACGCCAAGATGGTGCGTCGCCAATTCGTGTCGATTTGGCTAAAGGGAAAGCCAATGGCGCAGTGATGATGGGCATCTCCAGTCGGAAATTGGGCGAGCGTGCTGAGCAGCANGCGTATTTTATTCAAGCCGTTAACGCATTGTGTAATGGTTCGTTGGTCCCAGTTGCTGGTGGTGTGTTGATTCACAACGATCAGGGGCAGTTACTTGGCGCGGTCGGTGTGACAGGAGATACCTCAGATAATGATGAAGCCTTGGCATTGGATGCCGTTGCTGCTGTTGGTTTGACGCCTGTCGTCTGAGTGTTTGACGAAGATCAAGCGGATCAGTGACTGGTCTGCGGACCGGTCACGTCGTTATTGTTTGTCGCGGTTTTGGTCTAGCGGCCCGNTGGCTACAGTGATCGGTCTGAATCCATCTACTGCGGATGACAAGTACGATGACCCCACCTGTCGCCGGCTTATGGCGCTGTTGCGTTATGCAGGATTCGGTGGGTTTTTTCTGGTGAATTTGCTGCCCGATGCCGCATCCGATCCACGGCGCGTGCGTTGGTCGAATCGGCGCTTCTCTGCCCGAAACCGAAGTGCGATCGAAATCGCGATAGGGCAAAGCGATGCCGGGATTGTCGCGTGGGGTGCTTGGGGCGTTCGCCTGCCGTTTCGAGCACAGGTGCTCGAATTAGTGCAACATCCGTTGTGTTTTGGGCTGACCAAGTCAGGAGAACCGAAACATCCGTTATACCTCTCGGCAAAAACCGAGTTGCAGGCCTACTGAGGATGCACCTGCGTTAGGCTTCTTCCAGCGGATCCTGCCCGAGGTAGATGACGTCACTCGGTGAGCGCCCCTGTGCGGGGTCGGGTGCAGTCTCTGGGTTGATTTCATTCCACCACGCAATGAATTCATCACGCGACAGTTGTTGTGGAAACTGGTTCGCTTGCTGCGGCTTGTTGTGTTGCATCACTTTCTCCCGATTGAGGTTCAGTGACGATCCGTGTCGCGGGCATACCACCTTGGTCTAAGTATCCTGCATAGATCGGACCGCTGACGCAATACTTTCCTGTATTTTTTCGTCTGCGGGTCTTGGGTTTTTGTTGCAGTGTCCGATATATCCTGAACCTGGAGGTATGTATGCGTTTTGTGTTGATGATTGGTTTGTTGTTTTCGGTGGAGTTTGTGGCCGCGGCTGAAGTTTGGCACTGCAAGCACCCAGCACGGGAACGCGAAGATCTGACATTCACCGTTGACAACGCAGACACCGTGGCGTGGCGACATGCCAAGCTCGGCAACATGGATCCTCTGAAACTGGTGGTCAATACCCAAGCGCTTCTGACGATGGCGAGCCAACGCGTGAACATTATGTATTCACGTTTTTTTCATCTCGATAAATTCAGCGGTCGAATGGGCGAGACCACGTTTCGTAGCGAAACGCTGCGCCGTCTGGCTGAGCAGGATGCGACATTAAACTGGGATATGGTGACGACGTTATGGAGCTGCGAACAACAAGGCGACACTAACTCGCAGTGACGGTCGCCTGAATCAGTTCATGGTCTGCGATCGTGTGACCCGCAATGTCTACCGCTGCTGTAGTGCGTGCCTCGGTGGCACTCAAATGTCGAGTGAAAAGCCAGTCAATGCGTCCCAATGGAGGTTTTGGATAGCCGCGCTCTCGCGTTCGTTGACTGACATCCCGGGTGTTGGCAGTGTTCCAGTGAAAGTTCGCCTTGGAGAAGACCTCAAACAGGGGTTCATGAACTTCTGGATTCCGAAACCTCTCTGGGTCACTTTCCACAAGTATCTGGCGCAACTGAAATGGATCGCTGGTTTCAGTCGGGTCAATTGTGGATGTGTTGAAGTCGCCACCAACAACGCACGCCAGATCGTGTTTGCCATGCCAATTTAGAAGCTCATCAATGGCCATGGAGCGTACTGTTGGTGAGGTGTTGTTCTCCAAATGGGTTACGACACAGGAGATTACTCCAGTCGTTGTAGCGATTTCTGCGACCAGTGCAATTCGACCACCAAGACGGGCCTCGCTGAAGCGGCGGTGCCACCAGCTACCATCACTGTCGGAAAATCGCAGCAGCTTTGGATTTCGCAAGGGGTACCGGCTAATAATCGCATTACCATGCAAGCCAGCTTGATTGAATGGGTCGACAGGTTGGTTGAGTTCCCACGGATTACCGAGTCCAAGTTCAACAAATTCAACAGCAAAGATCCCGTGCCAACCAAGAGCGTGGCACAGTGCGCGGGTCGTATGCTCTTGTCTTGAACGGCTCATGCCGTGATCCATTTCAGTGAGTAGCACCAGATCCAAATTCTGCTCCATGATCACTGCTTGGGCGGCTGTCCAGCGACTGCCGCGTTCAAGATTCCATGCGCCAATGCGCAGGGCTGGCGGCGGGGGATGCGCTGATGCTGCCGCAGTGATCTCCAGTTCGTTTAGGCACTGAAATTGGGAGACCCAAGTGGCGTAGCTGTCGCCACGATCCAATCCGGCCAATGCCGCTTCGCGCAATGCGATGTCAGGGAGCGTGAGATCAGTCACACGTTTTGTCATCAATTGCCCTCATACTCTGTAATTGGAGGTGGATTATGCATGTGATTGCACACCGTGGCTTTGCGCGGCAAATCCCAGAAAATTCATTGGCTGGATTACGCTACACAGCATCTCAGGGTATCGAATCCGTCGAATGCGACATTGCTGTTGCGTCCGACGACGTGGCCGTGGTTTTTCACGATCGCAGTTTACACCGGATGACAAGTGATTCTCGGTCCGTACTGGCATGCAAGAGTGCGGAATTGGGACAGCTACCACTGTGCTTCGAGGGGCAAAAGACTGCGGAGACGATTCCAACTGCAACCCAGTTTCTGCAACTGGCACACGCACTGGGGCTGTTTGTGCATTTTGAATTGAAAGTGCACGACTTGGAGGTGGAGCGTGTTGTCAAAGCCGCGGTTGCAAGCATCCGCGCTGCGCAGATTCCACTGTCGCAACTGCGAATTTCTTCGTTTTCATTGGATGCTCTGGTGCGTTGTCACACCAGGTTGCCAGAGGCCAAGTATGGGCTTGCCTGTCATCATTTGGCCGAGGTGGCTTTTGTTGATTTTCAGGCACTGTCGATTGTCAGTGTGCATCTGAATATCACCGCGGCGACACCAGATGCGTGCTGTCATTTGAAAGCGCAGGGTCTGGAAGTAAATCTCTACACAGTCAATGATCCGGCACTTTTGACCGGCTTTGATCCGGACTGCTTTGATGGCATCTTCACCGATGATCCCACGCCTTGGCAGATTGGGCGTCTGAGTTAGCTGGCGAGTCGAATTCCTGCAAA
>JGI26088J50261_1000078_pt1 | contig 58826 bp, 57 predicted proteins | sample SaaInl1SG_22_DNA_FD_50261 | JGI IMG/M metagenome (IMG submission 50261)
ATAAATAATGGCGGAGCGGACGGGACTCGAACCCGCGACCCCCGGCGTGACAGGCCGGTATTCTAACCAACTGAACTACCGCTCCGTGCGGTCATTGCTTCGGACTTGGTGGGTGGAGAGGGGCTCGAACCCCCGACCCTCGCCTTGTAAGGGCGATGCTCTTCCAACTGAGCTATCCACCCGATGCAACGATGGGGGCGCATGATACTGTCTCAGCAGATGGTGTCAATAGATTTTCTTGCCAACAGCGGCGAGCACTCTACAATGGCGGGCTCGTTCGTTTTATAGCTGTGATAACCCGATGCGCCTGTCCGATCTGAACATTGAAAACTACGAAGTCGTAATCCCACCGACCGCACTGAAGCATGAACTGCCATTGCCTGATGCAACGCGTCAGTTGGTCAATGAGTCACGCCAAGTCGTCAAAAACATCCTCGACGGCACTGATAAGCGTCTGTTTGTTGTTGTCGGACCCTGCTCCATCCACGATCCTGATTTGGCCATGGACTACGCACGCCGTTTGAAGCAACTGGCCTCTGAGGTGTCAGATCAGCTGTTCGTGATCATGCGAGTATATTTTGAGAAGCCGCGAACCACCGTAGGCTGGAAAGGCTTGATCAATGATCCTTTGTTAAATGGCAGCTTTGATATCGAAAAAGGTTTGCGAATAGCGCGTAAGTTATTGATCGATTTGAGTGAACTCGGGCTCCCTCTGGCTACTGAGGCACTGGATCCGATCTCCCCTCAATACCTACAAGACACCATTACTTGGACGGCCATTGGTGCGCGCACCACTGAGAGTCAAACGCACCGGGAAATGAGCTCAGGCTTGTCATCCCCGGTTGGCTTTAAAAATGGCACCGATGGCTCATTAGATGTAGCTGTTAACGCCATGAAGTCAGTGACCCACGGACATGCCTTTCTTGGGATTAATCCCGACGGTCAGGTGGCAATCACCAGAACACGCGGCAACGGATATGGTCACGTGGTATTGCGCGGCGGGGGCGGCAAGCCTAATTATGATTCGGTGAGCGTGGCCCTCTGTGAGCAAGCGCTTGAAAAGGCTGGGCTGGCGAAAAATATCGTGGTCGACTGCTCGCACGCCAATTCCAATAAAGATCACAATGTGCAGCCTCTGGTGCTAGACGACATCGCGCATCAAATTCGAGACGGCAATGAAAGCATTTGTGGCGTGATGATCGAATCGAACATCCACGAGGGCAACCAGAACATTCCTGATGATCTCAGCCAGCTAAAATACGGTGTNTCCGTAACTGATGCCTGCATCGATTGGGAAACGACCGAGAAAGCGTTGTTAAAGTTCGCTGCCGGTCTAAAGGATGCGTTGCCAACCCGCCGCGGCTAACTAGAGTGCCGGGTGTGCTCCCGGCATCAAAAACTCAACATCTGAAGTGTGTGCTGCTTGCATCATCTGTACGGCCATTTGCCGTACCGGCTTGCCGCCAAAGATTACTTGATACAAGGCTTCCAGAATCGGCATGACAATCCCCAGCGATTCACACCGAGCCCTCACCAGGCGGAGGGTATTGACCCCCTCGGCTACCTGACCCAACTGTGCCTCGGCGGCATCCAGCGTGAGACCTTCTGCCAACGCCCTGCCAACGCGAAAATTCCGTGACAGCGGTGACACACTGGTGACATACAAATCGCCAACACCCGCCAAACCAAGAAAACTCAACGGGTTGCCGCCCATCTGGCTCGACAATCTTGACATCTCCGCCAACGCACGCGTAATCAAGAGCCCTTTGGTGTTTTCACCAACGCCAAGTCCATCAGCAAGGCCTGCAGCTATTGCATAGATGTTTTTCAATGCGCCGCCCAATTCCACGCTGATCAGGTCCTCTGAGCTGTAGAGCCTGAAGTAACGGGTTGCAAAGGCAGCACGTGCCAGCTCACGGACCCGTGGATCACGACTCGCAACCACAGAGGCTGTAAGGTGTCGACGCGCGATCTCATGTGCCAAATTGGGTCCAGACAGAACGCCCACTGGATGCGTTGGCAGATGCTCAGAGATCACTTGGCTCATCAACAAGAAACCCTGCTCCCGTATACCCTTGGTTGTGGACAACAGGGCTGCGCTCGGAGCGAGGCAGGATGCCAACTGCTCACAGACAGCGTCCATCGACTTCGAGGGTACCGAGAGCAACACCAGTTCAGCTTTGTTGACAACGGATGCAATGTCATCACTCGCGGTGACACTCTGATGCAACTCCAAATCTGGATGGTATTGGGGATTTCGGTGGGTTTGATTAATTGCTGCGACCAGATCTGGGTTACGGGCGTAAATCGCCACCTCGCACATGTTGTGCGCAGCCACATCAGCCAACACAGTTCCGAAGCTCCCTGCCCCTATCACGGCTACCCGCATATTCTCTCCTGTTTTATGAACTGCAGCTTAAATGCACTGATGCCGAGCTATCCGGTGCAACCCCACCGAGGGCTGTCGCAACATCGCAGTGCTGATTGAGACCGTGCGCCATCGCCTTACGCAGAGCAACTATATCTGAATCGATTCCCGAATCAGCGCGCTCGATCACCGACTGCAACAGCCAATGGCTCAATAGCCATTGTGGCGCAATCGCTTGAGCCTGAGGCGCTAAACTGGGCTCCATCTCCTGCTGCCATAAGCGATACAGGGTTTCCCACGATGCCCCCACACGACTCAACTGAAACTCACCACCACTCAACAAACCGTAAAAACTCTCCGGATAATAAAGACCTGGACTCGAAAAAGTGTCACGCAGCTTGTCAATCACCGTGTCCAATCGCGGATTATCTTGAGCAATCGCCAGACGCTGAGCGAGCGTGGTGCGTAGGTGTTGACTGAATTGGTCAGGAAATTGCGCCAACAGCGATTGCAAAACCTCCACCGACACATACGGCGTCAGCGTCTCCGCCAGACAGGCCAGATTCCAATGCATCACGCGTGGCTGCTGGCCATAGGCGTAGCGCCCCCCTCGATCGGTATGATTAATCACGTAGTCAGCGTTCCAGTGATCCACAAATCCGTAGGGACCGTAATCAAGCGTCTCTCCAGACAAGGCGGTATTGTCGGTGTTCATCACCCCATGCACGAAGCCAACAGCCATCCACTGGGCCACCAACGCGGCACTGCGATCAACATAGCGCGCAAACACCAGCTCGTGGCGATTTGGGTACCCCAACAGATCCGCATCTAGACTCGCGATCGCAAACTCATACATCGAGGCGAGCGCATCATGATCTTGACGATGGTAAAAGTGCTCCATGTGGCCGATCCGAAGATGGCTCTGCGCAATTCGACACAGGGTTGCACCTGTTTCCATCTGCTCTCGACGAACCGGTGTCTGGCTCCGGACTAAGCAAAGCGCGCGCGTGGTTGGCACACCGAGTGCAGCCATGTACTCAGATCCGAGATATTCGCGAATCGCACTGCGCAGCACACTGCGTCCATCACCCATCCGAGAATATGGTGTCTCACCAGCACCCTTCAAATGCCACTCGTGTGCGCGACCGGCATGATGAGAAAGACCAAGATACACACCTCGCCCATCACCGAGTTGCCCGGCCCACTGACCAAACTGATGTCCCGAATAAACCTGCGCAATTGGATCCCATTCAGGCAGTGGTTGATGCCCTGAAAACGCGTCAAGAGCACCATCCATTTGCTGCATCCCTGCCACGCCCAATACCTCGGCGAGCCCATCATTCCAATCCACAAAACCAGGATTTAACAGCGGTTCAGGCTTCACCCGAGACCAAAATATCGACTCAGGTAGGCTCTGATAAGGATGAGACCACTCAGCTTGCAGGTTCAGCATCTCGTGCGTCGACGATGAGTGACTCAGGTGCCTGTTGACATGGCAATGCGCGACCAATGAAAGCTTCGATTTCTGGTAGCAAAAACGAATCGTCCTCACATGCAAAACTGATCGAGGTGCCATCTGCACCAGCGCGCCCTGTTCGACCGATGCGGTGTACATAGTCCTCAGGGTCTTCTGGCAAGGTGTAGTTGATCACATGTCCCACACCATCGATATGAATACCGCGACCAGCCACGTCGGTTGCCACCATCACACGGGTCTTCCCTTCTTTAAATCGATCCAGTGTTTGGATTCGCTTCCGTTGTGGCACCTCTCCACTCAACAACGCCGCATCGATGCCATCGCCTACCAAGCGATCCACCAAATTACGACACAGGTCGCGGCGATTGGCGAATACCATCACCTTGTGTAATTCTCGAGTCAGAATGAGATTTTTCAGCAGTTGGTACTTGGTGTCATGGGTGGTGATATAAACAATCTGCTCGACGCGATCCGTCGTGACATGCTCTGGTGCAATTTCGATCCGCGTCGGATCGAAGGTCCAGCGCTCAGATAACTCCACAATCTGCGGCGTGAATGTTGCGGAGAACAGCATCGTCTGACGGGACTCCTTACGTGGGCAGGCACGCACAATGCGACGCACATCTGGCATGAAGCCCATGTCCAGCATTCGATCGGCCTCATCCAAGACCAAGATTTCAATCTTGCGGAGATTGATTTCATTCTGGCCTAAAAAGTCGATCAAGCGTCCAGGTGTCGCCACCATGATGTCGCAAGGCGCGTGCCTNAGATCATCACGTTGCTTTTGATAATCCATACCGCCGACAATCGAAACCACCGACAAGCGCGTGTATTTGCATAGGTTCTCTGCATCAGCGGCAATTTGCACAACCAGCTCGCGGGTAGGAGCCAGAATTAATGCGCGCGGGGTACCCGTCCGGCGTTTACCATCAATTGGCTCACGGAGAAAGGTGTCGATCATGGCGATCAAGAAGGCGGCTGTCTTACCGGTACCGGTTTGCGCCTTGGCGACAATATCTTCACCATCAAGCAGTACCGGAAGTGCTTCAGCCTGGACTGGACTGGTATGCCGAAACCCAAGATCTGCAATCGCGTGCATCAATGCTTTGGGCAGATCCAGATCGTGAAAACGAGTTTTACCCTCTTCAGGTGGTACGTCAAAACTACTGACATCCCAAAGTGTAGTCGTGTTCGATTCAGTCATGATCCCTCGCAGCCTCTCATCGAAAGCGAGAGTGTACACGAGGGACCCTGATTGCGACTAATTACCGCTCGATAGCGAGCGCCACACCTTGTCCACCACCGATGCACAGTGTCGCCAAACCCTTCTTGGCATCACGCTTGATCATTTCGTGAATCAACGAGACAAAGACTCGGCAACCGGAGGCCCCAATAGGATGACCAATCGCGATCGCACCGCCATTCACATTCACTTTCGCTGTATCCCAGCCCAACCCTTTATTGACTCCAATGGCCTGTGCGGCGAAGGCTTCGTTGGCTTCGACCAAATCCAGCTCCTGATGTGTCCAGCCAGCACGCTGTAAACACAGCTCCGTCGCTGGAATTGGACCGGTCCCCATAATCTCAGGAGCAACCCCGGCGGATGCATAGGCTTTGACTCGCGCCAAGATCGGGAGCCCTAGGGATTCTGCTTTGGCCACAGTCATCAACATCACCGCGGCCGCACCGTCGTTAATCCCCGACGCATTACCTGCGGTCACAGTCCCCGCCTTATCAAATGCCGGGCGCAACTTACCCAGTGCCTCAGCGGTCACGCCATCACGGATGAACTCATCGGTCTTAAACTCGATTGGATCGCCTTTCCGTTGCGGTACAAAAACTGGAACGATCTCGTCAGCAAACCGTCCCTCAGCGCGGGCTTTCGATGCTTTTTGTTGCGACGCAGCGGCAAACGCATCTTGCTCTTCACGGCTGATATCGAACTTTTTGGCTACATTTTCCGCAGTCACACCCATGTGATAGCCACCGAATGTATCTGTCAGACCGTCTTTCAGCATGGTATCTACAAGGCTTGCGTTACCCATCCGAAATCCGTCGCGCGACCCCAGCAGCACGTGTCCAGATTGACTCATGTTTTCTTGCCCACCGGCAATGATGATCTCCGCATCGCCACACAGAATAGCTTGCACACCGAGCGAAACAGCCTTTAAACCTGAACCGCAAACTTTGTTAATTGTCATCGCAGGACAGGTTTCTGGAAGACCGGCATTAAGGGTCGCCTTACGCGCCGGATTTTGCCCCTGCCCGGCGGTCAGCACCTGGCCCAAAATGACTTCGCTAATCTGATCAGCATGGACCCCGGTATCTGCAAGAAGCTGCCGGATCACCGTCGCTCCAAGTTCATCGGCTGACACACTGGCTAATCCACCCGAAAAGCTTCCAACCGCAGTACGTTTCGCGGCAACTATGGCAATTTGTGACATCACTGTTCCTCTAATTGAAATGCTGGTAGCTCTTGTAACAGGGTTCGGCCCCAACGGGTATTCACCAAACGGCGATCCAGTACCGTTATTTGACCTGTGTCGGTCTCAGAACGAATCAAACGACCCACTGCTTGCCGTAAACGAATCGTCGCCGCTGGCATCGATAACTCAGCAAACGCATCACGACCTTGGCGTTTCAAGTACTCAGCAAATGTGGCTTCTCGCGGATCGTCTGGCGGCTGAAATGGCAACCGAGTGATCACCACCTCATTGGCAAGATCTCCTGGCAAATCAAGACCTTCTGCCATTGACTGCAAGCCAAATATCACCGAAGTCTGTCCTGTCAAACGCTTCTTTTGGTGCGCAGACAAGAGTTCACTTAACGGTAACTGCCCCTGCACCAACAGCTGCTCCCGAAGTGCCTGATTGATGCGCTCCTCAACCCGGAATAACAAACGCCAACTGGTGAATAAAACCAATACGCCCAATCCGCTGTCGACCCGTGAGTTTAAATACTCGCTGATCCGTGTCGCATGCGCTTCCTCATCACGCGGATCACCGGCCTGAGCCGGCACTCGCAATACACCTTGGCGCGCATAATCAAAAGCGCCAGCAACGATCAATCCTGAACTGTGTGGCAAGCCAAGCGCCTCAACCGGCGCTTTAAAGTCATGCTGGTGAGCCAATGTTGCCGAGGTCAGAATCGCTGCGCCGACTCGCCCCCACAGATCATCTCGCAGTGCATCCGCCGGAGCTATCGGGCTGACCCAAAACTCAATGTCAGTAGGATCATCCGGTGTCGCATAGCGCACGTCTTGTCCCACACGGATCCAACGTGCATCGCCTTGTTCTGCCGTGCCCTCGGACATCGCCNCGGTAACCTTGGGAATCGACTCTAATCGCCCCATCGACAGGGCGACTTGGGCAGCAAGCATTTCGGCATCATGTTCAGACAGTTCATCCGACCCATTTGCAGAAACACCCTTTAACCAGTCCAAAATCTTTTGCACCTTATTCAGCGTCTGCTGCACCGGTTCATGGCCATCAGTTGGCCATGGAAAGACATCATCAAGCCCCAATCGATAACGCGAGCCCCCTTGTTGGTGACTGAAATCACGCTCGTCCAAGTCCCTCATTTTGGCCAATGTGAGCTTGCCCCAATCTGCCAACTGATGACCTAATCCATTCAGCGATTCAGGCAACCTCGCCAAATCTGATCGCAATCGATGCGACTGGGGCAATACGCCCGCCAGAGTACCCAGTACTCGGTCNAGGCTTTTGATCGCCCCCAAGCTTTGTGCGATCCGAATTTGACTGGTGAACTGGTCTGCGGCGACGCGTGCTAACTGGTGTGCTTCGTCGATGACTAAGATCGTTTTTTCAAGCGGCGGTAGAATCACTCCGCCACCCAATTTCAAATCCGCCATTAACAAATCATGATTGACGATCAGCACATCGGACTCAAGCCAACTGTCCCGCGCGAGAAAATACGGACAGACAGAAAAACTTTGGCATTGGCGCCCCTGGCATCGGCGGTGGTCGGTGGTGACCGCAAGGCGCACTGCATCCGTAATTACTTCCGGAATCTGATCCATGTCACCGCGCCAAGAGCCATCTACCCAGGCACGACTGAGTCCCTCGACCAAGTGCCGATCGTCGCTGTCGAGCACCAATGTCAATTCATCTGGATAGATAGCATCCTGTCCTGACACCGTATCAAGCGCGGCCTCGAGTCGAATTGGACAGAGATAACGACGCCGTCCTTTGGCCAAGCTCCACGTCAGCATTAAGTCGGTCGCCTCAACTAAGTCAGGCAGGTCTTTTTCAATCAATTGCGTTTGCAGCGACACCGTTGCCGTGGAGATGAGCAGCGGCATTTCCCGCTCCAAGGCAACAGGTAATGCACCCACCAAGTAAGCCAAGGTTTTTCCTGTGCCCGTTCCGGCTTCAATCAGACCAATTGGTGGATCACCGTCTTGATGAATTCGCGACAGAATGCTCGCCACTTCAGCGATCATCTGTTTTTGCCCAAGCCGTGGTTTCAGATTTCGCGCACGCAGAAAATCACTGTAGAGTGCTTGGATGGATTGCTTGCTGGCTTCAGTCAGTGCGCTCACAGGATTCGATCTGCGGTGTCAAAGACCACAGTGTAGGGGAAATTTATGCAAACGTCTGAAATCGCTATCCATGCAGTCCGTGCCGGAGGCGCATTGGCTTTGAAACACTTTCAACACCGCGATCAACTGGTTATCGATTTGAAAGGCCCTCAGGACTATGTCAGCCAAGCCGATCGAGACGTGGAGTCTCATATGATCGATATTCTCTCAAAAGCCTTTCCTGAGGATGGTTTTGTNGGCGAAGAGTCTGACCTGCGGACCGGGCATCGGCAGTGGGTGATCGATCCGATTGACGGCACCACCAATTTTATTCGGGGACTTCCCTACTTTTGCACCACCTTGGCNTTGGTTGTTGAGGAAAAGGTGATCGGTGGCTGGATCTACGATCCGACTCGAGACGCATTGTACGCCGCCGAACGTGGACAGGGCGCCACTGAAAACGGACGAGCACTCACTCCAAGATGGCGGGATAGTTTTTCTACCGGTTTGGTTGGCATCTGCCACAGCTCAAAACTGACCGCCGAGGAATTAAGTGGGCGCATAGTCAGCGCATTGCAACGCGGCGCAATTTTGCGCCAACCGGGTGCGGCGGCATTGATGTTATGNGATTTGGCGGCAGGTCGCCTCGATGCGCTCTTTGACACGCATTTAAAGCCGTGGGACTCGATCGCCGGTCTATTGATCGCGCACGAAGCCGGCGCCGTAGTCAGCGATTATCTAGCCAGTCCAAATTGGCGGACCGAGCCACAACCGACATTGGCTGCTGGACCGCAGATTTATCAAGAAATGCGCGAACTATGGCCAGAAACTCAAGGCGTTGCGATTCTTTAAAAACCAACAGGTAAAAATACGGTCGACGCGACACCCCGCGCGACCGCATTGAGAGTACGTTGATCTTTTTTCGCCAAAGCAACTGACAACGCATCTTGTAACCCAATGAGTTCACCCAGCAATTGCGAGTAGCTGGCGTTTAAAANGCCATCTTGCACGCCATCGGCAAGAATCAACGGCTGACCTGAAGCGTCAACACGCGACCGCATCAAGTAAGCAGCCGTCTCCACGTTACGTGCCGAGTTATAGATGAACTGCGCCGTGGGCAGATCGTCCAACAAGAGGAATTCGCGTCGATGATCGAAGGCATGATTGACCATGGATTGCAAACCAGCAACCAATGCAAAAACCCGATCACCCTGAAAATCTGGATCAAAAGCCGAGCGAATCAATCGATCTGGTGCAGGGCTGCCAAATTCCTGCAGATTCAGGCGATCGGCCTTTAGCTGTTCGACTCGTGTTTCAAGCAAGGTACCTTCCGGCAACTGCACCGGGTTACGCCGGTAAAGCTTAACCAAAAGCACACTGAGATTCTGATCCAACTCAGAGCGCACAGCTTCAACGAAAAATGCCGTGTCACTCTTAACCAGATCACGTAGCTCCGAGGGCGCCTTGANTGGTACAGCGCAGGCTGAGAGCAAAACACCCATCAGCCCAAGCCATAACCCGCGCAAAATCAACCGGCGAGCTCACTGAGGAGTGCGTTAACCCGCTTTAAATACCCCGGAGCGTCGTCTAGTTTGCCCTCAGCACCCAGTTGTGCGTGATCAAAAACAAGTCGGGCCAATTCGCCGAACCGCGTTTCGTCTTTTTCCGCCTCAAGTCGCTGTAGCAAGCTGTGATCGGCATTAATTTCCAAAATCGGTTTCGACACTGGCATGGCTTGGCCAGCCGCCTCCATGATCTGACGCATCTGCGGCCCCATGTCGTGCTCGGTCAAGACCAGCACCGCAGCAGAGTCCGTCAAGCGTACGGAAGGCTTCACATCGGCCACTTGCTCAGTTAGCGCATCTTTCATCCGCTTCAGAAGTGCCTTGTGCTCCTTGGCCTCTTTTTTCTGCTCTTTCTTCTCGTCCTTACCCTCGCCTGGGAGCTCAAGCCCGTCACGCGTCACATCGACAAACTGATGCTCTTCAAATGACTGTAAGTGACCCATCAGCCACTCATCAATGCGGTCTGATAAGATCAGCACTTCAATGCCACGTGCTTTGAAGGCTTCAAGATATGGAGATCCGAGCGCATTGGTGTGGGATTCAGCCACCAGGTAGTAAATGTCTTTCTGACCATCGATCATTCTACCGATGTAGTCTTCAACGCTTACTGTCTGCTTGGTGTCAGCGGTCTGAGTTGACGAGAACCGCAATAACTTCGTAATGCGGTCTTTGTTCTGGTGATCTTCGGCTGGACCCTCTTTGAGACATTCACCAAAGGTTTCCCAGAACTTTTGGTACTTCTCCGCATCGTCCTTCGCAAGCTTCGAGAGCATATCGAGTGCACGACGAGTCACTGCCGACTTCATCGCCTCGACACGGTCATCTTTTTGCAAGATCTCACGTGAGACGTTCAAGCTGAGATCGGATGAATCCACCACTCCGCGAATAAATCGTAGATACAGCGGCAGGAATTCCTCCGCACGATCCATAATGAATACCCGCTGCACGTATAGCTTCAAACCGCGTGGACTTTCGCGATTCCAAAGATCAAAAGGTGCGCGGGCCGGCACATACAGCAGTCCGGTGTACTCCGACTTCCCCTCAACCTTATGGTGGCTCCAGGTCAACGGGTCTTCAAAGTCGTGTGCAACATGTTTAAAGAACTCGGCGTACTCTTCGTCCGTGATCTCATTCCTCGGACGCGTCCACAATGCAGTGGCTTGATTGACTTGATCCCAAGGCGACTCATCTTTTTCCACATCGTCTTTTTTCAAAAACACGGGAATTGAGACATGATCGGCATACTTTGTGACCAAGTGCCGCACTCGATAGGATTCAGAAAACTCTTTAGCGTCTTCTTTCAGAGACAAACGAATCTCTGTTCCGCGGCCCTCTTTATGAATCGTTTTAATGGTGTATTGACCGTCACCATCTGAAATCCACTCGACAGCCTCGTCTTCGGCATTACCCGCTCGACGTGTCCGCACCACAACCCGATCGGCAACAATAAATGCTGAGTAGAAGCCCACGCCAAATTGACCAATCAACTTGGCGTCGGCCTTCGCATCACCGGACAGGTTTTTCAAAAAGTCTGCTGTACCTGACTTCGCGATTGTACCCAAATTGGCAATCACCTCGTCCCGACTCATGCCAATTCCATTGTCTGAAATCACCAGCTCACGGTCGTCAGCACGGCCNTCGATACGAACGCATAAGTCGACATCGTCGGCCATCAATTCCGGCGCATCAAGCGCCTGGAAACGCAATTTGTCGCACGCATCATTAGCGTTGGAGATCAGTTCGCGGAGAAATATCTCTTTATTGGAATAGAGCGAGTGCACCATCAAGTGCAACAGTTGCTTTACTTCAGTTTGGAATCCAAGAGTTTGTTCGTTTTCAGTCATCGTCCTAATCACTGCATCTGTGGCTTTAGATGATCCGGTTAATTGGGTCAATCTGACAAATTCCAAGCACAAAAAAGCCCCGAGTCATCGACTCGGGGCTTTGATCTGGCTGCACACTATCGTCATGACTGGCATCACGCGGGACAGCCCAACAGACTTACCAGCCAACAGACTTACCAGCCTGTTGCTTCTTTCAGCGTTTTGCCGATTTCTGCAAGGTTCCGAGTCACCGTCACACCGGCGGCTTCCAACGCAGCAAACTTTTCAGCCGCTGTGCCTTTACCACCAGAGATGATCGCGCCGGCATGTCCCATCCGCTTACCCGCAGGAGCGGTGACACCCGCGATATAGCTAACCACAGGCTTGGTCACGTGCTGTTTGATAAATTCAGCCGCTTCTTCTTCAGCAGTTCCACCGATCTCGCCGATCATCACGATCGCCTCAGTTTGTGGATCTTCCTGGAAACGGGCCAAGATATCGATGAAGTTTGAGCCTGGGATCGGATCACCGCCGATACCGACACAGGTAGACTGGCCAAAGCCCATGTCCGTGGTCTGCTTTACCGCCTCATAGGTCAATGTGCCGGAACGGCTCACAATGCCCACTTTGCCCTTTAAGTGGATGTGCCCCGGCATGATGCCGATCTTGCACTCGTCCGGGGTAATCACACCAGGACAGTTCGGCCCGATCAGAACCACACCGGCTTGATCACAGGCCACCTTGCACTTCAGCATATCTAACGTGGGTACACCCTCTGTAATGCAGACGATGACTTGTATTCCAGCCGATACGGCTTCCATGATCGAATCCTGCACGAAGGGCGCTGGCACATAGATCACCGAAGCATCTGCACCTGTTGCTGCGACTGCATCAGCTACGGTATCAAAAACCGGCAGGCCNAAATGGGTTGTACCGCCTTTACCTGGCGTAACACCGCCCACCATTTGCGTGCCATAAGCAATAGCTTGCTCGGAGTGAAAGGTGCCGTTCTTGCCAGTGAATCCTTGGCANATCACTTTGGTGTTTTTGTTAATCAAGATACTCATGCTGCACCTCCAGCTGCGGCCACAACTTTTTGTGCTGCGTCGCTGAGGCTCTCGCCAGCAATGATGTTGAGGCTTGATTGACTCAAAATCTGCGCACCTTTCTCGGCACTATTCCCTTCCAATCGCACCACGACAGGAACTTTGACGCCGACTTCTTCAACGGCACCGATGATGCCTTCTGCGATCATGTCACAGCGCACAATACCGCCAAAGATGTTCACGAAAACCGCTTTCACGTTCTCATCCGACAGAATGATCTTAAACGCTTCTGCAACGCGCTCTTTAGTCGCACCACCGCCTACATCCAAGAAATTAGCCGGTGCACCACCATGCAATTTCACAGTGTCCATCGTGCCCATAGCCAACCCTGCTCCGTTGACCATACAGCCAATGGTGCCGTCGAGTGCCACATAGTTCAGCTCCCACTTGGCGGCTTGCGCTTCACGCTCGTCATCCTGAGATGGATCGTGCATTGCCGCCAATTCCGGATGGCGATACATCGCGTTGGAATCGATCACCACTTTGGCATCCAGACAATGCAAATTGCCTTCATCGGTAATAACCAAAGGATTCACTTCGATCAATGCGACGTCTTTTTCTTCAAACAGTTTCGCCAAACCGAGGAAAATCTGCGTGAATTGCTTCATCTGCGTTGGGTTCAAGCCCAGCTTGAAACCGATTTCACGCGCTTGGTATGGCTGTGCGCCAACCAAGGGATCGATCGCTGCCTTGAGAATCTTNTCAGGCGTTTCATGTGCAACCTTCTCNATCTCAACGCCACCCTCAGTGGATGCCATGAACACAATACGACGACTGGACCGATCAACAACCGCGCCCAAATACAATTCGTTGGCGATATCGGTGCAGGTCTCGATCAATATTTTTGAGACTGGCTGGCCACTGGCGTCTGTTTGATAGGTCACCAAACGATTGCCGATGTGACGCTCACAGAACTCACGGATTTCCGCCTCTGTTTTAACCAGTTTCACGCCACCCGCTTTACCACGGCCTCCGGCATGTACCTGTGCTTTGACGACCCACATGTCGCCACCAATTTGCTTTGCTGCGGCAAGAACTTCATCCGTGGTGTCACACGCTACGCCATGGGAGACTGGCAACCCATACTCGCGGAATAAAGCTTTACCCTGATATTCGTGAAGATTCATACCCTTTACGTCACTTATTTCTCAGGTCAATGAAAGACCGGCTTGTGGCCGGCCGCGTTACAAAAACGGGATATCCATCATGCGGACATCCCGTGAGTCGATTAAGCGCGTTTACGCTTATTCGCAATGTGNATCGCATGGCCGTGCACAGCCAAGGCTGCCTCGTGCAATGCTTCCGATACCGTTGGATGCGCAAACATCGTCATAGCAATGTCTTCTGCCGATGANCCAAACTCCATCGCAATTACACCTTGCGCGACCATGTCACCGGCGGCGGGGCCAACGATGTGTACGCCCAAGATCCGATCGGTTTCTTTGTCAGCGATCATCTTGACCATTCCCGCTGTCTCATTGGCCGCCATCGCACGACCCGAGGCCGCAAACGGGAAGACTCCAACGTTGTATTCGACACCCGCTTGCTTCAACTGCTCTTCGGTCTTACCAACCCAAGCCACCTCGGGATGGGTATAAATCACTGAAGGCACTGTGTCGTAATTCACTTGCGCATGCTTACCTGCGATCCGCTCAGCTACCATCACGCCTTCTTCAGATCCTTTGTGCGCAAGCATTGGTCCCCGCACTACGTCACCAATTGCATAAACTCCGGGCACCGCTGTTTCGCAGACATCATTGACTTCGATAAAGCCGCGCTCGTCCTGGCCAACACCGCACCCTTCAGCCAACAAGCCCTCTGTAAACGGCTTACGGCCCACAGCCACAATTAATTTGTCGAAGCTGTCGGTTTGCTCACCCTCTTTGGTGGCATAGGTAACCTGAATTTTCTTTCCCTTCACCTCGGTGGCTTTCACCAGGGTTCCGGTCATGATGTTTAAACCTTGCTTACTAAAGATTTTCCGCGATTCTTTTGCGATTTGCTGATCTGCCACCGACAAGAACTCGTCCAGGGCTTCGAAAATAACCACTTCAGAACCCAGGCGATTCCAAACCGAGCCCAGCTCTAAACCAATGACCCCACCGCCAATCACACCCAACTTCTTCGGGACTGAGGTGAATTCGAGTGCTCCAGTTGAGTCCACGATCAAATCGTCTTGTAGTGGTGCTGGTGGAATATTCACAGGTACTGACCCTGTAGCCAAAATGACGAAGTTCGCAGACAACACCTCGACGGCTCCATCGTGATTAGTGAACTCCACTTGTTTGTTGGCTAATAGCTTGCCCGTTCCCGCCAAGTGGGTGACACCATTGGTTTTGAACAACCCACCAATACCACCGGTAAGATTGCTCACAATGCTGTCCTTGCGTTTCAACATCGCTTTAATGTCAATCTTCGGTTGACTGACTGTCACACCATGAGTGGCTAGCTCATGCGAGGCTTCTTCAAACTTATGTGATGACTCAAGAAGTGCCTTCGACGGAATGCATCCGACGTTCAGACAGGTGCCTCCAAGCGACGGCTTTCCGTCTTTCCCGATCCACTTTTCCACGCAGGCCGTTTTGAATCCGAGCTGGGCAGCACGAATGGCTGCAACATAACCTCCAGGCCCCGCTCCAATTACGATTACATCATACTGTTGACTCATATCGGTCTCCGTTATACGTCGAGTAACATCCGTGCTGGATCTTCCAGCAGGTCTTTAATCGCGACCAAGAACTGGACCGCATCTTTCCCATCAATCATCCGGTGATCATACGACAATGCGAGATACATCATCGGCAACACAACCACTTGCCCATTCACTGCCATTGGGCGTTCCTGGATCTTGTGCATACCAAGAATCGCAGTTTGTGGAGGATTCAAAATTGGTGTCGACAACAACGACCCGAACACTCCACCGTTGGTAATTGTGAAGGTTCCACCAGTCATGTCGTCCATCGACAATTTGCCGTCCTTCGCTGCCACAGCAAAATTCTTGATCCCGCCCTCGACCTCAGCGATTGTCATTTGATCGCAATCACGGAGCACCGGAACCACTAGACCGCGTTCGGTGGATACCGCGACGCCAATGTCGTAATACCCGTGGTAGACCATATCCGATCCGTCGATCGAGGCGTTAACCGCTGGGAATCGTTTCAACGCCTCCGCAGCCGCTTTAACAAAGAATCCCATGAAACCAAGTCGTGTGCCGTTATGGGTTTTCTCGAACAGATCTTTGTATTGTGACCGCAGCTCCATCAACGGCTTCATATTGACTTCGTTAAATGTCGTCAACATCGCCGCGTTGTGCTGNGCATCGAGTAAACGCTTTGCGATCGTTGCACGCAAACGTGTCATCGGCACACGTTTCGCAACGCGCTCTCCCAAAGCTGCAACAGGCACTGCAGGAGCCGCCGGCGCACTGGCTGGTGCCGCGGATGACGCTGTCTTTAACGCGTTCTGCACATCTTCTTTGAGAATTCGACCATCCTTCCCGGTACCTTGCACCGTGGCCAGGTTCAAGCCATTTTCATCGGCTAATTTTTTCGCCGCTGGATTTGCCGCAGAGTCGCCCGCGGCCTCTGTTGCGACTGGGGCAGCAGCCGGCGCAGACTTAGCAGGGGTTGCGGCTTTAGCACCGGCTTCAATCTTACCAATCAACTCTTGTGACAACACCGTGTCACCCTCTTGCTTCAGCACTTCGGTCAACACGCCATCTTCGGAGGCGACCACTTCCAACACTGTTTTATCTGTTTCGATATCTACAATCAGTTCGTCGCGGCTGACGGCATCACCCACCTGCTTGTGCCAGGTTGCGATTGAGCCCTCTTCGACGGATTCCGGGAATTGTGGTGCTTTAATTTCAATTGCCATTGTCTTTCCTTTGTGAAGCCACTTGTGGTGGCTTTTACCCTTCCAGTGCGTCTTGTATTAGTGCTTGCTGTTGCGCAACATGCAGCGCCATGTAACCGGCAGCTGGTGTTGCCGCAGCCGCCCGTCCTGCGTAGCGCAGGAACTTATTCGGCAGGTGGCGCCACATCGCATTCAGCATGTGATGCTGACTCTGATACCAAGCGCCCTGATTCATTGGCTCTTCCTGACACCAGATCAACTCTTCCATATTTTCGTAAGGTGCGAGCGCTTCGACCAAATCATCCTCTGGGAACGGATACAACTGCTCAATCCGAAGAATGGCACGATCCTTAATACCGCTCTCCGCCCGATGCTGTTCCAGGTCGTAGTACACCTTGCCAGAGCACAAGACGACCTTTTTGACCCGCTTCGGATCAAGCTCTCCTGTGTCCTGAATCACCGTCTGGAACTTCCCAAATGCCAATTCTTCAAGAGTCGACGCCGCTTCTTTTTTTCGCAGCAAAGACTTTGGACTCATGACGATTAGCGGCTTACGAAGCGGACGAATCGCTTGGCGCCGTAACATATGAAACACCTGTGCAGGAGTCGATGGAACACACACCTGTACGTTGTGCTCCGCGCACAACTGCAAAAATCGCTCGAGGCGTGCGGAACTGTGTTCTGGTCCCTGGCCCTCGTAACCGTGAGGTAACAACATGGTTAACCCACACAGACGACCCCACTTTAATTCACCGGAGGTGATGAATTGGTCAATAACAACCTGCGCACCATTGGCGAAATCACCAAACTGGGCCTCCCAGATCGCCAAACGACGCGGCTCCGTTGTGGCATAGCCATATTCAAAGGCCAACACCGCCTCTTCGGATAAAAACGAATCGTACAATTCAAAACGCGGTTGATCGTCTGCGATATGTTGTAACGGCGTGTAGGACTCACCGGTTTTTTGGTCATGCAATGTGGCTTGACGGTGCGAGAACGTTCCTCGTCCAACGTCTTGTCCCGTAAATCGCACACCCACTTGCTGATCGAGTAAAGTGGCGTAGGCCAACGTCTCGGCAAAGCCCCAGTTGCACGGCAAAGTTCCTGCCGCCATCTTCCGGCGGTCTTCATAGGTCTTCTCAACCTGCTTTTGCATAACGAACCCTTCCGGCACCGAGTTGATCATCTGCCCAACTCTTTCAGCCGATCCATCGGGAAGCTGGTGTCGTGATCTGCCGTCCATTGGTGCCCAAGGTAGGGCTCCCAATTTACAAATAACTTAGCGTCAGGCTCCCGCACTAAGGTCGCCACCACCGGTTCACCCGCATCTAACGCGGCCCGATAGTCTTCCTCAAGTGCTTTTACCTCGTCAGCGCTGAGTACCTGTTGTGCGATCAACCGCTCGGCATAGAGCGCACGGGTAGTTTTTTGCTGCTTGATTTGGTTGTACATCAAAGGCTGTGTGGCGCTTGGCTCGTCAGCCTCGTTGTGTCCACGCCGCCGATAGCAAATTAGATCGATGACGATGTCTTTCTTGAACTCATAGCGATAGTCCATCGCCAGTTGCGTCACGAAGTTCACCGCCTCAACATCGTCTGCGTTGACGTGCAGAATCGGCGCTTGCACCATTTTCGCCACATCGGTGCAATATTCCGTTGAGCGCGCGTCCTCGCGGCGTGATGTTGTGAATCCGACTTGGTTGTTGGCAATCACATGATCGTGCCACCGGTGCGGTAAGCACGAGTTTGAGACATCTGGAAGGTTTCCATCACCACGCCCTGACCCGCAAAAGCGGCATCACCATGGATAGAAATCGCTACAACCCGATCTCCAGACGGATCCGATCGACGATCTTGACGTGCACGCACACTGCCTTCCACCACGGGAGACACGATCTCCAAATGCGATGGATTGAACGCCATTGCCAAATGCACTTCACCGCCAGGCGTTGAGACATTCGAGCTGAATCCCTGGTGGTATTTCACGTCACCGTGGTTGCTGTAGGTCGCTTTACCATCGAATTCGTCAAACAGGTCCTTCGGACTTTTACCCAAGGTATTGATCAACAGATTCAGCCGGCCGCGGTGGGCCATACCGATCACCACCTCTTTAGCACCGTGGGCGCCTGCCCGCTGGATCAACTCGTCAACACAAGGAACCAGCGATTCGCCACCTTCCAGGCCAAAACGCTTTGTTCCTGGGTAACGAGACTGCAGATACTTTTCAAGGCCTTCCGCAGCCGTCAATCGTTGCAACAGATGAGTCTGCACCTCTTTTGGGAACGTCGGCTTTCCCTGCACCGCCTCGATTCGGTTTTGTAACCACAAACGCTCTTCGGTATCGACGATATGCATGTACTCCGCACCGACTGATCCGCAATAGGTACGCTCCAATACATCAACAATATCCTTTAGCTTGGCCTCAGGAAGATTGAAGTTTTGCAGACCGACTTGAAATACCGTGTCGAGGTCAGCCGGTGATAAATCATGAAATCCCAGTTGCAGATCAGGCACCTGCTCTCTCGGCATCAAATTCAAAGGATCAAGTGCCGCATGCTGGTGACCGCGGATTCGGTACGCATTGATCAAGCGCTGCACATAGACTTGCTTGCGATCAAAGTCGGCGGATACCGAACTGGTTGATACAGGTACAGCGCGATGCTTGTTCTTAGCCAGTAGTACAAACTGTTCTTGAATGGTGGAGTGTGGAACGTCACCAGCGTATGCGCCCTCAACACGGGGCAAGGTGTCGAAATATTGCCGCCACTCATTGGCAACACTGCCTGGATCGGCAAGATACTGCTCAAACAACTCGTCGAGGTAATACAGATTGCCCCCGGCCAGATGCGAGGATTTTAGGCTTTGCTCCATTGAGCCTTCAGACATTGATCTTCTCCCCTAAACCGAGGCTTGTCTCAACGTCGATTTGGCAAGGTCCTATTGACCCTTCATAGTCCATTGCGGCGTATGCCTCAGTGCATGTCATTACGACTAATTTTCCACTCGCATCCTCAGGGGTTTCCCGATTCTGCAAAAACGGCACTCTTCGGATCACGAAGAATGCCGCTATTTTGCGCACTCTGTTGGTGCAAGGACAACCTAGACTTAGGTGGCCCGTGACAACAACATGTCGCGTATGTGCCCAATCGCCTTCGTCGGATTCAATCCTTTCGGGCAAACTGACACGCAGTTCATGATTCCACGACACCGGAAGACACTGAATGGGTCATCCAATTCACTCAAACGATCATCAGTCGCCTCGTCGCGGCTATCAGCCAAGAACCGGTACGCCTGCAACAGGCCTGCTGGGCCAACAAACTTCTCTGGATTCCACCAAAACGAGGGGCAACTGGTCGAGCAGCATGCACACAAAATGCATTCGTAGAGCCCATCCAATTTGGCTCGGTCCTCAGGTGACTGCAGCCGCTCACGCCCTCCAGCTGGAGTAGAGTTCTGCAAAAATGGCTTAATCCGTTGATATTGTTTATAAAAAATTGACATATCAACGACAAGATCACGGATCACAGGCAAACCAGGCAAAGGCCGTACGACAAGCTTGCCCTGACTGACCACCTCTGACACTGGGGTAATGCACGCCAAACCATTCTTGCCGTTCATGTTCATGCCATCTGAACCACACACACCTTCACGGCAGGATCTGCGATATGACAGCGATTGATCTTTATCCTTGATCAAATTGAGCACATCCAGAACCATCAAGTCTTTCCCTTCAGGGAGAGACACTTCAACGTCCTGCATGTAGGGCTCACGGTCCGTTTCAGGGTTGTAACGATAGACACTGACTAACATTCAAATACCCCTTAGTACGTACGTTCTTTCGGTTCAAAAGTTTCCACGGTCTTCGGTGTAAAGTTCACCGACCGCTTCGACAAGCTCTGCGTTGTAGGATCATACAACGAATGGCATAACCACTCGGCATCATCCCGTACTGGGAAGTCACGACGCGAATGCGCACCACGGCTTTCCGTCCGCTCATCCGCTGAAATCGCCGTAGCTTCAGCCACTTCAAACAGGTTCTGCAGTTCGAGTGCTTCCATACGCGCTGTATTGAACGCTTTCGATTTGTCTGTGATCGCCAGATTCGCGATGCGATCGCGCATGCTGGCCAGCTGCTCGCGGCCCTTCTTCATGTACTCACCATCACGGAAAACACCGAAATAGTTCTGCATGCACGATTGCAGCTCTTTCTTCAGACTGGATGTGTCTTCACCGTTGTCATTTGTATCTAGTTGATTCAGGCGTGACATCGCTCGATCAACATCTGCTTCGGATGCGTCGCGATACTCAATGCCTTGCGTCAACTGCTCTTCAATAAAGAGACCTGCTGCACGACCAAAGACCACCAAATCCAGTAATGAGTTACCACCCAATCGGTTAGCACCATGCACAGAGACACACGCTGCTTCACCACAGGCATACAAACCGGGGATGATCTGATCTTCGCCATCCACACGAGTAATGGCTTGGCCATGAATGTTGGTCGGAATGCCACCCATCATATAATGACAAGTCGGCACCACAGGAATTGGAGCCACGACTGGATCCACGTGCGCAAATGTCTTCGACAGTTCAGTGATCCCTGGAAGGCGTGAGTGCAAGATTTCTTTACCCAGGTGATCGAGCTTCAAAAACACATGATCGCCTTGCTCGCCACAACCACGACCCTCGAGGATCTCAGTCATCATGGACCGTGCCACTACGTCACGACCAGCTAGATCCTTGGCGTTCGGGGCATACCGCTCCATAAAGCGCTCACCGTCTTTGTTGATCAGATAACCGCCTTCACCACGACACCCTTCCGTGACGAGTGTGCCCGCACCATAAATACCCGTCGGGTGGAACTGCCACATTTCCATGTCCTGCATGGCATACCCTGCTCGCAGCGCCATACCAATGCCATCACCCGTATTGATGTGTGCGTTAGTGGTCGAAGCATAAATACGACCTGCACCACCGGTTGCCAGCACAGTCGCTTTTGACTCCACAAAAACCACTTCACCGGTTTCAATGTCGATCGCAATCACACCAACAACGACACCATCTTGGTTACGGACCAAATCAACAGCAAACCACTCGTTTAGAAATGTGGTCTCGTTTTTGACGTTGTTTTGATACAGGGTGTGCAACAGCGCATGCCCAGTTCTATCCGCCGCCGCACAGGTCCGAGCAGCTTGCCCGCCTTTACCGAAGTCCTTTGACTGACCGCCAAAGGGACGCTGATAAATTCGCCCATTCTCGAACCGCGAGAACGGCAAACCCATGTGCTCTAATTCAAAGACCGCCTCTGGTCCAACCGAACACATGTACTCGATGGCATCCTGGTCGCCAATGTAATCCGACCCCTTAACGGTGTCGTACATATGCCAACGCCAATCGTCATTAGGGTCTGCACTCGCAATAGCACATGTAATACCGCCTTGCGCGGATACCGTATGCGAACGCGTTGGAAAAACCTTAGTCAAACAAGCCGTTTTAAAACCGGACTTGGCCATCTGCAGTGATGCGCGCATGCCGGCTCCGCCGCCACCAATTACGACGGCGTCAAAGGATAATTTACGAAGCGTAGTCATGGATTAAAACCCCCAGAGAATGCTGATGCCCCAGACCACATAGACGAACAAACTGATCGCCACCGCGCCCAAAAAGGCGACACGCACTGCACCATTTTTGATGTAGTCCGTTGCCACTGTCCATAGTCCAATCCAGGCATGCCCTGTCAGCGCCAAAATCGTCAAGAGCGAAAAAATCCGCACCCACGTTTGACCCATGAATCCCTGCCACTGCGCAAAGGTGAGATCGCCGCCGTTGACCGCCAACCAAACCACCATCACAGCCGTGTAGGCTGCCAAAATCAGTGCACTAAAACGCTGCACCACCCAATCATGGACGCCACTGCGTCCGTAATTCAAAACACTGGTTACCATACCCAGACTCCCGCCAAGAAGATCAGTACCGCAGCCGCTGCCATGGAGACCTTTGCAAACAGTGGACCCGACTCAAGAGTCTCGCCGTAACCCATATCCATAAATAAATGCTTCAAGCCCGCAACGAAGTGATATGCCAGTGCAGCCAAAACACCCCATACGATGAAGGCCACAAACCCGTTCTCAAGCAATGTCAACGTGTCCGCAAAACCCGCCTCACTTTCCAGAGATAAGCCAAGCAGTGCCAGCAAAATAAAACTTCCGAAAAACAGCACCACACCAGTCACCCGATGCAAGATGGATGCGATTGCTGTTATTGGAAACCGGAAAGTGGTTAGATCCAGGTTGACCGGACGCTCAGTTGACAATGCCATGTCTACAGATTCCTCTCTATCACCGTAGTGGTTGAAGTGGCAAACAGTATAGGCCTCTCTTCATACCGTTACAAAGGGTAACGTATTCGTCTTTATGTCTAAATCACCTGAGCCGCATTGACACCGACCTCCCTCTGTTTATAGTGGCCGACAATTCCGCTAATAAATGTGCAGTGCACAATGGCCTCAGGAGAGTGGCCTAACTCGCGGATTTACAAGCAAAGGAGCCGAAAACCATGGCCGAGAAAAACGCCACGCTCACCCTCCCAACCGGTGAAGTTGTCGAATTGCCTGTGTATCAAGGGACAACCGGTCCAGACGTCATTGACGTCTCAGCACTGTTGAAAGCAGGATATTTCACCTTTGATCCGGGATTTATGTCCACTGCCGCAACCGAATCGAAGATCACCTACATCGATGGGGATCAAGGCATTCTCTTGCACCGTGGCTACTCGATTGAAGACCTTGCCGAAAAATCCGACTACCTCGAGACCTGTTATCTCTTGTGGTACGGCCAAATTCCAAACGCTGCACAGAAAGATCAATTCGTGCATGCCATTACGCGACACACCATGTTGCACGAGTCTTTGGCAAGTTTCTTCGATGGCTTCCATCATAACGCCCATCCAATGGCAATGATGTGCGGAGCCGTAGGCGCACTTTCTGCGTTTTACCACGATGTGATGGATATCCGTTCCGAACGAGACCGAGAAATTGCAGCGCACCGGTTGGTTGCTAAAATGCCAACGCTCGCAGCCATGTGCTACAAGCACTCGATTGGTCAACCGTTCATGTATCCACGCAACGACCTGTCGTATGCAGCGAACTTCCTCTACATGATGTTCGGCACACCGTGCGAGGAGTATCGGGTCAGTCCCGCCGTCGAGCGTGCGATGGATCGCATCTTTTTATTGCACGCAGATCATGAGCAAAATGCGTCAACGTCTACCGTCCGATTAGCCGGTTCGACTGGAGCTAATCCCTTTGCCTGTGTCTCTGCTGGAATTGCGGCACTCTGGGGGCCTGCACATGGCGGTGCAAACGAGGCGGTGTTAGTCATGCTCGATGAGATTGGGTCTGTGGAGAACATTCCAGCCTTTATCGAGAAAGCAAAAGATCCAAACGATCCGTTCAAACTGATGGGCTTTGGTCATCGGGTGTATAAGAACTTCGACCCACGGGCCAAGGTCATGAAAACGTCTTCGGACGAAGTATTGGCGGAATTGGGTGTAACCGATCCCCGCTTGCAAGTCGCAATGGAGCTCGAACGTATCGCGCTCTCAGACCCCTACTTCGCTGAGCGGAAGCTATTCCCCAACGTGGACTTCTACTCTGGCATTATTTTAAGCGCAATCGGCATTCCAACCAGCATGTTCACGGTAATCTTTGCTGTATCACGAACTATCGGATGGATTGCACACTGGCATGAGATGATCTCAAGCCCCTATAAAATCGGTCGCCCTCGGCAGTTGTACACCGGCGAAACCCGGCGCGCATATCCGAAAAAATAAGCTGAGTAATTGACTGAGAAAGGCTCCGTGATTCATTTACCGGAGCCTTTTTATTGAACAACCAAGGATGGACGTTCGATGCGATATACAGCACACATTGCCAATTTGGATTTGGCTTGGCAGGTTTACCGTTCCGGCTCAATGCGAGCAGCCGCTGATGCGGTGGGCTTGAGTCACACAACCCTCGGTCGAAGAATACGCAAACTCGAGTCAGATCTCTCGATGAGTCTTTTCATCCGCCAAGGGCGAAAAATTGAGCCGACTGCAACGGCGAAAGCCCTGCTGCCTAAATATTATGAACAAGTTCAAGTGTTACAGGACACCCTGCACGATGAGCAACAAGCCCGCATGCAGGAAGCAATCCGCGTCGAATCAGCTCTTATTGCATTGTACCCAGCACTGTCTGACGTTCTAACCCACCTGCGTCATGAGAATCCGCTGATCCATTACGGACTCGCCGACTCATCACGCGCGAACATCCGCCTCATTGAAGCTCGCATGCAAGTGGTCAATCAAAATGCAGATGATGCGCTGTGTTTATATTGGTCAGTGGTTGCACATCCTAACCTGCGGTATGACCTGATTAGACAAACGCTGTTCGTTTGCAGTGAGTCACCACCATTCGGAGGTGCAGACCTGATCGAAGTCGAGCGAGTGGAGCGGGTCCCAAGTATCCACGACGTTCTGACAGCAGTGAGGTCGCAACTCGGTCTTGGTTGGCTACCGATGAATACAGGGCTAATGGATCAAACGATCACCGAGGCGAGCTGTGAGCGAGAACGAATCCCGCAATGGCTTACCCTGACACTGCAGCCAGATAATGAAAACAATCGCACCCATCAGGATTGCCGCGATCGGCTTCACCAGGTGATGCAAACGGTCTCAGATCAATGCTTGACGGAGTGCGGATAGGCGCGCGTTGAGCGCGTCCGACTCATACGGTAACCCATCGCCAATCCCCCAAACAGGCTTCGGCCAGGCCGCATCGTCCCGGTAGCGGGCAATGACATGGATGTGGAGTTGTCTGACTTGATTGCCTAATGCTGCAATGTTGAGTTTGTCTGGCGCGAGCTGGTCGCGCAGAACTCGAGAAACATGATCGACCTCTTGCCGTACCTGTGTGCGCAGCTCAGGTGTCAGGTCAATCAGTTCAACGGTGTGCGGCACGCGCGGTATCAGCAGAATCCATGGCCACCGCGAATCATCTACCAAACGCAAATCACACACCGCTAAAGAGGCCAAAGGGTAGCTGCTCTGCGTCAATTGCGGATCAATTGAAAATGGCGTGGCTTCCATGCCCTACTCCCCATCCTTACGCAATGAATGCCCATCTAGCCAACGCGCGGTCGCATCTGGGCCGATTTCCCGCTTCCATATCGGCACACGGACTTTTAACAAATCAATCGCTTCTGATACCGCAGCCAATGCATCACGCCGATGCGCACTACTNGCGGCAATTACGACACTTGCCTCACCCACCTTCACTAACCCACGTGAGTGTTGCATGAATAAACGAATCGGGAATTTGCCACACAACTCATCGCATAATTGTGTCAGTGCTTTCATGGCCAACTCTGGGTGCACATCGTAATCGACAGCAACCGCAGGCAAGCCAGCATTGTGATTTCGCACCATACCGAGAAACTGTGCGATTGCGCCGTGCGCTTCATCGAAGACTTCACGATCAAGGGCGTCAATCGTGCACGGGCCATCGATGAGCCCGCAGCGCCAGTACTCACCGGTCGCTTCAACGAACATTGCAGCCGCTACCCGCCGGCCACAGGCGGCAAAATCGCCAACTGCGAATTTGGTAACGCATCGACATCCCGCAATAATTCGTCACCCGCCGCNAAAATAGAGCGCTCCAAGACGGCGTTCAGCTCAGCATGACCCTGCTGCGCAAGAAAGGCGCTCAATGCGGCGCGTAGCGCTCCCACTGTCTCACCCTGAACCTGCAAGGACAGCTCATCACCCACCTCGCGAAACGCGCCCAAACAGGCGAGCCGAACTTCCATTACAGACGTCCCTTACGACCTTGTTTCTCTATCATGACGATCGCATTTGGCAGACCTTCAATAAAGATTCCAAAGCACTCTTTCACTGCTTTTAAACTACCAGGCAATGTAATAACTAGCGATCGACCGAGTAAGCCACCACCCATCCGAGACAACCAGGCGGTTTTTGTAAATACCGCGCTTTCGCTGCGCATCCACTCACCCAACCCCGGCAGCGGAGGATTCAAATGCTTTTCCAACACCAACGGAGTGACGTCCCGTGGACCAGGACCCGTTCCGCCGGTACACACAATCACGTGGGGATCGAATTGGTCAGCGATTTGCAAAATCGTCTGCTCGATTGTATCTGCGTCATCTGGAATCACCTGATACGAACAGACCTCTGCTCCTTGAAGCGAGATCTGATCCACCAGGTACTGGCCAGACTCATCAGCATAGGTGCCATCACTGGCACGGTCGCTCATCACTAAGACGGCTACTTTTCGCGTTTTTAGTGGCTGCTGTTCTGGTAAACGCTCACTGACCCACTGTGGGATGTCTGCATCCGGATTGATCCAAACACCGGACTTGCCGCCAGTCTTGGTAAGCAATTCAAGATCAGAGATCCGCAACACTGGATCGGTACCTTTGCAAAGATCCCAGATACACAACAAGGCTGCATTGGCGCCTGCCAAGGCCTCCATTTCAACACCTGTTTTAGCAAACGCTGCCGCCTCACAGAAGACGCGGACCGATTGGCTGTCATGATGCAACTCAAAACTCACCAACACCTGATCCAACGGCAACGGATGACACATGGGTAGCATGTTTGCGCATTGCTTGGCTCCAGCAACGCCAGCAATCTCCGCCATCGGGAAGCAGTCGCCCTTAGGCAGGGTCTTGTCACGCACCTTCACGAATGCATTCGGGCCCAGGTGTATCGTTCCAGCTGCAACTGCACGACGCGTCGTCATGCGCTTGCCACCAACGTCAATCATTGAAAAATTCGAAATCAACTCAACGCTCACCGCGCTTAACCTCCAATTGATGCAAAGTGCGGTGTCGCGCCCGTATTCCGATCGTGCAATCCATGCCCAGCCACTTTTAAGTCCAACAACTCACAGATACTTTCTTTCAACGCGTTTTTGTCACTGTCTCTTTGTAAATAAGGACGTAAATCATGTCCACCTTCGCCAAATAAACACAAATGCAATCCACCGCGAGCCGAGACACGCAAACGATTGCAGGTCGTGCAAAAGTCTTTCGAATACGGCGCAATCAAACCAACGCTTCCTTCCTGAGTAGGATGCTTCCAAACTCGAGCCGGCCCGTCCATCGCTCCGCGGGGCGCTTCCTGCCAGCCCCCAGCCAACAACTTTTGCACCAGAATTTCGCCAGAAAGGTGATGTTTCTCAAAGTATGCGGTGTTATCGCCAGTCTCCATCAANTCGATGAAACGTAGATTGATCCCTTGGCCTGCCCATGCGATGAAGGCATCAAGCTCTTGGTGATTTAGATCTTTCAACAAAACCGCATTCACCTTCACCGGCGAGAACCCAATTTGATGGCACAGTGCCAGACCCTCCATTACTTCATCGAAACGATTCTTACCCGTGATGAGATGGAATTTTTCTGGCGTCAACCCGTCAATGGAGACATTAATCGCCGACACGCCGGCGTCAAAAAAGCTCTGCGCCCGCTCAGGCAGTTTGTAGCCGTTGGTGGTCATAGCCACAGTTTCGATACCCGGTGTTCGCGAGACCACTTCAGCGATCTCGAGAAAATCCTTTCGAAGCGTTGGTTCACCACCGGTCAAACGGACCTTGCGGGTTCCTAGCTCAGCAAACGCGGCCATCAGCCGACGGATCTCGTCGACACCCAAGAACCCGTCCGGATCCCCTTGGTAGCCGTCCGGTAAACAATACGAACATTTGAAGTTACATACATCCGTGATAGACAGCCGCAAATACGGAAACGATCGTCCAAATCGATCTGTCAGGATTTCTGAAGTCATTGCCCACGCGCCCTGCTGTTATTGTGCGAGAAGAATCTCACAACCCGTTATATCCGTCAAAATATATCGGGTAAGCCATTTGGATTCGCCGGATAGAACGAAACGAGGTCACCTGCCTGCATCGAACCCAGATGCTCACTCAGCACGATCCAACCGTTCATGTCCAACAGTGGCTTGGTTTGAAATGACTCCTGGCCCTCTAATGCTTGAACCCGCAACCCATCCTTTGCTCGAACACACCGCGCCTTCAGGATGACAGCAATGCCTTCAGGTTTTTCAATGTCATTCTCGAGTCGGAGCTTGAGTGGTTTCTCCATCGGTTTCTGCTGCAATACCGCCAACGCGTGATGCACATAAAATCGACAGTTCGCCGTAGTCGATACTGGGTTACCCGGTAAACCGAAATACAGAGTACCGTTTGGCAGCACAGCAAATAGCAGTGGCTTTCCTGGTTTTTGCATGACCTTGTGAAAAACAATTTCCGCTCCGACTGCCTCGAGCGCGGGCTTAACAAAATCATAACGACCCATCGACACCGCTCCCGATGACACCACCAGATCAAGCGATTCATCCATCACCCGGTGTAAGAATCCAGTCATCGCATCCAGTGTATCGCCGACGTGCTCAGACACCACGACATCACATCCATATGCCTGCATCTGCGCCTGCATGAACGGACGGTTGGAATCATAAATCTGACCAGAGCCCGGGATACCAGATTCCAATGCCACTAATTCTTCACCAGTCGAGCACACTCCTACGCGTGGTCTTCGATGCACCACCACATCAGTAACACCACTGGATGCAAGAGCTTGCACATGCTCTGCAATCAAGCGTCGGCCGGCGCTGAGAATCACCTGCCCGGCTGCGATATCTGAACCCTGTTCCCGCATCCATGAGCCAGCCTCGATTGGCTGTTGAAATCGAGCATGCTCATTATCGACTTCGACATGCTCCAACATCACAACTGCGACTCCCCAACTGGGAATCGGCGCCCCGGTCATGATCCGTGCGACCGGCCCTTTCACATCCTCAGCCTGTTCCAACGTATCTCCGGCTCGGATTTCACCAATCACAGGCCAGCTCTCGTCTGAGCCGATTACATCAGCTGACACGATAAATCCATCCCGCGCTGAATTACGAAACGGTGGAATGGCAAGAGCAGCAATTGATGGCTCAGCCAACACCTGACCCACCGCCTGTTGCAGTGGACGCGACTCTGCTTTCAGAACACGGGTTTCCGCAATCGCTTGGATCTCACCAAGCGCCGCCTCCATTGAAATCATATTCAACATCAGTTTTGTCCTAATCGAGATTCACGGGAACTGGTTCACTGAGTGCCAGCGAATGCCCTGCGGAAACCCATCCGTCAGTGCCCTCAGGATACCAGTACAATCTGTCATAACCCGCGTCTGCGAGATGCTGCACTGCATTCCAACCCATCCAACAATCCCTAATGCAATAAATCACAATCGGATGCGACCGGTTGCCTTCAGTCGCCTCAGCGACAGCCTGAAGGAAATACCGCAGCATGTCGGGTGCAGGACGACCGTAGCCTACATTGGGTAACCACACACTGCCTTCAATGTTGCGGCGCTCGGGGTAATCAGACCAACTGCCATCCAACTCGTCGTAGCGAACACCGCTAATTGATAAGACGTCAACGAAGAGTGCATCACCTGACTGCCACAGTTCCGATGCCGCTTGGGTATCAAGTGTTTGTGCTCCCGGTACTGTAGCCGGAACCGGATCCGTGTAGTGATGGATCCTGAGGCCCGTGTCTGGGTCAAAGTTTGCATCAGCGGCCACCGACACAATGCCGCTCAGCATCGAATAAAAAACGGCCGCAACAGCGGCCGTTCGCAGGAGTGTCTTGATCACTTCTGACTAGCGTAAAACGCTGCGATATCAGCAATGTCTTGGTCAGACAAAGCCGCCGCCATACCGTACATGATTGCCGCTTGGTATCCCTTGCGCTCTTGCGTCTTATACGCCTTTAAAGCGCCCTCCAAATAGGCAGCGTTTTGACCAGCAAGACTNGGNTAATTCGGCACCATTGCCTTACCGTTGGCTCCATGACATCCAGCACACATGGCGACTTTTCCTTTGCCGGCATCTGCGTTTCCAGCGGCCACAGCACCCATGCTCATCGTCGCTGCCAATGCAGCAATCAGTAGTGTTTTCATATTACTTCCTCGTTTTTCAAATTCTGCTGCGCTGTGTTTGCGGTCCCTCGATTTCTGCGACATGATCGATCGAAATACGCTTACTGCAACGTCAAGCCTTGTATCCTACAATGAAATTCGGCGACGAAGGAATCCTTATTCGCTTGGNATAACCCAGTCTGGTGTGGGTATGCTCTGCCGGCTCGTATCGACATTGGGCGTAAGCGCAGGCGCGGCAGTTGCAAGGGATTCCGGTTCGAGCCAAACTTTGCGTTATATTAAAATACATAAAAGGAATAACACAGTGAAGCGATTCGATCTTGCGATGGTGCTTGCCACCGGCCTGCTTGCCTCCTCAGTTAACGCACAAGAACCGGTGACACATCAAGGCCTCGAGGCTGATTTTTACCCCGCCGATGGCGAGACCGCTGTGTTGTTGCTGCATGGCACACTCGCACACAACCGCATGGAGATCATTGCGTCCATTTCACAGCTGGTCTCCGAAGACTATGGCTATCCGGTCCTCGCCCCCAATTTGTCGTACCAACAACCAGGCCGTGAAGGGATGTTGGACTGTGGCATCACGCACACCCACAAAGACACCGATGCNATGACTGAAATCGCGCAATGGATTGACTACCTTGAGNAACAAGGATTTTCAAAAATTGTCGTAAGCGCACACAGTCGGGGAGGCGCTCAGCTTTCTGCATATCTTGCCGAGCAAGGAGCTGAGGCAATTCAGGGGGCTGTATTGATTGCACCGGCTGTCTATGACAGCCGCAAAGCCGCTGCGAGCTACGAATCTCGCTTCGGCGTCCCTTTGGCTGACCTGCTCGGGGAAGCGCAATCACTTCCTTCGAATGCGGTGATGGATCTNCCAGGTTTTGTGTATTGCGAAAATGCGAAAGCCACAGCAGCGAGTGTTTTGGATTACTACACGCCTCGTGCCAACCGAGACACACCCACAAACCTCACGCAGATCGACATTCCGGTGATTGTCGTCGCCGGCTCTGAAGACGAGGTGGTCGCAGGATTGCCTGACGCGCTTGCCACAACTCAAGGGATTGGTGACAACGTGCGACTTGAGATGCTCGACGGTGCAGATCACTTCTTCCGCGACCTGTACGCCGACGACGTCGCTTTGGCCATTGTTGAGATGGTTGAGGGTCAGTAATGCGTCCCTCCCTCGGATTAGCAGTCATTATGCTATTGGCTCAGGGCGTCTTCGCAAGCGACGACCCAGAGCCGCCACATTTTCAAACTACAGGCCAACAACCCTGGGTGGTCATGGTGACACAACCTGGCTGCAGTTTTTGTGAACGTCTGGAACGCCAGGTGCTGCAACCCCTCCGCGCTTCTAAGTTGTACCAGAACAAAGTGCGCTTTACCGAGGTGGATATCGGTGTAAATCCAACCATCACCGACTTCGACGGCGCTCGCATCTCATCCATTGACTTTGCCAGTCGCTATCAGGGGAATGGAACCCCGACCCTTTTGTTTTTGAGCGCAANCGGCGAGCCATTAGCAGCACCTAAGTACGGCGTTCCGGATGCCATCGATTTTTATGCCTATGGGTTGGAACAAACGATCGATTCCATAGTGAAGGGCATGCCCTAAGCCGAAAAGAACTGTACCCGTTCGAGAAACCAACTGACCCCAATGAAGCCGATTGCTAAGGAGCCCGGAATCACGACCCAACGGCGGTAACATCGGGGGTCCCGAAACCAGATAGTCAAAGTCAAAAATCCGACCACCAAAATGGCAACCTGCCCGATCTCNACGCCTACATTGAACCAAACCAGCGNCCACAAGTAAGCTCCCTGTGGTAACCCAAAGTCGATCAGCGTACTGGCAAAGCCGAGGCCATGTAACAAGCCGAATGCAAAAACCACGGGCAAACGTAGACGCGTCATCTGATTGAAGACCAAGTTNTCAATCGCCACATACGCGATCGATAAAGCAATTAATGGTTCNACCCATTGCGGAGGCAAACTCACCCAACCAAAGGCCCCCAAGGAGAGCGTGATGGAGTGTGCAACAGTGAACATCGTNACCTGCCACATCAATGGTTTCAGATGCATTGACAGCAGAAACAGGCCGAGAATAAAAAAAATGTGATCCAGCCCTCTTGGCAAGATATGCACGAATCCAGCTTCCGTGTATGTCCAGGCNACATCCAACCAACTCGGCTGAGCAAAAACAGCTGTCAGCGAAAATGGATCGGTCGGACGATCATCCCGTATCCATTGATGTGTCGACCAATGCCACTTCTTNGCGTACAGATCGACCTGTCGAACTCGGACTGCTTGCTCGCTGAACTCCGGTGAGTAATACCATTGCACACTCTGCACGGACCGGGGCAATTTTCCGGCTAAACGGATAACGGAGGGACGTGGCACTTTAGTGTATCCNGTCGGCCCAACCTCGACCTCAACAATGTCCAGTGCAATCGGCCGACCGTCACCTTCCAGCCAGATGCCTGCCAGAAGTGTTTTGTAAAACGACTTAAATTCCGTATGAAGTGCTTGAGCAGGTAATTCACGAAGTGCGTCATACGCATCGGAATTCGGTGCTTCAGTCGTGTTGCGGAAACGACTGTTGATACCCGTTAGCAGGGCCTCGAGACTGGTGCGGATTTCAATCTCAACTCGTTCGTCGGTGTAGACGCTGATTTCCACCAAAGCAGGCTTCACAACATCTGCTGAAACTGGTAAATATATGCTTATAACTAGTAAGAATAACGTGATCTTCTGGATGAGCGTTTTCAATGGTTTACACTTGTTTAGACGGGCTACTGAGCCATGGTATCACAGCCATTTAAACATCAATTGAGACACACCAGACCGCAAGGACTCGCATGCAAACTTTCAATCGACGTCAAGTCATCAAACTCATCGCCACTGCCGTAGCCGCCGGGTCTTTGCCCTCACTGTACAGCACACGCGCACTTGCAAATCGGACAGCCCCGGCCGGTTTTTATGATAAGCCCATGGCNGGTGATGCAAGAATCTTGCACATCACTGACGTTCATGGACAACTGTTGCCCGTTTATTTTCGCGAGCCCAATGTCAACCTCGGCGTCGGTGACGCGTTTGGCCGACCGCCTCATACAGTCGGTAAGCAGCTTCTGGCCGAGGCTGGCCTAAACCAGAATTCTGCCGAGGCCTACGCTTACACGTATNTAAACTTTCTCGAGGCTGCGCGTGAATACGGACGGACTGGTGGGTTTGCCAACCTGAAGACGCTTCTCGATCGCTTACGAGAGCAAGCTGGCGGAGCTCAGAATACACTCACCCTCGATGGTGGTGATCTCTGGCAAGGCTCAGCAACATCACTTTGGACACGTGGTGTGGACATGGTGGAAGCATCCAACATCCTGGGGATCGACGTGATGGTCGGACACTGGGAATTTACGTATCGGGAAGCGGAGGTGCTCTCGAATGTGGCCTTATTCAAGGGTGACTTTATTGGTCAAAACGTGCGTGTACTGGAAGATTCGCTGTTCGGCGACGCCTATCCAGCGCTAGTCGAACAGTTCGACGGCCGAGGTCTGTACGACGAGGATTCAGGACACGCATTCCAGCCTTATGTGATGAAGGAAGTGAATGGGGCACGTATCGCCGTCGTGGGCCAGGCTTTTCCTCGAACTGCAAACGCCAATCCGCCAGAATTTTTCCCTGACTGGTCATTCGGCATTCGTGAAGACGATATGGCCGAGTTAGTTGAGCAAATACGTGGGGATGAGAAACCCGATGCCGTGGTGTTGTTGTCACACAATGGTATGGATGTGGACATAAAAATGGCGGAACGCGTCCCTGGACTCAATGCGGTCTTTGGCGGTCACACCCACGATGGCATCCCAGTGCCAATCAAGGTTAAGAATCCAGCCGGCCACGAGTGCTGGGTCACTAATGCGGGCTCCAACAGTAAGTTCGTTGGCTGTATGGACTTCGCAATCGAAGGTGGTGCGATCAAAAACATGGACTATAAGATGTTCCCTGTGATCACTGACTGGCTGCCAGCCGACCAGGAAATGGAAGCGTACATCTCGCAAATGCGAAATACTGTCTATGACGAGCGCATTATTGAGAGTCGTCGCAAAGATGCCTTTTATAACCCCAAGTGGGTTGGTAAAACCTATAACGAAATTCTGACTGAAAAGCTCGCTAAAGCCGATCAAACCCTGTATCGCCGCGGTAACTTCATGGGCACTTGGGATCAAGTCATCTGTAACGCTCTGCGCTGGGAGTATGACGCTGACGTGGCAATGTCAGCAGGTGTTCGTTGGGGTACAACAACTCTCGAAGGGGATTGGATCACGATGGACGATGTTATGTCTCAGGTCGCCACAACCTATTCGGAAACTTATGTCGCAGATATGACAGGGCAGCAACTCCTCGATACGCTCGAGGGAGTGGCCGATAACTTGTTCGACCCAGATCCCTACCTCCAGTCCGGCGGTGATATGGTTCGTATTGGTGGACTTGACTACACTATCGCACCACTCAACGGTCTCGGCGAGCGAATCTCAGACATGCGCTTGGATAATGGTGAGGCCATTGATCCAAACAAAACCTACAAGGTGGCCGGTTGGGCAACCGTCAATCGGACCCCTGAAGGTCGACTTGTGTGGGAAATTATCCGTGACTATATCTTGGCAGCTAAAGACGCCAATGACGTGCTTCCAGTGCCAAAGGTTAACCATCCAAAAGTGGTCGGCATCTCCGACAATCCAGGTATCGCTGACTATCCAGGGGTGCTTGGTTAACAGCTCACGCAAATGCAAAAAGGCCAGCAACCGCTGGCCTTTTTTACATCTCGACTGAACCGACCTCAGCACACATTGATCCACAGTCGCATGCACCCCAACAGGGATATCCGGTGCTACACGATGTCTAGCCGCATCCTGACCGAGTGGACAGAGCGCTGTTTATGGTCAGTGTTGAATATTCAGATATAAAAAAAGCGGGCAATGCCCGCTTCTTCTATGCACACATCCTTATTACTTAGGAACGCGCATTTTCCAAGTGTCTGCCTCAATCTTGGCTTGCAACTCAGTCGCTTTAACCATGTCTATGGCCAGTTTGGCTTTGGCTTCCGCCTCATCAAACTTACCTGCTTCAATGGCTTTTTTTGCTGCCTTAATCGCACTTTCAGTCGAAGTCCACTGATAGCCTGTCTCCTTTGCCACTTTGGCAAATCCAGACTCAGCGTCCGCAATCAACTTCGTGGCTGATGCTTGCGTCGCAGCGTATACGCTAGATGCTGCCAATAGAGTAGTCATGGCAACAATTGTCAGTCCCTTTTTCATGGTCTTATCCTTATTTACGTGCCGCAGGTCCATTGAACTCAAGGCCGTTCGACATGTAAGTCACAAAATACTCAAGATTTGAGTATTCAGGGCCCTGAGCCTTGTACGCTTTGGCACGAATGTTTTCATGACAGCCTTTGAAGCGACGCTGCAACGTACCCATTTCCTGCCACTTGGCACGGAATACAGGCCAGCTAGTGGCATGTCCAAATGCTGGTGACGTGTGATCTGCACGGAACCAACGACCGGCACTGTACATGTGACAGTCAGAGCACGCGAAATTCAACTGACCGCGCTTAGTGTAAAAATGCTCTTTACCAGCTTCATATGCAGCCACTGCCTTCGGATCGTCTAATGGAATTTTCACATCGACTTTCTGACCGCGAGAGTTGTAACTCATATACGCACTGACAGCTGCAATATCGCCCTTGAACCCACGGTATGGCTTTTCCCCATTGGCTTCACGACACTCATTAACGGCTCTCTCCATCGTAATCACCATGGCGCGATCTTTATCCCAATAAGGGTAATCGCCACGAACCGCTCCGGTCGGACCAAAGCAATCAGCGAGCGACTTACCATTTGCAAATTTGCTGTGGTACAACGCCTCACCTTCTTCAATCGCCAACTCGTAGGGAGGAAATTCTTCGATTGACTCCCACTGCTCACGCGCTTCAGGGAGGATGGAATACACACCATTTTGGAAATCTTGTACCGGCGTGTCTGGGAACCGGTTTTCATAGAACTTTTGGAATGCGATACGATCTTCCTCAGGACCAGCAACCGAAGCTGCTGATACTGAGAGACCCAACAAACCAAAAGCAACGTGTCGAATTATTGTTTTCATTGCCCTTTCCTTTTTAAATCAGCCGATTTTGACTTCTGCTGTGTCGGTAGCACCGGCGCTGTCTTTCCAAGACAGTACCAAGGTGTCGCCCTTTTTGCCTGCAAATGCAAACGACAAATACGGATCTTTCGAAATCGATGTATTAAACGACGCAGTAAATACCGTCTTGCCGCCAGACTCNGCAGAAACATCTTGAATCCAATGCTCAGGAATCTTCTTGCCGTCCTTGTCCTTACGCAAACCAGTTTCCATCGGGTGCTTCATCAGGGTCTTTACATCGACCACACCGTTGCGCTCTTTTGCTTTGATACGAATTGTAGACATATCCAGTTCTCCTCTTAGCCGCCGCATCCGCCGATGGTGACTTTTACTTCCTTAGTGGCTGTGTAGAGCTTTCCACCCGACTTCACCACTGCCGTCACGTTTGTGGTTTCACCCATCCGGCACCGGGTTTTAACCATCGCTTTTGTGCCCGCTGGAAGATCCGCACTGATAGCCAGAGGCGATGGATTCTTTTCGATTAAAATAGCGATCGAATCAGCCTGCAGATCAGTTTCCACTTCAACGGGAACGACTGCACCATTCTCAGCGATATCAGGCGCTTTCAATTTCACTTGATCGCTTGGTGTCGTGGCATTAGCCCCATACAGGTTCGACAACGCGTCGGCTGAGCCTTTCGCTTTAAACGCTTTTTCTGAATAGGCTGCCCATGCCAAACGCGGCAATGCGACCAAGGCAGTCGCTGCAGCAGTCATGACGCCCGCTGCCTTTAATACGCTACGACGATCCATCGAAACTCTCCTCTTGTTTAATTAATTACAGTGAATGAACGTATTCAACAACCAAATCGATCTCTGCTTCAGACAGAATGTGATTCCGTCCGAAAGGAGGCATATTGGTCATTGGGTTGCGCTTGGTTGGATCCCAGATCTGCGCTCGCAAATCTGATTTCTCCGGAAACCGGAGCTTCATCATCATCAAAGGAGGTCCGTTGTCGCCAACCTGCTGCCCACCTTCCATCGCATGGCACGTTAAGCAGTTACCCTTTTTACGATCCCAAGCGATTTGCTTGCCCTTCGCAATTGCATCCGCATCTGCGAGTGCAACCGGTGCTGCTAGTGTGGCAGCTAGGATGGCTGTTAGGAGTTGCCCTTTCATTATAATCTTCCTTCTCCTGGTATTAAGTGGAGCCAGCTATTGACTGGACTCCACCATGTACGCGACTGCGTCTTTTACTTCATCATCCGACAACGACATGTTTCCACCCTTCGCCGGCATGATACCGTTTTCGCCCTGGTAACCGTTGATTGCATTGCCATTCAATGTATCCATTCCCTGCGCAATACGTGATGTCCAAGCGGCTATATCACCAGTCTTTGGCGCTCCGGCAATGCCCATGCTGTGACACGCCATACACGCTTTATCGTACACGGACTTGCCCTTGGTTGCCTCCGCAGACAGTGCAACTTTGGTCGCCTTTGTTTCAACCGGAGCATTTCCACCGTAGTGATTGGCGGCCACTCCCGAGTCCTCTTTAAAGTGTCCGGTCGGCGTCACACCATTGATCGTTGTCACGATCTCAAACTGCGACGAATCTGCGCAGTTTTCCATGCAGCGTGTGTTTTTCACGTCCGGCCGATCATCGATATAGAAGTTAGGCTCATTTGGCATTTTGACTTGAGAGAAGGTTTCTCGATTAGAGATAAAATCATCGTCAACAATGTCATTCAAATACAGAACATAAGCCGCGATCGAGTACACCTCATCGTCAGTCAACGACTGTGGTGCGGTGTATGGCATCGCGCGATGAATGTAGTCCCACAATGTGGAGGCATAAGGCCAATACGACCCAACAGTTTTCTCTGGATGCAAAGTGTCCAGCGTCCCTTCGCCGCCAGCAAGAACCGGCCACCGACCAGCGCCCTCACCAAACAATCCATGACAGCTCGCACACTTGGCTTCGTACAAGCCTTCACCATCAGCAACTGAACCTTCTCCATCCGGCAGCCCCAGTCCGTCAGGCCGAATATCAATATCCCACCCAGCAATCATCTCTTGTGTTGCAGGCGAACCGATGCCAAGCGACCCCGCCTGTACGCCACCAGCAATCAGTAAAGCCGCCGCAGCGAACGTCAAATTAAGTGATTTGAACATTGAATACTTCTCCGCCTTCAGTCACGTTCCATGTGTGAATCGAGTTCTTGTGATAAATGGACCAACCGCCCCGCTCATCACGAAGCTGCTTCAGTGTTGGCTGCACATAGCCAGTTTCGTCAATGGCGCGCGACTGCAGCAACCAAGGCTCTCCGTTCCACTGTGTTTGCAACTTGAATTGGGTCAAAGCCTTTGACAGGACCAAGCCGTCGATGTCGGCACGCTGCCAATTCACACCGCCGTCAAAAGACACATCGACTGCTTTGATCTTGCCACGGCCTGACCAGGCGTAACCCCGGATTTCAAGAAAACCCTTATGACGCAATGGCTTTTCTGGACAAGGCGAGGTAATCACTGAGTTACACTCTTGCTCATAGGTGAACCGCCGCGCGGTTCCATTTGGCATGAGGTCGGTGTACTTCGACGTCTCTTCACGGTGATGCCATGGCTGATCGCCGATTTCCAATCGACGCAACCATTTCACTGACGTATTACCTTCCCAACCTGGGTTCAACATACGCAGCGGATACCCCTGCTCTGGCCGCAACGCTTCGCCGTTTTGGCCCCATGCGATAATCGTGTCGTCCAGCGCCTTCTCAAGCGGAATTGACCGCGACATGCCGGCAGCATCAGAACCCTCGGCGAGAATCCACTTTCCTTCGGGCTTGACCCCCACCTCAGCAAGCAATGTTGATAGGCGGACGCCGGTCCACTCACAACAGGACAGCATCCCGTGGGTAAACTGCACCGCTTCCATTTGCGCACCGCGCCACTCCATGCCGCCGTTAGCTGGGCATTCAATGAAGCGAATCTCAGAAACCGTTGGGAAACGACGCAAATCATCCATCGAGAGAACCAATGGGCGTTCGACCAGTCCATGAATGATCAATCGATGCTGATCTGGATTCACATTGGGGATTCCGCCATGGTAGCGCTCGAACACCACGCCGCTTGGGGTAATGATGCCTTCCAAGTCCTGTAGTGGAGTCATCGAAATCGATGAAATGGCATCCGCAGTGAGCCAAGGAACGGTACGACGCTGTAAATCCTCATACTCAGATGGCACGCCATAAGGCTTCGCGACCACGCCTGTCCCCAACTGCTTCTGCCAGCTTGGCACGTTGGGTGGCAGATTCTCGGAGGCGCCTGCCTTCGGAATCATCTGTACGGTCGAAAGACCGGCAACTGCAGCAATCCCGCCCTTCAAAAAGTTCCGGCGATCGATGCCCTTCATGCCCTTCGCTTCGGTCGCAAGCGCGCCCATCAGCTCAGGTAGGGACGGTTCAAACAGCTTCGTCATACTTCCCTTCCAAAGAGTTCTATGGTTATTACGAAATCGAATAATAAGTGTTTTGGGGCGCAAAGTGCAAAAGGTTGGACCGAAAGTCTGATCCTAATGTTGCTCTGCAAAAAACGAAGATGGATTGCGAATCCTACAACCCATTGAATTTTAGACACGTTTTAAAACCAATCCATGCAACACCAAAAATGATGTATGAGAAAAACTGTCTGACAATCTGCTACGAACTACGAGAGGAACAAAAGAACTGTGGTGGTAAAAACAAAAAAGCCGGGACATCCCAGCTTTTCCGTCAAATTGTGGTGGAGCTAGGCGGGATCGAACCGCCGACCTCTACAATGCCATTGTAGCGCTCTCCCAGCTGAGCTATAGCCCCTTTTCAGAGGACGCGAAGGTTAGTGCGCTTCGCCCGTGCTGTCAACGGCCCGGCATGCGTCTGCATAGCTTTTCTCAAGCCGTTTTAGCGCTTTCTTTGAGACACCACCAGACACCTCAAGAGCTTGTCGCAAGCGCGCGCGAGTCCGGTCCGCACCGAGCAAAATTGCCAGATCAAATGCACTAATGGCTTGCTGTCGGCCAGACAGGGCGAGAAACACTAACGGCATCAATTGTTTCAATTTAATCTCGAGCCCCTCACACACAAACCGAATACTCGCCTCCACGCCACTGCGATCCCACGGAGACAACGCCTCCAAACGCCAGATAAGGAACTGCAGCGCGCATTGCGTTTGCTCCTCTGACAAATCGACCGCAGTCAACGCATCAGGTGCCACTTCTGGCATTTGCGTCCACAGTGGTGAAAGCCATTCTGAGGCATCCGAGAACACATCAATCCGTGTTTTTAAGTGCGGCAGCGCTCGCTGAAAAAATTCGGACGAACCCCCATGCCATCAACCGTGTCACATACTCCTCATCACTCAAGGCAGATTTTAACCATTGCCCGTTCAGCCAACGGAGTTTCTCAATATCAAAAATTGGTCCACCCAATGACACACGATCGATGTCGAAGCTCTCGACCATTTCCTTAAGCGTAAAGCGTTCTGCATCATTGGGCATCGACCAACCCATCCGCCCCAAATAATTCAATAATGCTTCTGGCAAAAAGCCTTGTTCCCGATAGAACAAAATCGATGTGGGATTTTTCCGCTTACTGAGCTTAGATTGATCAGGATTCCTAAGCAGAGGCAAATGACATAACTCGGGCATGTCCCAACCGAAATACTGGTACAACAACTGGTGCTTTGGTGCAGAAGGAATCCATTCCTCCCCACGAATCACATGTGTGATTTCCATCAAATGATCATCGACAACATTGGCGAGATGATAAGTTGGCAGACCATCGGTCTTTTGCAGCACTTGCATATCGACCTGCGCCCATGGAATCGAAATCTCGCCGCGCAGCCGATCATGCACTACACAGTCACCAGACTCAGGAATGCGCATACGGATCACATGGTCAACACCGTCAGTGAGGCGCTTCCGTACCTCGGTCTCGGTGAGCTGGGTGCAGCGCCCGTCGTATTTGGGTGTTTCTCCTGCCGCCATCTGGGCTTGGCGCATCTCGGCAAGATCTTCTGGGGTACAAAAGCAATGAAATGCGTGACCTGACTCAACCAGCTGCGCTGCGTGCGCCCTATACATGGCTGCCCGCTCGCTTTGCCGATAGGGCCCTTTCGCACCGCCAACGTCTGGTCCTTCATCCCACCGTAATCCGGTCCAACGCAACGCCTCCAAAATAGCGTGCTCAGACTCCGCAGTAGATCGGACTTGGTCTGTGTCCTCAATGCGCAACACAAAATCACCGCCGTGAGCCTTGGCAAACGCGTAGTTGAATAACGCGATATAGGCGGTTCCGACGTGCGGATCCCCGGTCGGTGATGGGGCAATTCGGGTACGGACAGTCATGGTTTTCTCCAACAGGCGCGAGAGTATACCGCCTGCCAGAGAGAGATGAACCCTTAGATCGCGATAGCGCTCAAGGTGGATCCAGTGGCCAAATATTCCTCAACCCACTTAGGCTTCCGACCACGACCGGTCCAGGTATTGGCCGCGTTGTTCGGATCGCGGTACTTTGGCGGCACAACGCCGCGCTTCGCTGCAGTTTTATTCAATGCGGTCAGCGTTTTTAATTCGTCTGTCGATAATCCGTATTCAGCGGCGATGGATTTAATTTTTTCCAAGCCCTCTTTACGGACCTGAACCCGCCGACTTTCTATCTCTTGATCAACTTTTAACCGCAACACCTGTAATTCATTCAAGCTCAAATGATCTAATTGCATTTACGCACTCCAATTTAATTCAGAAACACATATTCCTGCACCAAATAATATAATCACGGTTTTTAAATTCAAGCGTTCATTAAGAAAATAGAATTTAAATTAGAAGACTCTTTGCTTTCAAATACTGGCCGATTAAACTACGTTTATGCAAATTCCTGCTCACCGCTTTTCAACAGCCCCAATGATGGAGTGGACTGACCGTCACTGGCGGAGGTTCGCCCGCTGCTTGACTCGCCGCGCATTGCTTTATACCGAAATGGTCACAGCGGCTGCGCTCGTTCACGGTCGCACAGAGCAGCTCATTGAGCACGATGCAGCCGAGTACCCACTGGCATTGCAAATCGGTGGGTCTAAACCAGACGAGTTACACGCTGCCGTGTTGCGGGTTCGAGATCAGGGTTTTTGCGAAATTAATTTAAATCTCGGATGCCCTTCGGACCGCGTGCAGGCTGGCTGCTTCGGCGCAGCATTGATGGCAGATCCAATTCGTGTAGCCGAATGCCTCTCTGCAATGCGTACCGCCAGTGGCTCAGAGGGTCCAGAAATTACGGCAAAGATTCGACTAGGAATCGATGATCAAGTAATTGATGAAACATTGCCGCAATTTCTCGAGATGCTAAATAGTTCAAATATAGAACGAATTATCATTCATGCGCGAATTGCTATATTGGGGGGCTTATCTCCGAAACAAAATCGTGACGTTCCACCATTGAACTATTCACTAGTAACTCAGATGAAACGCCAGTTTCCCCATTTAAAGATTATTTTAAATGGTGGACTACAAACAGTGGAATCAGGCCTTGAATACATGGATTCACTTGATGGAATCATGATGGGGCGGGCTGCCTATCAAAACCCGCAGGAATTGCTTAAAGTCGATCCCGTCATTTTTTCCGAACCCGCTCCGCATAACTCAGCGCGCGATGCATTAATGGCATATCGGCCATACGTCGAAAAGCATTTGGAAAAAGGCTGGCCGCTGAAGCACCTGTCCAGACACCTCGTTGGGCTGTACCATCAAGTTCCCGGCGCGCGCCGATATCGACAAATTCTAAGTGAAGAAGCGCATCTGCCTGGGGCCGATTGGGCCGTAATTGAACGGGCCCTCAATGCCGTCAGCGAGGTAAGCACCCATGCGTAGTTCTCTAGACCATCTGCGAAGTCACAGTGTGGTTGTGGCAGACACTGCAGATCTCGACGCTATTCACAAGTTNGCACCCGTTGACGCCACCACTAACCCATCGCTGGTATTGAAGCAGGCAACGCTCGAAAAGACGCAGGCACTGATCGACCGGACTCGCGCAAAACTAATGAGCGGCGAACTTGCATCCGTCTCGGAAGCAGCGACGAGCCTAGCGGTTCATTTCGGTGCCGAGATCGCACGAGTCATCCCAGGGTATGTGTCCACCGAAGTCGATGCACGACTCTCGTTCGATACAGAGGCATCCATCGCACAAGCGCATGCGATTCTTGCCCACTATGAAACACTCGGTGTGCCGTCGGATCGTATACTGATTAAGCTGGCGGCCACTTGGGAAGGAATCGAAGCGTGTCGCCAGTTGGAAAGCGAGGGGATCAGGTGCAATTTAACGCTTTTATTTTCTGAAGAACAGGCCATCGCAGCTGCGCACGCGAGTGCCACTCTCATCAGTCCATTTGTCGGTCGCATCTATGACTGGTATGTGGCACGCGGGGAAACNCCAGAAAACGCCAGTGTGGACCCAGGGGTTCTTTCCGTACAGCGGATTCACTGGCTATACCGATCGCACGGCATCAAAACCATCGTCATGGGCGCATCTTTTCGCTCTGCAGAACAGGTCTTGGCTCTTGCCGGGTGTGATCGTTTAACGATCAGCCCGAACATACTAGACGACTTGCAACAACGCGACGAACCAGTACATCCCATGGAACAACCGAAAAAGCTCGGGAGTACACTGCCAACGATCGATCGCAATCAGTTTTTGCTGGCGCTTGCTGCGAACCCGATGGCTAATGAAAAATTAGCTGACGGAATCACCCGATTTATTCAAGACCAAGAGACTCTCGAGGCGCTTATTGCCCGTTAGATGGTGCGGGGCTGAACTCGTCCTCGGTAAACGGGTCATCCAGAAACAGATCTACCGCAATGCCATCGTTGATATCGTAGTCTCGCCGCTGTTGATACGCCGAACGCATTAACACGTAAGGATCGGCTGCTGCCGGCGACTCGATACCCAAAAGACTGGCTCGGGTCTCCACGCCGTTAAGAACAAACAGTTCTGTCGCGCCTACTTCGTCTTGCCATTGCACCGGGTTCAGAGGTCGGTCTGCGATACGTCCCGTCAAACCACGGACATCCGATGGACCCAAAATTGGCAACACGAGATATGGACCCGATCCCACGCCCCAAATGGCCAGGGTCTGCGAGAAGTCTTCTTTCTCACGTTCGATGCCCATGCCACCTGCNACATCAATCAATCCATAAAGCCCAATCGTTGAATTGAACACAAACCGCGTCAAAGACCGCGCCGCCTTTCCAGGTTTGCCCTGAAACAACGCGTTCACCATGGTGATTGGCTCACCTAAATTNTTGAAAAAATTGCGTATTCCGGCCTGAACCGGGGCTGGCGTCACTGCGTCGTATCCTTCAGCGACGGGCTTCAACACATAACGATCGGCTTTTTCGTTAAACGAAAAGATCGCGCGATTCCAATCCTCAAATGGATCATTCGCCTCATCAGCAAATAACGCGACTGGCGTTATCCACACAACAAGTAGCAACCACACAGNTGATTTCATTTTGTTCGGTATTCCTTTATCGCGCCACTGATTCGTTTCATCGAAACNTTTTCACCACGCTTCAACGTTTGCGCAAAACACAGTACGGCAAACTCCTCAATTTGCCACCGGATGTCAACCAGTTCTGTGTCTTGTTGCCTCCAACCCTCCGGACAATCAGGCCAGAGGCGCCGTAATTCATCGTATAACTGATCCACCTCCCGCTGCCATTGTGCATCGAGCATCAAGCGTCCCGAGAGTTTTTCGAGGCGAATCTCCATGGCATGCAGAAAACGCGGCAGGTCCGACAATCGGTGTGGTGGAATATCAGCCAATGGGTTGTCGGTCAGTCTCTCAAGGTGAGCACGCATAGCCTGGATTGTCCCAATCCAAGCAGCCGGAATCTTGCCATTCAACTTCGAACGCAACGTACGCGAGCGCTCAGACGCCTCAACCAAGGCTCCAGCCACTTCGATGCCCTTCTCGACCAAAGCCATACGAACGCCCTGTTTCACGTCGTGAAAAGCCTGTGCGGTCATCACCGTACTCAGATCATATTCGGTACAACAAAACACAACACAACGAAGCAACAAAGCTTCGTCACTGGGTCCACTGCATACCGCAATACGAGCTTTTTGGTAGAGCGTTTCTTTTGCCTGTAACAAGCGCACCTGATCACTGCATTGTTGAATCAACAATGTAGCGACCGCATCGGCGTGACCCACTCGCGCCTCCATGGGGTGATAAATCAATCGCTGCACTACCCCATCAGGCTGCATGCTTAGCCGTGGATAGGCGTGTAGGCGAACACCTCCAGCTTCAGTGTCAATCACCTCTTGCAAGCTCAAGTCATCTGGCCAGGTGGTGAGAACCTGAGTTTGGTGCACCGGCTGCTTCGGAATCTTCGATGCCAACCGGTTTTGCAACGCAGACAAGTCACGATCACTGTCGACCACTTGCCCCGTTTCATCCACCACTTCAATGCGAAGCTTCAACCGCTGCTCGATATCGGCGGATTGCCAGTGATCAGCCTCGATCCGCGCGCCAGTGCGAACGCGTACAAGTCGCGCCAAGCCTTCAGTTAAGCTCTCGCGACTGGAATCCAACTGCGCCAACGCGGCCTGAACAAAATCTGGGATGGGAACTAATTGCCGACGGATCGCTTTCGGTAGGCTGCGGATTAACGCCTCGGCCTTTTCGGCCACGGCCCCTGGCACTGTCCACTCCAATGCGTCAGGCTGGACCTGCATCAAGGCGGCCAAAGGCACTTTGACCGAGATGCCATCGTCTGACTGGCCAGGCTTAAACTGATACTCGGCCGGCAACGCCAGATGCCCAAGCCGAATTTGCTCTGGATACAGGTTCGGATCTGGCGCCGCATCCGGGTCGCGCAACATATCCCGAATTTGCAGACACAAAGATGCTCGCAAACTCTCACCAGCGCGCTTCCACCAAAACGCCAAGCTACGCATGTCAACAATCTCACTCGGTAGTCGTTCTTCAAACCAAGGGACCAGTTCGTCGGGTGCGTAAATCGAATCCGATCGACGGAGCTTCGCTTCCATGGTTGCAGCTTCAGCAAAAACGGCCGCATTTTGTTCCATAAACGGCAAAGGCACGCGCACTTCCCCATTGATCAGACCCTCGGCAATCAACAAGTGCCGCGCGTGGGCACGATCAATATCAGCGTATCCCACAGGCTCGCGCTCACGGATCGCAAGCCCAAACAAGCGTGTAGTGCGATAACACATCGCTCGCCCCTGCTTCTTGGACCAAAACGGTTCCTGATACGAATACTTAAGTAACTGTGGTACGGCCTCGATAATCCATGCTGGATCAATACTCGCCACAGTGCGCGCCATGACCCGATGAGTTTCAACCAGCTCAGCTGCCATTACCCACTGCGCCTTGCCTTCGAGAGCACCCTTCATTACCCGAAAACGACGGTTACGCACGCCAAGGTAATCATGCTCCTCACGACGTCCAACCTGGCCTGCAAGTCCTGTCAGAAGAGCCACATGGAATCCAGCACGATCCAGATCTGCTGGCTCGGCTCGCTGTGTTCCTTTTGGAAAACACAATACAATCTGGCGATGAATTTCCCGCCACTCACGCAAGCGATTGGCGTTTAAGTGCACCTTCTGACACCAAGCGCGGAAGCGGGACTGCGAGAGCACTTCGCGCTCAGACTCCACAGCGGACCAAAGATTCAAGAGAGTGACAAAATCAGAGTGCGGGTCTCGGACCCCAGCCAGTTCAAAACCACTCTCACGCGGATCCTGTATCGACAGTGCAGCGGCCACCACACTAACTTCCCAAAATACTCCGCGCTCAACCGCGGCTAACAACATGCGGCCGATACGCGGATCCAAAGGTAGCCGCGCTACAGTGCGGCCTAGAGCGGTGAGCTGCCCTTTGGCATTAACTAAATCCAATTCCCGCAACTGGTTGAGGCCGTCTTTAACCAACTGTGACTCGGGGGGATCAACAAACGGAAACTGCTCAGGATCACCCAACTTCAAGTCCAAGCACTGCAAGACCACGGAAGCCAAATTGGTACGAACGATCTCTGGATCGGTATAGGCAGATCGTGATTGAAAATCGGACTCTGCATAGAGCCGAATGGCCACACCGGGCTCAGTTCGACCACACCGTCCAGATCGCTGATTGGCGCTCGCTTGACTGATCGGTTCGATCGGAAGACGTTGTAGGCGACTGCGCGCAGCATAACGGCTGATACGCGCGAGCCCTGAATCAATCACGTAGCGGATGCCCGGCACTGTCAGTGAGGTCTCAGCTACGTTGGTGGCCAACACCAAACGCTGCTGACCAGATCCGCTCGGATGAAAGATCCGCTGTTGCTCCGCGGATCCCAGTCGCGCGTATAAAGGCAAAACATCCAAGCGATCGATCGCAGCATGTCGTAAAAACTGAGACACCTCACGAATCTCGCGTTCCCCTGGCAAAAATACCAACACATCGCCGAATCCCCGTTGTCGTTCACGATCCAGAGAACGTAATTCAAACAGCTGTTTTTGGATCGCCTGCGCCAGCTTCGTGCCATCCAAACGATCTGCGTCAACATCCAGCAGTGGTGCATAGCGTATCTCAACCGGATAGGTGCGCCCGGAGACCTCAACCACAGGAGCATTGGCAAAGTGCTCACTGAATCGTTCGAAGTTGATGGTCGCCGAGGTCACGATTACCTTCAGATCTGGCCGTTTCGGCAAAATAGTGGCAAGAATCCCCAACAAAAAATCGATATTCAGACTGCGCTCATGTGCTTCATCGATAATCACCGTGTCATAGCGCGACAACAGTGGATCGTCGCGGAACTCCGCGAGTAACAGGCCATCGGTCACTAATTTAATCGCGGTGTGGTCAGACACTGCCTTTTGAAATCGCACCTGATATCCGCACAGCTCGCCCAGGGGCGATTCGAGCTCTTCAGCAATCCGCGTTGCTACGGCTCGGGCTGCCAAACGCCGCGGTTGCGTGTGCACTATTCCTTTTTCACTGCCCCGCCCCAGCATCAAGCACAGCTTCGGCAGCTGCGTTGTTTTGCCTGAACCCGTCTCGCCCACAACAATAATCACTTGATTGGTCGCCAACGCCGCTGCAATCTCCTGTAACGCGTCGGTTACAGGCAAATCCGGGAATTTCAGCGTCAACAGTTGCTCAGAACCCATTGTTGGATGTGGGATTTGGATAATTGTCTCAGGCAACCTCAAACTCTCTTAAGCAACGAATTGACCGATGGATGAATAAAATTGTAGGCCCAACCTTTTCTGCACCGTCTAACTGTGTAAACCTAAATCGATGAGCTATCAGGAGACGCATGCGTAACACCGAACCCGCCTCCATGACCCACACCATCGTGGAAACTTCAGTGCATCCTCGCAACCATTTGGCGTTCCTAAGTCAACGCGAGGTCGATGGGCTGATCCTGCATTCCGATCACGGATTGTACCCATTGATCCGCAACTGTGCGCTCGCGGTGTTAAATAGTGGCATCGACGCCGACGACAGTTTGGCATTGTTTGAGCGATTCGCTGACTTTAATCTCAGCTTTGAACGACACCCTCGTGGCCTCAAACTCACGTTACACCACGCACCCGCGCATGCATTTGTCGATGGCGACCTCATTGAAACAATCCATGATCACCTGTTCACGGTGCTCAGGGATCTGATCTACGTCCATCAATTGCGTGCAGAGATGCCGCAAAACGATCCGCTACAAGCAACCAACCTGGTTTTTCAAATGCTGCGCAATGCCAAGGTGCTTGAGGGCCCACGCGAGCTTGCCTGCGTGGTGTGTTGGGGCGGTCACTCCGTCAATCAGGATGAATATGAGTACTCAAAAGCGGTGGGCCGCGAGCTTGGCCTGCGTTTGTTTGATATCTGCACGGGATGTGGTCCAGGTGCGATGAAAGGCCCCATGCGAGGCGCGCTCTATGCTCACCGCCGCCAAGGGCACAGCGGGCGATTTATCGGCATCTCCGAGCCCGGGATCATCGCCGCTGAGCCACCCAACGGAGTGGTCTCTGACTTAGTGATCATGCCCGACATTGAAAAACGGCTTGAAGCCTTCGTCCGTTTGGCGCACGGAATTGTGATCTTCCCAGGCGGCGCCGGCACATTTGAAGAAATACTCTATCTGGTGGCGATTCTAAGTGACCCCGCAAATTCGCAGGATCCACTGCCGGTCATTCTCACCGGCCCACGCAGCGCAGCCGGCGTGCTGGAGGCCTACTTGCAGTTCATCACGCTCACGCTTGGTCAGGAAACGGCGCAACGACTCGAATTGATCATTGACGATCCGGTGCAGGTAGCGACGCGACTCACTGCAGCCAGAGAACATGTTCGCAACCATCGGATGCGCAAAAAAGATGCCTACTACTACAACTGGACACTACACATTCCGAGCGCATTGCAGACCGAGTTTCATCCGACACATGAGCGGATGGCAGCTCTAAATTTGACTTGTGACGGACCAAAAGACGCCCTCGCTGTGACCTTACGTGCACTGTTTTCAGGAATCGTTGCCGGCAATGTCAAACCCACAGTGCGGCAGGCTATCGCTGCCCAAGGGCCGTTTCTGATTCATGGTGAGCAATACATTACAGATGCCCTGGATGCGTTGCTCAATCAGCTAATCAGTGAAAATCGCATGAAGCTACATGGAGGCTATGAGCCGTGCTATCGACTCATTCCAACACCCTGAAGTGGCTCGAAGGATTGGGTGCCCTGTTACGCGCACTGATGCGTATCGTGGTTCTCATTATGTGGCTTCTGGCATCACTTTTTCAGCAACTTTTGGGGCTCATCTTGCGCACCGGTGACGGGCGTCATTTACGGCTTCGTTTCTACCGAGGTGCACTGCGAATTTTGGGAATACGGATTCACGTTCACCGCGAATTCAGTCCGCGCAGACCCCTGTTCGTGGCAGCCAACCACGTGTCGTATCTGGATATTTTTGTGCTGGGCAGCCTGATTCCTGCGGTATTTGTTTCCAAGCAAGAAGTACGCCGTTGGCCCGTCGTTGGGTTCGTTGCCGCCATGCAGCACACCATCTTTATTGCAAGGCGCCGGAGCCGTGCAGATTCAGAGATTCGACCAATCGAAAATGCGCTGAATAATGGGCACAATGTGGTGGTATTTCCGGAGGGCACTTCAACAAATGGTACATCAATTTTACCGTTCAAAAGCGCTTTGTTTGAAGCGGCTCGACGGGCTAACGCCTATGTGCAGCCAGTCAGCTTAGTCTACCGAGAGCGCCATGGAGGGGTGTTATCGGTCAAGGACCGCGACTTCTACACTTGGGGAACTGATGCGCCATTCTTCGCTCACTTTGCGCGACTGATCATGCGCCCAGGCGTTTTGGTTGAGGTGTGGATCCGACCCACCATCGCACCAAACACACCCCGAAAAGAAATTGCCCAGCGAGCTCATACCCGAGTCAATGCACCGATTCGACGACGCGGTAGTTAACTGCGCGCAGGTTGCTCGATNACGCAAAACGCCCCTGCCATCGCCCGTTCATCAGTCAGACTCAAATGAATGTGGTGAGCATCGTACCGCACCAAAGCAGCGCAGCCTGTGTTTAAGCTCATCAAAGGCTTTCCAAGCGCATCGTGTGAGACNGAGAGATCCTGAAAACCAAAACCACGCCCTATTCCCGTTCCGGCCGCTTTTGAAAACGCCTCCTTAGCAGCAAAACGCTTGGCCAAAAACCGGCTTCGCATGGCGCCGGAGAGTGCATCCCATTCAGCGAACTCAGAGTCACTCAAAATCCGCTTGGCAAAACGGTCCCCGTGACGCGCAAGCGCCTCATCGATCCGCTCGATTTCAACTAGGTCGANGCCAATCCCAACAATCACCGAGTCGCCCGATCCATAATCTCTCGGAACTCCCTGACCGCCTGTGGCAATCCAACCATCAACGCACGAGCCACAAGGCTGTGGCCGATGTTCAGTTCATGGATCCCCGANATGGTAGACACACGGGCCACATTAAACTTAGTCAAACCATGGCCCGCGTTGACGATCAAGCCCAGCGATTGCGCGTAGGCCGACGCCGTCGACAGCCGATGCAACTCCTCATCTTGCTGCGGACCCGCCGCCGCATTGGCATACTCACCCGTATGCAACTCAATAACTGGTGCACCAATATCCGCAGCAGCTGCAATTTGTGCTTCATCAGCATCGATAAATAAGCTTACCTCAATCCCAGCATCGCCCAGCCTGGCCACCTGTCGACTGAGCTCAGCACGCTGATTGACCACGTCAAGCCCGCCCTCTGTGGTCACTTCACGCCGATTTTCGGGAACCAGGCAGCAGGCTTTGGGTAACGCCTTGAGGGCAATTTCTACCATCGCATCAGAGGCAGCCATTTCGAGATTCATTGGGGTGCGCAAGTGCGCTCGTAAAAGCCAAACATCCTCGTCACAGATGTGCCGCCGATCTTCCCGAAGGTGAATGGTAATACCGTCTGCGCCAGCGTCCTCAACTGCTAAGGCCATCTGCAACACATTGGGATCAACACCTCCCCGCGCATTGCGGAGTGTCGCCACATGGTCAATATTTACACCTAATCGAACAAACTGTGTCATGAAGAGATTCCTAGGTCAGAAAGCATGTCACGGGTCACCAATCGACGACCCCCTGTGGCGTGATCTATTAACTGCCGATGCAACCATTTTGCATAGCGCGCAGTCGCACCAACATCATAACGAGACTCCGCCAAAGCAATCCAGTCAACTCCACGCAGCCCATCGACCGCTTCGGACTCGACACGGACCAACTGCTGGTGATGCAGTAATCGATAAGTCGCATGGGGTTCGATTGGCAATCCCTGATGGTCATGCCGTAACTCCGGATAGGCCCCAGCTGCCTCCAAAAGACAGCGTTCAAACCGCCGCAATGTGGAGAACTCTTCTTGTGAAATCTGTTGCAAAGTTTGTGTGTAATGCGCAAACAGATCATCGACTTCAGCATCATCTGGAACGATCCAGTGCAGGATTTCATTGGCATACAATCCGCTCACTAGCGCCAACCCTTGCAGCGGCAAGCGCGCGCCAGCAGCTTCTGGCTTCACCAGTGTGCCAAGACCGCCTGACCGCTGTTTGATTTCGGCAAAAAATGGCTGAAACTCACCAAGCCTTGACGTGCCGCGCCCACCTCTGGAAATCACACGACACAAACGATTCTCCTCAGTCAACACCGTCAATAACAGACTGTTTTCACGGTAGGGGCTCTTGCGAATCACCCACAGCTTCTGCATCAATCGAACTCGGCGTAGCCCAACGACTTCAAGGCCCGTTCATCGTTAGACCAACTTGCGCGCACCTTCACCCAAAGCTTCAGTGCCACTTGTGCCTCAAGCAGCTCTTCAAGACGTTTGCGAGCTTCCACACCGATTTGTTTTAAGCGCAGGCCACCCTCACCAACCACGATCGCCTTTTGTCCTTCACGTTCCACGGAGATCAACGCATGAATCCCAACGCGATCTCCTTGGTGATCAAATGATTCAATCTCAACTGTTGTCTCGTAGGGGATTTCGTCGCCCAACTGACGCATGATCTGTTCGCGCACAATCTCTGCGGCCAAAAAGCGTTGTGAACGATCGGTGATTTGGTCTTCATCGTATAAAAATGGACCTTCGGGCATTTGCACCCTCAGCGTCTCGACCAACGGATCCAAATTCAAAGTTTTCAGGGCTGACAACGGAAATACTTCATCGAACTGATGTGTTTCCATAACCTTTTGAATGTGTGGCAACAGCTGATTCTTATCAGACAACTGATCCACCTTGTTAATGACCCAATACTTGGGACAGTCTGCTCGAGTGAGTTTTTGATAGACCCGTTCGTCCAGATCAGTCCACCGCGTATGCTCGGTCAGCATCACAACTGCATCGACGCCCGACAACGCCTGCTCCGCAGTCTGATTCATCATCCGGTTCATCGCTTTCGGTTGGTCGGTGTGCATGCCAGGCGTATCGACAAAGGCGATCTGCACCGCATCTTCCGTCAGGATCCCAAGCACCCGATGCCGCGTGGTTTGCGGTTTACGCGAGGTAATGGACAACTTAAACCCCAAAATATGGTTCAAAAGCGTCGACTTACCCACGTTTGGACGACCAACAAAGGCTGCAAATCCGAAGCGAGTGATCTGTGTCATGAGGCCGCCAGTTGCTCAAGCGCATTGGCGGCAGCTGCTTGTTCTGCTTCGCGACGCGACGTGCCGCTACCTTCAGTTGGCGGAATGCGACTGCCCACGTGACATTCCACGCGAAACATTTGTTGATGCGCCGGTCCCGTAACCTCAATCACGCGATACACGGGCAGATCCAAGCGCTCATGTTGCAACCATTCTTGCAACGCCGTTTTCGGATCTTTGTCCACTTGATTTGGATTCACCGCGGCAAACTCCGCCTCAAGCCAACTGCTGATCGACTGCTGACAAGCCGCAATCCCCCCGTCGAGATAAATGGCGCCAATCACTGCTTCCATGGCGTCGGCCAAGATCGATTCACGCCGTCTTCCACCACTTTTACGCTCACCTGTGCCAAGGCGAATCGCCTCACCCAATTGCAGACGGCGCGCTAACTGGCCCAATGATTGGCCACGAACGAGCGATGCCCGCATTCGAGTGAGCTTGCCCTCACGCGCCTCTGGGTAGGTCTGAAACAGGACCTCAGCCACCACAAAATTGACGATCGAATCACCCAGAAACTCAAGACGTTCGTTGTGCACCGGTCCGACGCTGCGATGGGTCAAAGCTGCTTCAAGATGGGCCACATCTTGGAAACGATATCCGAGACGAGACTGCAAATCATCGAGCTCGTCGCTCACTGAATAACTCGCACGTTACGGAAGGAAGGAATCGAAAACAGCGTTTCCCAATGCATCCAAACCGCGAATGCACGTCCGACGATGAGCCGATCATCAACAAAACCCCAGACTCGACTGTCATTGGAGTTATCGCGGTTGTCACCCATGACAAAATACTGCTTTTCGGGGAGCGTCAGCGGACCAAAATCGCGTCCGGCGGTCACACGCCGCCACAAGCGATGCTCGCGCGCGCCGAGTCGCTCCGACGCCTCCTCGGTCAGTGGCGGCATCACCTCCGGTGATTCTGGCTCAAGCACAGTGAGGGTCTGCTCGTCACCGTTAACGTACAAAACCTTGTCGCGGTATTCGATCGTGTCACCGGGCACTGCAACCACGCGTTTGATGAAATTGATCCGCTCATCTTCTGGGTACTTAAACACCATCACGTCACCGCGTTCAGGTGAATTCAATTCAACAACGGTGTGCCCTACAACCGGCAAACGCAGGCCATAATCAAACTTGTTCACTAGAATGAAGTCGCCGATTTTCAATGTGGGTAACATCGATCCACTCGGAATCTGAAACGGCTCAAATAGGAACGACCGCAACAGCAACACCAAGAACAGTACTGGGAAAAAAGACCGGCTGTAGTCAATCAGAATGCCTGGTTCACGATCCCCTCGACGCTTTTTAAAATACACAATGTCGAGGCCGTAAATGATGCCCGAGACCAGCACCACCAAAACCAGAATGAGTGTGAAATCCATTTCCTAGTCCACCTTTAACACAGCCAAGAATGCGTCTTGCGGAATTTCCACACGACCCACTTGCTTCATGCGCTTCTTACCGGCCTTTTGCTTTTCCAACAACTTACGCTTACGTGACGCGTCGCCACCATAACACTTTGCTGTCACATTTTTACGCAATGCCTTGACCGTGGTACGCGCAATCACCTGGCGGCCGATCGCAGCCTGAATCGCTACATCGAACATCTGCCTTGGAATCAGTTCTCGCAGCTTTTCGGCCAGTTCACGACCACGACTCTGTGCGTGATCACGGTGCACAATCGCCGCCAACGCATCGACTCGCTCGCCATTGATAAGAACATCAAGACGGACCAGTGGACAAGCCTGAAAACGAACAAAACCATAATCCAATGAACCAAAACCACGGGTTGCTGACTTCAACCGGTCAAAGAAGTCCATCACGACTTCCGCCATTGGCAAATCAAACTCGATTTGCACCTGATTGCCCATGTACTTGAGGTCCCGCTGCATCCCACGCTTCTCAACACACAGCGTCATGACAGCACCGACGTATTCATTCGGCACCAAGATCGTTGCTGCACAGATGGGTTCGCGCATCTCTGCGATGGAGCCCACATCGGGCATGCGGGACGGATTGTCCACATAATGGATCTCGTCGTCGTTAGTGACAATCTCATACACCACCGTGGGTGCTGAGGTGATTAGATCGAGGTCGTACTCTCGCTCAAGCCGCTCTTGCACAATTTCCATATGCAACATCCCGAGGAAGCCGCAACGAAAGCCAAAGCCAAGCGCGTCAGAGCTCTCTGGTTCATACACCAAACTCGCGTCGTTAAGAGTCAGTTTTTCCAAGGCATCACGGAAATCTTCAAAATCGTCCGCAGAAACCGGGAACATCCCTGCATAGACCTGCGGCTTGACCTTTTTAAAGCCAGGTAGTGATTCTGTCTCCACGTGCTTACTGTCAACCAGCGTATCCCCGACTGGCGCACCATGAATGGCCTTGATTCCAGCAATCATGAAACCAACCTGACCAGCCTGTAGCTCCTGTGTTGGGACCCGCTTCGGGGTGAACACACCCACCTCATCGATCTGCCAATCTCGACCGGTACTCTTCACCCGAATTTTTTGCCCTTTGCGCAAAGAGCCTTGCATCACTCGCACTAACGACACCACGCCCAGGTAGTTGTCAAACCAGGAGTCGATAATCAAGGCTTGCGTCGGCTTTTCTCGATCTGCAACTGGTGGTGGGATCTTCTCAATGATCTGCTCTAGAAGCTCATCGATTCCAAGGCCACTCTTCGCTGAGCAAGCAATGGCCTCGCTGGCATCAATCCCAATGATGTTCTCAATTTCCGCTTTCACACGTTCCGGTTCAGCCTGTGGCAGATCCATCTTGTTGAGAACTGGGACCACTTCAAGACCCTGTTCGAGTGCCGTATAACAGTTGGCCACAGACTGTGCTTCAACACCCTGAGCTGCATCAACAACCAACAACGCACCCTCACAGGCATACAGCGACCGAGAAACCTCATAACTGAAGTCCACGTGGCCGGGAGTGTCAATGAAGTTGAGTTCGTACACTTCGCCATTTTTGGCGGTGTAAGGCAGTGTCACGCTCTGCGCTTTGATGGTAATCCCACGCTCACGCTCAATGTCCATCGAATCAAGCACTTGCTCAGCCATTTCGCGCTCCGACAACCCGCCGCACTTCTGGATGAAGCGATCGGCGAGTGTCGATTTACCGTGGTCAATGTGGGCAATAATCGAAAAGTTACGTATATGGGACGGCGTCAAAGCCACCTCTCCTTGCGAAAAAATCGCTGTAGTTTAGCGACCTAACCGCAAAGTGAGAAACGTTGAATTGCCCCCACGCACAACTAACACCGGAATCGGACGATCATTTGGTAGTGATTCGACCACCTCGCGCAGCGTCCGCACGCTGTCAATCTCTGCTCCGCCCACCTGGGTAATAACATCACCTTGACGTAATCCTGCAGCACGCGCCGGATCACCTGAAACGTTTGTGACTACAACACCGAGATTGAGTCCAAGCTCTTGCAGCACTTCGGTCGGTGCTTGCTCCACGGTCATTCCAACCAGCTCGGTCGCTGCTTGGGATTGCGATGGAGTACCTGCAATTGCTGGCGCATCAGGCAACTCTTCAATGGTGACATCGAGCGTCATCACACGTCCGTCACGCACCAACTCAACTGGGACCGTGTTGCCGGGTAAAACCAATCCCACCATCGGTGGCAGCGCAGAAGAGCGTTCTACCTCACGCCCATCAAATCGAATAATAACATCGCCCGCCTGAATGCCCGCCTTCCCCGCAGGGCCGGACGGAGATGCCTGTGCAATGAGCGCCCCCATAGGCTTCTCCAAGCCAAATGACAACGCCAAATCGCGGTTCACCTCTTGAATCAATACACCCAACCAGCCGCGACGAACCACGCCCTTGGTGCGAATCTGGTCGGCCACATTCATGACCAAGTTCGTCGGGATCGCGAACGACAGACCCATAAACCCACCCGAGCGAGTGAAAATCTGTGAATTAATTCCCACGACTTCGCCCTTCAGGTTGAACAAGGGACCGCCAGAATTTCCGGGGTTAATCGCCACATCCGTTTGAATAAAAGGCACATAACTCTCATCCGGCAGTGCACGCCCTACCGCACTCACGATCCCAGCTGTGACGCTGTAATCAAAACCGAAGGGAGAACCGATCGCCACAACCCACTGCCCTGCCTCAACTGAGTCACTGTTTGCTAACTGAGCGACCGGCAAATCTGTCGCATTAATTTTCAACAAAGCCACATCAGAGCGTGGATCAGTACCAACCACCTCCGCTTCGAATTCGCGACGATCGTTCAAGCGCACAATTACGGTGTCTGCCCCCTCAACAACGTGGTTATTGGTGAGCACATACCCGTCTTTTGCAATGATGAATCCGAACCGAGCGAACGACCATCACGTTCAGGCTGCGGCATTGGCAGCCCACGCTCAAAAAATTCACGGAAAAACGGCGGCAATTGCTCCAGGTCTGGCATCTGCTGTTGCGCCTGCGGTGGCGTCGCTTGACGCGTCGAGATATTGACCACAGACGGCGCGACCTGCTTTACCAGGTCGGTAAACTCCGGCAGGGACGCTCGCGCGGGCAACGCCACAACCACCAGCATCAGTACGCACAACCGAATCATCACGTTCATTGTTTTACCCTTACAGAGATTGCTTGTTTATACAGGCGACTGCCTACCCATCCGACACCGGTGCCGATAGACGCCAAAATCAACGACCACAGGTCGCTGAGATCCCATCGTGTGCCCAACCCGACCCCTAAC
>JGI26088J50261_1000082_pt1 | contig 56997 bp, 59 predicted proteins | sample SaaInl1SG_22_DNA_FD_50261 | JGI IMG/M metagenome (IMG submission 50261)
GGCTACGGTCGCAGGGGTTTCCCACACGCCTGTATCGGCTACTAGCATTCGACCACCTCACTCCGAACAACAACAATCCTGTCATGCCAATTGCAGTTAGGGTCACAATACCCAACAACCAACCGCAAGCGATTGTTTACCTGCAATGGTTCGGAGGGGGCGTACCAGACTCGCCGCTGACCGGAGCACTTCACAGATGCAAAATCAGAGGCATGACCGACATCGCACTGTATCCGAGAATCGATTCGGTGTGCCAGCAAGTCAAGACCACCTCAGATCGAGTGATTTACAGTGATCAATTCCAAAACGGACCGACTGCGCGCTGAAATTACGCGCTTGGATGACCAGTCGCCTCACCCCATACTTCCCGCGAGAAGGAGAATGACATGAACAATACCGTATTATTAATCGCAACCAGCGCTCAGGGTCAGAAAGCCACCAGTTTTCAACTCGCTCAAGAGCTGATCGAGAAATTATCACCCACTGATGTGATCACCCGCGATCTGTCTGCTGGTATTCCAGTGGTCTCAACAGAATGGGTCGAGGCCAATTTAACGCCTGCCGAGCAACGCACAGACACGCATCGCGCCGCACTCGCCCTTTCTGACTCCCTTATCAGCGAGATTCAGTCCGCGGACACACTTGTGATCACCTGTCCGATCTACAATTTTGGGCTTTCCAGTGCGCTCAAAGCATGGGTGGATCAAATCTGTCGCGCCGGAATCACTTTCCAATACACCGAAAACGGACCGGTCGGACTGCTGGAGGGCAAGCGTGCCTATATCGTCATCACCTCAGGCGGAGTGCCAGTTGGCAGTGCAGTTGATTTTGCGAGCCCACACCTTCAGCAAATCCTCAAATTCATTGGCATCTCTGACATCAAGATCATTGCGGCGGACCAACAAATGACCACGCAAGATGCAATCGAGCGAGCGAGCGCTCAAATCAGAGATATGGTCGAGGCGTAAGACTGAGGCAAAACCGCCAGTATGGCCTCCAGTCTGGAACACGAAATCAGCCGCGCACGATTGCTGTCTGGCCAATGGCTGATTGAAGATCTCGATTGGCGGCACAAACCACTGGGCTGATTAAAGCCCTAACCAGTGGGTGCCGGCGATATAAACGCCGGTCCCACTGACGATACTAAGTAGTGGATGCCTCCACAACCACTGTGAGCCCGCAGTTACTGCCATCGAGATGCCAGTGAGCATGTGAGCCGCTGCAGCCTCTTGGCTCAGGGTCAACACACCATACACCACTAAAATGATCATCAACATCGGCGGCAGCTTCGCCCCCACATGCTTCACCATGGGATGCTCAGCAAACCGATGCATGGCTATGAACGGCATCGCACGTGTGAGAAATGTGGCCGCAGCCATCACCGCCAAAAAGAGCAGCAGGTCACGATCAGACATGATGCGGTAAACGCCTGTAATCGACCACAACAACCCCCAAGCACAATGCGCAAGCGAGCAACAAAAAATCTTTGCCGAGTAAAGCCGCCAAGACCATAGACACAACAACAGCTGCCACCAGTAATCGTGGATGCATGAAACTGCGCAACTGTTCAATCAAAAGCACCAGAAATAGGGCCACCAGAGCAAACTCAAAGCCTCGGGCATCAAAGGCTGCCCAATGTTGCATCAAGGCCCCCAAACCACATCCGAGCACCCAGTAGCTTTGATTCAGAACAGTCAGTGCGCCGTAATAAGAGGCGTCAGGATCCCTTCCTACTCGCTTTTTTGAGGTAACCAGCGCATAGGTTTCATCGGTAAGACCGAAAATCAGATACCAGCGGAGCCACCCATGTTTTGGATAACGGTCGATTACAGAGAGCCCGTAGAACACATGCCGTGCATTTAATAAGAGTGTCGCGAAAAAAGTCTCGGCCAGTCCCGCACCCGCGCCCAACAAAGCAACCGCTAAGAACTGTGCGGAGCCTGCATACACAACCAGACCAGACAACGGCGCATAGAGCCAGTGATAACCGAGACTTGAAAACAGCACTCCAAAGGCCATCCCCAACGGGAGATAGCCAAAGAAAACGGGAGCTGAATCTCGGAATGCCTCACGCCAAACGCTCGGCTCAGGCATTCTCGGGCAGCCATCCCCGCAATTCACGATGAACGATGTGCTCGAGCACAGCGATTCCTTCATCGGACGCATTCAGGCATTCGAGTGCGATCAACTCATGCCCGCCGGCCTCTTCAAAGGTTTCTTGCAAGCCCATGGCAATCTCTTCAAGAGTTTCGACACAGTCCGAGATGAACGCAGGGCTCACCACTGCAACCCGCTTAATACCCTGGTGACCAAGCTCTTCGATCAGCTTATCGGCATAGGGCTGCAGCCATTCTTTTGGTCCAAAACGGGACTGAAACGCGACGCGAAATCGATCTTCTGGCCAGTCCAACGCCTCACGCAGCAGCCGCGCAGACTTTTGGCACATGCAGTGGTAGGGATCTCCCTTCAAAAGATACTCTTTCGGTACACCGTGAAAACTTGCAACCAAAATTTCAGGCTCATGTTCCAACGCAGCCAATTGACGACGCACTGACGCCGCCAACTGGGCCACATACACTGGGTCATCATAAAATGGAGGAGAGACGCGGATGGTGGGCTGCCACCGCATGCCCTTTAGCGTGTCACCAATTTTATCCACCACAGAACCCGTCGTACTCGAGGCATACTGCGGATACAGAGGCACACACAAAATTTTCCAGCAGCCATCAGCAAAGAGCTTCTCGATCATCGAGGGAATCGAAGGGTTGCCATAACGCATGGCAAATTCAACCCGAACATCTTGGCCTGATATGCGCTCAGCAATGGCCTCGGTTTGCTCACGTGTGATTGTCGAAGCGGCGACTCGTCAAGTTCGTTGTTCCAGATCGCCCGATAGGCCGCTGCCGACTTTTTCGGCCGGAATGTCAAAATCGGACCTTGTAAAATCAATTGCCACAGGATTTTCGGCAACTCAACCACTCGAGTGTCACTCAAAAATTCACCGAGATAACGCCGCATCGACCAATAGTCGAGTGCATCTGGGGTCCCCAAGTTAATCAGCAAGACGCCGATTTTCGGGCGGGGAACGGCTGGATGTCGTTTGGCAATGGCTGCATCAGCTTAAATCTCTCTGTGTCAGTTGGCTCAGTAATCGAAGGAGTAGGTCTGGGTCACGTGTGCCACAAGTCTCGCGCGATGAATGCATCGCGAATTGTGCGCATCCAATGTCAATGGTGTCGATCCCAAGACGACCTGCAGTCAACGGGCCGATGGTGCTTCCACATCCCAAATCGGAGCGCGCTGAAAAGTATTGTAGTGGCACGTCAGCACGCTCGGCGGCTTGTTCAATAACGCCTTGCGTCAATGCTGTTGTGGCGTACCGATGGTTGGCATTGATCTTGACCACAGGGCCTTCGTTCAACAGCGGACGGTGTCCCTCATCATGTTTGTTGGCATAGTTCGGGTGGACCCCGTGGGCATTGTCGATAGAGACCATCAAACTGTTGGCACGCACCGCCTCGAAGTCGGCCTGATTCGACGCTCTTCGCAGCACAGACTCCAAAAACGGACCATCGGCTCCTGACGTCGAGACGCTACCCACTTCTTCGTGATCATTAAGAACAACCATCACGCCTTCCGCCGTCTCATTTGCCACTAAGGCCTCAATGCTGATNAAGCAGCTAAGCAAGTTATCCAACCGTGCACTGAGCAAAAACTCCTGTTCAAGCCCCGCAACAGTCGCCGATTCGACTGGGTATACGCACAACTCAAAGGCGCTGATTTCNTCCGCTGATCGGTCCATCCGGTCGGCAAGCCACTTTTTGAAGTCAAATTCAGCGTCGCTCTCGGCNCGGCCTATCACCATCACCAGTTCATCGTGCGGATTGACTTTGCGCCCTGAGTTCGCATCGCGGTCGAGATGAATCGCCAAANTCGGGATCACTCCAAGAGGTTCTCGNAGGTCAAACAACTCCGAAAGCACTGCACCACCATTTGCGATCGCAACCCGACCGGCGATTGACAGCTCTCGATCGAACCAGGGCGCGAATAAGACACCGCCATACACCTCCAAACCCAATTGAAAGTAGCCATTGCGCTTAATCACAGAGTTGGGTCTNAGTCGGAGGTTAGGGCTGTCGGTGTGCGCGCCAAATAAAGTCCACCCAGTCACATCCTGGGGTTGGCGCCACGCAATTAATGCACCATCGGCCCGAACCACAAAATACCCGGCACCGGCTTCTAATCGCCAAGGTAACCGTTCGTCCAGTTGCACAAAGCCGGCATGCGCCAACCGCTCTGCCACCTGTCCAACGGCATGCCATGGTGTTGGCGACGCATCGAGAAATTGCATCAATTGACTGATCAAGGCAGATGGTGGACGCGGATTCAAGTTGTCTCTCCAAAGGTTGCACTCTATGGTATGCAAAAGCATAACAGCTTAATTAAGGTTCATTGAGGTGACAGACAAGTTGCGTAAGTTAATCGTGTGGCATCAGTTCCCTATTTTTCGCGCACTCGCTTTGGCATGGGTCATGGTCCTACCCAGCCACGCGGTGGTGGTCGAACCCACAGACGCCGAGCGGCGCCTCGCACAGTTGATTGCTGAGGAATTGGATCAGCGACACCTCGCATCCGACGCTCTGTTCGAAGCCCGCAGACCCATGGTGGGTGAAATGATCCTGAACGCCATCGACCCCAGTCGCTCGTTTCTCACATCGACGGATCTACTTACAGCAGACGTCGCCCGTCTCCCCGACGTTATCGAGCAGGGGCAACTGGAGTCAATTTATCGATTGTACGGATTGATGTTGAACCGATCAGAGGCGCGGCTCGATTATTGGCTGGAAACACTGGCTCTTGGCGAGACTGGTCTCAATCTGAATGATGACGAATCTCTCCCAATTCGGGATCGCACCGCACCGTGGCTCAAGCACCCTTCGGAGCTTGAAGACCTCTGGCGCAAGCAACTGGAGAACCAAGCCATCAATCTGCTGTTGGCTGACCGCTCCATTGACGACACCATCAAAGCACTGGTGCGTCGCTTTGAAAGCCAAAAAAATCGGCTCGAACAGACGCGAGCCAGTGATGTGTTTGCCGCCGTGATTAATGCCTACGCCAGTGCATATGATCCGCACACGTCCTACCTGCCACCGGCTGACAGCGAGACCTTCAACATCAACATGTCGCTGTCTCTCCAAGGCATCGGAGCAGTACTTCAAACAGAAGATGAATTCACCAAAGTGGTCAGCCTGATCCCTGGCGGCCCTGCTGAACTTGACGGACGGCTGAAACCTGCAGATCGCATTCTGGGGGTTGGACAAGACAACGAAGCCATCGAGGATGTTGTTGGCTGGCGCCTGGATGAAGTAGTGCAGCTGATCCGAGGCCCCAAAGGATCACGAGTCCGTATTGAGGTGCAGTCTGGCGACGACGCACCACACCGGGAAATTGTCCTAATTCGAGACCGCGTGCAGTTGGAAGAGCAATCAGCCAAAAGCACCGTGCTAGAAATTGGTCCTGAAAACAAAAAAATCGGCGTCATTACGATCCCAACGTTTTATTCGGATTTCACCGCAAAACAGGCCGGCGATCCCAACTACCGCAGCACGACTCGAGATGTACGTCGATTAATCAACGAGCTTCGTGAAGCCAATGTCGAAGGCATCGTGGTCGATCTCAGGAACAATGGCGGCGGCTCGCTACAAGAAGCCTATGAGTTATTTGGCTTGTTTATTCAGCGCGGTCCTGTGGTGCAAATTCAAAGCGCCGGTGGACGAACAGATGTCCGAGGTGATCGCGACCCTGAAATCGCCTGGGACGGACCAATGGCGGTCTTAGTGAATCGATTGAGCGCCTCAGCCAGTGAAATTTTCGCCGGAGCGATGCAGGACTATGGCCGCGGCCTTGTGCTCGGCTCACAAACTTTCGGCAAAGGCACGGTGCAGGCCCTACTCCCAATCGATGCAGGCCAATTGAAACTAACCATTGCCAANTTTTACCGCATCTCAGGACTCTCAACGCAACACCAAGGAGTCGTGCCTGATATCACCTTCCCTTCTGCTTTTGACCCCACAGAAATCGGTGAGAGTGCTCTCGACACCGCCCTACCCTGGGATCAAATTCGCTCGCTGCGCTACAACCAATTGGATATGCCACAAGCGAGAGTTCCAACGCTTGTGGATCAACATCAGGCACGGATTGCCCGTGATCCAAATTTTGTCGCACTGATCGAGAGAACAGAACGTGCACGCGCGTTGTCAAATGCAGAGTCTGTGTCATTGCAACTGGCACAACGGCAACGCGAGCGCGAGGCCAACAATGCGCGCGCATTGGCAATCGAGAATACGCGTCGCACCGCACTTGGTTTGCCTGCGCTTGCAGATTTCAGTGACTTAGAATCGGAAGATGCTCAAGATCCAGATCCCAACGATGACGCGTCACTGGTCGAGTCTGCTCGGATCTTGCTTGATGAGATTGCGATTAATCCGCGTCTCGCGGGACTCTAGGGGGCGGCACCATCGACAGCGGTGTGATGGCGCCCGACTTGCTGTCGCGGATGCGTGCAGGACCTGTGTTTTCGACTTCATCGATGCGGATCACAGCGTGCATCGGAATGTAGCTACGCTTCACCCCTTGNAACTCAGCTTTCAGCTTCTCTTCGGCCGGATCCACTAACAACCCACTGCGTTCCCCAAAAACAAACTCTTCAACTTCGATGAACCCATAGAGGTCGCTGGAATAAATCTGCCGTGCGAACACTTCGTACACCTTGTCTTGACTGACAAATTGAACGCGGAAAGTCGGGTCGGGTGTTTTCGCCATGAGTGATCCTCAACAGGGGGGCGTTAGTCTGTCGATCTTTACCTGCTCCGTCAAGAACACCCGTGCAATTTCAAGGACTTCGGCTTATACTCGCGCGCCCTGCAAATAAGGAGATCGGATGACTGCAAAGCTCTTCATCAAGACCCACGGATGCCAGATGAACGAATACGATTCAGACCGGATGGCAGATCTGTTGAAGGAGAGTCACGATCTCGGTCTGACCGCGGACGCCGATGAGGCCGAAGTCATCTTGATTAACACCTGCTCGATCCGTGAGAAAGCACAAGAAAAAGTGTTTTCAGAACTCGGACGCTATCGCGCCCTTAAAGAAAAAAATCCCAATCTTATTATCGGAGTTGGGGGCTGTGTCGCCTCGCAAGAAGGGGAAGCAATTCGCGCGAGGGCGCCATTTGTCGATCTGGTGTTTGGACCGCAAACTTTGCATCGGCTACCAGAAATGCTTGAAGCGCGTCGTCAAGACGGCCAACCGCAGGTCGACATCAGCTTTCCGGAAATTGAAAAATTTGACCGTTTGCCTGAGCCGAAACTCGAGGGGCCGAGTGCGTATGTCAGCATTATGGAAGGATGCAGCAAATACTGTACGTTCTGCGTGGTTCCCTACACTCGCGGCGAAGAGATCAGTCGCCCACTGACCCAAGTACTGACAGAAGTCGTAGCCAACGTTGAGCAAGGGGCTCGTGAAATTCATCTCCTCGGACAAAACGTCAATGCGTATCGGGGAGAGTCTGAAGATGGAAGTACAGCTGATCTGGCTGACCTGATCCGGATCATTGCTGAAATTCCAGAAATCGAGCGGATCCGCTTCACCACCAGTCACCCTGTAGAGTTCTCGGATGCTCTAATCGAGTGCTTTGCAGACGTCCCTAAGCTGGTCAGTCACTTGCACCTTCCAGTGCAATCTGGATCAGATCGAATCTTAGCGGCCATGAAGCGTGGACACACGGCACTCGAGTACAAGGACAAAATTCGGAAGATCAAAGCAGCTCGACCCGGGATCAGCCTGTCGTCAGATTTCATCATCGGTTTTCCCGGGGAAACTGAGGCAGATTTTCAAAAAACAATGCAGTTGATCGAAGCCATAGGCTTTGATGTCAGTTTTAGCTTCATCTATTCGGCCAGACCCGGCACGCCTGCATCTGACTTGCCGGACGATGTGTTGATGCCCGAGAAAAAGGCGCGTTTAGCGGCACTTCAAGCGCGCATCGCACAACATGCGCAACGCATCAGCCAAGGGATGGTGGGCCAGCTGCACTCGGTGCTAGTGACAGGGCCATCAAAGAAAGATCCAGGCGAGCTCTCCGGTCGAACTGAAAACAACCGCGTGGTTAACTTCCGGTGCGATCGAACCGATTTGATCGGACGCTTCGTCGAATGCGAGATTATCGACGCCTATCCAAATTCGCTGCGCGGTCAAATGACTGAACGGGCACCTTGGTAGTGGATATCCGTCAATGCATTTTAGAGCCCAATGATGCGAGACGCCTGGCCGCTCTTTGCGGACGAGAGGACACCCACCTGCGTTTGATTGAGTCACGCTTACCGGTAGTGATTCGTAACCGCGGTAATCAATTCGAAGTGGAAGGCGAAGTTGATGCGACTCGAGCGTGCGTCCGTTTGCTCGACCAACTGTACCGAGAGACCCGTGATACTGAGCTCTCAGATGACATGGTCCACCTGCATTTACAAGAAGCATCCGCGTATCAAATCGATGACCATCGCGAGATCTTGATCGACACGCCGAAGCTAAAAATAAAGCCGCGTGGTAAAAATCAGAAAGGCTATATCGAGGCCATTCAGGGGCATGACGTAAACTTTGGCATAGGCCCAGCTGGTACCGGTAAGACCTGGCTGGCAGTCGCATGCGCGGTGGATGCCTTACGGCGAGATCGAGTCGAACGGATCGTTTTGGTACGACCTGCAGTTGAAGCAGGTGAACGCCTCGGATTCTTGCCTGGTGATTTGGCGCAGAAAATTGATCCCTATTTGCGGCCTCTGTATGACGCACTGTATGAAATGCTTGGCTATGACAAGGTATCAAAGTTGCTGGAGCGGCAAATCATTGAAATTGCTCCCCTCGCATACATGCGCGGTCGCACCTTGAACCACAGCTTTATCATCCTTGACGAGTCCCAAAATACCACCCGCGAACAGATGAAAATGTTCCTGACGCGCCTCGGATTTGGTTCAACTGCGGTCATTACCGGAGACCCAAGCCAAATCGATTTACCTCGTAAAAGCGACTCCGGACTCACTCATGCAATTGGCGTCCTCAAGTCGGTGAAGGGAATCTCCATGACCCATTTCACATACAAAGATGTGGTACGCCATCCGCTTGTAGGACGTATCGTCGACGCCTACGAACGGGCCCAAGATGAGCATTGATTTTGACGACGCCAGTGGACAGTGCCCACTGGCGCCAGCTCAGGTCACTCAATGGATCGAAATGACGCTCAACTGCGTCCAACACGACACCAATGTAGAGCTTGCGGTGCGCGTGGTGGATGTCGATGAGGGTCAGAGGCTGAATGCACACTATCGCGGAAAGGATTACGCCACTAACGTGCTGTCATTTCCGGCTGACATCGTGCTGCCTGAAGGGCCAGTGGTATTAGGTGATCTGGTACTGTGCTGGCCCGTTGTAGTGGCAGAAGCAGCGCAGCAACACAAAGCCATCCCGCAACATGCGGCACATCTGATCGTTCATGGTGTGTTGCATCTGCTGGGGCGCGACCACATCACTGATCTCGAAGCGCAAGCGATGGAAACAGAAGAGATCGGCATTCTGCAAAAACTCGGCTATCCTAACCCCTACATTGGCGAGGGCACTGACAATACATGAACGACGGACGAAGTCCCGAGAGCCAGGATTCGAGATCCTGGTTCGATCGTTTAGCTGGAGTAATCTCCGGAGAAGCTGGCAATAAAACTGAACTGATCGATGAGCTCCGCGACGCTAAAGATCGCGGTCTTTTTAATCAAGAAACGTTGGCGATTTTGGAAGGCGCACTGTCGGTCTCGGATATGCAAGTCCGCGAAGTCATGATCCCGCGCACGCAAATGGTGGCCATTCGTCTCGATGAGCGACCGGAAGAATTCTTGCCCCGGGTGATCGAATCCGCCCACTCTCGCTTCCCGGTCCTCGGAGAGCAACCGAGCGAGGTCATCGGTATTTTACTGGCGAAAGACCTTCTTTCTTTTCTCATCAGCCAAGACCTCGAACGCTTTGAAATCAAGGAAGTCGCCCGTCCAGTGCGGCGAGTACCAGAAAGCAAACGGCTTGATCAACTACTCAAGGAATTTCGAGACAATCGGGCGCATATGGCGGTCGTGATTGATGAATATGGTGATGTGGCTGGATTAGTTACGATTGAGGATGTGCTTGAACAGATCGTTGGCGAGATCGAGGATGAACACGATCATGACGAAGATCTCAGCATCCGGCACCAAACCAACGGGGCGAGTTTGGTCAAAGCCATCACAGAAATCGACGATTTCAATGAAGAATTTGGTACTCAGTTCTCAGACACAGACTTTGACACCATCGGCGGTTTGGTCACGCATGCCTTTGGGCACTTACCTGCACGCGGCGAAAAAACATCGTTTGGCGGATTCGATTTTGTTGTCCTAAACGCCGACAACCGCAGAATCCGGCTGCTCGAAGTCCGACGCCATGGATCTGTCGAGGATTAAAGTGCCGCTGGCGATTGTCGCCGGGGCACTCGGAACCCTCTCATTCGCACCCTTTTCATGGTGGTGGTTCGCTCCAATCAGCCTTGCTGCCTGGATGTGGCTGACCATGCGCTGGCCTGGATTTGGCACCGGTTATTGGTTTGGATTCGGGCTATTCGCAACTGGAGTCTCTTGGGTATCCGTCAGCATGATCGAGCACGGCGGTGCATCCATAGGATTAGCCGCCACGATGACGGGGCTTTTCGCCGCCGGATTAGCGATCTTCCCGGGACTCGCCTCATGGGGCTATGCCGCATGGCACTCGCGATGGCCCTCAACCCTGCGCAAAGGGATCCTACTGAGTGCCTGCTGGGTCACGATGGAGGCTTTGAGAAGCTGGGTGTTAACCGGTTTCCCATGGTTACTGATGGGTCATGCAGCACTCGATAGTCCATTTGAGGGGTATTTGTCATGGATTGGCACATTCGGTGCCTCGGCAATGATGGCTTTGGTCGCCGCCGCCAGTCTGGCGGTGCTCACGGCACACCGTTGGATAGCCACCATCCTCGGCATTGCTGTACTGCTCATTGGTTGGGGAGCGCACACGCAATTCCGTCCACAATTGGATGAGAACACTGTACGCGTCGCCTTGTGGCAGCCAGTAATCAATCAAGCCGAGAAATGGAAACCTGAATTCCGCGACGGCATCGTGGCCAACCACGTGCGCTTCGGACTTCCTTCCGATGCGGATGTGATTGTCTGGCCAGAAACCGCTTTGCCGATGACTGACTCGCAGGCACGACGTTTATTGCCCGATCTTGATGCGCTGCTGGTGCGTGATCAACAAACACTGATTGCTGGTGTGCTCGGCCAGGACGACGGACGCTATACCAATCGACTCATGACCTTTGGACAAGGTAATGGGACCTATGACAAAACCCGCCTCGTGCCTTTTGGTGAATATGTTCCGATGGAAACGTGGTTACGTGGGCTAATTGCCTTCTTTGATTTGCCAATGTCGGCAATTGTCCCTGGAACGCGCCAAGAGTTATTTCGTCATGGCAACTTGGTCATGGCACCACTCATTTGTTACGAGATCGCTTATACCGGCCTCGCACGGCACAGCGCGAAAGATGCAAATGCGCTGTTGACCGTATCCAATGACACCTGGTTTGGAGACTCCATTGGTCCAGACCAACACCTGCAAATCGCTCAGATCCGAGCGCGTGAACTGGGTAAGCCAGTGATCCGCGCGACCAATGACGGCTGGACGGTTGTCATCGATGCTTTTGGTCGCGTGCAAGCTTCGCTACCGCGGTTCGAATCGGGTGTCTTATTCGCCGATGTAAGGCCCGCTTCTACTCGCACACCCTATGCGCAAGCCGGGGAGGCTCCATTAATCCTGATCCTCGTGATTCTGCTGACACTTTCGCGAAGAAATGAGGCTCTACTTCCGGAATCCCCCTGATTTTTCTACTCACACCCTTACCCCAGACTGGCTGACCGGCTATCCTTGCTTCTTTTAATTTGTAGGAACGTCACGAGTTCATGGAACGCGAATATCAACCGCTGGTAATCGAGCCAGCCATTCAACAACACTGGGCGGACCACGACGTATTCACCACATCGGACGACCCCTCTAAACCAAAATTTTATTGTTTGTGCATGTTCCCCTATCCCTCTGGGAAGTTACACATGGGCCATGTGCGTAACTACACCATTGGCGATGTCATCAGCAGATACATGACCATGCAGGGGTATAACGTGCTCCAACCCATGGGATGGGATGCGTTTGGTATGCCGGCGGAAAACGCGGCCATTAAGAACCAATTGCCTCCCGCCTCTTGGACCTATGACAACATTGATCACATGCGAAGCCAGCTGAAACGACTGGGTTTCGGCTATGACTGGTCACGCGAACTGGCCACCTGCACTCCAGACTATTACCGCTGGGAACAGTGGTTGTTTACACGGATGGTTGAAAAAGGACTCGCCTACCGAAAAAAGGCAAGAGTGAACTGGGATCCCGTGGATCAGACCGTTCTGGCCAACGAACAAGTGATTGACGGGCGCGGCTGGCGCTCGGGTGCCCTGGTTGAACAACGTGAAATCGAGCAATGGTTCATTCGAATCACTGACTATGCCGAGGAGTTACTTGCCGATCTCGACACTGTGGATTGGCCTGAGCAAGTCAAGACCATGCAACGCAACTGGATTGGCAAAAGCCAGGGGGTCGAGTTCAGTTTTGCGCGACCTGGTCTCGATGAGCGTTTAGAGGTCTACACCACACGCCCTGACACCATCATGGGTATCACCTACGTCGCAGTCGCCGCGCAACACCCAATTGCAAAACTAGCTGCACAAGACTCTCCCGAAATTGCTGCGTTTATAGAAGAGTGCAGTCACATGTCAGTGGCCGAAGCAGATCTCGCACAGGCGCCGAAAAAGGGCATGGACACTGGACAGACCGTACTGCATCCATTCACCGGTGAAGAGCTTCCGATCTGGATCGCCAACTTCGTACTGATGGACTATGGCTCGGGAGCGGTCATGGCAGTTCCCGCACACGACCAGAGAGACTGGGAGTTTGCCACACAGTACAATTTGCCAATCCGCCCCGTTATTGCGCCGCATGACAACGATCCAAGTTATGACATCAGCCAAGCGGCCTGGTGCGACAAGACAGGCGTGACGTGCAACTCCGCACAGTTTGACGGCCTGGATTTTCATGATGCATTTCAGGCGGTAGCAACCGCGCTAGAAGACGCTGGAATTGGTCGGACGACCACCAATTACCGACTGCGTGATTGGGGTGTCGGCCGTCAGAGATATTGGGGGTGCCCGATTCCGGTTTTGCACACCGACGAGGGCATCAAAACGGTCCGCGATGAAGATCTTCCGGTGGTTCTGCCTGAAGATGTTGTGGTGGACGGCTCAGGCAGCCCTCTAACGCGGCGCGATGACTTTATCCAAACCATCGATCCCGACACGGGCCGACCAGCCAAACGTGAGACCGACACATTCGACACTTTCATGGAATCCAGCTGGTACTACGCACGGTTCGCCAGTGCCTTTTCGAAAGATGCCATGCTCGATTCGCATGCAAATCACTGGCTACCGGTTGACTTGTACATTGGTGGCATCGAGCACGCCATTTTGCATTTGTTGTATGCACGATTTTTCCATAAGGTGTTGCGCGACCTGGGACTACTGACCTCGGATGAACCATTCAAAAAATTGCTGACGCAAGGCATGGTTTTGAAAGACGGCACAAAAATGTCTAAGTCCAAAGGCAATACCGTCGACCCGCAGGCTTTGATTGACCAATACGGTGCCGATACGGTACGCCTATTTACGATGTTCGCTGCCCCTCCCGAGTTGTCTCTTGAGTGGTCAGATGATGGCGTCGCTGGTGCCCACCGCTTTCTGAAGCGGGTACACGCCCTGGTCAGCGATTACGCCGAGTCAGGAGCATACGAGCCCATTAGGTCGGTGGACCTGGCGAGTCTGACGGACGAAGCGCGCGATCTGTATCGCAAGGTGCATGAAACCATTGGTAAGGTGTCGGACGACATCGGCCGTCGCTATCACTTCAACACCGCAATCGCATCGGTGATGGAATTAACCAACCAAACGATGAAGTTTGATCCCATATCGGCTTCGGACCAAACCGTTGTCGCCGAAGCGATCGATGCGATCGTAATTCTGTTGTCACCCATCACCCCACATCTTAGCGAGCACCTGTGGCAACTGCTCGGGCACACCGAGACGCTCACAGCGGTCCGTTGGCCCGCGGTGCGTGAAGAGGCTCTGACGCGCGAGACACATACGATGGTGGTGCAGGTTAATGGAAAACTGCGCGGTCGCATTGACGTACCCGCCGACGCCGATCAGGATGTGATTTTGGATCTAGCCCGTGCGGAACCGCAGGTGGCAAAATTTATCGAGGGCATGGTTGAAAAGAAAGCCATTGTCGTTCCGAACAAATTGGTGAACTTGGTGGTAATTCCTGCATGATCTCCCGTCGACTTTTGATTACGGCCATGGGCGCCTCCCTACTCACCGGATGCGGTTTCCGTCTCCGTGGTACAGGACCCTTGATTGGCGAATTACCGGAAAGACTCAAGATCTCAACGCCGGATCCATTTTCTCCATTCATCCGAGACATCATCCGGCAATTGCAGGAACAGGGCACAGAAATCGTAGAACGGGCATCAGATGTACCCACCCTCACNCTGAATCTCCCAGTTTTGGACGAACGAGTACTCGGGCCCGTGACCGGTGGCGACCAGACCGANTTGGCACTGACTATGTCCTACAGACTTGATGGTCCTAACATGACCCTATTGATTCCAGAAACCTCGGTCAAAGCCAGTCTGATCTATGTTGACTCCGGTGCAGACACTTCTGCTGAGGACAGTCGTGTAAGGCAATTGCGTCGCGGGCTGGAGTCTGATCTGCTCGGCCAAGTGGTCTCATCGATCCGAGTCCGCTACGCTCAGGCACTCAAGCTTTCGGCCAATTCAGGAGGCTGATCCATGGCCATCAAAGCCACNGATTTTGATGGCCAACAATGGAGCAATACCCTCTGGCCTGTCACAGCACTTTTGGGTGATGAAGCCTTTTTTATGACGCGCGTTGGAGACTTTTGGCGCAACGCTGGGAAACATCTAGGGTTCAGTGAACGGGTCGTAATTGATCAAAACGAGACCGAAGCATCGGCGCGACTGCATGCAGAGCTTGATGCATTGTCATTGTTTGCAGACCGAGGTTTAGTTGAACTGCGTTTGAACAAAGGGCTTCTCGATCAGGGCCTGCGTGCTGCCATCGAGGGATGGCTGAATCATGCCCCAGACGACAAACGCTTATTGATTCTCGGCCCTGCGCTTAACAAGTCGGAACTTGGACAGAGTTGGGTCAGCACGCTGCAGCAGCGCAATGCCTGGATTGATGCAGCAACAGTTAGCGCCACACAGTTTGCCCGTTGGCTGGATGGTGAATTACGGCAACAACAGATTGAAATGGATGCCGACGCCAAAGCTGCAATCGTCAACCATACCGAAGGCAACCTATTGGCTGCCGGACAGGTACTGGAACGACTGAAATTGGTGCAACCCGATCTATTACGCGGTACCACGCTCGACTTGGAAACCGTGCTAGAAGCACTGACGCAAAGTGCCCGATACACTATTTATGATCTTGTCGATCACGCGATTCAAGCCGATGTCTCCGGCTTGAATCGCATTGCAGATTTGCTTCGATCTGAAGGAATCGAGCCCATGAATGCGCTCTGGGCCATGACGCGTGAAATCGATATTTTGCTTCAGGTTCGTCACCGCATGGATCATGGCGACTCTGCGAATCAAGCCATTAGCGCGTTGCGCGTGTGGCGCTCACGAGAAAGCCTGGTGCGCACTGCAGTCAATCGCTTGTCATTGGTCCAGTTGAGGCGCTTGCTGAATCTCTGTCACGAAACGGACCGAACCATCAAGGGTGCGACACGGGAGCCTGCATGGCTGATGCTCAAAGACATCTTACTGGGATTGGCCGGTCACCCGATGAGCCGCTGAAGCCGCCTCAATAAGGCGCTGCTCTACCTCTCCCGCTAAGGCGTATCCCATGACCTCCGGATCAGCCTGACCTGCAATACAATCAGACACCTGCGTGACCAGAAGATCACTGTAACCACAGGGATTAATTCGCGAGAAGGGCTCCAGATCCATTGCGACATTAAGCGCCACACCGTGATACGACACCCCATGCCGGATGCGTAAACCCAGACTAGCGATCTTGGCACCATTCACATAGACCCCAGGCGCATCACTGCGCGGCTCGCCAGTGATACCCAGTGGGGCCAGACATGCAATGACTGACTGTTCAAGCAGTGTCACCAGTTGACGCACATTGAGCCCGAATGCTTTGAGTGGAATCAGCGTATACAACACAACCTGACCAGGCCCGTGATAGGTCACCTGGCCTCCACGATCGGATTGAATCACCTCGATCGATCCGGGACGTAGAACATGCTCCGCTCGACCTGCTTGTCCTTGTGTAAACACGGGATCATGTTGCACGAGCCACAATTCCGCTACATCACCAGTTTTCAGCTCGACAATCGCCTCGCGCATTGCATCGTGGGTGATGAGATAAGGCTCGCGACCTCGTCTTCGGACCCGAACACTGGGCATCAAAGCACCATGTGCACGCAACCAGTTGCCTTCAGTTCGTCATGCAACTCAGCCAATTGCAACGCACTGTGTGCAACTACGCAAAACCGAAAACTTTGGTACTTCCCGTTACGACTGGCGGTCACTCGTAGGCTCTCAGGATCATACTCAGGGCAATGCTTACTAACGATACGCTCCAAGACCTCAGTGAAACCATCAGTGGTATTGGCCACAACTGAGATCGGATACCCATGGCAAGGAAATTCGATTTTAGGAGGGCTTTGCTCAGTCATGGTCAATGGTGCCGATGCAAAAGCGCATCATAGGCTGCCGCTAATTGCACAAAGTCAGTATGCGGGATGCCCGTACCCACCAGACCCAAGCCGTCCACTTCAGAGATGGGCTGCAACCCGCGGGTCGAGCTGGACACAAAAAGGGTATCAGCGGTAATCAGCTCATCAACTGACAGCGGACGCTCAGAGACAGACAAACCCTGAGCCTGAGCCAACTCAAGCACCAAATGACGGGTGATACCGGGCAATATTGCATCGCTCAATGGTGGAGTCGAAAGTGTGCCATTGTGCAAAAAGAACACATTGGAAGTGGAGGCTTCGGTGACCCAACCATCGCGGTGCAATATCACTTCCCCTGCGACCGCCTCTTTCGCGGCTTGTTGCAGCAGCACATTGGCCAACAATGAAACCGACTTAATTGCATTTAACCGCCAACGAATGTCATCGCGCACAAGCGCCTTAACCGGTGCGAGTTGCTTGGCCGTGAAAGGTGAAATCGTCAAAAACTCGGTCGGCTGGATTGTTTCTGGAAATGCGTGCTCACGAACCGGTGCCGGCCCTCGCGAGACCTGTACATACAACTTGGCATTGTCGAGCCCAGACGCTTCGTGGAGTGCGTGCAGGTTTGCAAAGATGCCCTCTACATCCACGTCCAACTTAATCATGGCCAGGCTGTTTCGCAACCGATCACGGTGCAATGACTGAGCGCGGATACGTCCATCGACGAGAGCGAGCACCTCATACACTCCGTCACCAAACAAAAATCCACGATCCATTGGCGAGATACGCGCATCCGCCAATGGCATGATCTGCCCATTTAAAGCACAAAGCGTCACGCGAACAGTCTCATTACGAAGTCCATGATGCGTTTGAAAAATCCACCCTCAGGAACATCGCTTGCGACCGCAACAGATGACTCCGCCAAGACACGATCACCCAACATGATTTTCACAGTACCAACCACGTCCCCTGCAGCCAATGGGGCTTCCAACGATTCAGGCGCGTCTAGCGTGGCTTGAATGGCACTTTCGCGGCCAAGCGGCAAGGTGACGTACAGAGGATTGACCGTGGCCAGCTCAACGCTGTCTGTCTCACCGAACCAGACCTTGCGAGCACTTTCTGGCAACACATCGTTGGCCTCAAACACAGTTTTGCCGCTGAAGTACCGGAAACCATACTGCATCAACTTGGTTGTCTCTTGTTCTCGNGCTTTCTCACTGTCGGTTCCCATTACGACAGAAATCAGACGCAGATCGTCACGAACGGCGCTGGCCACTAGACAATAGCCTGCTTCCTCCGTGTGACCAGTTTTCAACCCATCAACTGTTGGATCTCGGAACAAAAGGGTGTTGCGGTTGGCTTGTTTAATGCCATTGAAGGTAAAGCTCTTNTCCGCATAAATCGGATATGTTTCGGGAAAGTCTTGAATCGTCCGAGCAGCGAGAACTGCCAGATCACGGGCTGTGCTGTAGTGNCCTTCTGCCGGCAATCCGGTCGAATTCAGGAACTGGGTGTTGTCCATTCCNAGACTTGCAGCGGTTTGGTTCATCACATCCGCGAACACGTCTTCTGACCCAGCGATGTATTCAGCCACTGCAACACTGGCATCATTGCCAGACTGGATGATGATGCCACGTAGCAGATCCTCAAAACGCACCTCTGTTCCTTCGCGAATAAAGGTCCGTGAGCCGCCCGTTTTCCATGCCTTCACACTGACGGGCACCATGTCATCAAANGTGACTCGCCCCTCCGCCAATTCCCGTTCGGCAATGTAGGCTGTCATCATTTTCGTCAAGGACGCGGGCGGGAGNCGCTCATCGGCGTTGTGCTCAACTAATACTTCGCCATTTCTCGCATCAATCAGCAGGTATCCAGTCGATGCAAGACGCGGGGCACCGGGGATCGGTGGCCCATTACCGAGCGCATCTGTTAGTGGAACATTGGCCTGAGCCAACACACTCGATACGCACAACAGCAACATTCCAATAATCCGCACTCAACTCTCCTTGATTTAGTTTTGCTCTGAACGGGCGATTAGTCGTTGCGGGGACCAACCCAATCCGATCAATTGATTCATAACCGACTGAATCACTGACTCATCAGTTTGTGGCAAGATCTGAACTCGAAACAGACCAGATCCCGTTGGCTCAATGCGCACTCGCGCTTCTGCGAGGTCGATGACCTGAGACAGATCATTGGCAATTTTTTGTGCCTGCACCTCACTTGATACAGCAGTCACTTGCAATACAGCTTGGGCTGGTCTGACAAGGGGGTTAGCCACTAGTCCGGGGGCATCACTTGGCGCTTTCAAAACTTCATAGCGCACCGCTGCCGTCCCACGGTCATCAAATCCCAGCCGACGAGCCGCAGCCCAGGACAGGTCCAAAACCCGGTCTGGTTTAAAGGGTCCTCGGTCATTGACTCGCACCACCAGCGATCGATTGTTGTCGAGATTGGTAACGCGGACCCAAGACGGAATCGGCATGGTTTTATGGGCCGCTGTGAACGTAAACATGTCAAAGGGTTCACCTGAGGATGTCAACCGGCCATGAAACTTTCGACCATACCAACTGGCCGTTCCCGTCTCGATAAACCCTTCGGGTACTGAGGTCAGCCTGTAGACCTCACCATCCACAACATACTCGGGAGGATTGCCGTAACGGGCCAACGGCTCGTCTTGGGGTATCGGCTCAGGCAGCTCAGAGACATCCACTGTGACCAGCAAAGGCGGTCCATCGGGCGCTTCGAGTGCTTGACCTTCGGAGACAGGCTCTGCTTGTTTCAGATCGCCCACCCACTCTTGCACTGTGGTGCAACCACTCAACAACAGCATGAAAACAAGCAAAAATCGCATTTAAAGGTCCAAATCAGCCGCTATCTCAGCCGCAAGTTGTGTTACGGCCATGGCATACAATGGGCTTCGATTATACCGGGTTATTGCATAAAAGTTTTTGGTCACCGCCCAATACTCAGCGCCTGACTGCCCCTCAAGTCCCAACACATCAAGACGCCAACCACCCCACTCTGTAGGCAATCCTGTCACTCCCGCNAACGCCAAATCTCGGCCGTTGTAGCGAATCTCGATACGTGACTCCATCTTCTCAACAAATTGCGTTGCGTTATTGACGCGAACTGCAATCGGTTGGTTTGCGTCCCAGCCGTGCNTTGCCAGGTAGTTCGCGACAGATCCAATGGCATCCACTGGATTGTTAATTAAATCGCGTCGCCCATCGCCGTCAAAATCAATCGAATAAGCCAAATAGCTGGACGGAATGAATTGGCCATAACCCATCGCACCGGCATAGGACCCTTTCAGCTCGGTTGGATTGAGACCCTCTGTTTTGCCCAAAAGAAACAGTGACTCCAACTCACCCAGGAAGAACTCAGCACGCCGGGGGTAGTCCAGTCCGAGCGTAGCCAAGGCATCCAAAGCACGGAAACTGCCTTTATTGCGTCCGTAGTAGGTCTCCACCCCAATGATGGCAAGAATCACTTCGACCGGAACACCTAATGTATCTTCGGCCCGATGCAGTGTCTCCCGGTGTGTCCGGTAAAACTCTCCCGCGGCCTTGACCCGGGCCGACTTCAGGAAGATGGGGCGGTAATCTCGCCATGCCTTTCGTTCTGCTGGGCGGTTCATCGCATCGATCACAGAATCAAGTCGCTTTGCATCGCCCATAACGCGGAGCACCGTATCGCGATCCAATCCTTGCGCTGCAAGACGTTCTGCCATGGCTAACACTTCCGGACGTTCGGCATAGTTCGCAGACGCCANCGAGGCACCGAAACAAAATACACCGATGCTGATCAAATGGATGAATTTAGTCTTCATGAGGAGTCCCCCGATAACACGCGATTTGTTCGTTGCATCGCCATCATTAGCCCAAATCCAACGAGCAACGAGACGACTGATGTCCCACCATAACTGATCAGCGGAAGCGGCACACCTACGACCGGCAACACTCCGCTGACCATGCCTAAATTGACAAAGACATACACAAAAAATGTCAGCGTAATTGAGCCGCACAAAAGCCGCCCAAAATGACCCTCCGCACGGGAGGTCAAGAGAAGGCACCTACCGATGATCAAACCGTACATCACCAACAACAGACAGATTCCGAGAAAGCCTAGCTCCTCGCCGATGACTGCCACGATGAAATCTGTATGCGACTCGGGCAAGAACTTCAATTGCGCCTGCGTCCCTTCTGCATATCCCTTACCCAGAAGCCCCCCTGAACCCAAGGCAGTCATCGCTTGGATAGTGTTCCATCCAGCCCCAAGCGGATCGCTTTGTGGATCGAGGAGTGTCAAAACACGTGCCCGCTGATAGTCATGCATCACACCCCAAAGAACAGGCAGTGCGGCCAAACCAGCGGCACACAGCAGTCCGAGGATTCGCCACGACAAGCCAGCGAGAAAGATCACAAAAAATCCGGAGCCTGCAATAATAATACTGGTTCCCAAATCAGGTTGCTTCGCAATCAGACCAACCGGAATTACCAGCATCACAGCGGCAATCAGCAAGTGACTGTAGCGCGGCGGCAATGGATGTCGGGTGAGCCACCAAGCCACCATTGCGGGCAAGGCTAACTTCATTAGTTCAGATGGCTGAAACCGAGGCAATCCCGGCAGATCCAGCCAACGTTGCGCTCCTTTGGCACCCACTCCAAACAGCAGAACGGCCACCAACAACACGAGTGCCACAAGAAACACAACTGGTGTCAGTTGGACGATCACCTCACGCCGCACTTGTGATAACAAGGCCATCAGACACAGACCCACCAGCACATGCATGCCCTGCCGAAAAACCATGTATTCGCTCTGGCCAGAGGCGGAATAAAGAACAACCAGCCCAAAGCAACTGGTCAACAGCAACATCAATGACAGAAACGGATCCAAGCCATAACGCTGCGCAAACCGTTTCGGTCGAAACGACTCAAACTGTCCTGTCTCAGCCGCCGTCAGCATAAGTCCTCGCAATCACTCGAGTATTCACATCCTCTACAAATTCAAGATCAGGGGGAGTCGCTCCCTCGTTTCGATCAAGGATCCAATAATCAAAAATTTCGCGCGCAATCGGACCACCGGTACTGCCACCAGATCCTCCATTTTCAACAATGATCGCGAGCACCATACTGGGCGCATCCGCGGGAGCAAAACCCACGAACAACGCATGATCTCTGAAGCGCTCATCGATCGCATCTTCATCATATTCGGCGTCTTGGGCAATCGCGACCACCTGCGCAGTGCCCGTCTTACCGGCGATTCGGTAAGATATTTTTTGTCCAGATGCGCGGGCTGTGCCCGATTCACTGTGCATCACCGCTTCCATCGCATCAATCATCCGCTCCCAATCATTGCTGGTACCCAGATTGACACGGACGCCCTGCTCCAGATCCTCGCGAACTGCGAAGTGTGGCTCTACGAAACTTCCGCGTCGCGCCATCACATTGGTTGCTGTGGCCAACTGCAAAGGAGTTGTCACCCAATATCCCTGACCAATACCTGCGATCACGGTCTCACCCAAGTACCACGCCTCTCGGCGGTCCTTTCGCTTCCATTCACGACTCGGCAAAATTCCCGCTACATCGCCAATGACATCAGGGCCCTGGCGGCGACCAAAACCAAAGGGAGCCATCCCTGCCGACAATTCGTCAATCCCGAGTCGCACAGCCATCTCGTAGAAGTAGGTGTCACAGGATTCAATCACCGCTTTGTCCATATCGACTTGCCCGTGTCCCCAGCGTTTCCAGTCGCGATATTTATGCTCAATTCCAGGCAACTGATAAAAACCACGATCATTGATACGTGTTTGCCAGGTCACCGCTCCGTAATGCAAACCAACGAGGCCCATCATCGGTTTGATAGTCGACCCTGGAGGGTATTGTCCGCGCAGTGCGCGGTTAAACAGGGGTGTATCGCGATCATTTTGCAGGGCACGGTAGAGACGGCTCGAAACACCGCCTGTAAATACATTGGCATCGAAACTTGGAGCACTGACTAATGCCAACAGCCCACCAGTCGCGGGATCGAGTGCCACAATGGCGCCACGACGATCGCCCAAGATATCGTACAGTTTGGCTTGTAGACCGATATCTAAATACACCGGAATATCATCTCCCGGCACTGGGTCTTGGCGATCCACTGTCCGCATAATTTGCCCACGTGCACTGGTCTCGACGCGCTCGATTCCTACTTGACCGAGAAGCGCCTCTTCATAAGCACGCTCGATGCCCAACTTACCGATCATCTGGGTCCCAGCATACCGACGCTCATCGATGTCTTTGAGCTCCTCAAGCGCCAAACGACCGACATAGCCGAGACTGTGCGCAGTCAAACCGCCATAAGGGTAGTAACGCCGCGGACTGGCCTGCAATCGAAGCTCAGGAAACAGGAACGCATCAACTGCCAGTCGTGCCGCCTCCTCATCAGTCAATGCGTCTCGGATCACAACTGGCTCTCTCGGTCGACGCCTTGCTTTCAATGAGGCCTCAAAAGCTCGGACCTCATCGTCTGACAAAGGAATCCTTGCCTGGACCTCAGCCACAAGCTGCGTCAGATCGTCAGACTCCTCGGGAATCACGCTGAGCTGCAAACGTGGCGTGTTCTCCGCCAACACAACNCCGTTACGGTCANGGATCTGGCCACGAGCGGGAGGAACGGGGAGAGTCTGCAGCCGATTCGCTTCAGAGGCGGTCACAAAGCGTTCATGCTCAACNAGTTGCAGCCATGACAAGCGCACCACGAGAAGTGACAAAAGAATGGCGACACCGAATCCTGCTATCGCGACGCGCTGGCCGATTAATTGGCGTTCCCGGATCCCGGTTCTGAGTTCCAACTCAACTCCTGTGGTATGGGTGACCTTGGCGGATTGAGTCCGCGCGGTACAGTTGCTCGATAACTAAAACACGTGCGATTGGATGCGGAAACACAAGGTCCGACAAACTCCAAACCTGATCCGCTCGTGAGCGAATCTCTTCACCCCATCCATCAGCACCGCCTATAGCAAAGACCAGAGAACGGCCCGAGAGTTCCCACTGGGTTAGTTGCGATGCCAACTCCATTGTTGAAAATTGTCGGCCACGTTCATCCAAAACAATCAGAAAATCATGTGTCTTCAAGCGCTCTAGCAGCCGTTTGCCATGCTCCTCCTGAGCCAACTCAGCCGATTTTTTCGATGCCGGGATCTCCTCCAAAAGCAATCGAAATTGCCGCCGAAATCGTGGCAGATAATCCGCACATCCCGCCTGGATCCAATCGGGCATTTTCTGCCCAATTGTCAACAGCCGCACATCGCTCATCAGTGAGCCGCGTCAGGCTCGCGACCACGGCGCTCCCATAGGCGCTCCAGGTCATAAAACTCTCGAATTGGCGGCTGCATGACGTGCAGCACAACCATATCAAAATCAACAAGAACCCACTCAGCCGCATCCTCACCCTCGCTGCCTAAGGCCGCGATCTGATGCTTCAGCTTCAATTCTTGGGCCACGTGATCCGCCAAGGATTTCACGTGGCGACTGGATGTGCCGCTTGCGATGACTAACCAATCAGTGACCGATGTTTGTCCGCGTACGTCGACAATCCGAATATCCAGCGCTTTTAAATCTTCCAAAGCATCGACAATTAAGCGAGTCAGTTCAGTATCTTCAATCATTCGGGGTCCGATAAAGCCTCTGTGTGTGAATGTACTCCGAAATCTCATCCGGAACGGGCAAATCTGTCTCGCCGCGCATCAGTTTCTCACGGACGGCCGTCGACGACACCCGTATGACCGGAGTTTTTAGACGTAGCAGGTGTCCAAAGGGCACATTCTGCAGCATATCCGCTCGGTCAATTTCTTTTAAGGCGTCCATTACGGGCGGCAAGATCGCGCTACGACCTTCCCGATCCAGCACGCAAACGTGGGCCAGAGTTGCGATCTCTTCCGGATGGTGCCAGCGCGAGAGGCCGGCTGCGGCATCAGCCCCGAGCGCCAACACTAAAGACTCTTGCGCACCGAACTGGTCACGAAAAAGTAAAAGAGTATCTCGCGTGTAACTTGGCCCATCACGATCCAACTCGATCCGATTGACCACAACACTTGGAAACCTCGCCAGTACCATCTCAAGCATTTTAAGGCGATCCGTGGACGACGCCACAGACTGCCGATGTGGGGGTAATCGGTTCGGAATCACATGCACAGTCGCTTCAGGAAACGCCACTGACAGCGCTTCAATCATCGCCACATGCCCGCTGTGCACTGGATCAAATGTGCCACCAAACAGGATTTGCACTAGGTGCGAACCTGTCCATCACCGAAAACCACCCATTTTTGGTTGGTCAAGCCCTCAAGCCCCACCGGTCCCCTTGCATGAATCCGATCTGTAGAAATACCAATCTCAGCGCCCAAACCGTACTCAAACCCATCGGCAAATCGCGTGGATGCATTGGCCATGACTGATGCGGAATCGACTGCCCGCATAAATTTGCGCACTGTCGTGTAGTTCTCAGACACGATGGCGTCGGTGTGATGCGATCCGTAGTGATTGATGTGTGCAATGGCCGAATCCAGTCCATCGACCACTTTCACAGCGACAATAGGGGCCAAGTATTCGGTCGACCAATCGTCATTGTTCGCAGGTTGCGCGCCTTCGATCAATGCACAGGTCCTTTCGCATCCGCGAATCTCTACTCCATGCGTAGAGAGGATGGCTGCAAGTCGGGGCAGCACTTGCGCCGCAAGCGCCTCATGAATCAGGAAACTTTCTGCGGCATTACACACTCCGTAGCGGTGAGTCTTGGAGTTTTCCAGAATCAGCATGGCGCGTTCAACACAGGCGTCGGCATCCACATACACGTGGCAATTACCATCCAAATGTTTGATTACTGGCACCCTTGCCTCATCGGCAATCCGAGCAATGAGGCTTTTACCACCCCGAGGGATGATGACGTCACACAACGGATCGGTACCGCCGATCATTGCGCCAACAAAATCCCGATCGGCGGTCGGTGCCACTTGAACCACGCCCGCCGGCAATCCTGCCTCAACAAGGCCGGCTGTAATGCAGTGCGCGATCGCCTGATTCGAATGAAATGCTTCACTACCGCCGCGCAACACACAGGCATTCCCAGATTTCAGGCACAGAGCGGCGGCATCGATGGTAACGTTTGGTCGTGACTCATAAATGATTCCAATCACGCCCAAAGGCTGGCGCATCAAGCCAACCTCAATGCCTGAGGGTCGACGCCGCAGCTGACTGATTTCTCCAACCGGATCAGGAAGCGCCACAATTTGACGCACGCCTTCAATCATTGCATCGACGCGCTCCGGATTTAGCGCCAACCGGTCCAACAGCGCAGCATCGAGGCCTGCCTCGCGACCCTGCTCCATGTCCTTGGCATTCGCCAGCAAAACCGCGTCGCGAGCCGAATCGAGCGCAGCACTAATCGCAATCAATGCTCGATTTTTTGTATCCGTCGTTGCGGTAGAAATCACCCCAAGTGCTGCCTGAGCACTCGCTTTCACGTCTTGATATGGCATGTGTTTCCCTCTATTGGCCCAGTATAGCGGGCGAGCCAAGGGGATCCTAGGGACCGCGGCCGCGAAGTTGTAAAGCTGCCACGTCTGCCTCCAACTCCACCAAACGGCGCAGCGGGTCTTGCAGTTCAAAAAGCTCTTGCTTACGTTCGTTATCGATCGGCAATAACTCGGTCAGACGGCCACCGATCTCGGTCGCGTCCGTGTAGTCAATCTCGGTGTACAATCCACGAACGGCCGGATGCATCTGCAAACTCTTCAGCAACTCAACCAGCCCAAGATGTGTTTCCGGAACTACACTAGATCGCTCCAGCGGCAGCTCGGCCGAGTCAGCAAGCCATAGCCCATCAGGCTGCTGCCGCGGATGGAACAACTGTTGTTTTCGCTCGCCCACTGCGAGTATTCCCAGCAGGCCATTGCTGAGCTGATCAAAATCTCGAATTGAGACCTCGCAACCCAGATCAGCAAACCCCTCAGCTCGAGCCATGGTGACGACAAAATTGCTCCCATCACGCATGCATACGCCGATCATATCGAGGTATCGCGCTTCGAATATTTGCAGCGGCAAGCGACCTCCCGGAAACACCACGAGTGGCAATGGGAATAAGGGTTTGGTCACGACCGCCTCTTGAATTGTAGGTTCAAACATCATGCACTGATTCGTTGGGTCATTCTGTTAAATATCAACGGGACGCAAGCTTCGCGACCACCGCTGCTTGCAACCCGGAAAAGCCGCCATTGGACATAAACACCAGCTCACCTACGGCAGTCTCGGCAAGTGGGTCGCGCAATAACTGTGTATCAAATGACACCTGTGCCGAGCCATCTGCACGAAGCAGGATCTGCGTATCCCAACCCACATTCGGCGGTAGCACCCAGATCACCCGATCAGCATCTCGTGTGGCTTCGGCCAAGGCTTGGCCGTGCACGCCCTGTTTCATAGTATTTGACCTCAACTCAATCACGGCTGTGATCGGTCGCTCTCCTGCTTCCGCGCGAACTGCTGCCAAAGTGAAGGCAATCGCGGTGGGATGATGGGCAAAATCGTCCCACACCCTGAGCGAGGGATCCTCGAAAAGTACGTTTAGCCGACGGGCTACACCTGCAAAGTTGGTCAAACTGTCCATGGCGCGTTCGATCGGCACACCCACCGCGTGTGCCATCGCCACCGCCAGCTCTGCATTCTCTGCGTTGTGCTGACCGCGCATCGACCAGTCGATACTCCGTAAAGACTCCGAGTCAGTCAGTGTGTGGTTGTGTGCTTGGAATTGAATTGACCCCTCCCGTCCGACTCGAATCAAGTGCGACCACACACCACGAGCAATTACGCGATCAATGGAGTCAATGCCCTGTCGTGCCACAACAAATCCGTTGCTCGGCACACGCCGGATCGCGTGGTGAAATTGGGTTTCGATAGCCCCCAGATCGGAAAAGATGTCGGCATGATCAAATTCCAAGTTGTTGAGCCCGAAAACGTCGGGGTGGTAGTGCACAAATTTCGATCGCTTATCGAAGAATGCGGTGTCGTATTCATCCGCCTCTACAACAAACACATCGCCTGAACCAAGTCGCGCTGAAATGCCGAAATTGGTCGGCACTCCGCCAATTAAAAAACCCGGTGACAACCCATTGGCCTCAAGGATCCAAGCCAACAAACTACTGGTTGTGGTTTTTCCGTGCGTTCCTGCGACGGCGAGTACGGTCCGCGATGCCGTCAGACGACCCAATAACTCTGGACCGGAACTGAATGGAAGTTTGCGATTCAGAACCTCTTCAACTACCGGGTTGCCGCGAGACATCGCATTGCCAATCACAACGAGGTCCAACGAATCGTCTAGTACCGCGGGATCATAGCCTTCATGCAACACAATACCTGCTCGGGCGAGCTGGTCAGACATGGGTGGATACACATGCTGATCGGAACCAGACACCTGCCAACCAGACTCCCGACACAACTGCGCCAATCCGCCCATAAAGGTCCCGCACACACCTAGAATATGAATTCTCACTAGAAACTCTCGTTTTGCTTCTGCACAATCACGCCATCGTACAAGGACTGTCCATGGCTGGTAAAAACGTATTCTACGCGCAATCCGGAGGTGTCACCTCTGTCATCAATGCCTCAGCGCTCGGCGTCTTCGATGAAGTCGCTGAACATCCNAGCACCTTTGGCGCCGTGTATGCCGGGAAAAATGGCATTATTGGCGCACTGAAAGAAGAGCTGATCGATGTCAGCCAAATGAGCTCCCGTGAACGCGCCGGCTTGTTGCATACGCCTGCGGGTGCGTTTGGTAGTTGTCGCTACAAATTAAAGGATATCGAGCAACAACGAGCGCAATATGAGCGGTTGATTGATGTATTTCGGGCACATGAGATTGGCTATTTTTTCTACAACGGTGGCGGCGACAGTCAAGACACCGCGCACAAAGTCAGTCAGTTGTCGGAAACACTCGGCTATCCCATTACCTGCATTGGCGTCCCCAAGACCATCGACAACGATCTACCGCACACCGACTGCTGCCCAGGCTTTGGCTCAGTCGCTAAATATGTTGCCACCTCAATTCGTGAAGCGGCATTGGATGTCGAATCAATGGCCGCCTCCTCGACTAAGGTATTCATTCTGGAAGTCATGGGTCGTCATGCCGGGTGGATCGCAGGCGCTGCCGGCTTAGCACAGACCAACGAACACCCCGCCCCGCAACTGATTCTGTTCCCAGAACGTGTCTTTGACCGCGGCGCGGTGATGGCCAAAATTGCTGAAGTTGTCGAGCAACAGGGATTTTGCGCGATTGTTGCCAGTGAGGGTATCCGTGATGCAGAGGGCCGTTTCGTTGCGGAAACAGGCATCCGAGACGCATTTGGACATGCGCAACTAGGCGGCGTTGCGCAGCGGCTCGCAGAAATGGTACGTGACGACCTCGGCTTAAAATATCACTATGCCATCGCGGATTACTTACAACGCTCGGCCCGACACATCGCCTCACAAACCGATGTAGACCAAGCCTATGCGCTCGGACGTCACGCAGTGCGCCTGGCTCAGAGTGGAGAAAATGCGGTCATGCCGACAATTGTGCGAACACAGGACAGTCCATACACCTACACGCTAGGCCATGTACCCTTGGCTTCGGTCGCAAACATTGAGAGGCCGATGCCTGAAGCGTTTATTAGTGAAGACGGATTCTCGATCACAGAAGCAGCACGCACCTATTTTGCTCCATTGATCGAAGGCGAGGCCTTTCCACCATTTCACAATGGATTACCAGACTATGTTCGGGTGCAATACCACTTGGTGAAGCCCAAATTGGCACCGTTTTCGGTGTAAACCTTTTTAATTAAGCAAACGGAGACCCTATGAGTTTCAACGACATCCCCGCGGGAAAGGACATCCCAAACGACATTTATGTCGCCATTGAAATCCCATCCAACTCGACACCTATCAAATATGAGATCGAAAAAGAGTACGACGCGTTGTTTGTGGACCGTTTTATGGCCACACCCATGTTCTACCCAGCGAACTACGGGTATGTCCCCAATACACTGGCCGATGACGGGGATGCACTGGATGTGCTCGTGGTCACACCGTACCCGGTGCAGCCTGGCTCCATCATCCGCTGCCGGCCGATCGGAATTTTGGATATGAGTGATGAGGCCGGTCGAGACTCGAAGGTGTTGGCTGTTCCACATGACAAATTGACGACGCTTTACAAAGAAGTCAAAGAGCCACAGGACTTAGGACAGTTACTGCTTGATCAGATCGCACACTTCTTCGAGAACTACAAAGACCTCGAAGCCGGGAAGTGGGTCAAGGTTGAGGGATGGCGCGGCTCGGACGCCGCCCGTGACGCGGTTATCGCCGCTGTTGAAGCCGCGAAGAAATAACCTAACCCTGCGACAGTAGCGCGCGCAGGTCCGAGAGAGCTGCGTGCGCCCTGGAAATATAACTGGCCATCACCAATGAGTGATTCGCAAATAACCCAAATCCAGACCCGTTCAGTACCATCGGTGACCACAACGTCTGTTGTGTTGCCTCCAGTTCCCGAATCACTTGTCGCAANGAGACCCCCGCGTTCTTATTCTCCAGAACCGAAGCGAAGTCGTGCTCNACCGCTTTCAAAAAATGGAGCAACGCCCAGGCAGACCCTCGCGCCTCAAAAAACACGTCATCAATCTCAAGCCAGGGCGTTTTGATCTGCAATTCAGAAAACTCACGTGTGGATTGGCTGGCGGCGGGGTCGCCTGCAAGATCTGTATTAAACCGAACTTGCCCGACACTTGCTGAGAGTCTCTGACTCAGCGAGCCCAGTCGAGTTTCGACGTCGGATAAATAGTTCCGTAGATTATCAGCGCGCGCGTAAAATTGAGCGTTGTCGCCTTCAGTGGCCAGTCGATTTTGATAGCGTCGCGCCGCAACCAAGGACTTTTGGTAGCTCGATTCTGCAGACGGAAACCATTTTTGGCTGTCATAGTTCAGCGCAGGCTCCGCGATAACCAAATCGGCATCCTCAGTCGATTGCGACTGACTGCGTGACAAATCCTTGCGTAATGCGCGCGCCAGATCGCGCGCCTGCACAAGCACGCCGAATTCCCAGTTCGGCATATTGTCGAGCCAAATACCCGGTGGCGTAACGTCATTTGAAAGATAGCCACCTGGCTTGTTCAGGAGTGTTTCGGTGACATGGATCAGTGCGCCAACTGTCGCGTTGCCTACCGTCGGTGATGCTGCATCAGGCTGCGTCTTCAGCAAAATAGTCTCTACCGAGGCCTGCTCGGGTGGCTGCGTCCAGTGGATTCCCAACAATAAGGCACCAACCAGATACAAGGATAACGCACCCAACACGGCTACAGCCCAACTCGAGCGACCACTCCAATCTCCCAATCGGTTTTTTAAGGCGTCGAACATGTGCAATCCATTTCCTGTACTATTTTCCGAAGTATGCTGATGCAATATGACAACCGGAGAGAGACTGTGCAACGCGGCGCTGCAATTTTCGTAATTTTGATGTGTGCATGGTGGCCCAAACTCGGCTTGTCACAAGGTAGCTTCGGATCCGCATTCAATGCACCGACGGTGTTACCAATCGAACAGGCATTCCAAATCGTCCGCAGCGCCCATGACCAAATCGAGATCACCATTGCCGAAGGCGTCTATCTTTACGACGAGCGCACCCACGTGGAATCGGCAACCGGGGAAGAAATTGTCGCACTGCGACCACCTGCTACGGCATACGATGATCCAATCTTCGGGCCAACGCCGATTCATCGAGGTCGAATCATGTTGCAGCTGACGGCGCCNGAAGACAGCATCACGTTGCATTATCAGGGGTGCGCCGACATCGGATTTTGTTATCCGCCAGCAAAGACAAAACTGTCATTTTCGCGTTAGTTCNCGCAAAATNNGGGNGATTTCCTGATTTTATGGTGCGCAATGGCGAAAGTTCTTGTTCTTAATGGTCCCAACCTCAATCTGTTGGGGCGCCGCGAACCGCACATATACGGCGCTACCACACTCGACGGTCTCGAGCAGGAACTGGTAGCGGGAGCACCACCTGAGTTGTCATTAAGCTTTTTTCAAAGCAATCACGAAGGCGAAATGATCGACCGAATCCAGCGTTTACTCGACCAACCGGTCGCGGGGATCATTATCAATCCCGCCGCGTGGACGCACACCAGTGTGGCGATCCGTGATGCACTTGCCGCGACCAAGATCCCGTTTGTCGAGGTGCATATTTCAAACGTACACACCCGGGAACCGTTCCGGCATCAATCGTATTTTTCAGACTTGGCGTTGGCGGTAATCGCAGGATGCGGTCTGGCAGGGTACGACTTCGCCCTAAAAACACTACATCAACATTTGAAGGATCAATAATCGATGGATATCCGCAAGATCAAAAAGCTGATCGAACTGTTACACGACACCGATGTCGCTGAGATCGAAATTTCAGAGGGCGAAGAAAGCGTCCGAATCAGCCGAGCTGCCGGAAATCAGGTGCTAATGCAAAGCCCTCAGGTGGCTGTCACGCAACCCGTGCCCAATGTGGTCAGTTCACCAAGCCAGGCTCCCACTGTTGCACCCGAGAGTACTGAGGTGAGTGGACACCAAGTGAAGTCGCCGATGGTTGGAACGTTCTATCGCTCACCATCTCCTGAAGCTGGCGCATTCATTGAAGTTGGCCAAACCGTCAATCAGGGCGATACGGTATGCATCATCGAAGCCATGAAAATGATGAATCAAATTGAGGCAGATGCTTCAGGGACCGTTTTGGCGATTCTGGCGCAAGACGGAGATCCTGTTGAATTTGATCAACCACTGGTGGTGATCGGGTAAGTTCATGTTCAAGAAAATCGTGATTGCCAACCGCGGCGAAATCGCGCTGCGGATCCTCAGAGCTTGCCGACAGTTGGGAATACAAACAGTTGCCGTTCACTCGAGTTGTGACCGTGATCTCAAACACGTCAAACTCGCTGACGAATCGGTCTGCATTGGCCCAAATCCATCGAGCAAAAGCTATCTAAACGTACCGTCGATTATTGCCGCAGCGGAAATTACAGATGCTGAAGCGATTCATCCGGGATACGGATTTCTGGCTGAAAACGCCGATTTTGCTGAGCGTGTTGAGCAGTCAGGCTTCACCTTCATCGGACCATCAGCCGCCACCATCCGCCTGATGGGGAATAAAGTTGCTGCCATTGAGGCCATGCAAGCAGCTGGGGTTCCGACCGTGCCTGGATCCAATGGACCGCTTGGTTCAGATGATGAAACCAATCTGCGTCTGGCCTCGAAAATCGGCTACCCGGTCATTGTCAAAGCAGCGTCCGGAGGTGGTGGGCGCGGGATGCGCGTTGTCCACACTGAATCTACTCTGTTGAGTGCGATTCAAATCACACAATCAGAGGCAAAAGCCGCATTTGGCGATGCCACCGTCTACCTGGAAAAATTTTTACAGCGGCCACGACACGTGGAAGTCCAGGTGTTAGCAGACTCTCAAGGCAACGCTGTGCACTTGTACGACCGCGACTGTTCATTGCAACGCCGCCACCAAAAGGTTTTGGAAGAGGCACCGGCGCCAGACGTCGATCAAAAAGCGCGTGAAGATGTTTTTGCTGCCTGCGTTACCGCCTGCAAAAACATGGGTTACGTAGGAGCAGGGACTTTTGAGTTTTTGTATGAAGACGGTGGTTTTTACTTCATCGAAATGAACACTCGGGTTCAGGTAGAGCATCCGGTCACGGAAATGGTCACCGGCGTCGACATCATCCGCGAACAAATTGCAGTGGCTGCCGGAAATCCGTTGTCCTTTAGCCAGGATCAGATTCAGCTTAATGGTCATGCCATCGAGTGTCGCATCAATGCTGAAAATCCTACGACATTCATGCCAAGCCCGGGAACCATCGCCCGTTACCATGCGCCAGGTGGCCCAGGTGTCCGCGTCGATTCGCACATCTACTCCGGCTACACCGTGCCACCACACTACGACTCAATGATCGCTAAATTCATCACTCACGGCGCAAGCCGGGTCGAGGCACTGAAACGTATGGAAATCGCTCTGTCAGAATCGATGATCGATGGCATCGAGACCAATATTCCGTTGCAACGCGACATCGTGACAGATGCCACCTTCCTCTCAGGTCCAGTCAGCATCCACTATCTTGAGAAAAAGCTCGGTTTATCATGACGGCCTTTCGGCAAGCATCCATTTTGTGCCCGGGCGATCAAGTGGACTTGCTGGAGGAAATTTTATTTCTCTGTGAGGCGCAGGCGGTGACCCTTGTCGATGAGGGTGACACCCCCATCTTCGAGCCGCCACTCGGTACCCATCCGGTCTGGCCCGTCACTCGGGTTCAGGCTCTGTTTTACGACGAACGTACCGATCAAGAGATCCTTAACGTGCTCGCTGGCTGTGTGCAACGCGCAGGACTGATCATCGAGCTACCGAAACATCTTGCTGCGATCGCCGATGCAGATTGGGTCCGCGTCTCTCTCGAACAATTTCAGCCGCTCAACATTGGTCGATTCTGGGTTCGTCCATCATGGCGAAATGATCCAATCCCTGACGGGCATACGTTACTGACTCTGGATCCAGGGCTCGCGTTCGGAACTGGGATGCATCCGACAACGCACCTGTGTCTCGAATGGCTGAGTGCACATCCACCGCGCAACCTCGAAGTAATGGATTTCGGATGTGGCTCAGGCATTTTGGCAATTGCCTCTGGATGTTTAGGCGCGAAGCGACTGACAGGTCTCGACATTGATCCGCAGGCGCTACTGGCAACGCANAGCAATGCAGCNCTGAATCAGATACACATCGAGACCTATTTGCCCGAGCAAAATCCGGGGGGGCAGTACGACGTCTTGCTCGCTAATATCCTTGCTAATCCATTGATTGAATTGGCGCAAAACATTACCAACTTAATCCGTCCGGGCGGATCAGTGGTACTCGCCGGACTCCTCGATTCTCAAGTGGACTCAGTTCAATCAGCGTACCCAGAAATCCAATTTGACACCCCGATAACGCGTGACGGCTGGAGTCGCCTGTCGGGAACGCGCAGATAGGCAAAGCCATGCACATTGGCGACATTAAAATTGACAACCCAGTCTGGCTTGCGCCAATGGCTGGCGTGACTGATCGGCCAGTCCGTATGCTCTGCCGTGACCTGGGTGCCGGCATGGCGATCAGCGAAATGATTCATGCAGACCAAGCNCTCTGGCATACCAGAAAAAGCAGCAATCGGCTCGACCACACCGATGAACCCGGCCCGATCAGTATGCAAATCGCTGGTTTTGACCCAAAGATGTTGGCCGACGCCGCTCGGGCTCACGTTGAGCATGGTGCCGACATCATTGACATCAATCTGGGATGCCCAGCAAAAAAAGTTCTGAAAAAAGCGGCCGGCTCGGCGTTGATGCGAGATGAAGCCTTAGTGGCAGAGATTTTTCGCGCCGTTGTGGATGCAGTCGATGTTCCTGTGACCGTGAAAATGCGGACAGGCTGGGATCACAACAATCGCAACGGCCCTACCATTGCTCAAATGGCTGAGAGTCTTGGCCTACANGCCGTCACCATGCACGGTCGCACCCGCTGTGACATGTACCGTGGTGATGCAGAATACGACACCATCAAACGGACCCGCGATCTGATCCNTATCCCGTTAATCGCCAATGGCGATATCGCCAGTACCGCAGTCGCACGTCAGGTCATGCAGGACACTGGTGCCGATGCGGTGATGATTGGCCGCGGTACGCAAGGGGATCCATGGTTGCCAGGGATCATTGCGGCTGAGCTGGCCGGCCATACCCGTGTGCGACCTGATGTCGCAACACAAATACGCACAATCGCCACTTTGGTCTCCGATTTGCAAACCTTTTATGGAGAGCCTCTGGGCGTCCGCGTGTCTCGAAAACATCTGCAATGGTTCTTAAAACGGTTTGCAAATGGAGCCAAAGCATGGTCAGAATTACACAGCGTGACAGATCCGGAACTTCAGGTTCGGCGCTTTTTAGAATTAATAGACGGAGGGGGACTCCGCGATGGGACTCAAAGAGCTGGTNAAACANCAACTTGACCANTACTTCAACGAACTCGATGGTGAGTGGCCGAAGGACCTGTATGACCAAGTCATCGGGGANGTAGAGCATGCGTTATTGCTCTCGACACTCGAGCGTACGGGGTATAACCAATCTAAAGCTGCTGACATGTTGGGGATCAGTCGAGGGACGTTACGAACCCGCATGAAACTGTTCGGAATGCTCTCCTAGCGACCACAGACACTGGTATACTCGCGGCCTTTTTCAGGGGAGGCTCGCATGGTAACAACAGGCCGTATTCAAATTCGCCGGGCGCTGTTGAGCGTTTCTGACAAATCAGGTCTTTTGGACTTTGCTCGCGGTCTGCATGGTCAAGGCGTTGAGCTAATCTCNACAGGCGGAACATTTAAAGCCCTTCAAGACGCCGGGCTCCCCGCGCGCGAAGTCGCCTCGATCACAGACTTCCCGGAGATGATGGATGGGCGGGTCAAGACNCTGCATCCAAAAATTCACGGAGGCATCTTGGGTCGCCGTGATCAGGACACCGAAATTATGGCAGAGCATGCCATCGATCCAATTGATTTGGTTTGCGTTAATCTGTATCCCTTCCAAGCAACGATCGCAAAACCAGACTGCACCGATGCCGATGCAATCGAGAACATCGATATCGGTGGACCGGCGATGGTGCGTTCAGCAGCAAAAAATCATGCATTTGTTGGGATTGTAACGTCACCTCAGCAATACCAATCTGTCCTTGCTGAAATCGAAGGTGGTGGATTGCACGCCGAGACGCGCCGCAATCTGGCTAAGGCTGCGTTCCAACACACCGCAGCATACGATGGCGCGATCGCAAACTATCTCGGCAAGGACCCCGAGCATCCTAATTATCCTGAACAGCTCTTCATCCACTTTGCTCGAGACACCGTCCTCCGCTACGGGGAAAATCCGCACCAATCGGCTGCGTTTTATAGACAACCCGGCGTCGTAGCATCAGTGACCGGTTCCTCCGTGCAGCTTGCAGGTAAGGCATTGTCTTTCAACAATATCGCAGACACCGATGCAGCCCTGGAGTGTGTCCGCCAGTTCGAGGCCCCGGCTTGTGTGATTGTGAAGCACGCAAACCCATGTGGCGTCTCCGTAGCGAATGACATTTTAACTGCTTATGAGCGCGCCTTTGAAACAGATCCCACCAGTGCATTTGGTGGCATCATTGCTTTTAACCGGCCATTGGATCAAACGACGGCGCAACGGATCCTTGAACGACAATTTGTTGAAGTAATCATTGCACCTGGAGTTGCCTCTGGCGTCGTGGAATTATTCGCCAGTAAACCCGCCGTACGACTTTTGCAGGTGGGGCCGTTGAGTCAGAGTGCGGAGCAGCTCGACTTGCGTCGGGTGCAAGGCGGTCTCTTGGTGCAAGATACGGACACTGGGGTTCGCACCGAGGCGGACCTGCACTGTGTAACCCAAAAGAAGCCGACCGANGCGCAGCTCAAAGATCTTCTCTTCACCTGGAAAGTAGCTAAATTTGTCAAATCCAACGCCATTGTTTATGGCCGTGCTCTGCAAACCATCGGCGTAGGGGCCGGCCAAATGAGTCGCGTGTATTCGGCTCGGATCGCAGCCATTAAGGCTCAAGATGCGGGACTCGCGGTTGCCGGGTCGGTAATGGCATCTGATGCATTTTTTCCGTTCCGGGACGGCATCGATGCCGCGGCAGAGGCTGGAATTACTGCAGTAATTCAGCCAGGTGGATCAATTCGAGACGACGAGGTGATCGCTGCCGCCGATGCGCACGGGATCGCCATGGTATTTACTGGCATGCGCCATTTCCGGCACTAAGGAGAGAACATGAACCTATTGGTAATCGGCAGTGGCGGTCGTGAACATGCCTTGGCATGGAAGTTAGCGCAATCACCGCGTGTGACCGAGGTCTTTGTCGCGCCGGGCAATGCCGGAACGCATTTAGAGCAAGGCGTCACCAATGTCGCCATCGATCCCTTAGAGATTGACGCTCTCTTAAAATTCGCGAAAGAGCACGCAATCGCCTACACCGTCGTCGGTCCGGAAGCACCCTTGGTCGCCGGCATTGTCGATGCGTTTGAGCAACACGGCTTAGCATGCTTTGGCCCAAGAAAAGACTGCGCACAACTTGAAGGCTCTAAAGCATTCAGTAAAGCATTCTTGGCGCGCCATCGTATTCCAACGGCAGCCTATGACACGTTCACAGATGTCAGTGCAGCACATGCCTATCTCGATCACGTTGGCGCTCCGATTGTGATAAAAGCAGACGGGCTAGCGGCTGGAAAAGGTGTGATCATTGCGCAAACGGTCGCTGAGGCCAAAGCGGCAGTCAGCGACATGCTCGACGGCAATCAATTTGGTGAAGCGGGCCACCGCGTCGTTATAGAAGAATTCCTGACCGGCGAAGAAGCGAGCTTCATTGTCATGGTAGATGGCGCCGATGTATTGCCTTTGGCCTCTTCGCAAGATCATAAAGCAGCCTACGATGGCGATTTGGGTCCAAACACGGGCGGTATGGGCGCCTATTCGCCGGCGCCAGTGGTTGATCAGAGTTGTCATAACCGCATCATGGCTGAAGTAATCCAGCCCACTATTAATGGCCTGATCAGCGATGGACTCAAATATCGAGGGTTCCTGTATGCCGGAATCATGGTAACTGCCGATGGCACGCCAAAAGTTCTCGAATACAACTGCCGCTTCGGCGACCCAGAAACTCAACCGATTTTGTTCCGACTAAAAACCGACCTTGTGGATCTCATTGAAGCGGCCTGCCGAGGACGCCTGAATGACCAAATCGCGGTNTGGGATTCCCGTGCGGCGCTGGGTGTCGTNATGGCTGCACCTGGTTATCCTGGNGAGTATCCCAAGGGATCGATCATCACCATNGGCGATGACATGCCGGACAGTAAGGTGTTNCACGCAGGAACAGTGATGCAAGACGAAGTCGTGGTGACATCCGGTGGCCGTGTNCTCTGTGTCACCGCGCTGGGGTCTACTGTCGAAGAAGCACAANCACTCGCCTANACCCGCCTCAAGGCGGTCGAATTCGATGGCGCAGAATATCGGCACGACATTGGTTANCGGGCAATCGCCCGCGAGTCAGCGCACTAACTGTGCCANGGCAGAGCCCCTTGAACGATTAACCGCTCTGGAGTCAGAGCGATNGACAGAGCCGAGATCTGCACGCCTGCCTGTTCGGCGATCTGACAGGCCTCGGCAAGCTTCGGATCGATNGCACGCGCAGGCTCGATCGTTTGAATTCCAGTGTGCATNGCAGCAAATACNACATGTGTCTCCACACCCTGAGCGGCCANCTCCGCNAGCAAACCTAAATGCGCCGATGCCCGATGCGANGGCGCATCAGGGAAGTACCCCACATGGCCTTCGCACAGGGTAACCGACTTGATCTCAACGAAAACCGGCTGACCNGCGCGCGCAAGCTCAAGATCAAAGCGATGCGACCCGAGGCGTGGTTCACGCCGAACAAAGGAAGTGCCCGGCAACCAAGTTTCGGTATTGGCATTGGCGAGAACTTGATTTGCTCGTGCCGTGTTCACGCAAGCCAAGCCTGTCTCGGTCTCAACCAGCTCCCAGGCATACGCTAATTTACGACCCGGTAACTGTGGTCGGAGCCAAACGCGAGCATCTTCACGCAAAAGGCCAGTCATACGACCTGTGTTAGCGCAATGAGCCGTGACCACCTCACCGTTGGGTAACGACACATCGGCGAAGAATCGCTGGTACCGTCTTTGCAAGCGGCCTTCGATCAACGGTGATTCAAACTCAACCATTGAGGTACCGTGCGATGCGCTGCACTGCATCGAGCAAACGCTCAATGGGCTGTGTGTACGCGATTCGAATCCATGTATTTGGCAACGTACTGGAGAAATCGACACCGGGTGTCATAGCCACACCGGTTTGACGAATCACGTCAAGACAAAAGGCTTGCGCGTCACAGGTCACCGCCTTGGCATCGACAAACACATAAAACGCCCCATTCGGAACCGCTGCAATCTCAAGTCCTAAAGCAGCCAGCGCAGGAATCAGTTGATCGCGTCTGGCCTGAAGCTCAGTACGGCGGGCTTCAGCAAGCGCCAACACCTCAGGGGTGAAACAGGCTACGGCAGCTTCTTGGGCAAACGATGGGGCGCAGATGAATAAATGTTGCGCCAGCTTCTGCGTGGCTGCCAACGCGTACTCCGGAACCACAAGCCATCCCAAACGCCAACCGGTCATATTGAAATATTTAGAAAAGCTTCCAGCCACAAATTGCTGATCACCGGTCGCTAGACTGCTACGCACCGAATCGAAGGACAGGCTCAGATAGATTTCATCGACAATCGCATGACGACTCGTCTCACGACACCACGCCAACATTGCTGTGAGCTCGGAATCAGGAACCGCCATCCCCGTCGGGTTCGCAGGGTGTGCCAGCATCAGCGTGCGGTCTCTCGCCTGCGCGGAGGCCTCTAACATCTGACGTGTTGGCTGGAATGCGTCTTCAGCTCGTGTTTGCAACCAATGCACCGACGCACCCACTGTCTCGATAAACCGGGGATTGCAGGGGTATGCGGGGTCCGCCATCAAGACGCCCTCTTCTGGATTTGTGGTCACAGCAGTCGCAAGCAAAAGGGCAGCAGAAGCACCTTGTGTGATTTGGATCCGATCCGCTGGCACCTGCAAGCCCTGATTCCCGTACCACTGCGAGATAGCCTCGCGCAGTGCAAGGATCCCACGCGCATCCGTATATCGAGTGTGTCCAGCGCCCAACGCACGTATCGCCTCGGAAACAACCGGTGCTGGCGACTCAAAATCTGGCTCCCCCACCTCAAGGTGGATCACGTCCACACCTTGAGATTCCAATCGCTGTGCCTCCCTCACCACTTCCATGACATGAAATGGTGGAATCCCTTGCACACGGTCCGCGAGTCTCGGGCGATCATTTGGTCTCAATATGTTTTCCTCATGAAAGAAGGTGGTACAGTCGGCCCTGTTCTGCTACTTTTCCGCGTCTTAATTTTTTGTGTGGAGTCTGGCCGACGATGGCAACAAACAAACACGAATCGCTTCTAGGCTACGTGGCACCTTATCAGGAAGCCAAAAACGAAGAGTATATGAGTGAATCGATGCGCGCGCATTTCGTCAAGATACTGCAACAGTGGAAGCAGAACTTGATGGAAGAAGTCGACCGTACGGTTTCGCACATGAAGGAAGAGGCAGCAAACTTTGCCGACCCCGCTGACCGGGCTACTCAGGAAGAAGAATTCAGTCTTGAACTGAGAACGCGCGATCGCGAACGGAAATTGATCAAAAAGATCGATAAGACTCTGGAAGCTATCGACAACGACGACTATGGCTTCTGTGAAACCTGCGGTGTCGAAATTGGTCTGCGTCGTTTAGAAGCCCGTCCGACAGCCACCCAGTGTGTTGACTGTAAGACACTCGACGAACTACGCGAAAAACAACTCGGCGCGTAACCCCCGATGCAATACCGTGGTCGATTCGCACCCTCTGCGACCGGCCCACTGCATTTGGGCTCAATTTTCGCGGCCTTGGTCAGTTATCTGCATGCGCGCGAACATGATGGGATGTGGTTAGTCCGGATCGACGATCTGGACAGCCTCAGATGCAAACCCGCATTCACCACGCAAATTATCGAGACATTGCAGGCTTTCGCACTTACTCCCGACGAGCCTATTGGCTTCCAATCCGAGCGTCGCGACCCCTACCAAAAGGCATTTGATGCCATCCGTGATCAGGGACTGCTGTATGCCTGCAACTGTTCGAGAAGGACCCTGCCGCGCGGGCCCTACCCTGGGCATTGTCGCGTTAATTTAGGCAACCCGATCAATCCCGATGTGGCTGTCAGGATTGATACTGAATCCATCAGCACCGTGTTTAACGATCGATTTCAAGGCCTAGCCAGCCCCGCACCCCCAGGTGACTTTATTGTGAAACGACGTGACGGGCTCATAGCCTATCAACTGGCGTGTGCCGTTGATGAGTCGATCGACCGTATTAACCACGTCATTCGAGGTATCGATCTGCTGCCATCGACACCGATGCAGAGATTCATCAGCGAGGCGCTTAATTTGGCGCCGCCAGTGTATGGTCACTTCCCAGTTTTGGTGGATCGTTTCGGCGCCAAGCTCTCAAAACAAACTTTTGCCACTCCCGTCAATCCAGACCAGCCTGGCGACACGTATTTTAAGCTGGCAAGGCTGTTGTTACTCGACGACACACCCGATCCCACTCAAGCAAGTTCTGACTGGCTCGCCTATTTCAGAGACCTCGGTCCAATTGAGCACCATCTCCCTCGGGTCGCTTCTGTATCAGCAGAGTGATAAAAAACGCGATAGACTGGGCGAAAAGAGGCGCCTTTAGGACATGACCACGTTACTTCTCGTCACAGACGAGAGCATCTTGCAAAAAGCACTGCGCATTGGACTTGAGCATGCTGGGTTTACTGTGCAGATTGCGGAGTCATTGCAAGATGCGACGAACCAAGTGGCCAGTGTGGACTGTGTCATTTGTGAACATCGGTTAGCCGATGGAAATGGTATGGATCTAATTGAGCATGCCGCGCAACGTCCAGTGATCATGATGATCGGACAGGTTTCACTACAACATGGGATCGCCGCAATGCGTCGTGGCGCATTTGATTGCCTCACAAAGCCGGTGGACCACAAAGAGTTGATCCGAACCATCGAACGGGCGCTGAGAGATTCTCCTGCCAGCAAGGGACCTGGGCATATGCTAGGTGAATCGGCTGCGATAGAAAAACTACGCAACCAAATTAGCCGAGTCGCACCACTGGATACCACAATCTTAGTCGGTGGTGAGTCAGGCACCGGTAAAGAATTAGTGGCCACGGCAATTCATAATCAATCTAAGCGCAATGCGCGCGAAATGATCTCTGTGAATTGCGCAGCCATCCCAGAGAGCCTGATCGAAGCCGAGCTATTTGGGCATGTGAGAGGAGCATTCACAGGCGCAACCGCTGATCGCGCTGGGCTGATTGAAGCGGCACACCAATCGACTTTATTTCTAGACGAAATCGGCGAGCTACCGCTTGAGGCGCAGGCGCGATTATTACGTGTTTTGCAGGAAGGAGAGATTCGACGTGTCGGCAGCACAGAGCGGACCCAAGTCGATGTTCGGCTGATCGCAGCAACCCACAGAAATCTTCTGGAAATGGTCAGCAAAGGCACCTTTCGAGAGGATCTCTATTACCGTCTTAATGTCATTGAATTGAATTGCCCGGCGCTGCGCGAACGCGGTGACGACATCATGCAACTCGCAAGGGCTTTTTTGGCAAAAGCAAAAACGCAGATGGCGCGACCAAGGCTTCGATTTTCTGATACCGCGGAACAAGCCATGCGCACACATCCTTGGCCAGGCAATGTGCGGGAACTACAAAATGCGATCGAGCGCGCGGTCGTCCTAGCCGACGGCCCCTGTATTGAGGTGGCAGATCTTGGATTGAAGCAAGCGCCTAGCGGGCTCTCAGTACGCCCGCAATTCACTGGCACCGAGCAACGTCAGGCGCCCGATTCACAAGCCATGATGTCACTTGAAGACTATTTCCAGCACTTTGTCGTGAGCCATCAAGACCACATGAGTGAAACCGAGTTGGCCAAACGCCTTGGCATCAGCCGAAAAAGCCTTTGGGAGCGTCGGCAACGCCTCGGAATACCCAGACGGCGCGATGAGTCTACGACTTAAGACGCTGGTGAATTTGTTACCAATAGTAACTTTTGGTAACACCTTGTGTAATTTACGCATGCGACCTTTGATTAGCCCTTCGCGAATCTTTTTTTGTAAAACGTTGATTTCCTAACGCTTTGCCAATCAGACGTGGCTTGGCACAAAGTGTGCTTTGTAAATAGTGTTCGATATAAAAGCGATAAAAAAGAACACAACGGCAAAACCAATAAAAAGAGTCTGCCGAATGAGATTACGGTTCACTGTGAGAACTGGACTTCGGGGGGGGCAAGGTGCCTCCTGGGATCGATAACAATAATAACGCCGAACGGCATAGATCCTGGCTATATGGATTACAGTATGGAGTCGAGATTGCACACTGAAAGGTAATTTCTAACACAGCGCAAACAATAACAATAAATGACTGCGTGATCAGAAGGGGCTTAGGCCCCTTTTTTATTATTCAGCTCTGGTATCATGCAGCTTTTCCGGCCTAGGAGCAGGTCTTGTTCACTCTGTTCAAACAACACAAACGGGACACACATATCGACATTTATCGAGACGCGATATCTCAGGAATATCACGGCATAGCGCATCGTGACCTCTCTCCAGGCAGCCTGCGTGTCATTGAAATCCTACAACAAGCCGGTTTTCAGGCGTACTTGGTCGGGGGCGGCATTAGAGATTTGCTGCTGAATAAGCATCCAAAAGATTTTGACGTAGCAACCAGCGCGAAACCTCATGAGGTACAACGCCTTTTTAGGAAATCACGGATTATCGGCCGACGCTTTCAGATTGTGCACGTTCGAATGGGTGCCGAAATGATCGAAGTCACGACATTCCGCGGCTCAGCGGAAAACAGCGATCATCAGCAGTCAAATGCCTCTGGCATGCTGGTCCGCGACAATGTCTTTGGCTCGGTGGAAGACGACGCTGTTCGCCGTGACTTCACCATGAACGCGCTCTACTACGATCCATCAAATCACGAAGTGATTGATTTCGTCGGGGGATACGATGACTTAGAGGATCAGGTCATCCGCATCATCGGCGATGCTGAGAAGCGCTACCGCGAAGATCCTGTGCGCATGCTTCGTGCGGTTCGATTTGTTGGCAAGCTCAAGTTGACACTGGCACCAGAAACCGCAGAACCGATCAGTCGCTTGGCTCCACTCCTGCGCGATGTATCGGCATCCCGCTTGTTTGATGAGGTCCTCAAGCTACTGCAGGCAGGGCATGGGCTTGCTACCTTCCAAGAACTGTTGAACCACGACCTGTTACGCCCATTGTTTCCGCAAACAGATGCCATTCTAAAAGAACGCGATGACCTGCACTACGCGCGCCTAATCGAGCTGGCGCTTCGCAATACAGACACACGGCTCGCTGAGGGAAAATCGGTAACTCCAGCATTTTTGTATGCCGCTCTCTACTGGCCACAAGTTCATCGCCGTTGGCAAGAATTGGAAGCTGAAGGGAACAACCGGAACAATAGCTTGGTAATTGCAGGCTCGGAAACCCTAGATTTCAATCAACAGTTTGTCGCGGTTCCAAAACGCTTCACCATTACGGTTCGCGAAATTTGGGATCTGCAAGTGAAACTAGAAAAGCGACACGGACGGCGACCCGACTCGACACTAGAGCATCCGCGCTTCCGCGCAGGCTATGATTTTCTATTGCTTCGTGAGCGCGCAGGTGAGATTTCCCCTGGTCTCGGAGAGTGGTGGACCCAGTATCAAATTGCTGATGAATCGCAACGTCGTACGTTAATTGCATCCGTACAGTCGGACGAGGACGAGGGGCAACAATCCAAACGCCGCGCACGAAAACGGCCCCATCGCGCAAATCATGCAGACTGAGGTTTTTCTTGCTCTGGGGGCAAACCTAGGCGACCCCAAGACACAAATTATCTCGGCCATTGAGATGCTTCGAAAGGTCCTCACCGATCTCAGGGTGGCGGCGCTGTATCAATCCAAACCGATCGGTCCCGCCGACCAACCTGATTATCTAAATACCGCTGTCACCGGTTGGACCAGGCTGTCACCGGAGGCGCTCCTCGATCAATGTCAGGCGATCGAGCACGCACATCAACGAGAACGGAACGAACGCTGGGGACCACGGACGCTCGATATCGATATCCTGTTTTTTGGTGATCAACAGATCCAAAACGAGCGACTGACAATCCCACATCCTGAGCTATTCAATCGAGCGTTTGTGGTGGTGCCGCTGCTGGACCTCATACCATCGGCGACTACCCCGACAGGTGACCACATAGACCGAAGACGTTACGATCTTTCTTCTTTGACACGTATCCACTGATAAGAAGGACCACCCATGCCCCGTGTGACACTGACACAACTTCAAGCACACCGTCACAATGGCTCTCGATTCAGCATGGTAACTGCATACGATGCTTGCTTTGCCGCCGTCGCATCAGATGCTGGCATCGACACCCTGTTGGTAGGTGATTCATTGGGGATGGTCTTGCAGGGGCACAACAGCACCCTCCCGGTCTCTGTTGCAGATATCGCTTATCACACCCGCTGTGTAGCGGCCGCATCGCCCAATTGTTTGATTGTCAGCGACATGCCATTCATGGCAACCGCCACCACGCAAGATGCCGTGAACTCTGCACGCGCGTTGATGCAGGCTGGCGCCAATGTGGTCAAAATTGAAGGCGGTGCCAACCTCGTTGATTTGATCAAACTCTACAAAGATCAGGGGGTCGCAACGTGCTGCCACCTCGGACTGACACCCCAGTTTGTCAATCAGTTCGGAGGATACAAGGTGCAGGGCCGCACAGAAGAAACTGCAAAACGCCTAGTCGATGCAGCCCACCAGCTGGATGCAGCTGGATGCGATTTNTTGTTATTAGAGTGTGTCCCCAACCCAGTCACCTCACAGATCATGGCNGCAACACAGGTCCCAGTCATAGGCATTGGCGCAGGGCCGGACTGCACAGGGCAAGTACTGGTGATGCATGATCTTTTAGGAATCACACCTGGAAAACCAGCCCGGTTCGTGAAGAACTTTATGCAGGACGCGTCCAGCATCCAGGATGCATTTGTTCAGTTCGATCATGCCGTTAAAGACGGTTCGTTCCCTGCGCCGGAGCACTGTTTTGTCGACTAACGCCCCTTTNATTCTTCACACAGTTGCGGAGCTGAGAAGTCATCTCCAGCACGTTCGTCGCAAGCAACAATGCATCGCCTTCGTGCCCACCATGGGGAACCTACACCAAGGGCACCTCGACCTCGTGCATCGCGCCGAGGAGCTTGCCGATCACGTGGTGGTGAGCATTTTTGTCAATCCGATGCAGTTCGGCCCGCATGAGGATTTCGATGCCTATCCGCGTACGTTGGAAGCGGATCAATTAGCACTGGCCAATACAGCCTGCGCGGTTATCTTTGCACCCACCGTCCGTGAAGTGTATCCACAAGGTGTAAACACAGAGATTGATGTACCAGGACTCTCGACGATTCTGTGCGGGCACCATCGTCCAGGACATTTCAAAGGTGTCGCCACTGTAGTCAATAAGCTACTCAATATCGTACAACCCGATGTCGCCGTTTTCGGGACCAAGGATTACCAGCAATTGCAGGTCATTCGAACCATGGTTTCCGACTTACTCATACCGGTTGAGATTGTCGGAGCGAATACCACACGCGAGCCATCAGGTCTTGCCATGAGCAGTCGAAACGCTTACCTCACCGACACCGAACGCGCCACTGCCGCCATGCTGTACGCGAGTCTGCAGCGTCTCGGTACTGCATTGCACTCGGGTGAACGGATGGCCAGCCACCTGCAGGCCGAACGGAATCAGCTCAGGCAGGCAGGGTTCGATCTCGATTATTTAGAGATTCGCGATGCAGATGACCTCAAACGCAGTGCGGAAGAAGCCAAACGGGCTGTTCTTTTGGTTGCGGCACGACTTGGCAAAGCAAGACTAATCGATAACCTAGTCATCGATCTTCCCGACTGACCTCAAAACAAAAAAGCCCTGAATAATCAGGGCTTTTTTAGGTGATGCACTGGATCTACAAGAATCCAGTACCCACATCCAGTGTCAGATGAGTTACATGTCTTTCATGGTCAATTTAATTCGACCACGTGCATCAACATCCAAAACCTTGACCTTAACAATGTCACCGACCTTCATGTGGTCTTCTACATTCTCAACGCGTTCCTCGGAAATCTGGCTGATGTGCACCAGACCGTCTTTACCAGGCAAAATATTCACAAAAGCGCCGAAATCGACGATCCGCTCCACTTTACCCTTGTACACGCCGCCAATTTCCGCTTCTGCCGTAATGGCTTCAATCATTGAAATGGCTTTTTGCGCAGCCTCTTTGGTTTCTGCGTAAACGCGAACCAATCCATCGTCATCTAGATCAACTGTCGCACTTGAGGTCTCACAAATGTTTCGGATCACCGCACCGCCTTTACCAATTACCTCACGAATCTTATCTGGATCAATTCGGAAGCTGTAAGTACGAGGTGCTGTATCGGCAACCTCATCACGGGCTTCTTTCAGTACCTGGTTCATTTCGCCAAGAATATGCAGACGCGCGTCTTTCGCCTGAGCTAGGGCCGCTCGCATGATTTCTTCAGTAATTCCTTGAATCTTGATATCCATCTGCAATGCCGTCACACCATCACCTGAACCCGCAACTTTGAAGTCCATGTCACCAAGATGGTCTTCGTCGCCCAAGATGTCGGTGAGGACCGCAAATCCGTCCTCTTCTTTGACCAGGCCCATCGCAATTCCGGCTACAGGCGCGCGCAATGGAACACCTGCATCCATCAGTGCCAAGGACGCACCACAGACCGAGGCCATTGACGACGAACCATTCGACTCAGTGATCTCACTGACAACGCGGATGGTGTAAGGGAACGTTTCTTCGTCAGGCAGCATCGCGTAAACCCCGCGACGCGCTAGACGACCATGACCGATCTCGCGGCGCTTAGGTCCAGACATCATGCCAGCCTCACCTACGCTGTACGGAGGGAAGTTGTAATGAAGCATAAAGGTGTCTTTCTCGTCACCCATCAAGCCGTCAACGACCTGCGCGTCACGCAGAGCACCCAGCGTTGTAACAACGATGGCCTGCGTTTCACCCCGAGTGAATACTGCAGAACCGTGTGCACGTTTCAACTTACCCACTTCGCAATGAATTGGGCGAACGGTGGTCAAGTCACGACCATCAATTCGTGGCATACCCTGGATGATGCGACTACGCACCACATTCTTTTCAACTTTGTTGAACAGTTCGCCCACTGCTTCCGCAAGCTCGCCCTCGGCACCACCGAGTGACGCAATAGCTTCTTTACGGATCTCACCAAGGGCGTTGTAACGCACCATCTTTTCTGAAATCTGGTAGGCCTCAACAATGCGTGGCTGGTACTGGTCTTTGATCTGCGCCATCAGCGACTCATCGACTGATGGTGCATCCCAAACCCACGCCTCTTTACCGTACTTCTTCGCAAAGTCAGCAATGGCATCGACCGCCACCTGGAATTCTTTGTGCGCGAACATCACTGCACCGAGCATTTGCTCTTCGGTTAATTCATCCGCTTCGGATTCCACCATCAAAACCGCGTCTTTTGTTCCGGCAACGACCATGTCAAGACGTGACTCTGTCAATTGCTCAAACGACGGGTTCAACATGTACTGACCGTCTTCAGAGAAACCCACACGTGCACAGCCCAAAGGCCCATTGAATGGAATACCTGAGATTGACAGAGCTGCAGACGCGCCGAGCATGCCTGCGATGTCTGAATCATGTGTCTTCGAGGCTGACATCACCGTCAGCACCACCTGTACTTCGTTCATGTATCCATTTGGGAACAAAGGACGGATCGGGCGGTCAATCAGACGCGACGTTAATGTTTCTTTTTCAGTCGGACGACCCTCACGCTTGAAATATCCGCCGGGAATTTTCCCTGCAGCGTAGGTTTTTTCTTGGTAATGCACCGACAACGGGAAGAAATTCTGACCTGGTTTGACGTTCTTTGCGCCCACCACAGTTGCGAGGATCTGCGTGTCCCCAACGGTAATCATCACGGCACCCGTGGCTTGACGCGCAATCGCGCCGGTTTCCAGCGTGACATCCTGCCCGCCGAACTGAAATTGTACTGTTTGCTTTTCCATCATTTCCTATTTCCAACGTGCTGGATCCTATCCAGCTAAAACGCAAGAACGGCCCCGAAGGGCCGTTCCTGTTATGAACCGATTAACGGCGCAGACCAAGTTCCTTGATCAATGCTGCGTAGCGGTTCAAATCTTTCGACTTCAAATAGTCGAGAAGCTTACGACGCTGATTCACCATACGAATCAAGCCGCGACGACTGTGATGGTCATGAATGTTCTTCTTGAAGTGACCCTGAAGGGCCTCAATGTTGGCGGTCAACAATGCCACCTGAACTTCAGGTGAGCCCGTGTCACCTTCACCACGACCAAACTTCTCAACAATGCCTGCTTTCTGCTCAACGGTAAGAGCCATGTTCATTACTCCGTAAAGGGCATGCCCGACCCCAAGGGCCCAGATTCCGAACCGCCACGCATGCCAGCAGCGGCCGGAGACAACATGCGCTTTGCTGTGATAACGCCTTCAGTGTCAGCTTGAACTAAGCCAATAAAGCCGACGCCTCGCAAATACGCGCGCATAGTATGGCATAGATCGTTGGGCGGACCGAAAACTTTTTTCCCTTGAATCAATGTCATGCAGTCTTCTTCATCGAAATCTGNTCGAGGAATATGTGACAGTAACCCATCCACCGGAAGAAGAAGGGAGTCACAAACATCAGGACCTTCGAGTAAATGCTCTTCTAGCAAGTGCAAGGGTGTAGCTTGGGACAGATCGAGTCCCCCGGCATCGATTCGCCGCAGGCCACTCAGGTGCGCGACCGTGCCGAGTTCCGCTGCAATCGATTCCGCGAGACTGCGGATATACGTTCCCTTGGAACAGCGAATCATCACATCAAGTGTCTGCTGCTCAGCATCAAAATCGACCAATCGATTCTCATAAACGGTAACTTCACGGGGCCGACGCTCCACCTCAACCCCTTGTCGAGCCAACTTATACCAGGGTTTGCCATCTTGTTTCAGAGCCGAGATCAATGGTGGGATTTGTGTAATGCGGCCGGTCAACGCAAGAAGCGCCGCTTCAATATGTGATGCATCCAAGGCGACTGGGCCACGTTGCTCAGTCAACTCACCATCCGCATCAAGAGTCGTCGTGGCGACGCCGAGCTGAATCGTTGCGGCATAAGCCTTATCCGCATCCAATCCATATTGGCTAAATTTAGTGGCTTCACCGAACACAATAGGCAACACACCTGTCGCCATTGGATCGAGTGCCCCGGTATGACCCGCTTTTTGAGCATGCATACGGCGTTTAAGCCGCTGCACTACGAAATTAGAAGACAGCCGCGTAGGCTTATCGACAATGAGGATTCCATGGACCGGGCGCCCCTTGTTGCGCCGAGCCATCAATCACCAGAAGACTGACGCATCGCTTGATGAATCAGTGCATTGATGTGAGCACCGCGCTTCAGCGAATCATCGTAATGGAATCGCAGATGCGGCACTTTCCGAATCTTCAAGCCGCGCCCCAACTGGGTGCGGAGGAAGGACGCTGCCTCATTTAAGATAGTCATCGTCTGAACAATCTTTGCTTCATCGTCATCAGCCACGAGGACTGTCACATTGATATCGGCATAAGCAAGATCCTTGGACAGTTCNACAAAGTTGACCGTAATCATCCCAACCCGAGGATCTCTCAGCTCACGCTGGATCAACAGCGCCAAATCACGCTGTATCTGCTCACCCAAACGCTGAGTGCGACTGAACTCAGCCGGCATCAGAGATGCCGCGCCACTTCTCGTACGTCAAAGACCTCGATCTTGTCTCCGGGCTTTACGTCAGTGTAGTTCTTCACACCGATACCACATTCAGTCCCGTTCCGTACTTCGTTCACGTCATCCTTGAATCGTCTCAATGACTCAAGTTCACCTTCGTAAATGACGACGTTGTCTCGCAACACGCGTATCCGCTTGTTCCGATAAACAATCCCTTCAACCACCATACATCCGGCAATTTGNCCAAATTTCGGTGAGTTAAATACATCACGNACTTCAGCAATGCCAACGATCTCCTCACGCAACTCTGGCGCCAACAGACCCGACATTGCGGCTTTTACATCATCTACAATGTCGTAGATCACGCTGTAATACCGTAATTCCACACCATCACGCTCGATGACCTGACGCGCACCGGCATCTGCCCGCACGTTGAAGCCCATCATGGTCGCACCAGTACTAGAAGCCAGTGAGGCATCAGATTCTGTGATCCCGCCAACACCCGACGCAATGATATTCACCCGCACTTCATCTGTTGCCAACTTCAGCAAAGCGGCTGACAACGCCTCAAGTGTGCCGCGCACATCGGTCTTCAACACCAGGTTGAGATTCGCCACTTCACCGGCTTCCATGTTGGCGAACATTTGATCCAACTTTGCCGCTTGTTGACGTTTGTGCTCGGTGTCACGAGACCGTTGCGCTCGGAATTCAGCAACCTCTCGGGCCTTCCGTTCAGTTTCCAAAACAAGCAGCTCGTCACCCGCATCAGGTGTACCTGAAAGGCCGAGAATCTCGACAGGGATAGATGGCCCTGCAGTTTTCGTTTGCTTCCCATTTTCGTCGACGAGTGCACGTACCCGACCCACTTGCTCGCCGACCAAAATCGCATCACCAACTTTCAGTAGTCCATGCTGAACCAGCACTGTAGCAACGGGACCCCGGCCACGATCGAGACGTGACTCAATGACAGATCCTCGCGCAGGACCTTCGTGCACAGCCGTCAATTCAAGTAACTCAGCTTGCAACAGAACTGCGTCAAGAAGTGCTTCGATACCTTCACCGGTGTGCGCACTGACAGGGATAAACTGCGTGTCACCACCCCATTCTTCCGGGATAACATCGCGTCCAGCTAACTCATTCTTGACACGGTCTGGATCAGCTTCCGCCTTATCGACCTTGTTAATCGCGACCACAATTGGAACGCCTGCCGCTTTGGCATGCTGAACCGCCTCTTCGGTCTGAGGCATCACGCCATCATCCGCAGCCACAACCAGAATCACCACATCAGTCACCTGTGCACCACGCGCACGCATGCTCGTGAATGCTGCGTGGCCTGGGGTGTCGATAAAGGTAATCATGCCGTTGTCTGTGGTCACATGGTATGCACCGATATGCTGTGTGATCCCGCCAGCCTCACCCGCAGCAACGCGTGCTTTACGAATCCGATCTAACAGCGATGTTTTGCCATGGTCAACATGACCCATGACGGTCACCACCGGTGCCCGAGCAGTCCGCTCACCTACGACATCATCAAAGTCGACCTTGACGGATTGCTCAAGGGCATCGGATGCCACCACTTCGATTTTGTGGCCCATTTCCTCAACCACAAGCACCGCAGTGTCTTCATCAAGAATTTGGTTAATGGTCGCCATGACGCCCATCTTCATCAGGATTTTAATCAACTCACCTGACTTCACAGCCATCTGACTCGCCAATTCAGCCACAGTCACTGGACCTGAGATTTTGACATCACGCACGATCGGCGCTGCGGGCTTCTCGAACCGGTGAGAAGAAAGCTCTTCAGCCGCTTTACCTGGCTTACGGCGACCCCGCATCTTAGGTCCGCGACCGTCATCAACAAGTCCCACACCGCGCTTCTCGTCACGCTTCAGCGTTGGCTTCCCATGACGCCGTGGCGGGTCATCGTCGCGCTCTCTGCGACCATGCACCTCTTTTTTGTGACGCTTGCCATCCGCATCCTTCGCAGGATCCACAATGGCGTCAGTTGGCAGCACGATCGGATCAATCGTCACCGAAGGTACAACAGCGGTCTCAGGTTCCGCACTGGCCTCTTCAGATGTTTCCGCAACTGCCTCAGCTGCCAAACGCGCCTCTTCTTCGGCCTTTGCTCGTAACGCAGCCTCTTGCGCCTCGCGCTCGTTGGCTTCTTCAACTTCACGTTGTTTCTCAGCCTCAGCCGTCAAATCGCGGTGAACATAAGTCCGCTTTTTTCTGACTTCGACATTGACAGCTCCGCTGCCTGTTCGCACCGTTGAGGTCGATTTCCGACGCAAGGTGACTTTGGCTGGCTCGGTGGCAACACGCGTTTGTCCAGAACGAATGAATGAGAGAAGTTTTTGTTTCTCTTCATCCGTTACAACATCATCAGCTGATGCTTTCGCGACTCCAGCCTCTGTCATTTGTGCGAGAAGTTGTTCAGCGGCGATCCCAACCAGAGATGCCAACTGCTTAACTGTTGTTTGCGACAAAACCTACTCCTGTTCGCTCTGTGTTTCGGCACTCTGATCTTCTTCGTCGGCGAACCAAGGTTCACGCGCCTTCATAATCAGTGCCGCGGCGGATGCTTCATCGACGCCTTCGATTTCAGTCAGTTCATCCACTGACAATTCGGCCAGATCTTCCATGGTGCTGACACCACGATCCGCCAGCTGATACGCCAACCCGGGCGTCATCCCCTCCATTGTTAACAGGTCATCCTGCGGCTCTTTGGCTTCTTCACCTGCCAGTGCCGCAGTCAACAACACATCACGCGCTCGTGCGCGGAGTGTTTCGACGAGATCCTCGTCAAATCCATCAATTGCCAGCATCTCCTCGATTGGCACGTAGGCCACCTCATCAATCGAGGTGAAGCCTTCATCTACTAATATTTGCGATAACTCAACATCGACGTCGAGCCTAACCATGAACATGTTGAGCAGTTTCTCGGACTCGGCCTCTTGGCGCTCTTCCGCTTGCTCCTCACTCATGACGTTAAGTTTCCAGCCCGTCAGTTCAGACGCAAGACGAACATTCTGACCCCCACGCCCGATCGCTTGAGCTAAATTATCTTCAGTCACCGCGACGTCCATCGACCGATTGTCTTCGTCCATCACAATCGAAGAAACTTCTGCCGGAGCCATTGCATTNATAACCAACTGGGCTGGGTTATCGTCCCACAGCACAATATCGACGCGCTCACCATTGAGCTCATTTGACACGGCTTGAACGCGCGATCCACGCATACCAACGCAGGCACCAACNGGATCGATACGACCNTCGTTAGTTTTCACTGCGATTTTTGCGCGCAAACCGGGATCTCGAGCCGCACCACGGATCTCAATCGTTTCCTCAGAGATTTCTGGCACTTCAATTTTGAACAATTCGATCAAAAACTCAGGTGCCTTTCGAGAGAGNATCAACTGCGGACCGCGTCCTTCGGTACGAATCTCATGCAAAATCGCGCGCACACGGTCATTGACGCGGAAAATCTCACGCGCAATCAGGTTCTCGCGCGGCAATAGAGCTTCGGCAGCCCCGCCCAAATCGACAATGATTGCATCACGAGTGACCTTCTTGACCGAACCGTTGATTAACGTGTGGATCCGGCTTTCGTAGTCAGCCACAACCTTTTCCCGCTCTGCTTCACGTACTTTTTGCACGATCACTTGCTTCGCTGTTTGCGCTTCAATCCGACCGAATTCGGCAGATTCAACTGGGATTTCATAGACATCACCCACTTGCAAAGTGGGGTCAATTTCGCGAGCTTCTTCGGTGGTCAATTCAGAGCCGAGAATCGCCATGTGATCATCCGCAACGACCAACCAACGACGAAAAGACTCATATTCACCGGTCGCAGGGTCGATGACGACACGAATGTCAGCTTCTTCATCCTCGTCAAAGCGCTTCCGTGTTGCAGTTGCAATCGCCTGCTCTATGGCCTCAAAAACCACGCTCTTCGGGATCCCCTTTTCGTTCGAAAAGAGTTCAACAACCTGAAGAATTTCCTTACTTCCCATGCTTGCTTCCGCCTGCCTCGGTGACGTCTGTCACAATCAATTGTCCACGTTCGATGTGCTCAATAGGAAACTCGTACTCCGTTTCATCCTGTTGCAACAGCACCGACTGATTTTCCACTCCGACGATTACGCCGGAAAAATTTTTTCGTCTCTCAAAGGGGACTTTCAGCTTAATACGGGCCTGGTGACCCACAAATCGCGCAAAGTGAGCGAGCTGGTGTAACGACCGTTCGATGCCGGGTGAAGACACCTCAAGGGTGTATCGCTCAGGCAATGGATCTTCAACGTCTAAGACACGCGAGATCTGCCGACTGACTTGCTCGCAGTCCTCAACGGTGACGTATCGATCTGGATGATCAATTACCACCCGCAACGTCGACCGAGTTGCACGACCAATCACCTCAATGGCCCACAACTCAAGCTCAAGTGCCTGCACTGAAGGTGCAAGCAAATCGAATAGTTGTTGCTGTTTCGGTGTCATTTCAGTCTGCCAAAAATGAAAAAACCCCAAAATGGGGTCACGGCCTGCGTATTCACTTCTCACCGCCACCCATGAAACGCAGCTTCATCGGGGCCCCCTCGTCAAAAGTGGCGGTAGTATGCCTACTGAGTCTTTGGAAATCAAGATGAGGGTTGAATACCCCGATCGACACGACAGTATTCGCCCTGCGCGCACAGTAAATCTCGCAGAACACTGCTGCGCCGTTCGGTCGCCTCATCCTCCCGACCAGGGGAAGGGTATGGTTGGAAACTCCACTCACGCACTTCGCGCACAAAACGCACAATCCCCACCGGGACCCCGTGACGGAACACTTCGAAACTGCGCCTGCCAAGCCGCTTAATCTTTAACATCAACCAGCCTCCATAGATGATTTATATTTATTACGCTGATTTTTTATACTTTTTAGAGAGTAGGGCGCTCTTATTTGAATTTCAACGCGTGATGGTCTAAGGCCAATGCTTCAGGCAAAGAGCGCTAAACGCTCAATCACAACACCACCCCAAAGTACAACAACCAAAACCAGCGACAGGAAAACAGCAGCTGATCCCAAATCCTTGGCCCGTCCCGACAACACATGTGACTCGTCACTGATGCGATCAACCGCAGCCTCAATTCCGGAATTGAGTAACTCCACAACCATCACCAAGATTAGACTCGCAATCAAGAGGCTGACCTCAGACGCATCGCGACCCAAAAAGACAGCTAAGGGCGTGAGGGCGAGGGTTAGAACTACTTCCTGACGAAACGCTGACTCATACGTCCATGCCGCACGAAACCCTTTTGCAGAATAGCCTGCTGCGTTGAGGATACGGGTGAGGCCTTGATTGCCGGGCTTGGTCATAACGTCTCCCGTGTGTCATGCAAATACACTACACAAACGCATCG